>Ga0247708_1000067_pt1 | contig 27044 bp, 31 predicted proteins | sample 42W_NmetaG_FD_189040 | JGI IMG/M metagenome (GOLD analysis project Ga0247708, IMG submission 189040) | Soil microbial communities from hillslope of Landscape Evolution Observatory, University of Arizona, Oracle, AZ, United States - 4-2-W_N | ecosystem: Engineered > Artificial ecosystem >...
CTACCTCATCATCGGCTTCGACAACAAGACGCTGGACTTCGTTCAGGGCGTCGATCCCGCCATCACGCGCGAGCAGCTTGAGCAGATCATCAACGCCTACACGGATCCGAAACCAGCGCTCCACTGGGTGACGGTCCCCGTTTCAGGCGGAACGGCGGGCGTCGTCGTGGTCAAGCGCGATCCTGCCAAGGTCCCATATCGGATCAGCCGGGACGTGTGGAAGCTGAAGGCGAACTCGGTCTATGTCCGCCACGGGACGCACACCGAGGCGCCGACCGATCAGGAAGTACTCGATCTGGTCGAGGAGGGCGACCGAGCGAGAGCGAGCAGTTGAAGGAGTCGGGCACGGGTTGGTCGGTCACGGCCTGGCGTAGGTCGCCGTCCTTGCCGTCCCGGTTCGGCCGCGTCTGTCTGACTGCGGCTCTCCGACGTCCAGCAGGCTCGGACCTAGGTCCTGTTTTGTTCGGACCTGCCTACTTGCAGCCGCCGGTCCCGCTCGGCGTAGAGCTTGCGGAGCGCGAACGGCTCCTGTGCGATCGACGCCATGGAGTCGCGCAGCGTGGGCTCGTACAGTGACCAGCCGCCGTAGAAGTCTTCTTGAAGCCTCGTCGTTGCCCATGACCCACGACCGCGCTGGATGCGTGGCCAGAAGCGGTCATCACGCCATGTCCACTCCGCTTCCGCTTCCATCGGGCATCCTTGGCTATGGCAGGCGTCCAAGCAGCTCGACCAGTTCGTCCAACGTGCCGGCGAGGGCAAAGTAGATCACATCGCCGTGTGGGTACGCGACCATGACGGGGCCACTGCGATATCGAAAACGCCAGACTACTCGGTCACTCATGTGCGCCTTGGAGCGCTCCACTATGGCGGGGTCGGTCCAAGACTGCCCAACGGTCTCAAAAAGCGTCGGACCCGACACGTTGCGAACTGCGAGAGCGCCGACGCCAGTTCTACCATCCGGCGATTCCGCAAAGACAGCGATTGCATCGCCGCGATCCTTATCAAGCGCGTCCAAGACTCCATCGACCGGATGGCCCGACATCATCTGCTCATCAACAATCTGCACATGATTCAACGCAACTGAACCTAACGTGTCTGGGAAAGACTCGATTAACTCCAGCGCGGTGGGCAGCTCATCCCCTTGGCCTGTGGCGGGTGCTGGCGACGCCCCATCAGTACGACATGACCCGAGAGCCGACATACACAAGGCAACGGTAACGATCAAGCAGGCTCGGTAGATCGTCAGCCGCCTTGCGGACATGACTCGTTCACAACTCGGCAACGTCCACACTGTCTGATCAGCAGCTACTCGTGGTGCAAGGCTCGATGATGTACGTGCCCGTGCCGGGTCCTTGACTAGCGAACACGTTGTCTGCAGGGTAGTAGTATGTAAGGTAACCACCGGATAGCGACTGGCCACCCGAGAGTATCCCGTAGGCGGTTAGCATTGTGGTGTTGTCCGGCCTAATCTCTCTGTAGAAGCCAGCCCCACTGTCACCTTTCCTACTCCGAAGCTCCACCTCCCAAGTCAAGTAGTACCAGGTGCCGTCCACCTTGATGTCGGCATTGCGTCTTAAGATCCTGCCGCAGCCGGCGCCAGACGACCAGCCATGACGACACACGATATGACCAATCAGCTGGTTACTCGGGTGAGTGCTGCCCTCGATCGGCCAAACGGCCGGCCGATAGTACTCGTTCCACCGTGCGGGCGTAACGTTGCCCATTCTGATCAACCCCAAATCGTTGAGGATTCCTCCGCCGTTGAACAGGTGCCAAGCCTCATCTTCTCCCCACGTAATCGACTGGGCACCATTCTGCCACTTCAGATGGCTGGCGGTCCCTTCCAGGCAATGGCCCGCCGTCAAGATGTACTTCTTCCAGATCGATGAGCCATACTTCCGTGCTCGGGCGAGGAACCCAGAGGTACACTGCCTCACGGCCAGCGTCCCTTTTCGTATGTATAAGCCGCCCTTGGTTTCGCAGTTGTCAACTGTGCATGCGAGCAAGCCGCCGTGGCCGTGTGGGCGGTGGGTAACCATCACCGACTCCCCGAACATCGAGCCTAGGTACTTGACCGCATCGTCGAGCGCCGAAGCGACACCGACCTCCACTCGATTCGCGCGTGGATCGACGGCCACGAGTACGATCTCGATCCCTGACGCCTCGATCGCTGCATACTGCGCTCTGACCTCGTCGGCCACGGTCTGGAGCTCGGCTTCGGTGAACTGGGCCTCGGTGATTGTGACCGAGTGGCGTCGCATCACCTCTTCGAGCTCGCTGCGAACGTCTGCAGTCTCTCTGGTGAACGCGATCGTAAGGGCATCGGCTTCGAAGTATGCCCCAGCATAGTCGTCGCGTGCCATGAGAGGAACGATGGCGTTGGTGAGTTCGTCTTGTGCGGCCAGGACGAGCTGGAATTGGTCGATCTCCTGCTCGGTGAGCGGAATACCCCACCGCGTGCAGGCGAATGCAGCGTCAGTAAAGCTGGACTCAACTATCGCAGGATCGGACGCAATTCCAACAGCGCTACGGAGCGCTCTTGCGTCTCTGGCAGCAGACGCGCTGTAGACACACTCGCCCGAGTCATCGCTTGGAGCGGTAACGGCACCGGCGCTTGGTCCGCTGGTTATGGGCGCGAGCGCGAGGACTAGTCCGAGAACAACTGTGGCCCGGCGATCCGCCACCTGGAGTACCTCCCTCGTGCCTGCCTCCATCCGGTTGGTGGTCGATAGCCACTCAGACTCGTTGCAGGAGGCGAGTGGAGCGTCGCGCACCACACTCGGCCCTTCAAGTCGGGTGTTTTCCTGACGCGTGGCGGCGACCGATCTCCCGTGCGTGAAGCTGAGTCAAGGCCGCATCCTGCTCGCACTGGTCAGCTACGCCAAGAAGACGCAGCAGACTCCGGACCTGATCATCGATCTCGCGCTCGAGCGCCTGAAGGACTGGCGCAAGCGTGCCCGCCCGTCCACTCGACGTATCGCGAATCGCCGATAATCTGGGCAAGCGGAGGTCTATTGATGGACGACCCTCCCAGGACAACGCCGAGCGACAGAAGGGGAACCCACGCTTCCGGGACATGATCGCGGCCGAGGAGCAGCTCCAGGAGGGACACCAGGCTCTGCGGGCGGCAAGACGGTAGCTACTCCGATGACAGCGTTCTGCAGCGTGGTGGGGTGTTGACCAGATGCACGGACAAGAGGCTCTGGCGGCTCATACTTGGGCCAAGATCACCATCGATGGGCGCAGCTGCTGGCGATGCGCGTGCAGTCCGACTCTAGCCCCACCCAAGCGGCTGCCGCGCAAGTGGCTGCGCCGCTACCGCGCCGAGGGAGCGGCCCGCCTCGCCGGCCGCGACTCGCGGTCCAAAGTTTTGCAGCAGCAACGGCTCGACGGTCTGTGCGTCGGCTGGTCAGCGCGAGTAGCACTCGTCGCACCTGCAGTGAGCCCTCTGGCCCCCGGATGCGATGGATCCCGACTCACAGAATTCCGAACCGTCGTGGCTGGGACCGGTGCGGAACGGACTGCCGCCGGACTCCTGGGAGTCGCATGTTGCGCACCATGAGTCGGTGAACCGTCGATCGCTAATCTGCGCAGCGGTCGGGCGCGCGGCGCGGCCAGCCTTGGATGTCGAGACCTTCATGCAGGGAAGCTGTGTCCCGGCGGTTCCGTGTCAAGCGAGCGCGCAACCTGCGACTCAGCGGCGAGTCGCCTGGCCGCAGCGTCCGTCGAGCGTCGGGGTTCTTCCTGACTGTCTGGCTGCTGGCCACCCCCACTAGAATTGGCCACCAGCCCGTCGGCCAGCGCGGGTGAAGCGCATCGCAGCTGCAGGGGTGTGCAACAGTGGACGATCAACGGATGTTCCCGTCACGTCTGCTGGACCTTGCTGCGGATGAGATGGCTGCCGGGCCGACGTTCGATCCGCAGCGCATCAATCAGCACATCGAGGGACGCGTCAACGGCCAGCGGATCATGTCCGACGCCGAGATCGAGAGCCTGCTGAACGATCCGTTCGCGTTGCTGGTCCTGCGGCGCGGTCGATTTCCAACCAACCTGACCGAGTTGCTGGCAGCCCTGGACGAGCACAACGACTCAAGCCATGGGCTGCCCGACACGACGAGCTTCCTCGTTTCCGAGGGTGGCCAGATCCCGTTCCAGCCGGGCGTGGGCAAGGGCGGCTCGAGACTGCTGATCGTTCGCACGAGACGGGATCGATCGACAGGCGCGGACCTGATGATCAGCGTCCTTACCCCTCCCGACACGAGTCCACGATCGTCGACCCTTCTGCTCGAGGTCCTTGCCTGGGATCCAGTCAATCGGACGTTCCACTTCTATCAGCGCCAACAGGGTGCCTGGTTCTGGTGTGGTCAATCGGACATGGCCTTTGACGACGACGCGCGCGGCCACGGGCCGTTCGACAGCCACATCAACGGCTATCCGAACATGAAGGAGCTCAAGTTCCCGTGGGTCCACTGGCACGGCCCGACGCTGGCGATCAGCGAGAACGCATATGCGCCGGATGATCCGCTCGTCAGCGACCCCCTGTTTCTTGACCGCAGCCCAGCCAATCTCTTCGAGGACCTGATCATGGTGCTCGTCGACCGCTGGAATGAAGCCCGCTTCGACAAGGCTGTCGCAGGCCATCCGACGATGTCGCCGACCAACACGTGGCTCAGGCAGGTCGTCGATTCCACTTCCTTCGGCTTGATCAGCTCCGGCGTGCGGTTCGCGACGCTGCCGGATCGGGATCTGAATGACGTGCCGGCTACTTTCTTCGTCGATCAGGATTGCCTGATTGACGGCGCTGGTGCCGCGCTACCCGTTCGGCCGCCGGCGCTCCGCCTGTCGGGCAGTCGCTACGCGGGCCTCGTACAGAAGTACGACCTGAGGTTGCGCGGGCGGGGCATCGACATCCAAGGCGATGTTCCGTTCTGCTTCACGGTCCCGGAGCGCGCGCGTGAGGACGTCGTGGTCGTGCGGCTGCTGATCGCGAAGGGGGTCATGTCGAGGCGCCTGGCCGCCTGCCTGCTGATGGTCGACTTCGCCAATCCGATGTTCTCCGCAACGCGGGCCAGCCTCCTGCGCCACCTGCCCGACGGGTCGCGGCTCGAAGCCGGGGCCTCTCTCGATGAGGTGCTGGTGGAACGCATCACTCGGGCCGCATCGGCCAGTCCGCCAGGCAGCGCCGAGAGGCAGTTCGTACAGAACTGGGAACTCGGCCCGAGCGATTGGCCGACGACATTCGCCGACCGGATCGATCGGTACCTCGAGGCTGTCGCCAGCCGGCTGCAGACCGATGATGGGAGTGACGAGATTTTCCGGCTTGCTGAGTCTCGCCGGCGGATGGCGCGACGGATTCCGCTACTTGAGTTCGATCTCACCCTGCCCATCGCTGCCGGGATCCCAGGCGACGCACCCCCGCTGGAAATGACCGAAGAGGGGACCATCCGAGTGAGAGGGGAGGCGATCAACTAGCCATGGTGCTGGAGCGACTATCTGTTCCGGGGATGCTCACGGACATGAGCGAGAGAGGTCGCGCAGCCTGGTCGCGCGACCTCGACCGTCTGATGACTTCACAGATCGGGCGAGACCCCGACTTCCCAGGCGACACGCCGCGCGCCCAGTTCTTCAGCGCGCTTGGCGTCGAGCTGGCGCAAGACGCAACCGTGAAGACAATGAGGTGGGGTGCCTTCCCGCGCGGGTTGACGCGCTTGCCAACGCCCAAGCGATGGCACGACGCTGAGGATCGGAATCGTCAAGACGAGTACTGCGAATGGTCCGCGACCCAGGACGGCCGGGGAAGGATCACCCGCGCGTTCTTCACGACCGAGTTCGGCGCCTACTTCCACGCCTTCGCCCACGACAACCCGGATGGTCTGCTGGAGCTTTACCGCTCGTCAGTGTCAACGGAGGTGGAGCTTCGGGACTTGATCGCGCCCAGCGGGTCATATCGCGCCATCAACAGGTGGAACCTTGCTGGGGCCATGCACATGATCCAGCAGTTCAACACGCTGTCTGCCGCGGTGGTACTGGCGGCGCAGGCGAGCGTGGTGCGAGAGCGCGCTGGAGTGACCCTCACCAACGCTGCGGACTTGATCGAGTGCGGCGTCACCGCCAATGCCGACCGCAACAGCGATCCACTCATTGTTGGCGACGTCAACGCGCTTGCTCGCCGCGGAGCGATGGTGACCCTTGCCGATCCGGTAGGCATCTACCTCGGCGCGCTACGGACCGAAGGTTGGGAGACCCCAGACGGAGCGGACGCCCAGAGTTTCTGGCGGGTCACTCGTGGCACTCCGGAGCATCCGCTGCGAGCGGAGTTCGCCGTTCCCCAGGAACACGGGTATACGGTCACCGACATAACCATCAGCGGCCAGCCGATCGTATCGCCCTCGCAGATCGCGGAAGCCCTTGAGGTCAGGCTCGTGGGCCTGGCGCATCGGTTTGGCCAGAGCCCGGTCGTTCCGGCGCCATGTCGGCGCTCGACGCGACCTGGCGGTCCGCCCGAGGACGACTCCTTCTCTCTGGCAGGCGAGCAGGACTTTCCGTCGCTCGAGGAGCTCATCGCTGCGGCCAGTCGTACTCGCTAGCGCGATCAGGCCTCCGTTGGCAATCGCGTAGGCGCCTGAGCGGCCTCGAACGCACCCGACGGCAACGCCGCGCGAACCTCGACCCAATCGCTGTCGCCGACGTCTGTTGACAGTACCTGGCCGCACGCCTTCAGAGCCTCCACGAGCGTACTTCGCGGCACTGCCGTCTCGCCGCTTCCATGCACGTTTGATTTCGTGGACATCATGGAAATCAGCGGTCTGTCGGCGGGTCGGTTCTCCCATCGGCGGTAGAGCGACTTCGGTGTAGCGTTCCGCGATCCGTGATGTCCGACCTTGTAGAGAGTCACGGCCGCCAGCGCCCGCTCCAGCTCGGGCTCCTTGCCTGCGCGGTCCAGCGCCCAGCCCCAGTTCTCGATCTGGGCATCGCCGCCGAAAAGCAACCGGTGTTCACCCACCTCGATCAGGAGGACGACGCTAGTGTTGTTCAGTGCGTCATCGAGCCAACGGACCAAGTTTGCCACTTGGCGCCTTTCGTCCCGACGCAGGCGATCGATGATCCAGCGCGTGGTCCCCAGTTCCACGGCGGTGTCTGCGGGTGCCTCCGAGAACAGGCGGCCGATCTGTCCCGTCGCTGTGAGCCAGAACTCCTCGGACTGGGCGGCTTGGCGCGTAACCGCGGGCCACTGACGTGGCTTGGGCGGGCCGATGACCCGAAACGATACGCCTGGCGCCACACCATTGAGGCGGGTCCGGCGGCCGGCGTAGACGTACTCGCCCCGCCCCTTCGCCGACAAGCGCTCAAGCTCGCTCACCGCCGACGCATTCCTCGTCTCGCCAGCTGCCAGCTGGACGAGCGAGGTTCGGCGTCCCTGGCCGAGGGCCTGTGCGCGGCGCACGATGCGCTCAGCCAGTTCCTCGCCGGCCCGCAGCCGGCCGAGGTACCGCTCATCCGACGTGCTCGCCTCCGCCAGGGAGGCCTCGCCGCCTTGTCCGGAGTTGGCCGGCAGTCGCGGATTTTCGGTCCACGAGCGGACCACGAGGAGCGGATTGGTACGGCTTAGCACCTTGGCCGTTGCCTGCGTTCCGAAGGCCGAGAGATGGTCCTTGTGTCGATGCGAGATCACGATCGCATCGAGGCGCTCACCAGAGTCGGCGCTGACCAACTCCGCGACTCGTTTCGCGGACAGGCGGCTACGCGGCCCGCTCGTCGACCCGAAGTCGATGAGCACGTGGCGCTCGGTCCGTGCGTTTGTCGGATCGAGCGTGCTCACCGTCGGCGCGTCGTAGTAGAAACTGAGAAGGAAGCAGTCGCCGAACCCGACGTTGTACATGCGAACGCGGAACGACTGTGGAGTCACCATCGTTCGCCGGCCTCGGTGTCGGGCTCGTGCAGCGCGGCGATCGCCTGGTCGTGATCGAAGACCGGCGTCCCCAGGCGAGCGCTCGACGACGAGTCGGCCTGCCCGGCCAGAGATTCGAGCCTCAAGGACTGGCGCTGCCAGTCCAGCAGCGGTTTGTGGAAGTGGTACTTGGGCCGGCCGAACTGGTCGAAGATGATCGAACCACCGCCGTACAGGCGAACGTCTCTGGCAGGATCGAATCGTTCGGGGAGCTCGAGCACGGCCGCGCTGTCACCGTAGCGGTGTGCCCGATCGAGCGAGTACTCACGCAACTCTGCTGCTGTGCCATCGAGATGCTGCACGTAGGAGACGACTGTCTCCTGGACGACGAATCCATCGGGCCCCACCCGGATTGATGGTCGAATCGACTGGACGCGGGTGGCAACATCCAGTGAGAGCCCCAGCAGCTCGTGGTTCTCCCAGATGAACCGAAAGACCTCATCGGGGTCGGTGCGCAGGGCGCCGAAATTGAACCGTTCATACACCGGACGCTGCATCTCGGACATATCGACAATTCGCTGCGCCGGCCGTCCGATGTCGTACCGCGCGAAGCCAGCCTCGACCGCATCGCGGTACTTGTTCTCGTCGTCCGGTGCCATCTCCAGGTCCGACCACAGGATTGCATCGAGGAAGTCCTCGAACTGAAACTCCACCGGCGGGCAGTAGTCGATCGCCCTGATGACCATGCCAAGTAGGTGATTGGCGGTTCGGGACCCGACATCCGCCGCGAGTCTCAGTGGCGCCGGACCGCGCTCGGTCAGTCGAGACAAGCGGCTGAGCCACATGTTCAGCAACGCGTAGGCAACGGCCGCCACCATGACCTCGCCGCGGTTGTGCGCGAGCTTGAAGTCCGGATGGTCTCGCCACCATCGACCTGGCCGGAGTTTGATCGACTGGCGCAGGGCCTCTCCCGCCTTGCCGTGGACGGACTGCCCAAACTCCTCGGCCAACCTCAACAGCACAGTGTCATGCAACTTCGTGCGCGATACGTCGTTCGGCTCCAGCGGTCCTCCAGCGGTGACCTGGCGAAGGGCATAGTCGAGCACTTCGGGGATTGCAAACACCGACAGCAGCGCGACGATGTCCGCGAAGCCCTCATGGAATGCCCGCTGGTCTGGCAGCGAAGGGTTGAAGTACCCAGGCTTGAGCCCATCGAGCAGGGCGTGTGCGGTCTCGTGGGCGACTATGTCATGCGAGAGGCAGCTGTAAGTCAGGCGTCCTGAGTCATCGTGGACGAGACCAAAGATGAGCGCGTGCTTCGAGGGCTGGTACTTCGCGTTGGCCCGGTACTCGCCATGCGGAACGAGATAGAGCTGATGCGCATCGAACCCCCACGGCACTCTGCGGCCGAGTGCGCTCTCGAACGATGAGAGAGTGCGGCTGGCGATCGCGTACACGTTCTGGGCGTGGAAGTCGTGGCTATTCAGCAGCTGCTCGCCGGGGGCCTTCCTGAACCTGTCCCGCAGCGTGCCGTCGGCCCGCAGGAGGTTGAGCTTGGGGCCCGGCACGCCTCGCTCAGGGTCGTAGCTGACAACGTGGAAGCGGTGCGTCTGGAAGGGAGTGCGCCACCGGTCTGCAGCGACCCGCACTCGTCCGCGCAGTGCTCTGCCGTCCGCGTCATGCACGCCGGGATCTTGGGCAATGATCGTCAGTTCGACGAACCGGCTGGGGCCCATCGCGGCCGCCTCAGCGATGGGCGCGCTCACTTCAACGATTCCGGGCGTCTGGGCGGGCTGCCGCCCCGGGCTTGTGGGGTCGGCCGTGCTCTTCGGGCCATCGAAGATCACGTCGACCTGGGCGTCTATCTCCAGGTCATGTCGCTCCATCGTCGCGAGCCCACTCTCCTGCCAGCGTCGCCGCCTGCCTCTCGAAGCTTGCGCCTCCAGACGTGCCAGCAAGGATGGCTCCGTCACGTCCGTCGATCAATCGGGATTCTCCCTGACGGGTAGAACGATCGCGCCGTCGCGCGACGGTTGCGACCGCATGGGACTCGGTTCGCAGCCCCTGCAGTCAGGGTGTCCGACTCATGTGATGCCAGACGTGTGGAAGCCTGACCAAATCGCCGTGCAATCGGGGAATCACCCGACTCGAACGCCCACCCGCCGAGAACGAGACTCTGCAGGCAGTGAGCATCGATGTGGCGAGCCTGCGCCTCTACCTGAGCGGCGTGCACTCCGGCCCCAATCCCTCCCCGGGCTTGGGCACGGCCCGCGCTTTGCGCGAGCGCTTTCCTGATGCTGTCCTGATAGCGGTCGACTACTCGCCGCGCAGCACAGGGCTCCACGATCCCGTCTTCGACGAGGCATGGATCGCGCGGCCCTGGACTGAACTCGACCTAGACGTACACGCGCGACAGATAAGGCATGCGTTGGGTCAGAACGGACTGTGGATCTCGGGACTCGATCTCGAGACCTGGTGGCTCGCCGATGGTAGCCGTGCAGGCACCAAACGGGTCCTGGTTCCGCCGAAGACAGCGCTCCGCCGCACGGCCAAGCCCGCAATTGCCGCTGCCGCCGAGCTGGGCCACCGAGTCCCACCTTCGGTGTCGGCGGCATTGGACAGCTGGTCACTCGACCGATTCTGTCGTCGCGGTGGCTGGCGAGTGTGGGTGAAGGGGCCCACTTACGAAGCGCACCCAGCCTCGAGCTGGAACGAGCTTGAGCTCGCCCGGACAGCCATCAAAACGACTTGGGGGACGGAGGCGTTCGTCCAGGCGCATGTCGATGGCACTGAGGAGTCGATCGCCTTCGCTGCGTACGCGGGCAGCCTCCTAGCCGCGGTCAAGATGGTGAAGCTGGAAGTAACCTCCGAAGGCAAGACTTGGTCGGGCGCTGTCTCGGGCCTGCCGCCAGCGGATCGATCGAGGCTCAGCGCACTTGTCCGGCGACTGAGATGGACCGGGGGCGGCGAGATCGAGTGTGTCCGAGATCGACTGGGCGAGGTGTGGGTGATCGACTGGAACCCTCGCTTCCCAGCTTGGGTATACGGGGCCACGTCAGCGGGCTATAACCTGCCAGGCGAGCTCGTGCGTGCCGCGCTCGGCCTCGGATCCTCGGGTCACTCAGCGAAGGAAGAAGGTGTCTTCGTCCGCGCCGTGTACGAGCTCAGCACGTCGCGCCCGGTGCCGTCGCTTCAGGCGGAGCGTCACGCCAGCAGCGGAAAGCACCCGTCCGGTATGCCGCATCTGTCTCGGCGGCTGAGCAGGGTGTCCGCTAGGCCTATGCGGGCCCCAGAGATGCCGGGTGTGGAGACCGAGCTGGCGGGAATCTCGGTGCGCTCCACGCCGGCTCGCGTGTTTCTCCGAGACACTGCCCGTCGACAGTTCAAGCAGGCCGCCGAGGCGGTGGAGGCGTGGGGATCCGCGTCAGGCACAGCCATCCGAATGGCATTCAGCATCAAGACAGACCCCGACCCTGAGGTCCTCAATCTCGCCCGAGGGAACGGCCTCTTGGCGGAAGCCATCAGCCAGCTGGAGGCCGCCCAAGCACTACGACATGGCTGGGCGAAGTCGGAGCTGGTGATGAACGGACCCGCGAAACAGTGGCCCACCGACGAGCAGGTGCTCGATCCCGCAGAGGCATTCCTCTGGTTCGCGGACTCGGTAGAGGAGGTGGTGGCCCTGCAGCGACGCCGGAATGGGATCGAGCGAATTGGATTACGGCTGAGATCGCCGCTGCTGGACTCTCGTTTCGGAATCCCGCTCAGTGAGCCGGAGAGTTATCACGCGCTCGTCCGAGCAGTCCGTCGTTTCGGGAGCGGCCCTACGCTCGCCATTCACTTCCACCACGCCAGCAGCGTGGTCGGCCCCGGCCTCTGGAGGCGGGCCGCAGAGTCGGTTATCGCCTGGGCGTCGGCACTTGGCCAGGATACGGGCATGTCCGTGACGCACCTCGACCTTGGAGGAGGCTGGTTTCCAGACGACTTTGACGCCGTAGCCGCTGAACCAATCATCGGCGTGATCACCGAGGCACGGCACAGGTTCGCAGACCTGCAGGTAGTCGTGCTGGAGCCTGGCAAGGCGCTCGCACAACCGACAAAAGCACTGATCGTCTCGGTCCTTGAGGTCCGAGGAGGCCGAACGAGGCCGAGCGAAGTTGTCGTTGACGGATCGATTGCAGAGCTCGGGCAAGCGCACGGGTATCCCCACCGGGTATATCTCGAGACTGAGGCGGGGTGGAGGCCCCTCGCCGAGGGTGGCGGACGGATACTCGGGCGAATCTGCATGGAGCACGACGTGCTGCATCCCGGGCTGGCTTGGCCACGCTCAGTGAGGGCCGGAAGCAGGCTGGCGATCCTCGATGCCGGCGCCTACGACTCCAGCATGGCCTATCGGTTCGGACTGGGCGCATGACGGACCTTGCCGACGCCATCCGCCGCTGGAAGGACCTACCCCATTCTGCATTGAGCAGCCATGGAACTGACGAGTGCTGCCGGCTGAGCCGCTCGTGGTTCCGGGCGATGGCAATGACTCAGCCGGGGCGCGATCCGAGTTGGGTCACAGACAGGTGGCAGTGGGGGCCCGCTGCTTGGCCGCTGTACTGGTGCGAAGCGGTGAGGCAGCGTCAGCTTGACTGCGGCGCTTTGTCCGCTCTAGCCCAAGAGCACCTCGACGCGGTCGGTGAACCATCCTACAGGGTGCAGGTCGTACTTGAGTACGACGCCCGCGACACCGAGCATTGGCGGGCAATGTGGCTGAAAGTAGGCCTTTCGCCTTGGTGGATCTCGGGATCGCTGGCCTACCACGAAGTGATAGCGCGGCCGAGCCAGGACGGGCTCCACTTGTGGGACCCCAGTGAAGCGACTGAGCTCAGGCCCTTCGGCGAAGCGCGCGTCCGGGCGGTGCGCATCGTCGGTGAGGAAAGCACAATGCGCTGGGGTGCCTGGTCGCTTCGAGGCGATGAGTGGGTCATTCTTTACGATGACGGCACCCTGGAGCCACTGTCGTCCAGATAGGTGCGAAGGGCGTCCTTGGCGACAGTCCAGTGGAACGTTACTCCGTGTCCGGGCAGGGACGGCGTCGCCGCGCCGTCGGCGTAGTTCCACCTCAGTGGCTGATCCGACGTGTTGAATCTCGCCATCTCGTCGTGAATTGGGAACGCACAGTTCGCCGTTGCCGGCTCCAAGCGTATCGCGGACTGTAGGTTCTGGGCGACCGAGAACCTCAGGTACTCGACCGTAGCGGGTTCCCAGAAGGGGATCGAATACCGTGATATGTCGCGCTCACCGGTCGCGAACCACACTCGGTAGCGGCTGCGAGATTCGACTCGGAACCGTTCGGGGAGCGCCGATAGTTCCAGGCCATGTGGCAAGCCTGCGTTGCCGATCATCCACGTGGCTTCGGCCAGCTTGACGTAGTCGATCTGCCGGCCATCTACGAGCGGCCCGAGTACCTGCTCGATCTTGTCTGCCGAGGGACGTGCAACCATCGGATAGCGGATCTCCAGCTCCGTTCCCCTCTTCCCGATGCGCGCGACTTCCAGCGACTCCACATGGAGCCACTCTATCGACTCAAGATCTTGGTAGCGGACGTCGGCCAGCCACCGGCTCGGAATAGGCCAGAGAAGTTCGACGATGCCTTCAGCCGCAAGTCCGAAGACGCTCGGCATGTCCTGGACTCTGTCATCGACTACGAGAGTGGGTGGAAGGACCGCTGGCCATGTGAGACCCCGCTCATTGGGGACCGTGAATTTGAGCTCGCGCTCAAAGACAGCCACCAGGCCAAAGGCACGTTCCTCGACGGCTGACATCGTGAGATGGGCCTCGAACTCAAGGATCAGCGGGCGCAGCCTCCGTCGACCGACCGTCTCCTTGGTGACGGGGAGGCATACCTCGGACAGAATCAGTCGAGCGCCACGGTCTAGCAGGATCTCTGGGTCGACTTTCGCGGCGGTCGCCAGTACAGAGAGATACGCCACAAGAGCCCTATCGATGGCTTTGGCACCTCGGCTGATCGACATGGCGATCGACTCTTCCAGCCGGATTGGTGTGCGGATGAGCGGCTCAAGACGGGTAGCAATGGCGTGTTCGGCAGCCGCGTACATGAAGACGGGCACGGCGATCGCCATTGCCACGACGCCGGCCACCTGAAGCGAATCATTCAGGAAGGCAAGGCTTGGAATGAACGGCACGAGAAATGCCGCCATGCCGAGAACTAGGCCAGCGCCGCTTCCCCAGAGGGCGACGCTCCTGCGCCTCGCTGAGTCGGGGGCGCCTCCGCGGCCCAGTGAGTTAGGGCTCATCCGACAGCGTCCCCATTGGACCTCGCGCCGTGATCCAGAGCGCCAATCCCCGAATCACGATGGCTGCGACCGACACCGCCGGCAGACATCCATTCGAATCACCGTCCAGCGACAGGCCATCGCCGATCACGATCCGCACCCAGTCGCGCGGCGCCTTCGGATCTCGTGGACCGGTCGCTGTAAGGCCCATCGCGCGCGAGCATTGAGTATTCGGGCCGACGCGCCAAGTCGGGAGAATCCTTGACGCGGCGCGCGAGCCGCCCACCTGGCGGCAGTTCCAGCCAGGCGTGCAGGGACGACACTGTCAGGAGTGGCTGCAGCAGACTCGGTGAATCAGGGAAGGTTCTTGACCGACGAGAAGGTGTCGTTGGCCGCGTTACCGACGTAGCTGACCCAGGCGCCGTGCGCCCACTGCCAGCCCGTGTAGGTGTAGTTGGCTCCCTCCCACCACTTCGGACGCTGGCCACTGACGGTTTTGAACGAGCTGATTACGTCGTTCCACCCGATGATGTCCAGATTGGTGTAGGGCGCCGAAGCGAGGAAGGATGCGCCGCCATAGTTGGCGTGCTCATACCACAGCACGTAGTAACCAGATGAACTGGTCGCAGACACGTCATCGAACGCAGCCCTCACTTCGCCGAGCGGGGTGCCCGAGAAGGACTCGGCCACGGCGGCATCGGCGTCTCGCTCGCTCGCTGTATGGAAGCACCTGATCTCCGCGGGCGTCCCGTCGTGGCAGTGGTAGCGCGAGACGATATGTGCTTCGATCGGACGGCCATCAAGCACGGCGCCTCCGATCTGGTCAGAGGGTCCGGCGGACGGCCCGGCACCGGGCGTGATGAGTAGCGCGCTCATGGCAAGGACGATCGCTTGACGGGACACCGCGGCCACCGAACTGCTGGTTCTGGTCAAAGCGAGCGTCCCACGGGCGCCTTCCGCCGGGCTAGTCGTGAGACTACCGACCGTCTATCCTTGATTTACCGGACACCCGCAGCCGGCAAAGAGGGGAGATGGGATTGTGCTCGGTGGACCGACGGCGGCGCACGATGCCAAGCTGACCCAGTCCTCGCCGCGCGCCACTCTCGGTTCGGCGGCAGGCTCATTCACGCGTGGAGCGAGGCTCGCGCTCGATCGCGGCTTGCTCTCCACCGGCGTGGCCCTGGTCGCCCTGGCGACGATGTTTGTCCTGTACGTACGCGTTCCTCCTGTTCCGATAGAGGTCGTACCGACCGCAAATGGCGCGGTAGTAAGCGCACTCGGTGTCGGTTCGCCCTATTGGGTGAGCGGGGTTCGTCCCGGCATGACCGTAGAACTCAGTGACGTCTCGACCGAGATATTCGGCTCGGGAGCCGCAATCGAGCTGAGTAACTACAGGCTGGACCTCGATCTGAGCCAGCCGGGAGCTCCACCGGTGGTGCTTGCTGTGGCGCTCCTCTTGGTCGGATTGGCACACCTGTTGGTTCGAGCCCGTATCCCCGGCACCTCCGTCGCCCTGGCGGCTGGGGTCGGCGTGGGGCTGGCGCCTGTTGGTCCCCAACTTGGACTGCCGACGGCCACACCGCTGTTGCTGTTGCCGCTTCTTGCGGGATGGTTAGGTGTGCGTGTTGCCGATGCCCGCACGCGTCGTCGCTTTGATCTTGCCGCCCTTGCTCTGATCACGTCGACGCTGTTGATGGCCGCGCTCGTCGGATCGGGGGCAGCCGAGCCTCCTTGGTGGACCGCCTTCTGGTGGTTCCCGACGATTGTTGCCGTCGGCCTTGCGCTCGCCGGCGAAACACTGCAGGTCCGTTGGCACCTCGCCCAGGGGGACAGTGCCAATCTGGAGGCAGCGATCCCGCTTGCGGCAGCCAGTCGCATCATCGGGGGCGATGAGGAGCGGTCGCGGTTTGCCATCGAACTGCACAACCGCGTGCTGCCGGTCCTCAGTCGCTCCATGAGCGAGTTGCGAGAGGGCCGTCAAGGAAGCGACGTGCTCAGCGGTCTCGATGACGTTGCCGACGACCTGCGAGCACTGATGCAGCGCGAGCAGACGGTGAGCCTGGAGATCGGCGGTGTCGCCGAAGCGTTGCGCACGCAGGCCGAGACGCTGACGCCACCCGGTATCGAGGTGCTATTCGACGTCCGCGCGGGTGTCCGCCGTCCGCCGGCGCGTGTCGAGGTTGCGGCCTATCGAATAGGCCAAGCTGCCCTGGACAATGCGCTGCGCCACTCCAGCGCTGATCGAGTTGTCATCCGGGTGAGCGCGGACGCCAACCACCTCGCGGTAACGGTTGTCGATGATGGCGTAGGAATCGACTCGGTGGCCGAAGCAGCCGCGCGCCGCCGCGGCCGCTTGGGCTTGGCACAGATGAGGCTGCGCGCCGAAGCGGTCGGAGGCGCGCTCGACGTGCGCCCGGGAGATCGCGGCGGTACCGCTGTCGCGTTCAGCTGGCGCCCGTGATCGGCGTCTTGGTCGTCGACGACCACCCGCTCTTTGCCCAGGGGACCGCGGAGTTGCTTGATCGCCTGCCGGACATCCAAGTGCTGGACTTCGTTCTGGATCTAGACACAGCGGTGCACAAGATCACCGAGCTCGAACCGGACGTCGTAGTCTGCGACGTGATGCTCGGCGACCGACCGGCAGGACTCGAACTGCCGGCTCGGCTGATCAAACAGCGCAGGCACGTACCGGTGTTGTTCCTCAGCGAGTTCGCCAGCGCGCAACTTCACGCGCGAGCGATTGATGCCGGTGCCGCAGGGTATCTGCGCAAGACGGTCGACGCCGAAGAGTTGCGGGCGGCCATCCTATCCATCGCGGCAGGCGCAACCGTGTTCCCGAGGTCGTCCATCCGCCCTCCACGAGATGGTCCGCGTCCACCGTCTCCACGCGAGGTGGAGATCCTGGCCCTCGTCGCTGACGGGAGGTCGAACTCTGAGGTAGCGGCGCAACTTGGGATTAGCGGCAAGACCGTGGAAACGCACATGGCGCGCCTATTTGAGCGCTATGGCACAGCGAGCCGCACTCAACTTGCGATATTCGCCGATCGCCGCGGATGGCTCCGGCCGGTGTCCAGTTCGCTCAATTGAGAGCGCACTTGCCTAGCACAGCATCAGCCCGAGGTCGACTAACGGGCCGAGACTCAACTTGGGCGCGGCACCGCTTGGATCCGCCGCCCAGATAGGTTCTATGTCGGCGTATCCCAAGCTTGTCGCCGATCCGTTAACTGCGAAATCGTTGCCATCCGGGGTGCGAAAGACGATTGCAGTCTCCGCCTCACACCTCAACGTGCCGGAAGCGACCGTGAGCGGCCAGCCTGGCCCGAACTCCGCCTGAGTGACCGTCGTGCCCGGCGGCGTCGGGTTCGCACATCCGACGATTGCCATCAGCAGTGCCGTCGAGATCGCTCGAGCCATCTTCTTGCCTCCGTATCGCTGGACTGAGGCCAGTATGCAGTGGCTACACGCGGGCAGCCGCCAGGAGCGACCGCCACGGAGTGTCGATAGCTCTGCGAGACTTAGGGGCGAACCTACCCGGCGGCTCTGCGCGTTCGAACCGGTGCCACGACAATCGTGGCCAGCCATGCCGCCGAACTGTCAGGGATCGCCGACCAGACTGTGGCGCAGGGCGGTTCCCGGACGGCGCTGTTGCTCCGGCGAGCGAACTGCGATTGGGACGACAGGCTCGAAGGCGAGCCCGGGCGCGTGACCGGGCGCGATGAAACTGTCGTTGAGTGGGGTGAGCCCGGCAGGGTCGAGGTGAATTGAGTGCCGTCTGGACGGAGACCGGTGACCGGCCGCCGCTCACGCGTACAGGCGAAGTTGGCCGAAGCAGAGGGTCCTCTCAACGCCATTGTTGAGGCGGGTACTGCTTCGCCACTCGACTACGTGATAGCCGTAGCGCTCGATCAACTCCCGCTGGTCGGCGCGGCGCTGCAGAAAGCTGCGGACGCGGTGCGGGACCAGCGCATTCGCGATCTGGAGAGGGCGGTGCGCGCACTCGTCGCGGCGATCGGTGCGGTGCAGGAAGACTTCGAGCGCCGTCTCGAAACGGACGGTTCGTTCGCGGCCTATTTCGAACGGATCACAGCGTCTGTGCTTGAACCGGCCCAGCGCGCCAAGATCGATTACTACGCGCGGCTCCTCACGAAGACGGCCGCCGCCGGGGGGCCGGACGAAGATACGAGAGAGCGACTGCTCGATACGCTCGACTCACTCCGGCCTCGTCACCTGCGTGCGCTGGAAGCGCTGGCTCGCGTGCCCGCGATAGAGGGGCAAGGTGGGTACGGCAAGATCGACGATGTCTGGGGCGCGATGAGGTCGGCGTCCTATGGAGTTGGTATCGACGAGTTCCGGATCGACTATCAGGGCCTTGCCCAGCTCGGCTTGGTGCACTCGCTGGTTGGCGATGGTGTCGTGTACGACGGCGAAGTGGAGCATGGCCTGAACGAATACGGTCGGCAGTTCGTTAGGTTCCTGATCGCCGCGTCTGAGGACGACTCCCGCGGGGCTAGGTGATGGCGCCCAAGCGACTGACCATCGAGGTGGCCATCGAGCGGCGTCAGGTGAAATCCCGACTTGGTGCCCAGCGCCGCGGATGCCAGCATGGATCTGGTCCGGGCGTCGCGGCTACGCGGCCTTCTTGAGGACCCGGCTAACCGTCGACAGGCTGGGACGAAGTTGCCGGTAGCGGATTTCGATCTGGCGCCAAGCGTTCGCGATCTCGGGATCGGCGATCTCAGTGCTCGCTACTCCGTACTCGATCGCGCCCAGGATCCCCCCGTGGTTGCGAACCAGTTCGGCCAACTCCTTGACCTGGATCAGATGTCGTCGAGTCATCCCTTGCTCTCCTGTCGCGGCTACTCTCCACCAGGGCCGTGTCAGCTTGTATGGCACTCTCGCCTCAGTCGATACGGTGTCAAGATCCAGGCTGCCTGAGGAGCCCGCCGCCGAGGCGCGGTCCGAGGACACCCACATCGACCAGGTGCGCGTCTATCTCCTGCGCCCAGAGATGCGTTCGTTCGAGGCGGCTCTGCTTCACCCGCGCGCGGCCCGGCCCATTCCGACGGATGCGGCATCTGGCCTGGAGGGAGTGCTCTATGTCAGCCGCCGACGGTCGCGACCGCCGCGATGGGTCGCCTTCGCCGAGTCGATCACGGGCCAAGCTATCGAGCACCCACGGCCCGTTCGCTTGTCGGCCGTGCTGTTCGTGCAGAGAGGCAACCGTCGGTTCGCCATCACCTTCGGATATGGTCGGCACATGCTCAGGCGCGAGGCGATAGAGCCTGATTACGGGCTCAAGGCAGCCGCCGGCCTTGTGGATCCCGGTGAGATCGCCAGCCTGGACGCCCGGTCGGTCGAAGCAACCACCATTCAGGTCAGGCGCCAGACATCTCGCGGAACGGATCCGGCGGCGATTGGGTTCGACGTTCGCCGCGAGATGCTGCGCGCGATAGCAGGACGCGTGCCCGATGAAAGCATTGGGACGCGCATAGTCGGAGCAGATGCCGTCGGGCTCACCGCTCGACTCGACGCGGCCACGATCGGCGCGCGCCTAGATACGCTCTATCGCGCTTTCGAGGACCGTGCGTATCTCGCGAACTTCGATCACTTGGATCGCTGGCAGACTGTCGGGCCGGGCGATACGCGCGATCGCCTCGACAATGAGCTTCTCCGCGTCTTGGGCCGACGTCGTGAGCTGCTGCGTGCCGGCGAGGACCCGTCGGCCCTTCCAGGAACCGCTAGGCCGCCGGTGCTGGAGGCCCCCGAGGTGATTGACTGGCACGCATCGGGTTTCCGCACGACGGCCGAGGCAGCAACGACGCTGCACCCGTTCCCGGACCTGGACGCCTTCCTTCGGGTCGCCAGCCGAGAGCCATCCACAAGTCTGCTCCGGCGCCATCGGCTCGAACTCGTATCGGACGAGGCGGACGAGGTCCTGGAAGCATGGCCGGTCTACGCCGCGCTACATTGGGAGATGGAGCTTCAGGGTGAGTACTACGTGCTCGCTGAGGGAAGCTGGTGGCGCATCGATGCCGAGTACCGAAGACGAATTGACGGCATCGTCGGCTCCATACCCGCAGCCAGCCTGGAGCGACCGGCATTCGATCCCATCGAACACGAGGTTGACTACAACAAGCGAATGGCGGACTTCCGTCCTGGGCGCGCCTTGCTGGATCGTCATCTGGCCCGATTTCAGTACGAGAACGGCACAGTGGAGCCGTGCGATGTCATAACGCCCGAGCGGCAGCTGGTGCACGTAAAGCGTGAGGCGAGCTCGGCCACTCTCGGCCATCTCTTCGCGCAGGCCGCCGTGTCCGCCCGTCTCTTCCTGATGCTCCCCGAGTTCCGCGCGCAAGTGCGTCGGCTGGTACAAGCACAGCCCGAAGTCGCCGCCCTCATACCGGTCGGCCGTCCCACGACCGCAGAGTATGAGGTGGTGTTGGCGATCATCTCCGCGGACTCGAATCCGGACGCGCGCCGACTCCCGTTCTTTTCGCGCAACTACCTCGCGTACATCCAAGCGGATGTAGCAGCCATGGGCTACGCGCTATCCCTCGCGTGGGTCGAGGAGCGAGCCGGTGCAAGACCAGCCGATGCCGGGCCACTATTTCGCGAGCTCACGCAGGAGCGAGCCAGCGTTCGCGTGCGAAGCACTCGCCGCCGGTCCCGACGGCGCTCGACCGGCCGTCCCGGGCTGAACGCTGCTTCAGTTGGCACGACGCCACCGACGCCCCCGACGAGCGAGTGAGACCCAATGCCCGACCCTCGTACGGCAGGCGTGCTCTCGAGCCGCGACCATCTCCAGTCAGTCCGACGCGATTCCTCGCGCGCCGACATCCAACCTACACTCGCCGCCTAGGAAGGACTCAATTGGGCAAGCTGGCTGCGGTGAGGCTGGAACGTCGCCGTCCGCTCCGCGAGAGCGAGGTGCGTCCGCCGCCGAGCGTGCCGCGGCCGTCGCCTCCACCGCCACCTCCCCGTCCTGCGCCCGCCACGCCACGAAAGCCGAAGTGAGATAGGGATAGGAGATGGATCCACAGCGCCCGGCAATACGCGTACCCGCCGCTGATGAGACGCGAACGGCGGTGCGGCCGCCGCCGAGTACTCCCCGGCCAAGTCCGCCGCCGCCTCCACCGCCACCCGCACCGACGCCGCCGTCGAAAAGCCCGTCGAGGGAGAGCAGACCTTGATCTCACCCGACGACCTCGTGGTCACGCTGCTCTACGTGCTTCCCGGATTCGTGGCCCTCAAGATCTTCTACGTCCTCGGACTTCGGCGCCGTCGCTCAGATCTTGAGTGGACGCTCTGGAGCGTTCTCGCCGCGGCGCCCCTTGGTGCGGCCGCCATGACGCTCTGGCCCGCTACCGGCCAAGAGCACGTCCGTATAGCCATCGCGCTAGCCTTGGGCGCGGCTCTGGGGCTCCTTCTTGTCGGGCTTTGGCACGCCGCCGTCCGACGATGGCCGGATTTGATCCTGCACACGTCGGCACGAGCCTGGGACTCTGTGCTTCCGCAGGCGCAATGGGTGCAAGTCTGGACCAATGACGGCAAGGTGATCTCGGGCGCGCCTCGGGTGATCGCCATCAGCAGCGAGACGGACACGCTCGACCTGTATCTGGAGCAGCCCGCCTGGGTGAACCCGGAGACGGGAGATCTGATCGAGATGACCGGCGTTGCCGGGTACCTTGTACCTGCCGACTCGATTGCACACGTGCAGGTTCTGTCGGGCGGCTAGCGTCTACTGCCCGCGAAGGGCCGCCAGGGCCCTTCATGGCGGCCACGGCGTACGCGCCGAAGGTCCGCACCCAGCGATTGCGGCGGGGTGCTGTTCTCGCTTCTCCGCTCCGTGTGTAGGGGATTCTCCCGACTACACTGCTGTCACGACCTGGCCCACCATCTCTGCGCTCGAGCGCCATCCTGAGGGGATCGCCTCGCTGGCCGCACGTCCAGCCACATCCGGCGCTTCGAGCGGAATTGCGAGGTGAACGTGGCGAGCACGATGAGCGCAGCGGTCTGGTCTACGACACGCTTGGTGGCGGCCGTCGCGGTGGTGGTGCTTCTCATCACCCCGACAGCCCCAAGGGTGACGGCCGCGCAGTACTCGCCGCCGTGGGCTCATGCCTTTAGGGCCCATTGGCCAGGAACGGGCGGCTTGGATACGACGAACACGATGAACTTGGCGAAGCAAGGGTTGGAGCCCGAGTACAAAGCTAGCAGCATCAACCCGGCCAGCGCCAAGGCCTCGATGCTCACCTACGCCGTTCATGACGCTATCTGGTGGATGGCGGGCCACGCGGGGACAGGCTTCATCACCACATACAACGCGACAAATGGCACGACCGTTGTCAACGTCAGCAATCAAGTGCCCGGATCAAGCTGCGCCGGAAAGAACGCTTGCTTGACGGACTACACTTTCGAGGAGATGCATGACATCAGAGTGATGGTCTTCCAAGGTTGCGACAGCGGCAAGACACTGGCGAATGGTGATGCGCTGCACAAGCGGGCAAAGCAGGTCCTGGGCGTCGACGCCTCCGTTGCCTTTGGCGCGATCATCTACTTCAGCGCGAACACGAGTGACGTTTGGTCGTTCCATTTCGCCAACTATGGTCGTTTGCCGACGACCGTACTAGGCGCGGCGTACTATTCCGCCGAGGACGTTCTCTTCTATAGCGGCTCGTACCACGGATACAAGCAGTACTCCGTCTACGGAGGTTCTACATACTTCTTTCCGGCAGCGTACGGATCGTAGAGGTGGGAATTTACATGCCTGTGCCATCGCGGCGATCGATGCTTCTCGCGGCCGCCGCCGTTTTACTGGCGCTAGCCGGCGTGGCAAGTGGTCGTGGCATCGACGAGACGCGCGTCATTGCCGTATCTCGCGAGGAAGCCATCGATAGTGTCCGCGCCTTCGTCGCGGGAACAGCTCTCACTGATGATGTCGTGGCTGAAGGACCCTACGACGGGGCGCTGGTGCGGTTCTACAAGGTCACCGGGCACCACCTCATGGCGCGGGTCGATGCCAACACCGGCTCGGTAGTGGGCGTTGTATTTCTCGAGAACATAGGTCAGGGCGGCAAAGTCTCCGTCGACTCCGAACGCGCCTCCGTGGCGGCAAAAGCGTTCTTGGACGATCATTCGATCGGTTGGCGCCACCTGGAGCCTTCTATTGAGTTCATTGACCACGGAGAGACGGCTGAGTATCTCCTGCAGTGGACGCGGCGGGACGGCGACTTGGTCTTGCCAGAGGCCATCTACGTCAGCGTGGATGCTGTGACGGGAAAGGTCATCAGCTTTGCCGACATGCGGCGTCCCTTCGAGGCGCCCGGCGAGCCTTCGGTCGACCGCCCTGCTGCCATCGCAGCATCTGTGGAGGTGCTGCGGGGGGCAGGGGTCGACGGAGAGGTCGCGATTGACGCGGCAGAGCTACGGGTTGAGTTCGCCGAGTCAGGCGACCAGCGGCTGGTGTGGAAGATCCGGGCGTCGGCCGTCGTGGAGCGCCTACAGCAGGGTCAGGAGATCGTCGGCCACTGGCTCGTCGAGGTCGATGCCCGCTCGGGCCAGGCGAAGATTGTCGCCAGAGGCTGAGGGCGAGACGAGGACGCCGAACCTAGCGTGCATCGGCAATCTCGCGTCATCCGCCTTCGAGCAGTAGCCGCGGCACTAGCTGCGCTGATTCTGGCAGCGTGCATTGGCTCTACTCCATTTCCGACCGCCGACCCTATTCCTCAGCCAAGTGGCTCGTGTGGGGGTTTCCATCTGGAGGTTCACAATCTGACTGGCGAAGCGATCGGCGTAGCCATCAGCGGCGAGCCAGTCGGCGATGTGGAGGGCGGCGCCTCGCTGCTTCTGGTCCAATGGGGGACGCGACAGCTGCCGCTGTTGCCTTGGACGGTTGTGATAACGCGCGCGGCCGATGGCTCTGAGATCGGACGGATGCGCTTCGAGGGTGATGTTGACCAGCACCTGTGGGTCAGCGCGGCTGGCCTACGGACTGAGTTGCGCGAGCCTCCCTGTTGATGCGGTTACGCTTGATCTACGTCGCACCCGGCCTTGCTCGGACGACGACCGGAGCGCGGGGCCATCGGCATGCCCGAACTCGACCGGATGCGGTGGAGCCTGATCCCTTCGGTGTGCGTGGCGACCACCGCGATCGGTGCCTTCGAAAATCCCACAATCCAGCTGGTCACTCAGCCGCTTGGTTCGGAGAAGTGGTTGTTGCTCGGTTCGGGCTCAACCGTTGATCGCATGCACTTTCTGGTCCCAGCACTTCGGTATTGAGGCTGTGCTCCGAGTCATAGACCGGGCAAGCGTAGTCTTGGTTGGAACAGCGGCGCCCATTTGACAGACAATCTCGGAGTCCTGACCGTCCGCCTCTGGCCGCCAGATCGACCAGCGTAGGGTCTGCTCGAACGACGTCTACTGAACGAGCGCGCGCTTGTTGTCCGGGAGGATGCCAGGGTTGCCAAGATCGTACGCGCCGACGTTGCCGCCTTCGCGTCCTTCCGCGGACCCCCGGCGAGGACGCTGGCGAGCAGACGTTGAGGCCCATTTGGGTGATGCCGGACGCGGCCGACCACTGAGACGATCGCGGCAGTCGGCATAGAGGATGGCTTCATTGGATGTGGCGATCTTGGCCGCCGCCGCCGGCATTACCGGCACGCTGCTCGGTGTCTTCATGAATCACAATCTGGAAATTCGCCGGAGCCGCGAGAAGGAGCGACGCGACTGGGAGTTGCAGCAGCTCGAGGCAGCTGCCGTACGGCTTAAGCGCTTGGGATCGCGAACCGCCGACTCCCTCGTCCTGCCAATTCCGTTTCTCGGGTATCGGACCATAGACGCTCTTCGAGACCTGATGTACCTGTCTCCTGGGGGCCTTGACCAAGCGGCCCTCGACGAACTCCTGGCCGTGCTACGTGAAGGCGTGATTGCGCGGCCGCGTTCGGCAACTCTGCGACGATGGTTGCTCGGCGACGCGCGCCACGACAAGGCCTTGCTCGAGCGACTAACGGGCGCGGAGTCGGCGTTGGCGAGGTCGATCGCAGCTCGTCGCGCAGAACTGATAAGTCCCACCGAAACGATCGCGTCTCGGAACGGGACGTCTCTCTGGCGTCGGATGCGCAGACGCAGGCGGGCGCCCGAACCGAGGGGTGTTGCGACAGATCGGACATGAACCGCTCTGACGAGGCGCGGTGGATTTCCGCGAAAGAGACAGAGTCCAACCTTGGCACCACCTCGGCAGCCTCGCGGTCGGCGGCACCGGCCAAGCGCAGCTCACTGACCAGCCGGTCCCGGAAGGTGCCCCACAGCCGCTCGATGCGGCCCTTCGCCTGCGGTGTGCGAGCAGCGATCGAGTTGATGCCCAGCTCCTCGAGTGCCCGTCCGAGCTGGGTCGGCGTGCGCCGGTCGACGAGCTGCTCCTCCAGCGTCAGCGCCGTGGCCGGGGTTTCGAAGATGGTGTGCCGGTCGCGATAGACGGCCAGTGGGATGCCGTGGCGACGGACGGTCTCGCGCAGCACCATCAGATAGCCCAGTGCGTCCTCCTGCTCGCGGAAGGTGGCGCCGGTGACGACGCCCGTGGCGTCATCGATCGCGCCGACCAGGCTGAGCCGCGGGCCGCGACCCTCGAGCCAGTCGTGGCGGCTGCCGTCGAGCTGGACGAGCAGGCCGGCCTGGGGCATCCGATCGCGCCGGCTGCAATGGCGCGGCGGACGTCGACGGTGCGGACTGGGCAGGCCCGCCGAGCGCAGGATGCGCCGCACGGCGACCCGGCGCGGGTGAAGAGGCTGGAACCCCGCTGGTACGGAAGGCGCCCCGGCCAGGATCGGTTGGCGGTCAGTGGCGCGGCGACTGCGGTCATGCTGTACCAGACGACGCGCCCCTCGCCAAATGCCTGAGTGCAATCCGACCGGATGCGGCAAGCTCGAGCGGGCGTCGACAGCGAGTTCCAGGAGTGGCTCGGGCGCCTCTTGCACAACCAGCCGTCGTTCAAGCGGCGAATTCTAGAACTGTGCGCGGCAGTCCCTGAGGTGGCGGAACTCATGGTCGGGGGTGACGGTGACGCCTTTGCCAAGCGCGTCCGCGACGCTCGTAACGTGGAGACCCATCCAGGCGACCGTCCCGGGTCAGCGAGCCTCCACCTGGTAGTCCTGCAGGCGCAGTTGGCCGTCATTCTCGAGGCAGTCATGTTGCGGCACTTCTTTGCCTTCGGCGGCGATGACATCGCCAGGCGCGTCACCCGAGCAAGCCGCCTCCGCCGGCTCGCGATTGCCGCCGGGCGCGCAATGGATGACGCCCACTGACGTGCCAACCTTCTGTTCCCAGTTCGCACCGCCGCTGCGCCACACATTGTGCCCACCTCAGTGAACTCATCCGCCAAGCCCGGGCGCGTACGGCCGCCGCCGATCGGCCGGCCCCTCCGATGGCTCCTTGAGCAGCGCATTGGCGGCGGCCATCGGGGCTATGTCGTCCCCGACGAGTCAAAGGCGGCCTGTTCCAAGAAGCGGCTAGCGCCGGTAACCCGGTCGTAGATGTGCCAGACCGTCTTGGCGCTGCCCGCGTCGCGGGTCAGCTCGAGCGCCGCCAGCGCTGCTGCCTTCATCTTGTCGGGCTGAGCCGCCACCGCCCGGTCCAGCGCGCTGTCTTGCGAGCCTTCCAGATCCTCCTCGACGTAGCCGACGATCAGGCTCACCACGTATCGATCACCCGGGTTCGTCGTAGATCGACTGCATCCCGCCGCTTCCGCAGTCCATACGTGATCGCCTCACTGACCCTTATCCAGCTGTCAAGCCGCCCTGCGGAGCTCGGCTTCGCCTGGCTCGGCCGGCCGCGGCGGCGCCAAACGGACAGGCAAGGCGCGCACTCCGACTCGCTCCAGCTCC
>Ga0247708_1000072_pt1 | contig 26598 bp, 25 predicted proteins | sample 42W_NmetaG_FD_189040 | JGI IMG/M metagenome (GOLD analysis project Ga0247708, IMG submission 189040) | Soil microbial communities from hillslope of Landscape Evolution Observatory, University of Arizona, Oracle, AZ, United States - 4-2-W_N | ecosystem: Engineered > Artificial ecosystem >...
CACCGTCACCCCCACCCCGTCCATCGACGCTCCCCGGGTCCGGGCCCTGACCGCCGGCGTCGATCCCCCGCCGGCGCCGCCCGCGGGGACCAACGGCCACGCCAACGCGTCGGCGCCCCCTCCTCCGCCTCCTCCCCACCAGCCCTCGGCGTCGCGCACCGAGGTCCTCCAGTGGTTCGAGGACGCGTTCGACGAGGTGCGCAACGAGCTGCACGCGGTGGCCAGCAGCGTCACCCGCCAGCAGGCGATGCTCGCCGAGCTGCTGGACTCCCGGGAGGCGGAGCTGCGGGTGGTCATGGTGGCCGAGTCGCTGCCCGAGCTGGCCGGCGAGGCGGCGGCCAAGGCCCTCACCGACCAGTCCGACGGGCTGGCCGAGACCGTCGCCGCCAGCCTGGAGGAGTTCCAGGAGTCGGTGGCCGCCTCCGAGCTGTCGAACGCGGCCGTCATGGACGGCATGCGCGAGCTGCTGCGGCGCATCGAGCTGACCGCCGAGCTGAACGCCGAGGCCGCCCACCAGGACGCCATGGCCCGCCTGGAAGCCCTCAAGGCGTCCATGGCCCGCCAGGTCAAGCCAGTGGCCGCCGCGGTGGCCGAGCTGGCCGCGTGGGTCGAGGCCACCGAGGAGCGGGAGGCGGCCCGCACCAGGGCCCTCAAGGCGTCGGTGTCCCGCCAGATCGCACCCCTGGCCGCCGCGGTGGAGGCCGCCCTCGCCCGCTCCGACCACCAGATCTCGGAGATCCGGGCCCGCCTCGACGCCCTGGGCGCCCCCAAGGTGCGCCGGGTCAAGGCCGGCCCGTCCACCCGCCCCAAGCGCGACGCCTAGGACCCGAAGGCCTCCAGCTCCGCCCACGGGATCCGCCCCTCGCGCAGCAGCTTGAGCCGGGCGCCGGTGCAGTCGACGACCGTGGAAGGGGCGCCCTCGCAGGTGCCCCCGTCGAGGATGACCGCCAGCGTGTCGCCGAAGCACTCGGCCACCGCCCCCGCGGTGGTCAGCGGCGGTGACCCGTGGCGGTTGGCGCTGGTCGTGGCCAGCGGCCCGGCTGCCGCGCACAGGGCCAGTGGCACCGGGTGGGCCGGGCTGCGTACGCCGACGGTGGCCTCGTCGTCGCCCAGGTCGGCGCCCAGGCCGGGCCGGGCCGGGATCACGATGGTCAGGGCGCCCGGCCAGTAGCGGCGCATGAGCGCCACCGCCACGTCGGGGACGCCGGACGACACCTCCAGGGCCTGCTCGATGCCGGTCACCAGGATGGGGACGCTGACCTCGCGGGGCCGGCGCTTGACCGCGAAGACGCGATCGGTGGCGCCCGGCCGGAAGGGGTCGACGGCCAGCCCGTACACGGTGTCGGTGGGGATGGCGATGGGCTGGCCCTGGGCCAGCACCCGCACGGCCTGGAGGACCGCCGTCTCGGGAGGCGGGTCGCCGAGGGCGGGAACGATCACCCGGGCAACCTACCCACCAGCGTGCGCAGGCGACCGGTCAGGTCGGGGCGCACCTCGACCTCCCCGAAGCCGGCATGGCCGGCCAGGGCCACGGCCCGGTCCGCCTGGTGGGGGGCGATCTCGAGGACCACGACCCCCGGGCGGCGGAGCCACCCGGGCGCGGCGGCCAGGATCTCCTCCACCGCCTCCAGGCCGGTGGGCCCCGCCACCAGGGCGCCGGCGGGCTCCCAGTCGGCCACCTCGGGCGGCAGCGCCTCGCCGTGGCCGACGTAGGGCGGGTTGGCGACGACCAGGTCGATTTGCCCCTGCACCTCGCCCGGCAGGGCGTCGAACCAGTGGCCGGCGGCCAGCCGCACCCGGGTCGCCACCCGGCTGCCGGCGCCCGACAGGTTGGCCCGGGCCACGGCGAGGGCCTCCTCGGACCGGTCGGTGCCCCACACCCGCGCCTCGGGCACCTCGAGGGCCAGGGACAGGGCGATGGCACCCGACCCGGTGCCCAGGTCGACGGCCAGCGGCCGCTCCACCCCCAGGCGGCGCAGCTCCCCGAGAGCCTCCTCCACCACGGTCTCGGTCTCCGGCCGGGGGATGAGCACCCGGCGGTCGACCACCAGCTCCAGGCGCCGGAACGACCAGATCCCCAGCACGTACTGCAGGGGCTCCCCCCGCCGGCGCCGGGCCACCATGGTCTCCACGAACGTCACCGTGCGCGCCGGCACCGGCTCGCCCAGCCGGGACACGAGCCCGGCCCGGTCGTAGCCCGAGGCCCGCTCCAGCACGAACCAGGCGTCGAGGGCGCCGAGCTCGGCCTGGGCGGCGCGCTGGAGGTCGCGCCAGGTGACGGCGTCGGCGCTCGCGGCTACGGCTCTCCCTGCAGCTGGCGGGCCCGCTCGTCGGCGAGGAGGCCGTCGACCAGCTCGTCCAGGTCGCCCTGGAGCACCCGGTCGAGGCTGTACAGGGTGAGGCCGATCCGGTGGTCGGTGACCCGGTTCTCCTTGTAGTTGTACGTGCGGATCTTCTCCGAGCGGCCGCCGCCGCCGATCTGGCCCTTCCGGGCCGCCGACTGCTCGGCCGCCTGGCGGTCCTGCTCGGCCTTCAGCAGCCGGGACCGGAGCACCTGGAGGGCCCGGGCCCGGTTCTGAATCTGGCTCTTCTCGTCCTGCATGGCCACCACCAGCCCGGTCGGCAGGTGGGTGATGCGCACCGCCGAGTCGGTGGTGTTGACCGACTGGCCGCCCGGGCCGGTGGACCGGTAGACGTCGACCTTGAGGTCGTTCATGTCGATGTGGATGTCGACCTCCGCGGCCTCCGGCAGCACGGTGACCGTGGCCGAGCTGGTGTGGATGCGGCCCTGGGACTCGGTGGCCGGCACCCGCTGCACGCGGTGGGGACCGCCCTCGTGCTTCATGCGGCTCCACACGTCGTCGCCCTTGAGCTGGAACGTCACCTCGTTGAACCCGCCCATGTCGGAGGGGTCGGCCCCCAGCACCTCGAGCTTCCAGCCCCGGCGGTCGGCGTAGCGGCTGTACATCTCGAACAGGTCCTTGGCGAAGAGGTTGGCCTCCTCCCCGCCCTCGGCGCCCCGGATCTCCACGATGATGTTGCGCCCGTCGTTGGGGTCGCGCGGCAGGAGCAGGACCTTGAGCTCGTCGTCGAGGCGGGCCAGCGACGCCTGCGCCTCCTCGATCTGGGCCTGCAGGAACTGCCGGTCCTCCCCCGCGGACTCGGCCAGCATCTCCTTGGCCGCCTCCAGGTCGCCGGAGACGGCCCGGCGCTCCCGGAACGCCAGCACCAGCGGTTCGAGCTCCTTGAGCCGGCGGGACAGGGCCACGTAGGCGCGCTGGTCCGCGAAGACGTCCGGGTCCGAGAGACGGATCAGGACATCCTCGTACTCCGTCTCCAGGCCGGCGAGGCGTTCGAACACCGTCGACAGGGTACCGCCGGGCGAAAAGTGGACAGCCTCCGGCCGGCCTGGAAGGCTTTCGGCGATGTTCCCTCGCCTCCGGGGGGCGTGGGGGCCGTCGCGGCGGGTGGCCTTCGCCGTCGTCCCGGCCGCCTTTGGCGCGCTGCTGTTCCTCGCCGGCGACCGGCCGTCCACCGGCACGGCGCGGCTGGAGGCCACCCAGGCGACGGCACCTGCGGCGGGCGGAACCACCACGGCCCTCCCGCCGGCCGATCAGGCGTTGGCACCGGTCGCCGAGGGCCCGCCGGCGACGCTGGGGATCCTGGAGCAGGCCGTGGCCGCCGCCCTGGCCTCGGATGCCCAGGTCGCCACGGAAGCGCCGGCCGCCACCGCGGCCGCCACCGGGGCACCTGGCTTCGGCCCGGCCACGCCGGCCGGGACCGGGGCGGCCACCTCCGAGAGCGCGGCCGCGCCCCGGGCCGAGAGCGGCGACTCCTCGCCGCCGCCGGGGGCCAGCACCCCGACCACGGCGACCACCTCCCCACCGGCCACCACGACCACCACGACCGCCCCGCCGCCCGCCGGCCCCAGACGGCTGCCGTCGGTGGAGGCCGACGTCGTGCCTCTCACCAACGCCGACCGGACGGCCAACGGGCTGCGGGCGCTGAGCCGGAACGGCTGCCTCGACGCCGCGGCGTCCCGCTACGCCGAGCAGATGGCCGGCACGGGCGTGCTCGCCCACCACCCGGGCGCCTCTGCCGCGGTCAGGGACTGCCGCCCCAATTCGGCCTGGGGCGACAACGTGGGCACCTCGCAGCCCTGCTCGGCGGGCGTGCTGGAGGAGAAGTGGATGGCCTCACCGACCCACCGCCGCAACATCCTCACCGGCGAGTTCGCCTACATCGGCGTGGGGGCCTGGACCGACGCCGACGGTGCCTGCTGGGTCCAGGTCCTGTTCAGCTCCTAGGAACCCAGGTCCACGCAGACCACCAGGAGGCAGACGTGCACCGCCAGGCCGACCGTGGCCGTCGGGGCCGGCGGGATGGTGGGCACCGGCGGCGCCGGCGAGGTGGCAGTGGCCGACGACGCCCGGGGCGGTGCGATCCCGGCCGCGGCTACCGCCGCACCGCTCGCGGCCGTAGCGCCTGTACCACCGGCCGGCGCGGGCCGGGCGGCTGACCCGCCCCCCTGCTCCGGCCGGGCCGGGGAGGCGGGCGCGGCGGCGGCCGGCGGCGCCGGCGACCCGACGGGTGGCGCAGCCTGGGGGGGCTGGGATGCCGGACGCTCAGCGGGCGCGGGGACCGGGGAGCGGGCGGGCGGCACGTCGCCCCCACCGCTCACCCGGAGCAGGGCCAGGACGGCCAGCGCGATGGCCGCCACCAGCGCCAGCGTCCCGATCACCAGCGGGCGGCGGCTCCGGCGATCGGCGGCGGCTGCCGCGTCCCACTCCCGGAAGAACTGCCGCAGCTGGCGGTGGGCGTCCAGGTGGGCCTGCTGGTCGCGCGGCTCGGGAGAACCGTGGCCACACTCCGGGCAGACCCACGCCAGGGCGGGCTGCGGTTCCGCCAGCAGCTCCATCAGTCTGGTATCGGCAGGTCCGGGGCCCGCCTTGAGCGATTCCCGGAAAAATCTCTCTACTTCTTGGCTTGGCCCTTGCGGGCGCCGTAGCGGCGCTCGAACCGCTCTACCCGGCCACCTGTGTCGACCAGCTTCTGCTTGCCGGTGAAGAAGGGGTGGCACTCGTTGCACAGCTCCACCCGCAGCTCGGGCTTGACCGAGCGGGTGGTGAACCTGTTGCCGCACGAGCACCGCACGTTGGCGGTGACGTAGTTGGGGTGGGTCTCGGTCTTCATGGGGTCTCCATCCTACGGCGCGCCGCCGGCTAGCCCGGCGTGGGCGCCTTGGCGATCTCGGCGAGGAACTCGTCGTTGCTCTTGGTGTGCTTGATCTTGTCCATCAACAGCTCCAGGCCGGCGCCCGGCTCCAGGGCGTTGAGCACCCGGCGCAGCTTCCAGACCTGGGGCAGCTGGTTGCGGTCGAACAGCAGCTCCTCGTGGCGGGTGGAGCTGGCGTTCACGTCGAGGGCGGGGTAGATGCGGCGCTCGGCCAGCCGCCGGTCGAGGCGCAGCTCCATGTTGCCGGTGCCCTTGAACTCCTCGAAGATGACCTCGTCCATCTTGGAACCCGTCTCGATCAGGGCGGTGGCGAGGATCGTCAACGATCCTCCTTCCTCCAAATTCCGCGCCGAGCCGAAGAACTTCTTGGGCGGGTAGAGGGCGTCGGTGGCCAGGCCGCCCGACATGATCCGCCCCGTCGTGGGGGCGGCCAGGTTGTAGGCCCGGGCCAGGCGGGTGATGCCGTCGAGGACGATCACCACGTCCTTGCCCATCTCGACGAGGCGCTTGGCCCGCTCGCTGGCCAGCTCGGCCACCTGGGTGTGCTCGTCGGACGGGCGGTCGAAGGTGGAGGCCACCACCTCGCCCTTGACCGACCGGCGCATGTCGGTGACCTCCTCCGGCCGCTCGTCGACCAGCAGGACCATGAGGTGGACATCGGGGTTGTTGACCTCGATGCTGTGGGCGATCTGCTTGAGGACGGTGGTCTTGCCCGCCTTGGGCGGGGAGACGATCAGCCCCCGCTGGCCCTTCCCGATGGGCGAGACCAGGTCGACGATGCGGGCGACCATGTTGCCGTTCTCGCCGGGGATCTCCAGGCGCAGCTTCTCGTCGGGGAACAGCGGGGTGAGGTCCTCGAAGCGGGGGCGCTGGCGGGCCTCGTCGGGCGTCATCCCGCTCACCGTGTCGATCCGCAGGAGGGCCGGGTACTTCTCGCTGCTCGTGGCCGGGCGGCTGGCCCCCTGGATGGTGTCGCCCTTGCGCAGGCCGAAGCGCCGGACCTGGCTCAGGGAGACGTACACGTCGTGCTGGCTGGCGAGGTAGCCGTTGGTACGAAGGAACCCGAACCCCTCCTCCCGCAGGTCGAGCAGGCCCTCCACGGGGATGGGCTCGCCCTGGAACTGCGGCTCCGGTTGGCCGCCCCGGTCCGACTGGGCGTCGCGCTCGCCCCGATCGCGACCCCGCCGGCGGCGGCTGCGGCGGTTGGCGGCGTCTCCCTCGAACGGTGGCTGGCCGCCCGGGCGGTGCTCGGGGCGGGGGCCCGCCTCACGGGCCCGGTCCTCGGTCCGGGGCCCCGGGTCGGTGGAGGAGTCGGCGCCGCCGTCGTCGGCCCGCTCGACGTCGGTGGCGGTGTCGACCGGTGTGCTCCCGTTGCGAGCTGGGGCCTCGGCCACAACCTCGGCCGGCGCCTCGGCGACCGCCTCCGCCACGGGGGCGGGCACCTGGTCGTCGCCGGAGGCCGGCGCCGGCGACGCTGGCGCGACCTCGGGTACGGCGGCAGGCTCTTCGCCGTTGGCAGCCGCCGCCGCGGCTGCCGCGGCCGCCGCCTTCGACGTGCGGGTGCGCTTCGGCTTGTCCTCGGGCGTCTCGATGCCGGCTTCCCGGAGGATGTGGTCGATCAGGGTCGACTTCGACGCCCGGGCCGACGGCTTCACACCCATGGCCTCGGCGATGGTGGCGAGTTCGTCGCGCTCCTTGCGCTCCAGCACGGACCGCTCGAGAGGCGGCTGGGGGGCGATGCTCATGATGACCGCTCCGAGGTTCGCCGCGCGGGGCGCGAGGCCACTCTCATTGACCGCTCGCCTCTCGGCTCGCTCATTGCTTCGCCTCCAAGGGCTGGGAAGGTGGTGCGTGCGGGCCCGAGGTAGGAGAGGGCCGGCGTTTCGGACGAAAGGGAGCGCCACACCGGTGAGCCAGGCCAGCTTCGGGCTACGGGGCAAACCGCCAGGGGCATCGCTGCTGAGCCTGCTGAGCCTGACAACGCCGGGTATGCAGCACCATCAGCATACCGCCGATTTCAGGGGACCGCCGCTGGCGCCGGCTCCTGCCCGTCGTCGGGGGTCGCTCCGCGTGCCCCATCCCCGGGAACCGCCTCGATCGCCTGCCCTACGACGAGGTCGATGATCTGGGAAAGCGTGGCGTCGAGGTTGTACGACGGGACGATGGCCACGCCGTGCTGGAGGGCAAGGGACTTCACGTACCGCTGCATCTTGCGGATGTTGTCGAACAGCTCCAGGTACCGCTCCGCCGGTCGGTTCCGCGAGTCCCGCGCCCGCTGGAGGAAGTGGCCGCGGTGGACCTCGATGTCGTCGACGGTGACCACCATGGGGACGACCACCGCCTTGCTCCTGAACCGGCTGTAGTCGAGGAAGCCCGGCACGAGGTGGGCGCCCTCCAGGATGAGGTCGGTCCCCTCGTCGATCGCCCGCTGGATCAGGGCGTTGATCCCGACGCTCACCGCGGAGGTCTGCTCCCGGAAACCGATCACCACCGGATCGGCGCTGCGGGGCAACGGCGTGCGGACGAGGCGGGCGGTGTCGAACGACGACGTGTGCAGCGTGGGGAACAGCTCCGCGGTGAACATCGACCGCATGACCTCGCGGACCGCGTCGGTGGGGACGACCCGGGTGATGCCCAGCCGGCCGGCCAGCATGGTGGCGATGGTGGACTTGCCGACGCCCGTCGCCCCGCCCAGGAGGATGACCAGCGGGATGTCGAGGCGCTGCACCATCTGCCACTTGGCGAAGGACTGCGCGTATCGGTCGCCCACCTCGGCCCGCAGCACGTCCTGGGCCAGGACGTTCAGCTGCTCACGCGTGATCGACGGCGCGTCGCACTCGGCCAGGCGGGCCTCGATGACCTCGGCCACGTTGAACGCCCGGGCCGGCGCCAGACCGGTGGCGGTGATGGCCGAGGCCATGAGCCCCTTGGAATACGGCAGCTCGTAGGCGTCGTCGGTGATGGCGACGTGACGGCCGGAGGGCGGTTTCACTGCTGCACCTCGGACACCTGCGCAAAGCGCTCCTCGGCCAGGGTGGCCGCTTCCAGGACCAGATCCTCGAACGTGCCGTCACCGTCGACGGTCACGACCCGGTTATCACAGAACACCACTTCAACGTTCTGTTCAAGGGCCACCTTGGCCGCCAGGTCCACCGCCGCCGCCTTCAGCTCCACGAGCAGGACGTCTGCCCCCGCCAGCCGCTCCAGGTCGGCGGCGAGCTGCGGCCGCCGGGCCAGGTTGTGCGAGGTCCCCACCACCTTGGCCCCGTGCTGGTCCTCGAGGTGGTCGACCAGGACCTGGCCCGCGGCGGCCGGGGCGGTGGTGACGTAGAAGACGCTCCGCCCGGCCACCGGCGACAGCGGTGCGGGGCGCAGGATGGTCCGCACCACCTTGGAGCCCGGCGCCAGCCGGCGGACGGAATCGACCACCGCCTCCCCCCGAGCCTCGGCCATGGTCACCACCACCACGTCCGACAGCAGGAGCCGGTAGGCGCCGAGGTAACCGGTGGCCAGCTCGGGGTCGACGGTGGCCGGCACCACGCAGAGGGTGGCGTCGGCGTGGACCGGGGGTACGGCGGCGCCACTGCCCTCCAGGACGAGCAGGCTCTCGGGCCGGGTGTTGGCCAGGCGCACCCCGTCGACGAAGGTGCTGTCCACCGGCGCACCGGCCAGCCCGCCGCCGCACCGGCGGGTGCCGATGGTGGCCACCCGGGCCATGAGGGCGTCCTCCAGGTGGTCGCTGGCCGCGTGGCGGCCGGAGGAGGCGAGCGCCACCAGGCCGGCGGGGGTGAGGTCGAAGGTGGCCGGGTCGATCAGCTCGGGCTCGGGCGGCCCGCCCCGGCCCATGGCCACGACCACCGGGGGGCGGCCGTGGCCGGCCAGGACCCGGGCCAGGTGGGCCGACACCGCCGTCTTGCCCGTGCGCTTGCCGGTGCCGATGACCGCCAGGGTCGGCTTGGTCGCCACGCGCGGGCGGGGCGGGGGGTCCAGCCGGAAGTCGGCCCCCTGGTACGGGATGCCGGCGAGGAGGGCCTGGGCGGCCAGCCGCAGCCGGCTGCGGGCGTCGACCACCGGGTCGTCGGAGAGGTCGAAGACCAGCTCGGGAGTGAAGCGGGCCAGGCCCGCGGCCAGCGCGTCGCCGGGCGACGGCCCGCCGACCACCGGGACGCCGACCTCGGGCGTGCCCGCCAGCTTCTCCCCCCCGCCGAGCAGGGCGGCCCCGACCACCTCGGCCCCGTCGACCAGCGCCGGAAGGTGCTCGATGGCTGCCCGCACGACCGGCGGGTAGTGCTCGCCGTCGATTAGGACGAGGATCCGGATTACGGGCTCCGGGTGACGAAGTGGTTCATCAGCGTGTGCCCGGGCACCGGCGGGCAGTGGGCGGTGCCGGCCTCGGTGTAGACCCCGCCCGGGCCGTCGACCTCGGAGTCGACGATCATGTACGGCACGCTGTCCGACGTGTGGGTCCGCAGGGCCAGGGGCGTGGCGTGGTCGGGCAGGAGGAGCAACCGCCACGGGCGGAAGTCGTCCATGTCCAGGGCGTCGACCAGGGGGCGCAGGATGCGCCGGTCCCAGTGCTCCAGGGCCTTGACCTTCTCCTCGACGTTGCCGGCGTGGCCGGCCTCGTCGCTGGCCTCCACGTGGATGAGGAAGAGGTCGTCGCCGGCGGCCAGCGACTGCAGGCAGGCGTCGCGCTTGGCTTCGTAGCTGGTGTCGTACCAGCCGGTGATCCCCTCCACCTGGGCGATGCGGATGCCGGTCAGCGCGCCGAGGCCGCGGACGAGGTCGACGGCGGAGACCAGGCCGGCCTGCAGCCCGTAGGTGTCGCGGAAGGAAGGGATGCGGGGCTGGCGGCCCTGGCCCCAGAGCCAGATCTGGTTGGCGGCGACCGTGCCCGCGAACCTGGCGACCACCTCCCGGGAGGCGTCCATCAGCTCCTGGAGCCGGGGGGCGGACGGTCCTGTGGGCCAGACGGCGGGCTTGCCGGTGAGGTCGTGGGGCGGCGTGCACTGGGCATCGGCCCACTCGGCCGGCGTCACCAGGATGTGGCGGTACTGCACGCCGGGGTGGAACGCCACGCCGCCGCCGCCGAGGTCCTTGTCGAGGGCCTGGACGACCTCGGCCGCGGCCTCGGTGGACGGGTGCCCGCCGGCGAAGTCCACCATGGTGCCGTCGGCGCCGACGGTCACCAGGTTGCACCGGTAGGCGACCTGGTCGTCGTCCAGCTTGAGGCCCATGGCCGCGGCCTCGATCGGCGCCCGGCCGGTGTGGTAGCGGGCAGGGTCGAAGCCCAGGATCGACATGTTCCCCACGTCGCTCCCGGGCGGGAACCCCTCGGGGATGGTGGCCGCCCGGCCCACCTCGGCCCGCCGGGCCAGGGCCCGGAACGTCGGCAGGTCGGCCGCCTCCAGCGGGGTCCTCCCGCCCAGCTCGGCCAGCGGCTCGTCCGCCGCCCCGTCCGGCACGCAGACGACGTACTTCACCCCGCCCCCTCGTTCTTGGCGCGCTTATCCGTGCCGTACACCCACGAGCGCGCCAAGAACGCCGGGGTCACAGCCCCAGCTCCGCTCGCACGGAGGCGATGTCGGCGTCGACCGGGGAGGGGACGGCGATCTCGGCGATGGCCCGGTCGGGGTCCTTGAGGCCGTGGCCGGTGAGGGTGCACACCACGGTGCGGGTGCCCGCCGGCACGCCGGCCTTGAGCAGCCCGGCGACGGAGGCGGCCGAGGCCGGCTCGCAGAAGACGGCCTCGGTGCCGGCCAGGAACCGGTAGGCGGCGAGGATCTCCTCGTCGGAGACGGCGCTGATGGCCCCGTGCGACTCGCTGGCCGCAGCCACCGCCGAGCGCCACGAGGCCGGGTTGCCGATGCGGATGGCCGTGGCCACCGTCTCCGGGTGCTCGACGGGGTGGCCGAGCACGATGGGCGCCGCCCCCTCGGCCTGGAAGCCGAGCATGGCCGGCAGCTTGGTGGCCCGGCCGGCGTCCTGGTACTGGCGGTAGCCCATCCAGTAGGCGGTGATGTTGCCGGCGTTGCCCACGGGGATGCAGTGGACGTCGGGCGCGTCGCCCAGCACGTCGACCACCTCGAAGGCCCCCGTCTTCTGGCCCTGGATGCGGTAGGGGTTCACCGAGTTCACGATCGTGATCGGCTCCCGTTCGGCCAGCGCCCGGACGAGCTCAAGCGCCTGGTCGAAGTTGCCCCGGATCTGCAGCACCCGGGCCCCGTGGACCAGGGCCTGGGCCAGCTTGCCCAGGGCGATGTAGCCCTCGGGGATCAGCACCGCGCAGGTCAGGCCGGCCCGGGTGGCGTAGGCCGCGGCCGAGGCCGAGGTGTTGCCCGTCGACGCGCACACCACCGCCTTCGCCCCCTCCTCCACCGCCTTGGAGATGGCCAGGGTCATCCCCCGGTCCTTGAACGAGCCGGTGGGGTTGGCGCCCTCGACCTTCAGCCAGACCTCGGCGCCCACGCGCTCGGACAGCCGGGGGGCGTGGACCAGCGGCGTGGCCCCCTCGTGCAGGGTGACGACCGGCGACGACTCGTCGACCGGCAGGAACTCCCGGTACTCCTCGATGATCCCCCGCCAGCCCGGCTTCCCGCCGGTCACTGCTCGGCTCCGATGACCCGCAGCAGGGTCCCCACCCGGTCCACCGCGTCCAGCTCCCGCAGGTCGGCGACGGTGGCCTGCATGTCCCGCTCCAGGGCGGTGTGCGTCACCAGCACCAGGCGGGCCTCGTCCCCCATGCCCACCTGCAGCACCTGCACGATCGACACCAGGTGCCGGGAGAAGGCGGCGGCCACCTGCTCCAGCACGCCGGGGCGGTCGGCCACGTCGAGCGACAGGTAGTACTGGGCCCGCACCTCGTCCATGGGCCGGATCCGGGCGGTGGCCAGCCCGGGCACGCCGGCCGACGTGCCCTGCCGGAGGTTGGCGGCGGCGTCGATGACGTCGCCCAGGGCGGCGCTGGCCGTGGGCCGGCCCCCGGCGCCCCGGCCGTAGAACATCAGCTCGCCGGCCGCCGCCCCCTCCACGAACACGGCGTTGAACGACTCCCGCACCGACGCCAGCGGGTGGGCGGCGGGGACCATGGCCGGGTGGACGCGCACCGCCACCTCGCCGTCGACCGAGTCGATCACGGCCAGCAGCTTCACCACGTAGCCGAGCCGGCCGGCCATCTTGATGTCGTCGACGGAGACACCGGTGATTCCCTGGCGGTAGACGTCGCCCGCCACCACCCGCACGCCGAAGGCCAGGCTGGCGATGATCGACGCCTTGGCCGCCGCGTCGTGGCCCTCCACGTCGGCCGTGGGGTCGCGCTCGGCGTACCCGAGCTGCTGGGCCTCGGCCAGGGCGTCGCCGAAGGACTGCCCGGACTCGGTCATGCGGGTGAGGATGAAGTTGGTCGTCCCGTTGACGATGCCCAGCACCCGGATGATGCGGTCGCCGGCCAGCGACTCCCGCAGCGGCCGCATGAGGGGGATGGCGCCGGCCACGGCGGCCTCGAAGAGCAGGTCGACCCCGGCCTTGGCCGCGGCGTCGAACAGCTCGGCCGAGCAGGCGGCCAGCAGTTCCTTGTTGGCGGTCACCACCGGCTTGCCCGCCTCCAGGGCGGCCAGGACCAGCTCCCTCGCCGGGTGGAGCCCGCCGATCACCTCCACCACCAGGTCGACCTCCGGGTCGACGACCACCGCCGCCGCCTCGTCGGTGAAGGTGGCGTAGCCGCTGCGGCGCTTGGCCAGGTCGCGGACCGCCACCCGCGCCACCTCGAGGCGGAGGCCGGTGCGGGCGGCGATGGCGTCGCCGTTCTCGCCGATGAGCGCGACCAGGGCGTGGCCGACGTTGCCGTAGCCAAGCACCCCGATGCGCACGGTCGAGTTCCCGTCCATCGGGCCCACGCTACAACCCGCCGGTTTGGACGTTTCGCGGCGGTATAGCGCCGCGAAACGTCCACTCTCGATCAGGTGTCCAGGCGCAGGAGGTCGTCGAGGGTCTCCCGGCGGACGACGACCCGGGCCTCCCCGTCCCGCACGAACACCACCGGCGGGCGGGGGACCTTGTTGTAGTTCGACGCCATGGAATGGCCGTAGGCGCCGGTGACCGGCGTGCAGAGGACGTCGCCCACCGCCAGGTCGGCCGGCACCCGGGCGTCGCGCACCACCACGTCGCCCGACTCGCAGTGCTTGCCGACCACGGTGACCGTCCGGGGCCGGTCGGCCAGCGTGGCCCGGGGCAGGAAGGCCTCGTAGCCGCTGCCGTAGAGGACGGGGCGGGGGTTGTCGCTCATCCCCCCGTCCACCGACACGTAGGTGCGCACGCCCGGGATCTCCTTCACCGTGCCCACCCGGTAGAGGGTGAGGCCGGCGGCGGCGGCGATGGCCCGGCCCGGTTCGACCGTGATCTCGGCCGTGATCCCCGCCGCCTTGCAGGCGGCATGCAGCACCGCGGCCCACTCGGTGATGGTGGGCGCCTCCTCCCCCTCCACGTAGGGCACGCCCAGCCCGCCGCCCAGGCACAGCTCGGGCACGTCGAGGGGCTCCACGAAGCCGGCGAGGATCTCGACGGCCTTCTCGAACGACCGCAGCAGGAAGATCTGGCTGCCGATGTGGGCGTGGACGCCGACCAGGTCGAAGGCCGGGTGCAGCCGGCAGTGCTCGACGGCCCGCCCGCCGTCGCCGGACGCCAGCCCCAGGCCGAACTTGGAATCGGTCTGGCCGGTCATCACGTACTCATGGGTGTGGGCCTCGACGCCCGGCGTGACCCGCACCATCACCCTTGTCGGCCGCCCGTCCTCCTCGTAGAGGGCCTCCAGCCGGGCCAGCTCGTCGAAGGAGTCGACCACCACCCGGATCCCGAGCTCCCGGGCCCGGCGCAGCTCGTCGACCGACTTGTTGTTGCCGTGGAGGACGATCCGCTCCGGGGGCACGCCGGCAGCCAGCACGACATGGAGCTCGCCGCCCGTGGCCACGTCGACCCGCATGCCCTCCTCGTGGACCAGCCGGGCCATGGCCGTGCACAGGAAGGCCTTGGACCCGTAGGCCGAGCCGTCGCCGAAGGCGGCCACCGCCTCCCGGCAGCGGGCCCGCAGGTGGGCCTCGTCGTAGACGAACAGGGGGGTGCCGTGCTCCTCGGCCAGGTCGAGGAGGTCGACGCCACCCACCGACAGCCGCCCGTCGCGCCCGACCGCCGCCGTGTCGGGAAGGACGTGCCGGGGAAGCGGGTGCTTCACATCGAGTCGGGGGCGCTGACGCCGAGCAGGTCGAGCCCGACGGCCAGCCCCACGCGGGTCGACTCCACCAGCCACAGCCGGGCCTGGGTCAGCTCGTGGCTCACGCCCTCCCCCATCACGTAGCAGTCGTGGTAGAAGCCGTGGAACCGCCCGGCCAGCTCCCGCACCCAGTTGGCGACCTTGTGCGGGGCCCGGGTCCGGCAGGCGTCGAGCACGACCTCGGGCAGCTCGGCCAGGCTGCGCAGCACGTCGAGCTCCCGCGGGTGGGTGAGCACGCTCAGGTCGACGATCTCCAGCGGGTACCGGGGCACGTTCTTCTCGGCCGCCACCCGGGAGATGGACGCGATCCGGGCGTGGGCGTACTGGACGTAGAAGACGGGGTTGTCCATGGACTTCGACACCACGGCGTCGAGGTCGAAGGTCTGCCGGGTGTCGATGGACTGGAGGAGGAACGTGAGTCGCGCGACGTCGGGCCCCACCTCGTCGATCACCTCGGCCAGCTCCACGAACGCGCCGCTGCGCTTGCCCATCCGGACCACCTGGCCGGCCTTCACGATGGTGACCAGCTGGCCGAGCACGATCTCCAGCTCGTCGGGGTCGTGGCCCAGGGCGGCGATGCCGGCCTTCAGCCGGTTGACGTGGCCGTGGTGGTCGGCGCCCCAGATGTCGACCAGCCGGGTGAAGCCCCGGGTGAACTTGTCCCGGTGGTAGGCGATGTCGCCCAGGAGGTACGTGGGCTCGCCGCTGGACTTCACCAGCACCTCGTCCTTGGCCAGGCCGAGGTCGGTGGTCCGCAGCCAGGTGGCGCCCTCGGCCTCGTAGACGTGGCCGTGCTCCCGCAGGTCGGCCAGGGCCGTCTCGATCGCCCCCGAGTCCACCATCGACCGCTCGCTGAACCAGGTGTCGAACTCCACGCCCATCCGGGCCAGGGTCCCGCCGATGTCGGCCAGCACCCGCTGGTGGGCCCAGGCCGCGGGATCGGCGCCGTCGGGCATCTCGGCGGCCCAGTCGGCGATGTACTGGCCCTTGTAGCCGTCCTCCGGGGTGGGCTGGCCGGCCTTGGCCGCGGCCAGGGACGCCGCGAACAGGCCCATCTGCAGGCCCCGGTCGTTGACGTAGTACTCCTGGTGGACCACGTAGCCGCACCGCTCCAGGATCCGGCAGAGGGCGTCGCCGTAGGCGGCCCAGCGGCCGGCGCCCACGTGCAGGGGCCCGGTGGGGTTGGCGCTGACGAACTCCACGTTGACGCGCTCGCCGTGGCCCAGGTCGGCCCGGGCGTACCCCTCGGTCCCCTGCTCGACCACCTCGGTGAGGACGTCGTGCAGCCACCGGTCATGCAGCCGGAAGTTGACGAAGCCCGGCCCGGCCACCGACACCTCCGACACGTACGGCGGGGGTTCGGCGCTCAGCCGGGAGGCGATGTCGTCGGCCAGCTCCCGGGGCGTGCGGCCACTGGCCTTGGCCGCGGCCAGGGCCACGCTGGAGGACCAGTCGCCCAGCTCGGGCCGGTTCGACCGCTCCACGGGGATGCGGGCCGGCAGGGGGTCGACCCCCAGGGCGACGAGCGCGCCGCGCAGGGACGAGGTGAGTATGTCGCTGATCATCGGCACGGGCCCGGGCTCAGCGCCGGGTCCGGGTCATCACCGCGTTGAGCCGGTCGATCAGCTCCAGGGGGTCGAACGGCTTGGTGATGTAGTCGTCGGCGCCCAGGTCGAGGCCCTGCTGGACCTCGGTCCGCTGGGCCTTGGCCGACAGCAGGATCACGGGCAGGCCCTCGGTCTGGGGGTCGCCCTTGAGGTCGGTCAGCAGCTGGAGCCCGTCGCGCCTGGGCATCATGATGTCGGAGATCACCACGTCGGGCCGGTCGGCCTGCGCCCGCCGGAACCCCTCCTCGCCGTCGGCGGCGCAGATGACCGAGAATCCCTCGATCTCGAAGTTGACGCGCAGCAGCTCGAGGATGACGGGATCGTCGTCGATCACCAGGACGGTCATCTTGCCCACCTGCGAGATCCTACCGGCCGCCCGCCGTCCACCTGGCGGGAGATACCATCAGGGGGCGAGTTCGCCCTCGTAGCTCAGGGGATAGAGCACCGCCCTCCGGAGGCGGGTGCGTAGGTTCGAATCCTACCGAGGGCGCTCAGGCCACCAGGCGCACCAGGACCGCCACGGGCGCCACCACGGCCAGGGCGCCCACCGCGTACAGGGCCCGGCCCGTCCAGAACGTGGCCGCGATCGCGGCCTGCGCCGGCAGCAGCGTGGTGCCGTAGCGGGGCTCGACGATGGCGTAGCTCCCGCGCAACCCGAAGTTCACGGCCACGAGCAGCAGCGGGCCGGCGATGAGCACAGTGCCGGTCACCAGGGCCAGGGCGTACCGCCGGTCGTCGCGGGCCACGCTGACCAGCGCCACCAGCAGGTACCCCACGAGCAGGTACGAGGTGAGCAGGGCCAGCGGGAAGAGCGACGACGGCTCGCGGTCCAACGGCGTGATGAACCGGGCCAGGTTCTCGACCACCTGCGACGGGTGGAGCGAGTCCACCTTCTCGGCCTGCTCCAGGGGCGAGAGGCCCGGCAGGGAGAGCGACGCCCGGACCGCGACCCACACCGCGCTGGCCAGCGCCGCCCCGCCGACCAGAGCCGAGAAGGCCCGCAGGTAGGGCTGCCGGTCGCCGGCGCCTCCCCGCACGGCCCGGTACAGCAGGTACAGGCCCCCGACCACCACCACGAGCCCGTTGGGCGCCTTGACCGCCATGGCCAGGGCGCCGGCGCCGGCCAGTCCGGCCAGGCCCCGCGTGCGCGGGGACCGCTCCCAGCGCACGACGGCCAGGATCACCAGCGAGCCGACCAGCACGTTCGCCGCGTCGGGGGTGAGGTAGTGCCACTGGCGCAGGATCATCGGCCCGGCCGCCACCAGGGCCAGGCCGGACGCGGAGGCCCACCGCCCGGCGCCCATCGCCCGCAGCAGGCACCACAGGGCCAGGAGCCCGGCCGCCATCCACACCGCGCCGAATAGCCGGCCGGCGTCGACGAGGTCGTCGGTCAGGCCCACCGCCAGCACGGCGCGGGCGCCCAGGTAGGTGGCCCAGAAGTAGGTCGGCGGGTGGATGTCGGCGCTGTTGATCCCGGCGTTCGGGAAGACGGCCGGGTCATACGACGGTGCGTCGCACGGCGGGCGGTCGTTCCACGTCGACGGTTCGTACCCCCGGCAGGCCAGCTCCCGCAGGCCGGCGGGGCTGCTCAGCTCGCCGTGGCGGACGATCAGGTCTCCGCCGTCGATCTGGTGCAGGTAGTCGGCGTAGGCGAACTCGTCGAGCACGAACAGGGCGTGATGGCGGTCGACGTGCAGGGTGACGACCGGCAGGCACACCGCCAGCAGCAGGACGAAGCGCCCGCCGAGGCGCAGCAGCCGGTTCCTGCGGCCCCCCTCGACGTCGCCCGGCATGCGAGCCGGGAGGTTACGCCGGAAGCGCCACCGTGTAGCGGACGGTGCCGCCCCGGTCGACGACCCGCACGGACCGGAGGTCGCCGACCGGGAGCTCTGTCGCCGCGGCCAGGGTGCCGTGGCCGTCGCGGAGGGCGAGGCTGCCCACAGGGACCGGGTCGGGGCGGCCGTCGACGACCGCCTCGACCGAGAACGTGGAGTTCGAGCCGTCGATCCGGTCGAGGCTCACGACCAGCCACGTCGGGCCCTCGCCGTAGACCGACACCCGGCAGGTCCAGCGGCCCTCGTCGTCTCGCGCCAGCGCGGTGCGGATCTCAGGCGACGCCGGGCCGCGGTCGCCGGCCACCAGGGCGCCGCCCACTCCCGCCAGGGCGGCCACCAGGGCTGCCGAGGCGACGCCCACCAGGAAGCGTCGCCGCGGCATCCGCCGTCGCCCACCCGCGGCGGCGACGCTCAGCCGGCCCAGCACCTTGGACTCGAACCCGGCCGGGGGCTCGACGAGCGGGGCGAGGGCCAGCATGGTGTCGGCGGCCCGGGACAGCTCGTCGACCAGCTGCCGGCAGGCGGCGCAGCCGGCCAGGTGGTCCAGGGCGACGGCCCGCTCGGCGCCCGACACCGTGCCGAGGGCAAGCTCGGCGGCCAGCGCCTCGAGCTCGGCGCAGGTCACTGGTCGGTCCTCCGCCTGGCCATGGCCGACCGGACCTTGTGCAGGCCGGCGCGGATCCGGGTCTTCGCCGTGCCCAGGGGGATGTCCTCGATCTCGCTGATCTCGGCGGCCGTCCGCCCGCACAGGGCGGCCAGCAGCAGGGCCTGCCGCTGCTCGGCCGGCAGGTCGTCGAGGGCGGCCCGCACGTCGCGCAGCTCGGCATTGGCCTCGGCCTCCGCCTCGGGGCTCTTCCCCGGCGCGGCCCGCAGGTCGAGCGAGGTCAGCACCTCCGGGTCGACGGGCTGGGCCCGCCGCAGCCGCATGGCGTCGATGGCCAGGCTGCGGGTGATCACCAGCATCCAGGTGTGCACCGACCCCCGGCGGGAGTCGTAGGCCGGGGCATTGCGCCAGGCCCGGAGGAACGCCTCCTGGGCCACGTCCTCGGCCAGGTCGGGGTCGCCCACCATCGACCGGGCCAGCCCGTAGACCCGCCCCTGGTACCGGCGGATGAAGGCCGTGGCCGCGTCGGGGTCACCCAGGGCGAAGCTGGCCAGCAGGGTGTCGTCGGACGCAGCGCCCATCGTGGTGAAGGGTACGGCCGCGCCGTCGTTTCGGATTGCCGCAATCCCGCCGACCTCCCCGCCCGTAGGGATGGCGTACGGCGAGGAGCGAACGGGAGGTTCGGGAATGAGAGGTCGGAGGCTGTCCGTGGTGGTGCTGAGCGCGTCCCTGGCCATGGCCATGGCCGCATGCGGCGACGACGACGACCCCGTGGCCGCCGGAGGCCAGTCGACACCGACGACGGCGGCTGCAGCGGTCACCACGACGGCGGCGCCCAAGGCCACGGTGGCCACCGCCAGCTCGTCGCTGGGCACGATCTTCGTCGACGGCGCCGGCAAGACCCTCTACACCTGGGACCGCGACAGCGGCGGCCAGAGCACCTGCACGGGGAACTGCGCGGCCACCTGGCCGCCGCTGGTCCTCCCGGCGGGCACGACCGCCCCGGTGGCGGGCCCCGGCGTCAGCCTGCTGACGACGGTCCCCCGGCCCGACGACCCCACCAAGCTGCAGGTCGTGTGGGACGGCAAGCCCCTCTACTACTACGCGGCCGACACCGCCCCCGGCGACGTCAAGGGCGACGGCGTGGGCGGCACCTGGCACGTCATCAAGCAGCCGTACTAGCCCCGCCGGGGGCAAGGCCCCGCTCAGGAGGTCGAGATCAGCTCGGCGATCCGGGTGCGCCGGTACGGCTCCCGGTCGCCGGGGTCCCGGCGGAGGACGGCCCGCAGCTCCTCGACCAGCCCGCTGATGTCGAACGGCTTGCCGATGTAGCCGTCGCATCCCAGCGACCAGCCCCGGATGGTGTCCTCGGGCAGCCCCTTGACCGTGCAGAGGACAACCGGGAGCATGGCCGTGCGAGGGTCCCGGCGCACCCGCTCCAGCGTCTCCCACCCGTCGAGGTCGGGCATCTGGACGTCGAGCAGGACGATGTCGGGGAGGTCCCGCTCGGCGAGGATGCGCAGGGCCTCGCTCCCGCTCGCCGCCGGGGTCACCTCGAACCCGGCCATGGTGAGCACGAGGTCGGCCAGCATCCGGATGTCCGGGGCGTCGTCGACCACCAACGCCGTCTTCGCGCTCATGAGCCACCTCTGGAAAGGACGCCGATCTGGCGCATGAAGTCCCGGAGCCCGGACCCCTCGGCGCCGAGCCCGTTGGTGTCGTCGACGCCGTTGGCGCCGTCGACCTCGGACACCACCTCGGGCAGGCAGACCGTGAACGTGCTCCCCCGCCCGACCGCGGTGTCGACCGAGATGGTCCCGCCCATGGCGTCGACCATGGACGACACGATGTAGAGGCCGATCCCCGTGCCACCGAAGCGGCGGACGTCGGTGGACTCGGCCTGCCAGAACTTGTCGAAGCAGTGATTGGCCTGCTCCTCGTCCATGCCGATGCCGATGTCGCTGACCACCAGCTCCACGCCTGCGGGCGCCCTGCGGCTGGCCAGCACGACCGGGCCGCCGTCGGAGTACTTGATGGCGTTGTCGAGCAGGTGGTCGACGATCGTGCGCAGGGCCAGGGGGTCGGCCCGGGCCACCAGGGCCTGGGCGGCCAGCTGGAGGATGATGTGGCGTCCCGAGGCGTCCTGGATGGCGTTGGCCCGCTCGACGAGCAGGGGGCGGATGTCGACGGGGTGCAGGTCGAGGGTGACCCTGCCCCCCTCGATCTTGCTGGACAGGAGGAGCCGGTCGACGATGGCCGACAGCTCGAGGGCCCGGCGGTGGATGGCCTCGACGGCCTCGGCCCGGCGCTCCTCCGGCATCGACGGGAACCGGAGGATGGTCTCGGCGAAGCCGGCGATCACCGTGACCGGCGTCTTGAGCTCGTGCGAGGCGGTGGCCAGGAAGAGCGTCTTGGCCTCGTCGGCCTCCTTGAGGCGGGTGACGTCCCGGAGCGAGTGGACGATCTCGATGTCGCCGTGCTCGTCGGTGACGGCGAAGGCGCTGGCCAGCAGAGGGAGGCGCCGGCCGTCGGGCAGCTGGCGCCACACCTCCCGGCCGGGGCCGTCGTCGCCGGCCAGCTGCAGCAGCGGGCACCCGGCGGTGCAGTCGAAGGGGCGCTCGCCCTCGTGGAGCCCGAGCGCCTGCCGGCAGGGCAGGCCGACGGCCGAGCGGCCGTCACGGGTCATGAGGCGCTCCCCGGCCGGGTTGCACTCGAGCACCACGCCGGCCCCGTCGGTGACCACGATCCCGTCGGCCACCCGGGACAGGATGGTCTCGGCCTTCTGCTGGATCCGGTGCGAGCTGGCCGCGGCCCGCCGGTGGTCGCGGGCGATGCGCTCGACGACCACGACCAGCCCGCCGAGGGCGAGGGCGAAGACCACCTCCAGGCCGATCGCCATGCGGTCGGCGGCGGGCACGACGGCCTGAGCCAGCGCGGTGAGCCCCACGCAGAGGCCGAGGAGGGTCCACGCCTTGCGGGTCGACCAGAGCGACGCGGCCACGCTGACGGCCAGGGCGTCGGCGAGCAGGAAGACCCCCCACGCCCAGGGCACCAGGCACTGCGCGGCGAACACCATGAGGACGTCGCCGATCGGCCCGCCGTAGAGCACCAGGCGGGCGTCGCGCTGGTAGCGCCGGGGCGAGCTCATCACGAGCAGGGCCACGGACAGCGGCAGCCACACCAGCCCGATGATCATGAAGAGGGCCGACACGGACGGGCTCCATTGGCCGGCGCCGATCAGGCCGATGATGCCGGCGACAGTGGCCACCACCACCCGCACGAGGGCCGCCATGCGGATGGCGATCAGGTCGGATTCGTTGAGGCGCGTGCGGCGGGACGCGGCCCCGTCGGGTGGCGTGGGGCCTGCCGGCGCGGCGGGCGCGGCCACCTGCGACCGGTCCACCGCCTCCCTCATGACGAGGCCGCCAACTCCGGGAGGGCGAACCACCGCCCCGCCACCACCATGCGGTTCCGGCCCTGGGACTTGGCCTGGTACAGGGCCGCGTCGGCGGCCATGAGAAACGTTTCGATGTCGCCTTCGGCCGCAGCCACCCCGACGCTGAGCGTCACCACCGTCTCCGGCCCGGGGCGTCCGGGGTGGGGAATGGCCTCCTGCTCGACCGCCTTGCGGATCCGGTCGGCGGCCGCGGCCACCCGGCGCACGCCCGCGGGCAGGACGACCAGCAGCTCCTCCCCCCCGTAGCGGTAGGCCTGGTCGGCCAGGCGCAGCTGCCGGCGGACGACGTTGGCCACCCGCTGGAGCGCCTTGTCCCCGGCCTGGTGGCCGGCGGCGTCGTTCAGGGACTTGAAGTGGTCGATGTCGAAGAGGGCGACGCCGAACGGCTCGTGGTAGCGGTCGCGGCGGGACTTGAAGATCTCCAGGTCCTCGTTCATGCGCAGCCGGTTGCCGAGCCCGGTCAGCGGGTCCTGGCGGGCGGTGGCGGCCAGGTCGACGTTCGTGCGCTCCAGGCCCCGCTGGCGCTCGGCCAGCCGGCGGTGGAGGTCGGTCACCCGCTCGGCCACCATCAGCCGCAGCCTGAGGTCGAAGGGCCGGACCGGCTTCACCAAGCAGTCGTCCACGCCGGCGGCGATGCCGGCCAGGGCGTGCTCGCTGTCGTCGAGGGCGGTGACCAGCATGAAGTACACGTACTCCATCGAGTCCCGACCCCTGATGTGCTGGCACAGCTCCAGGCCGGTCATCCCGGGCATCATCCAGTCGCTGATCACCACGTCGACCGGCTGGCGCTCGACCAGCTGGAGCGCCTCCTCGCCGGTCTCGGCGGGCAGGGAGACGTGGCCCAGCCCGGTGACGGCCTTGGCCAGGACCAGGCGGACCAGCGGGTCGTCGTCGACGACGACGACGTTCACGTGCGGCTCCCGAAGGCGACCAGCCAGGAGCGGACGCGCACGAACTCGTCGAGCACGGCACCGACCAGGACCCGGCTCGCCCCCAGGTCGCCGCGGTCGGCGGCGGCCCGGAGGAGCCGGCACAGGTCGGCCATGCCCCGGGCGCCGAAGCTGGCCGCGCTGCCGGTGAGCGAGTGGGCCTGGTGGGCCACGGAGCTGAGGTCGCCGCCGGCCACCGCGGTCTGGAGGGCCTCCAGCCGGGCCGGTACGGCGAGAAGGAACGCGTTCAGCAGCTCGCTGAGGACGCTGAGTCCCTGGCCGTCGGTGATGCTGGCCAGCTGCTCGATGACCGTTTCGTCAACAGGGGGCCTCTCCGTCTCTGGAGATGCCCCGATGTCGGTCGCCGTCCCACGGTGCTCTCTCATGCTGGCTCCCTCGTCAGCCATTCCAAGTCCCTGTGTACTTATCGACAGGTCCGGCCGGCAGCTTGAAGGAGATCCCGTGCTGCCTCGAGGTTCTCACCTAGGGAGCATCGGCGTTCCCGCCGGTCGTACGCGCGTCCCACCACCCAACCTTTGCCCAACTTCTACGCTGGGATGGTGGACAGACACACTGGGTCGGCGGGCAAGGTGCTCGTGGTCGACGACGATGAGGCCGTCCGGGTGCTCCTCACCCGGTACCTGGAGATGGAAGGGTTCTCGGTGGACCAGGTGGCCGACGGCGGCGGAGCGCTCACCGCGATCGCCGCGTCCAAGCCCGATCTGGTCCTCCTCGACCTCATGCTGCCCGCCCAGGACGGCCTCGACATCCTCACCCAGCTCCGGCGCAACAGCGACGTCCCGGTGATCCTGCTGACCGCCCGGGGCAGCGAGGCCGACCGGATCCTGGGCCTGAAGCTGGGCGCCGACGACTACGTGGTCAAGCCGTTCTCCCCCGGCGAGCTGACCGCCCGGATCAACTCCGTCCTGCGCCGGACGCGTCACACCGGGCCGAACCAGTCGCTGCTCCAGTTCGACGGGCTCGCCCTGGACCTGGGCACCCGCGAGGTCAACGTGGGCGGCCTGATGGTGAACACCACCGCCCGCGAGTTCGACCTCCTCGCCTTCCTGGCCTCCTCGCCCCGCCAGGTCTTCTCCCGCCAGCAGCTGCTGGCCAACGTCTGGGACTCCTCGGAGGAGTGGCAGGACCCGGACACCGTCACCGAGCACATCCGGCGCATCCGGCGCCGGATTGAGCCCGATCCGGACCACCCCCGCTGGATCAAGACCGTCCGGGGCGTGGGCTACCGCTTCGACCCCTAGCGACTCGGGGTCAGGCCGCGGGGGCCTCACCCGGCAGGGCCAGGACGTCGGGGATGCTGAAGCAGAACCGGCTGCCCCCGCCGCTGTTGTCCTCCACCCAGATCCTGCCCCCCCGCCGCTCGATGATGCGCTTGCAGATGGAGAGGCCGATCCCCGTCCCCGTGTAGCGGTCGCGGGGGTGCAGCCGCTCGAACATGTCGAAGATGCGCTCCCGTGCCGGCTCGGCGACACCGATGCCGTTGTCGGCCACGGTGACCACCCAGGCCTGCCCGGCCCGCTCGGCCGACACCTTCACCTGGGGCACCCGCCCGGCCTCCACGAACTTCAGGGCGTTGGCCAGGAGGTTCTGGACCAGCTGCACCAGCTGCACGGGGTCGCCGGTGACCACGGGAAGCGGGCCGGCCTCGACCAGAGCGTCTCGCCCGACGACATCGGCCTTGAGCTGGTTCAGGGCGTCGACGACCACGCTCTCCAGGCTGACCGGGCCCATCACCGCCTCGGCCCGGTCGACCGCGCAGTAGGCGAGGAGGTCCTCGATCAGGGAGTTCATCCGGGAGGCGCCGTCCACGATCCAGGTCACGCATTCCCGGCCGCGGTCGTCGAGCCGGGGGGCGTGGACCCGCTGGAGGAGGGCCCCGAAGCCCGAGATGGCCTGCAGCGGCGACTTCAGCTCGTGGGCGGCCAGGTAGGCGAAGCTGCTCAGCTCGGCGTTGGACCGGGCCAGCTCCCGCAGGGCCCGCTTCGACTCGGTGATGTCCACCATGGTGACGACCTGGGCCCCGGCCTCCGGCGCCCAGGTGATCGACGCCCATACGGTGCGGCCGTCGGGGCGGACCAGGCGGGCCTCCGCGCCCGAGGCACCGGGGATGACTGCCTGCCGGTCGTCCGGATGGACCAGGTCGCCCAGGGTGCGGGCGGCCGGATCGTCGCCCGCACGGCCCGTGAGCCGGGTCCAGGCCCGGTTGACCTCGAGGACCCGGCCGCTCCGATCGACCAGGGCCAGGGCCACCGGGGCGCCGTCCCAGGCCTGCCGGTAGGCCGCCAGATCGCGAGCCGGTGCCTCCGGCGGCGGCTCCTCGGGCGCGGCGGTCCAGATGCCGTGCAGGGTGGCCACCAGCTGGCCCGGCCGCTGGTTCTTCTGCAGGAACGCCGTGGCTCCCGCCTCGAGCGCCCGGGCTCCGTTCCCGTCGGGGCCGAACGCGGAGAGGACCACGATGCGGGCGCCGGGCGCCTCCCGCCGGATGCGGGGGATGGCCTCCATGCCGCCGAGCACGGGCATGGACAGGTCGAGGAGGACGATGTCGGGTTGGAGGGACGCGGCCAGGTCCACGGCCTGGCCGCCGTCGGCCGCCTCGCCGACGACCTCGAAAAGCTCGGACATCTCCAAGGTGCGGCGAAGGAGAAGCCGGACGGTGGCCGTGTCGTCGGCCACCAGCACCCGGGCCGTCCGCCGTGGTCCTGTCATGCCAGGCAGCCCGCGGACTCTGCGCTCGATCCCGATAACCGCATTCCCCGGCCTCCACTGGTGCTGCCCTGGTGGGAGGTATCGGCAGCTCGGACGCCGGACTTGAGCCCCCGGAGGAGATTGGGCCGGCGCTCCCGTGGTATGAACCTGCCATGCGACGAGTCGTGCTGCTCCTTGCACTGATGGTGGCGACGCAGTTGGGCGGGGTGGTGGCGGCCTCGGCGGCGCCGGCGCCGGCGGCCGGCGAGCGGTGGGCCCTGATCGTGGGCGTCGACCGGTTCCAGGGCAAGACCAGGCCCAACTACGGGGCCGTGGCCGACGCGGCCGACGTCCGCCAGGCGCTCCTCAACGCGGGCTGGGCCGACGACCACATCAAAGTGCTCACCGACGGCGGGGCCACCGCCGGCGCCATCAAGGCCGGCCTCCAGTGGCTGGTCGAGCGCAGCAGCCCCACCTCGCTCTCGGTGTTCCACTACTCCGGCCACGTCAAGCAGGTGGGCTCCACCGAGTACCTGTGGCCGCACGACAACGCCTTCATCGCCGACACCGAGCTGGCCGCCAGCATCCGCCAGCTCAAGGGTCAGGCATGGATCGACATCTCGGGCTGCGAGGCCGCCGGCTTCGACGAGGGCATCTCCGCGCCGAACCGCCTGTTCACCGCCTCGTCCCGGGCCAACGAGAAGTCCTACGAGATCCCCGACCGGGCCCAGTCGGTCTTCACCCTCCTCCAGATCGAGCAGGCCATGATCAACGGCATGGGCGACGCCAACCGCGACGGCCGGGTGTCGGTCCAGGAGGCCTTCGAGTACGCCGCGGCCCGGGCCCCCCTCATCACCGCCGGCCAGAAGCAGGGCCCACAGCACCCGGTGATGGCCGGCTGGGACGGCACCCCGTTGTTCCTCGATGAGGTTGCCGCCCCTCCGGCGCCAAGGACGACGC
>Ga0247708_1000075_pt1 | contig 26299 bp, 25 predicted proteins | sample 42W_NmetaG_FD_189040 | JGI IMG/M metagenome (GOLD analysis project Ga0247708, IMG submission 189040) | Soil microbial communities from hillslope of Landscape Evolution Observatory, University of Arizona, Oracle, AZ, United States - 4-2-W_N | ecosystem: Engineered > Artificial ecosystem >...
TGCCCGCGACGACCTCGTCGGGGATGGCCGGCGCCGGCGGGGACTTGTCCCAGCCCGACGACGAGGCCCAGTCGCGCACGTACTGCTTGTCGAAGGAGGGCTGGGAGCGGCCGGGCTCGTAGGTGTCGGCCGGCCAGAAGCGGGAGGAGTCGGGGGTGAGCACCTCGTCGCCGAGCACGATCCGGCCCCGGGAGTCGCGCCCGAACTCGAACTTGGTGTCGGCCAGGATGATCCCCCGCTCGCGCGCGTGGTCGGCGGCGCGCCGGTATACGGCGATCGAGAGCTCGCGGAGCTCCTCGAGCAGTCCGCGGTCGCCGATGATCTCCGCGGCGCGGTCGAAGTCCACGTTCTCGTCGTGGTCGCCGACCTCGGCCTTGGTGGCGGGCGTGAAGATCGGCTCCGGGAGCTGCTCGGACTCCTCGAGGCCCGCGGGAAGCTCGACGCCGCAGACCGCGCCGGTGGCCTGGTAGTCCTTCCAGCCCGAGCCGGTGATGTAGCCGCGCACGACGCACTCGACGGGGACCATCTCGAGGCGCTCGACGAGCAGTGCCCTCCCGCGATGCTCCGCCGGCACGTCGTCGCTGAAGGAGATGACATGGTTCGGCACGATGTCGGCGGTCTTCTCGAACCAGAAGATCGAGACGCCGGTGAGCACCTTCCCCTTGTCGGGGATGGGCGTCGGATGCACGACGTCGTAGGTCGAGATCCGGTCGGAGGCCACCATCAGCAGCCGGCCCTCGCCGGCTTCGTAGATGTCCCTGACCTTGCCCTGTGCGACTAGGTCGTTCACCGGGCCGAGGCTAGCAAGGGAGCCCGTCGTCCAAGGGGTCCGCGCAGAGGCGCCGCCTGCCGACAATCCCGCATTGTCCGGCATTGACCGGGGCGCTCCCGGCCGGGAGCCTTCCGCGGGTGTCCGAGCGCCTCATGCTCCCCGCCGCCCTGGCCACGGTCTACCTGGTGTGGGGCTCGACCTACCTCGCGATCCGGGTGATGGTCGAGACGATCCCGCCGTTTCTCGGCGCCGGGATTCGCTTCGTCATAGCCGGGGCCGTGTTCTGGGCGCTTCTCGCCGCGCGGCGGGGGCTGGGCGCCATGCGCGTCGGCCCCTCGGAGATCGCGGGCGCGGCGCTGGTGGGCGTGCTCCTGCTCGCGGGCGGCAACGGCCTCGTGACGCTCGCCGAGAAGGAGGTCCCCTCCGGCCTCGCCGCGCTGCTCGTCGGCTCGGTCCCCCTCTGGGTCGTGCTGCTGCGCAGGCTGGCACGCGAGCGTGTGTCCGCCACGACGCTCGCCGCGGTGGCCGTGGGCTTCGGCGGGCTCGCCCTGCTGCTCCTGCCGGCGGACCGGCCCGACGACGCCCCGCTGGGAGGTTCGCTGCTCGTCGTGCTCGCGGCGGCGCTCTGGGCGCTCGGGTCGTTCTGGTCTCGCTCCCCGCGGGTCTCGCTTCCCGGGGACGCGTTCCTCTCGACCTCCATCCAGATGCTGATCGGAGGGGCCTTCATGCTCGCCGTCGGCCTCATCGCAGGCGAGGCCGGCGAGGCCGACCTCGGGGCGATCAGCGCGGATTCGGCGCTCGCCTTCGGCTACCTCGTCGTCATCGGCAGCCTGCTCGCGTTCACCGCCTACGTCTGGCTCCTGCAGAACGCGCCGATCTCCATCGTCGCCACCTACGCCTACGTCAACCCGATCATCGCCGTGTTCCTCGGCTGGGCGATCCTCAGCGAGGAGGTCACGCCGCTGGTGATCGCCGCGGCCGGCGTCATCGTGGCGTCGGTGGCGAGCGTAGTACGCGAGGAGTCGCGGCCCTCGGCACCGGACCCGGGAGCGGAGCCGGCGGTCGAGGCCGAGCCCGCGGCGGCGCTCAGCGAGCGCTGACACACGCAGGTGGCAGGGACCTCAATTTCACCCCGTGAATGAAGGGTGCCAGGGACGTTTTTTTCCTCGTTCGCAGGGCGTGGGGCCCGGCGCGGTCCAGGCGGGGCTCAGCCCAGCGAGTCGAGCCGCTTCACCAGGTCGTCTGCGTAGCGGACGAACGCCGAGGCGTCGAAGACCGCGTCCAGATCCAGGTCCGGCGCGGCCTCGGCCAGCAGATCGCGGAAGGGGATGGCCTCGTCCCAGGCGCGCTGGGCGTTCGCCTGGACCACCCGGTATGCCTCGTCGCGGCTGAGCCCCGACTCGACGAGCGCGAGCAGCGCCCGCTGGGAGTAGAGCGCACCATGGGTCGCGTCCAGGTTGGCGCGCATCCGCTCCGGGTGCACCGTCATCTCGCCCGCCACGCGGGTCGCGAGGTGATGGCCGTAGTCGAGCAGCGCCGTGGCGTCCGGAAGGACGACCCGCTCGACCGACGAGTGGGAGATGTCGCGCTCGTGCCACAGCGCGACGTTCTCGAGCCCCGCCTGCGCGTAGCCCCGCAGCAGGCGCGCGATCCCCGTGAGCCGCTCGCAGACGATCGGGTTGCGCTTGTGCGGCATGGCGGACGAGCCCTTCTGACCGGCCCGGAACGGCTCCTCGACCTCGCGCACCTCTGTGCGCTGGAGATGGCGGATCTCCGTCGCGAAGCGCTCGAGGCCCGCGCCCGCGCATGCCACGGCCGACAGGAGCTCGGCGTGGCGGTCGCGCGCCACGACCTGGGTCGAGACGTCCTCGCGTCGCAGGCCGAGCCTTGCGAGCACGGCCTCCTCGATCTCCGGGCCGTTGGCCGCGTAGGTGCCCACGGCGCCCGAGAGGGCGCCGACCGAGGCCTGCTCCACCGCCGCCGTGAGCCGGCGGAGGTTGCGGTCGGCCTCGAACGCGAAGCCCGCGAGCTTCACGCCGAACGTGGTCGGCTCGGCGTGGACGCCGTGCGTGCGGCCCACGCAGAGCGTCCCGCTGTGCTCGCGCGCCTGCCGCACGAGCGTGTCGCGGTAGCCGCGGGCACCCGCCACGAGGATCTCTCCGGCGGCCGCGAGCTGCAGTCCGAGCGCGGTGTCGAGCACGTCCGAGGAGGTCAGCCCGTGATGGAACCAACGACCGGCCGGCCCGACCGATCCCGCCACCACGTCCACGAACGCGGCGACGTCGTGGTCGGTGACCCGCTCGCGCTCCTTGACCTCCTCCACCGTGAAGGCCGCCTTCCCCCGGATCTCGGCCGCGTCCCCGGCCGGAACGACCCCGGCCTCCGACAGCGCGTCGACCACGGCAAGTTCGACCTCGAGCCAGGTATCGAGCTTCCGCTGCTCGGACCAGACCGACGCCATCTCCGGCCGCGTGTAGCGCTCGATCACGCGGCGAGGATGCGCGCGGCGAGCACCGCCGCGTTCTTGGCGTTGTCCACGCCCACCGTCGCCACCGGCACCCCGGGAGGCATCTGCACGATCGAGAGCAGTGCGTCGAGCCCGCCGGAGACCGACATGCGGCTCGTGAGCGGCACGCCGATGACCGGCAGGTCGGTGTGCGCCGCCACTACCCCGGGCAGCGCGGCGGCCAGGCCGGCGCCCGCGATGATCACGCGGAGTCCGCGGCTGCGGGCCTCCTTGGAGTACTCCGCCACGAGATCCGGGGAGCGGTGCGCGCTCATCACCTGGATCTCGTGGGCGATGCCCCTCGACTCCAGCTCGGAGGCCGCCTTCTTCATCACCTCCATGTCGCTGTCGGAACCCATCACGATCCCGACCAGCGGACCGTCCCCCGTGGCGAACTCGGCCGCCTCGGCCTGCGTCTCTGTCACCGGCTCATTCATGCGTTCACACGCTCCACTGCTCGGGCCGCGATGTCGCGGCGAATCTGCTTGCCATCGAACTCGATCCGGTCTGCCGCGCCGTACGCGCGCTCGCGCGCCGCGCCCGGGCTCGACCCGAGGCCGGTCACGTTAAGGACGCGGCCTCCTGCGGTCACGATTGTCCCATCCCGCTCGGCGGTGCCCGCGTGCAGGATCTCGACGTCGATCGAGTCGATCCGGTCGAGCCCGCTGATCGCCTGCCCGCTGGAGGAGGACTCGGGGTAGCCACGCGAGGCGAGCACCACCGTGACGGCCCAGTCCGGCGACCACTCGAGCTCGATCCCCTCGAGGCCCCCGGGGCGGGCCGAGCGCTCGAGCACGTCGAGCAGGTCGGAGCGGAGCCGCGGGAGGACGGCCTGGGTCTCGGGGTCGCCGAAGCGGCAGTTGTACTCGAGCACCCGCGGACCGGCCGCGGTCATCATCAGCCCCGCGTAGAGGACGCCGTGGTAGGGCGTGCCGGCGCGGCGCAACTCGTCGACGATCGGCTGGTGCACCGCCAGCGAGAGCGCCTTCGCCTTCGCGTCGTCAAAGGTCGGCACGGGCGAGTAGCTGCCCATCCCTCCGGTGTTCGGCCCCTCGTCCCCGTCGAAGATGCGCTTGTAGTCCTGGGCCGGGGCCATGGGGACCGCGCGCTCGCCGTCGCAGAGCGCCAGAAGCGACAGCTCCTCTCCTTCCAGGAACTCCTCGATCACCACGTCGGTCTCGCCGAAGCGGCGCTCGCCGAAGAACGTCTCGACCGCGGCGCGGGCCTCGCCCTCGTCGGCGCAGACGATCACGCCCTTGCCCGCCGCGAGCGAATCGGCCTTGAGGACCGCCGGGAACGACGCCGCCGCGACGGCGGCGAGCGCCTCATTCCGGTCGCGCACGACGCTGTGGCCCGCGGTCGGCACGCCGACCCGCAGCATCATCTCCTTCGCGTAGGCCTTCGACCCCTCGAGCCGGGCGGCCGCGGCGGTCGGCCCGAAGGCGGCGATCCCCTCCGCGGCCAGGGCGTCGACCAGGCCCGCCACGAGCGGAGCCTCCGGCCCGACCACGACGAAGCCCGCGCCCTCCTCGGCCGCGAGCCGGACGAGTCCCTCCACGTCGCCGGCGGCGACGTCATGGCAGGGCACCCGGTCCGCGGCGATGCCCGCGTTGCCCGGGGCCGCGAGCACGTCCGGCCGCCGCGGGCTGCGAAGCAGGGCGCGCACGATGGCGTGCTCCCGGCCTCCGGCGCCGACTACGAGGACCTTCGTCACAGGCGTCTCAGAGCGAGGAGATGAAGTCGTCGATCGGGATCGCGGTGAGGGTCTCGTACTGCGCCGTTCCGCGGGAGCCCAGCTCGAGCGACACGCGGGCGATCGTGCCCTCGTCCGGCGCCTCGATGACGTTGACGAAGTCGAAGCGGCCGAGCACGGCCCACTGCGCCTTGACCTCGGCCCCGAGCTGCTGGATCTCGGTGTTGACCTCGCGGATCCGGTTCGGGTTGTTCTTGAGGGTCTGAACACCCTCCGGGGTCAGCTTGCTCAGCATCACGTACGTGGGCATCGTCACCGGCCTTTCGTCGCTTCTCTCCGTGGAGCCCTGCATGTTCCCCGATAGCGCGCGGAGCCGGTTTCCCGGGGCGTATGCTCGTTTCCATGAGGCACCACCTGCGGCCGCTGTTCGACCGGATCGTGATCAAGGAACTCGAGCCCGATCGGGTCCGGCGCTCCGGGCTGCTGGTCCCACCGGGCAGCCACGAGCCGCCGCCCCAGCACGGCATCGTGCTGGCGGTGGGCCCGGGGCTCGACTGGTGGGAGGGCGCCGGCGTCCGGATGCCCGTCACGCCCGGCGACCACGTCGTCTTCCCGGCGTCGGCCGGTGCCTGGATCGAGGTCGACGAGGAGCGCCTGCTCGTCTGCCGGGTGAGCGAGCTCCTGGGCGTGCTCGAGCGCGCCGAGTCCTGCCCGGAGTGCTCGGGGCGGCCACTCGCGCCGGGCGACTCGTGCCCGGCCTGCGGCCGCACGGCCGAGCCGGCCTAGTAGCCGGCCCGGCGCTCGGCCTCGGCTGCCACGGCGCTCGCGACGTCGCGCAGCACGCGCCCGATGAGCGCCCGCATGATGCGGCCCGTTCCGGGGAGCCTCGGCGCGAACTCAGAGCGCCAGTGGATCTCGCCCTGCTCCGAGATCCGCACGACCGCCTCGTAGTCGCGCACCGGGATGCCCGACAGCAACCGGTAGCGCAGCAGCGACGGGGGCTCGGCCTCCAGCACCTCCTCGCGGACGGTGACCGGCGTGCGGCGCATGCGGCGGATCGACCCGGCGCCACCCGGTTGCGGCGATCCTTCGCGCTCGAGGACCGACTCGGACCATTCCCCCCACTCGGCATAGCGCGGGACGTCGATCAGCACCTCCCAGATCAGCTCGCGGGGCGCCGCGGTCGAGACGCGCGCCTCCGCGGCCAGCCTCATGCGGGCGCCCCGGCCCCTTCGGGGACCTTCGTGAAGACGAGCTCGCCCTCGACGGCGTCGACCCGCACGCGGTCCCCGTCGGCGAACTCACCCTGCAGGACCGCGAGCGCGAGGCGGTCGACGAGCTGCTTCTGGATCACGCGCTTCAGCGGGCGGGCGCCGTAGACGGGGTCATAGCCCAGGTTCCCGATGAGCGTGAGGGCGTCGTCGCCCAGCTCGATCTCGATTCCCCGCTCGCGCACGCGCCCGGCGAGGCGCTCGACCTGGAGCCCGACGATGCGCGCGATCTCGTCGCGCGTCAGCTGCTCGAACTCGACGATGTCGTCGAGGCGGTTGACGAACTCGGGTTTGAAGTGGCCCTCTACGCCCGTCCGGCCGCCGGGCACGTTCGAGGTCATGATCAGCACGGTGTTCTTGAAGTCGACGGTCCGGCCCTGCCCGTCGGTGAGGCGCCCGTCGTCCATCACCTGCAGCAGCACGTTGAAGACGTCCGCGTGGGCCTTCTCGATCTCGTCGAGCAGGACGACCGAATAGGGGCGGCGGCGCACAGCCTCTGTGAGCTGGCCGCCCTCCTCGTAGCCGATGTAGCCGGGCGGCGCGCCCAGGAGCCGCGCGACCGAGTGCTTCTCCATGTACTCGGACATGTCGATCCGGATCATCGCCTGCTCGGAGTCGAACATGAACTCCGCGAGCGCGCGCGCGAGCTCGGTCTTGCCGACGCCGGTCGGCCCGACGAAGAGGAAGGTCCCGATCGGGCGGTCCGGGTCCTGGAGGCCGGCGCGGGAGCGGCGCAGCGCGTTCGAGACCGCCTCCACCGCCTCGCGCTGGCCGACGACGCGGTCGCCCAGGCGCTCCTCCATGTGGACGAGCTTCTCGATCTCGCCCTCCATCAGCTTCGAGACCGGGATTCCGGTCCAGCCCGCGACGACCCCGGCGATGTCCTCCTCGTCGACCTCCTGCTTGAAGAAGCGGCGCTCGCCCTCGGCCGCGCTGCCGGCCTCTGCGATCGCCTTCTCCAGGTCCGGGATGTCGCCGTAGCGGAGCTTCGCCGCCGTCTCGAGGTGGGCCTCGCGCTCGGCGCGCTCGGCCTCGCGGCGCGCCTCCTCGAGGCGTTCCGAGAGCCCGGCGACGGCGTCGACCGCCTGCTTCTCCCGCTGCCACTCCGCGACCATCGCGTTCGCCTGCTCCCGCAGGTCGGCGAGCTCGCGCTCGATCGCCCCGGCGCGGGCGGCGGAGGCCTCGTCGGACTCCTTCGAGAGCGCCTCCCGCTCGATCTCGAGCTGCATGATGCGGCGCTGGACCTGGTCGATCTCGGTGGGGACCGAGTCGATCTCCATTCGCACTCGCGAGGCCGCCTCGTCGACGAGGTCGATCGCCTTGTCAGGCAGGAAGCGATCCGCGATGTAGCGGTGGGAGAGCGCCGCGGCGGCGACGATCGCGGAGTCCTGGATTCGGACGTGGTGGTGGACCTCGTAGCGCTCCTTGAGGCCTCGGAGGATCGCGACCGTGGCCTCCACCGTCGGCTCGCCGACCGTTACGGGCTGGAAGCGCCGCTCGAGCGCGGGGTCCTTCTCCACGTGCTTGCGGTACTCGTCGAGCGTGGTGGCGCCGACCGCCCGCAGCTCGCCGCGGGCGAGCATCGGCTTCAGCAGGTTCGCGGCGTCTACAGCGCCCTCGGCGGCGCCCGCGCCGACGATCGTGTGCAACTCGTCGAGGAACAGGATCACGCGGCCCTCGGCCTCGGATACCTCCTTCAAGACGGCCTTCAGGCGGTCCTCGAACTCGCCGCGGTACTTCGCGCCGGCAATCAGCGCGCCGATGTCGAGCGCGATCACGCGTCGGCCCCGCAGCGACTCCGGCACGTCGCCGGAGACGATGCGCTGGGCGAGGCCCTCGGCGATCGCCGTCTTGCCGACGCCGGGCTCGCCGATCAGCACGGGGTTGTTCTTGGTGCGCCGCGCGAGCACCTGGATGACCCGGCGGATCTCGTCGTCGCGGCCGATGACCGGATCGAGACGCCCCTGCTCGGCCTGGTCGGTGAGGTCGCGGCCGAAGCGCTCGAGCGCCTGGTACTTGTCCTCGGGATTCTGGTCGGTCACCCGGTGGGGGCCGCGCACGCTCTGCACCGCCTCGGCGAGCGCGTCGCGCGAGGCGCCCGCGTCGACGGCCGGGTCGGCGGCGGCAGCGAGCAGCAGGTGCTCGGTCGAGACGTACTCGTCCCCGAAGCCGCGGGCCTCCTCGTCCGCGCGCTCGAGGACCCGGCGCATCCCGTCGCCGATCGCGGGTGCCTGCGTCGCGTCGCCGGTGATGGTCGGGAGGCCGTCGAGCGCCTCGTTCGCGGCGCGTCGCACGGACTCCGGCTCGGCGTTGGCGCGGCGCAGGACGGGCACGACGATGCCGCCCTCCTGCTCGAGCAGGGCTGCGAGGAGGTGCGGCGGGGCCACCTCGGGGTTGCGCCGCGCGCCCGCGAGCCTCTGCGCGGCGGCGAGCGCCTCCTGCGACTTGACGGTGAAGCGATCGGGATGCATAGGAAATCTAAGCGTGGTTATAGCAAGATTGAGAGTCGGTGTCAGGCCCCGGCGCGTGGACTCCGCCGGTTACTATTCGTAACATCGCCGGGATGCCCCAGACGAGGAAGCGCGTCCCGCGGGCGGAGCGCGAGGAGCAGATGCTCGAGGTGGCGCGGCGCGAGTTCGCCGAGCACGGCTACGAGGCCGTCTCGATGGACGCGATCGCCGAGGGCGTCGGCGTTACGAAGCCGATGCTCTACGCCTACTTCGACTCCAAGGAGGGCCTCTTTTTGGCCTGCACGGCGCGCGCGCAGCGCGAGCTCGAGGAGGCGGTACGCGACGCGATGGCGCACCCGGGGCGGCCGCTCGACGAGCGCGTCTGGCGGGGGATCGTCGCCTATTTCGACTTCGCCGAGCGCCACAGGGAGGCGTGGAACCTCGTCTACCCCGAGGGCTCCGCGTCCACCGAGCGCTTCGGCTCGCAGGTGCGCGAGCAGCGGAAAGGGCTCGCCGAGCACCTGACCGGGATCTTCGAGCAGGCGGCCCTCGAGGAGGGGCTGGACGCCGATGTCGCCCGCCTCGGCGCCCCGCTCGCCTACGCGTTCGTGGGCGCGGCGCTCGCGCTCGCCAGCTGGTGGGCCGACCACCCGGAGGAGCCGAAGGAGCTGCTCGCGATGCGGCTCATGAACTTCGTCTGGACCGGCCTCGGCGCGACGCTGCGCGGCGAGCTCTGGCTGCCCCCGATCCCCGAGGAGGACCGATGACCGAAGGGCCCATCGACATCACGCCCGAGCAGTTCGCGGCGCTCGTCGCGGACGCCACGGACGACCAGCTGGCGGAGGGCCTCGCGACGAACCGCGAGCTGATCCTGCGCGAGATCTTCAGCCGGATGCCCGAGGCGCTCGACGCGGAGAAGGCCGGCGGTCTCAACGCGGTGATCGACTGGCGCATCGCCGACGACGGCGGCGACGACCGCTGGCAGCTGACGGTCACCGACGGCGCCGCGAGGGTCGAGCGCGACGGCGAGGCCGAGCCGTCGGTCAGCCTGAAGATGGGCGCGCTCGACTTCATCAAGCTCATCACCAACCGGGCCAGCGGGCCCCAGATGTTCCTCTTCGGGAAGCTGAAGATCCGCGGCGACCTGATGCTGGCGGCGAGGCTCCCCGGCTACTTCCGCATCCCGGGCGCCTGAAAATCCGGTCGCTGGCACCTCTCGCTCACCCCCGGCCGGGGCGGATCTCGACGCCGACGCTCCTGCTCGTCGGGAGGCGGTGGGTCCTCACGATGAGGATGCCCGCATCCGCGTCATAGGAGAACCCGGGACCGCTGTCGCGCTGCCGCAGCCGGCGGTTGCCCACGCTGATCGCGCCCGGCCGGCCCATCCCGTGGAGGCGCAGGACGTGCGCGCGCCGCGCCGGACGACCCGGGTACGAGCCGCGCGCCCTCCCGAGCCGCACGCTCACGCCGCGCCGGCCGCGGCGCTGCGAGATCGTCGTGCGCGCCCCGCGGACCGGGCCGTCGCCCGCGTCCTCGTAGAGCGTGAAGCGGCCCGAACGGCCGGGGTAGAGGTCGAGCGCGAGCCCGCCGGCCGTTTCGCGCGGCAGCACCGCGCCCGCGCGGGCGAAGACCGGCATGCGCTCCAGCGGCACGCTGAGCGTCGTCACGGCGGGCCCGCGGTGGCTCTCACCGGTGAAGATGTCGATCCAATCCCCGGGCGGGAACCAGACCTCCTTGCGCGCCGGGTCGCCCGGCGTGCCGACCGGGGCGACGAGCAGGTGCGGGCCGAGGAGGTATTGCCGCTCGAACTCATAGGCCTCGTCGTGGGCCGGGTAGTGGAGATAGGTGGCCCGCACGATCGGCACGCCCGTGTCGTGCGCGCGCCGGGCCAGCGAGTAGAGGTACGGCACGAGCTCGCCGCGCAGGCGCAGGAACGCAGTCGCCACCTGCTGCGCCTTGCCTGGGTAGTCCCACGGCAGCCGGTCGCCGTGGTCGGAGTGGAGCCGCAGGATCGATCCGAAGGCCCCGGATTGGACCCAGCGGACGTACAGGTCGTCGGCGAGATGGCGGCCCGACGTGCCGTCGCTCGTGACCGATCCGAAGCCGCCGATGTCGTGCGAGACGTAGGGGATGCCGACGTTCCCCTCCAGCGCGTTGAACGTGGTCTGGAAATCGAGCATCTCCCAGGTCGGGCGCGCGTCGCCGGTGAAGTGGACGACGTTGCGGTGCTCTCCCCAGATGCCGCCGCCCGCGCGGTCGGGATCGAACACCGACGCGCCGACCCGCGACAGCACCGGCCAGCGGCTTCCGCGAGCGCGGGCCCGCCGTGCGTAGAGGTCGTTGATCCACGCGTCCTGCGTGAGGCCCGGGGCGAGCGCCGCCGACTCGTCGCAACACCAGTCGAGCCACCAGAAGTCGGCGCCGTCGCGCTCGAAAGGCTCGTGGAGCGCCATGTACGCATCCTGGTCTCCCGGGTGGGTCCAGTCGAAGACGCGGCAGTCCGGTTCGGCGCCGGGTGTCCCGGTTCCGTAGCTGTCCCCGATCGAGACGAACGCCCGGCAGCGGACGCCGGTGGGGTCGGGCGTCAGCGGCCTGCCGGCGCGCTGCTCGGTCTCCGCGAACCGCGGGTCGTCGGCGGTGATCGAGGGATGGGTGTTCACGCCGACGTCGATGCCCTCCGAGCCGGCCCACGAGAAGAAGCCCGGCGGGTCGGGGAAGAGCCCCGGGTTCCAGTTCCAGCCGTTCCACGCATGGGGAGATTTGAAGTCCGTGTCCACCATCAGCACGTCGAGGGGGACTCCCTCCTCACGGAAGCGCGCGACGAGGGGCCCGTAGTCCGACTGGCGGTAGGCGAAGTACCGCGAGAACCACACGCCGAACGCGCGCCGGGGGAGCAGCGGTGCGGAGCCGGTGAGCAGGCGCAGGTCGCGCAGGCCGCGTGAGTAGTCCGTGCCGTAGGCGAACAGGTAGCCGTCCCGGTAGGAGCCGGTGCGGGCGGGACGTGCCTCGAAGCCTGGCGGCTCGTCCGTGAGCAACGCCGTCTGGGTGTCGTCGAGCAGGTAGAAGCCTTCGCGTGAGAGGAGGCCGTCGTGGAGGCGCACGGACTTCCCGGCCAGGTCGAGGGCGCGGTACCAGCCGCCTAGGTTGCCGCGCGTGGGCGGGTCGTACGAGGGGTCCTCGGTGACCGTGTAGGGGCTGACCTCGAACGATGGGGGTCCGGCGTCGGGCGGCGCGGGCGGGGGGAAGCGCGGCTCACCGCGAGCGATCGCGCCGCCGGAGCGGATCACGACCTCGAGAGCGCCGGACAGGTCGGTTCCCGTGGCCGCTTCTCCGCGATAGCGAAGCGTCATCGCGCTCGTGACAATCTCGAGCACAGTCCCGCGGCGCCTCACCTTGGCGCGACGGAGCGGCGGGCGGACGGCCACGTTCTGGGTGGGCCGGTCCTCGAAGCGGCCGTCTTCGGCGTGCTCGATCCGGATCAGCGACGGCGAGAGGACCTGGAAGCGAACGTCGCCCTCACGCACCTCGGTCGCGGGCGCCGCCGCCGGCAGCGCGAGAGCGACCATCGCCGGCAGGGTCGCGACGCGCACCATCGCCCGGCATCCTCGCCGCCACGGCCGGCGAGCGCAAGCCTGCAACTCCGGTCCCTGGCACCTCTATTGCGCCGGCGCAATCTTGGTCCCTGGCACCTCTGTTTCAGGCGCGGTCTATCCGGACGCGAACGGCGCGCGCGGGCACCAGCGCCTTGCCCGGCGGCTCGTAGCGGACCATCTCCGCCTTGAACGACTGCCGCACCCGCTCGATCTCCGCCTCGAGCTCGCGGCGCATCGACTCCGCAGCCCGCTCGACGTTCGCCATCCGGTCGCGGAGGAGGCCGAGCTCGGCCTCCAGCTCGAACACCCGCTCGACGCCAGCGAGGTTCATCCCGAGCTCGCTCGTCAGCTGCTGGATCCGCCGCAGCCGCTCGACGTCCTCCTCCGAATAGAGCCTCGTGCGCCCCGGCGAGCGCATCGGCTTGACGAGGCCGCGCTGCTCGTAGATTCGAAGCGTCTGCGGGTGCATGCCGGCAAGCTCCGCCGCCACGGAGATCATGTAGACGCCGCGGTCGCGCGAGGACGCCATCAGCCCTTGCCCCGGAACAGCTTCGCCCGCGGGTCCTCTTCGCCGAGGATGTCGGCGAGCTGATCGACAGCCTTCTCCTGCGACTTCGTGAGCGAGCGCGGGACGTCCACCTCGAGGCGGTAGTGGATGTCGCCGCGGCCCTTGCCGCCGAGGCGCGGCGGACCCTCTCCGCGCAGTCGCTGGACGGTCCCGTGCCGGGTGCCCGCGGGGACACGGATCCGCTTCGAGCCGTTGAGCGTGGGCACCTCGATCGTCGCTCCGCGAATCGCCTCGACGATCGTGATCGGCACCTCGACCTCGAGGTTCTCGCCACGGCGGCGGAAGACGGGGGACTCGGCCACGTGCGTGACCACGTACAGGTCGCCCGGCGGCCCGCCGCGCAGGCCGGGCTCGCCTTTCCCCGCGAGCCGGACACGGCTCCCCTCGCGGACGCCCGCGGGAACGTTCACCTTGTAGCGCTTGACCTGACGGGTGCGGCCCTTGCCGCCGCAGGTCGCGCACGGATTCTTGATCTCGGTGCCGGTCCCGCCGCACTGCCGGCACGGCTGGGAGATCGAGAACAGCCCCTGCGACTCCGCCTCGACGCCGCGGCCCTGGCAGCGCGAGCAGACGCTCGGGCTCGTGCCCGGCTTCGCCCCGCTCCCCTTGCAGGTCGGGCATGCGGCGGCGAGCGGAACGGTGACGGGGATCTGGGCGCCGTCGATCGCCTGCTCGAACGAGACGTGCACCTCGGTCTCGAGATCGCGGCCGCGCTCGGCCTGGGGCCGGCCGGTGCCGCGGGCGCCGCCCCCGAAGAGGTCGGAGATGATGTCGCCGAAGCCGCCGAAGCCGCCGCCCCCGCCGCGGAAAGCGCCGGGATCGAAGCCGCCGGAGCCGAACAGGCCGCCGGAGTCGTAGGCCTTGCGCTTTTCCGGGTCCGAGAGGATCGAATAGGCCTCCTGCACCTCCTTGAAGCGCTCCTCGGCCCCCGGATCCCCCGAGTTCGTGTCCGGGTGGTGCTTGCGCGCGAGCTTGCGGTAGGCCTTCTTGATCTCGTCGTCGCTCGCCTTGCGGTCGACGCCGAGGGCCTTGTAGGGATCCTTGACCGCCGGCATCGCCCTACCCCGACACCACCACGCGCGCCGGACGGAGCACCGTGCCGTTGAGGGTGTAGCCCTTCTCCACGACATCGAGCACGATGCCCTGCCCGGCCTCCTCGCCGGGCCGGGTCGAGATCGCCTCGTGGCGCTCCGGGTCGAAGGCGTCGCCCTTCGGGTCGAAGCCCTGCACGCCCGCCCGCTCGAGCACGCCGATCAGCTCGGAGTGGACGAGCCTCACCCCCTCGGCCAGATGCTGCTCCTCCTCGCCCGCCGACCCGAGAGCGCGCTCGAGATTGTCCACCACCGGCAGCAGGTCGCGCGCGATCCCGGCCTTCGCCCGCTGCGACGAGACCGCCTGGTCGCGCTGGACCCGCTTGCGGTAGTTCTCGAGCTCGGCCTGCGTGCGGCGGGCGAGATCGAGGTACTCCTCCCGCTCGCGCTCCGCGCGCGCGAGCGGGTCCTCGTCCTCGGGCCTCGCCTGCTCGGACCCGGCAGCGCCCTCGGCGGCCTCCTCGGCCGCCTCGACGTACTCGCGCTCGGTCGCCGGGTCCTGGTCGCCCGCCGGCTCCGCCGGGTCGGGCTGCTCGGTCGGCGTGGGCTTCTCCTCCGTCATCGGCTACCCGCGCTCCTCGCCGTCGACGACCTCGGCGTCGACGACCTCGCCGTCGTCGGACGTGCCCTCGGCGTCCGGCGCCCCGCCGTTGGGAGCGTCGGCCTGGGCCTGCGCCGCCGCCTGCTGGTAGAGCTGCTCGGAGACCTTGTGGAACGCCGCCTGCAACGCCTCGGTCTTCGCGTTCAGCTCCGCGGGATCCTCGGACTCGAGCGAGTCGCGGATGTCCTTGATGGCGGCCTCGATCTCCTCCTTGGAGGAGGCGTCGACGGTGTCGCCCATCTCCGTGAGCTGTCGCTCAGCCTGGTACGCGGCGTTCTCGGCGCCGTTGCGCGCCTCGACCAGCTCCCGCAGGCGCCGGTCGTCGTCGGCGTGCGACTCGGCGTCGCGCACCATCCGCTCGATCTCCTCGTCCGAGAGGCCCGAGCCGGCCTTGATCTCGATCTTCTGCTCCTTCTGCGTGCCGAGGTCCTTGGCCGACACGCTGAGGATGCCGTTCGCGTCGATGTCGAAGCCGACCTCGATCTGGGGCACGCCGCGCGGCGCAGGCGGGATGCCGGTCAGCTGGAACTTCCCGAGCGACTTGTTGTATGCCGCCATCTCACGCTCGCCCTGGAGCACGTGCACCTCGACGGACGGCTGGTTGTCCTCGGCCGTCGAGAAGATCTCCGACTTGCGGGTCGGGATCGTGGTGTTGCGCTCGATCAGCTTCGTCATCACGCCACCCTTGGTCTCGATGCCGAGCGTGAGCGGAGTGACGTCGAGCAGCAGCACGTCCTTCACGTCGCCCGCGAGGACACCCGCCTGGATGGCGGCGCCGACCGCGACGACCTCGTCCGGGTTGACGCCCCGGTGCGGGTCCTTGCCGGTGAGCTCCTTGACCTTCTCCTGGACGGCCGGCATGCGCGTCATGCCGCCGACGAGCACGACGTGGTCGATGCCGTCCTTGCCGACGCCCGCGTCCGACATCGCCTGCTTGACCGGCGACACGGTGCGGTCGATCAGCTCGGCCGTCAGCTCGTTCAGCTTCGAGCGCGTGACCCGCATGTCGAGGTGCTTCGGCACCGAGTCGACCGCCGTGATGAACGGCAGGTTGATCTGGGTCTCCTGGGCGGACGACAGCTCGACCTTGGCCTTCTCGGCGGCCTCGTAGAGGCGCTGCAGGGCCATCTTGTCCTGGGCGAGGTCCACGCCCTGGTCGCGCTTGAACTCGCTGACGAGCCAGTCGACGATCGCCTTGTCGAAGTTGTCGCCGCCCAGGTGGTTGTCACCGGCCGTCGACTTCACCTCGAAGACGCCGTCGCCGATCTCGAGGATCGAGACGTCGAATGTGCCGCCGCCGAGGTCGAACACGAGGATCGTCTGGTCGGTCTCCTTGTCGAGCCCGTACGCCAGCGCCGCCGCGGTCGGCTCGTTGATGATGCGCTTGATATCGAGGCCGGCGATCTTGCCTGCGTCCTTCGTCGCCTGGCGCTGGTCGTCGTTGAAGTACGCGGGCACCGTGACGACGACGGAGTCGACCGTGTCGCCGAGATAGGCCTCCGCGTCGGCCTTCAGCTTCTGCAGGATCATCGCGCTGATCTCGGGCGGCGAGTGCTCCTTGCCGCCCGCGCTCACGCGCGCGTCGCCGTTCGGGCCCTTGACGACGGTGAAGGGGACGATCTTCTCCTCCTCCTTCACCTCCGCCTCCTTGCGGCCCATGAAGCGCTTGATGGAGAACACCGTGTTCTCCGGGTTCGTGACCGCCTGCCGCTTCGCCGTGGTGCCGACGAGCCGCTCGCCGCTCTGGGCGAAGGCGACGACCGACGGCGTGGTGCGGCCACCCTCCGAGTTCTCGATGACGGTGGGCTCGCCGCCCTCGAGAACCGCCATGCACGAATTGGTCGTGCCGAGGTCGATTCCGATGGTCCTAGCCATGCCTGTTCACATCCTCCTGAAAGAAGTCGTAAGAAATCTGAGTGCGATTGTGGCAGATCCGATCGGGCCCGCCAACGCCGCCTCCCCGCGTGGGTGCAGATTTCCACAGCGGGAGCGGTGTTATTCCGTGGTGGCGGGGGCCATCCGATGGGAAGCTCGCGACATGGAGCAGAACGACGACGTCCGGGTCGTGCGAAGGGCGATCGACGCGCTCAACAGGCGTGACGGGGAAGCGCTCGCCACCTGCGTCGCCCCGGACGCCGAGTGGCGCGTGGCCGGCCTCGTCGGCGAGGGCACCCGGGCGCGGAAGGGCCATGCCGAGGTATGGGGCCTCGTCAGGCGCCTCGACCGCGAGTTCGAGGACCTCCGGGTCAGCGGGGAGGAGGTCATGCCCGCGGGAGACGCGGCGATAGTGCCGCTCCGGATCAGCGGGCGCGGGCGGCGCACGGGCGTGAGCCTCCAGATGGAGGTCATCGTGCGCTGCCGCATCGAGCGCGGGCGCGTCGTCGGCGCGGCGGGACATCGCACGCTCCCCGAGGCGATCCGCACGCTGCTTCGCAGCGAGTACGGCGCACCGGCCCCGGCCCTGGCGGCCTGAGCCGGTGGACAGCCCGTCGCCTCCCTCGCTGGCCCTCGTGCGCCGCGCGTGCGCCGGCGACCCCGACGCGCTGGACCCCGAGGTGGTGGTGCGCGACAGCGACGGCGCCGCCACGCAGGTGATCCGCGGGCGCGACGGCGTGATGGCTTGGCTCGCGATCTGCGCCGCCGACCTCGACGAGATGGTCGGCGTCGACCGCGACCGCGTGGTGGCGTTCTCGACGAGGGTCGCCAGCGATCCGGCGGGCATGGCGACGGAGCGCCGCGACGGGCTGCGCTGGACCGTCCGCGGCGGCCGGGTGGCGCTGGTCGAGCGCTACCCCGCCTGACTACCCCTCGGGCAGCGGTCGCGGCGGGCGCAGCCTCGGCACCAGCTCGACGGCGGCGATCGCGGCCATGATGAGCGCGGCTCCGGCCCAGGAGACGAGTCCCAGCCGCTCGCCCGCCAGCAGGAAGCCGAACAGCCCTGCGAACGCCGGCTCCGATGCGAGGATCAGCGCGGTCCGCGCCGGGGGCGCGTGCTGCTGCGCGTAGGTCTGCACGAAGAAGCCGAGCGCGCTCGCGACGAGCGAGGTCACGATCAGCGCCGACCACACCGTGGCTCCCCTGGGCGCCTCGATCTCCCCCAGCAGGGCGGCGGCCACGAGACAGATCGCTCCGCAGACCCCCAGCTGGATCGCGAGCAGCGCGCCCGCGTCGTGGCGTGCGACGCCGCGTCCCGTCGCGAGGATGTGCCCGGCGAACGCGAAGGCGCCGAACAGCACGAGGCCATCGCCGCGGAGCGAGAACTCGGCGCCCGCCCCGGACAGGAGGAACAGCCCGAAAGCCGAGACCGCGGCCGCGGCCCAGCCGAGGCGGGTGATCCGCTCGCGCAGGAAGACCGCGCCGAGCACGGGCGTGAGCACCACGAACAGGCCGGTGATGAAGCCCGCGTTGGAGGCCGTCGTGTCCTCGAGGCCGAGCGTCTGGAAGACGTAGCCCCCGGTCAGGAAGAGGCCCATCACGCACCCCGAGCGGATCCCGGCGGCTCCGAGGCCCCCCAGGCGGCGCCGGAAGAGGATCGCGATCAGGAGCGCGGCGGGGACGAAGCGGTAGCCGAGGAATGCCATCACCGGGAGCAGCTCGATCGCGTCCTGGACCATCACGAACGTCAGCCCCCACACCGCCGCCATCGCGACGAGCGCAACCTCGGCCCCCCGCTCGCGGCTCAACGGCGTGCCGTGGCCTTCCGGCCGTAGGGGCACACCGAGAGCAGCACGCAGTCGCCGCAGGCGGGGTTTCGCGCGGTGCAGGTGCGGCGGCCGTGCCGGATGAGGCTCACGTGCACCTCGAGCGCGTCGTCCGGATCGGCCAGGTCGAGCATCGCGTCGTGCGCCTGCTCGAGCGTCGCCTTCTCCGGCCAGAGCCCGAGGCGCGCGCCGACCCGGTAGACGTGGGTGTCCACCGGGATGTCGGGGCGGCCGAACGAGAAGAGCAGGACGCAGGCCGCCGTCTTGCGACCGACACCCGGGAGGGCGCAGAGGCGCTCACGCGCCTCGGGCAGCGGCGCCTCGGCGAGCCAGCCGAGATCGTCGCCGTCCAGGTCGTCGAGGATCCGCTTGATGCGGACCGCCTTCGTCGGAGCGAGGCCCCCGGGGCGGATCGCGTCCTCGACCTCGTCAACGGGCGCCGCCCGGACGGCGTCCCAGGAGGCGAACCGCTCTCGCAGCCGCGCGTAGGCGACATCGCGGTTGCGGTCGTTCGTGTTCTGGGAGAGGACCGTCAGCACGAGCTCGTCCACCGGCGCCCCGTGCGGCGAGCCGACGGGCTGCCCGTACGCCGCCCTGAGGCGGCCGACGGCGGTGCGGAGGCGGCGGCGCGAGATCGCGTGATGTTAGAAACCCCGGGGTGCAGGTCCATGTCCACGAGATGCCGCAACGGACGGCGGCTCCGGTGCTCTACCTGCACGGTGTCCCCTCCGACGGCGCGGACTGGCTGCCGTTCCTCCTGCGCACCGGCGGCCTCGCCCCGGACCTGCCGGGCTTCGGCCGCTCGCCGAAGGGAGCCGACTTCGAGTACTCGATCGAGGGCTACACGCGCTTCCTGCGGGCGTTCGCGGACGAGCGCGGGCTCGAGCGCTTCTCGCTCGTCGTGCACGACTGGGGCGCCGTGGGCCTCGCGCTCGCCCAGGAGAGCCCGGAGCGGATCGACCGGCTGGTCGTGCTCAACGCGGTCCCGCTTCTCGCGGGCTACCGCTGGCACCGGATCGCCCGCGCCTGGCGCACGCCGCTCGCAGGCGAGCTGCTCATGGGCTTCTCCACCCGCTTGGGCATGCGGCAGCTGCTCAAGCAGGCGACTCCGCGCAGGGAGGGCCTTCCCGAGGAGATGGTCGACCGGATCTGGCGGAGCTTCGACCACGGCACCCAGCGCGCGATCCTGAAGCTCTACCGCTCGGCGCCGCCCCCGGTGCTCGAGGCCGCCGGCGCCCGGCTCGGCGAGATCGGCCGCCCGTCGCTCGTCGTCTGGGGAGGGGCCGACCCATACATCGCGCCGTCCCACGGGGAGGCCTACGCCGAGGCGCTCGGCGCGCGGCTGGAAGCCCTCCCGGACGCGGGCCACTGGCCCTGGCTCGACCGGCCCGACGCGGTCGACCTGGTCGCGGACTTCCTGCTGGCGTAGCCTTTCCGGGTCGTGTCCACCGCGCCCGCACTCGAGCCGCGGCGCGCGAAGCCGGCCCCGCGAGCGCCCGCAGAGCCGCAGTTCCCGCGACTCGCGAGGGCCGCGCCGGTATTAGCCGCCGCCCTGATCGCCGCCCTCTACCTGGCCGTCGAGCCGAGGACGGTCGACTATGCCGCGCACGTCTACAGGAGCGGCCTGTTCGACCGCGAGGGCTTCACGATCTGGAACGGCAACTGGTACGCGGGCCACCATACGGTCGCCTATTCGGTCGTTTTCCCCCCGCTCGCCTGGCTCGTGGGCCCTGTACTCGTCGGCGCGGTCTCGGCGGTCGCCTCGGCTCTCCTGTTCGACCGTCTCGCCCGGGCGCGCTGGGGCGAGCGCGCGCGCTGGGGTTCGCTCTGGTTCGGGGCGGGCACCGGCGCGTTGCTGTTCACCGGGAGGCTGCCGTTCGCGCTCGGTGTCGCGTTCGGCCTCGGAGCGCTGCTCGCGCTGCAACGCGGGAGGATCGGCGTCGCGGCGCTCCTCGCCGTCCTCGCCTCGCTGTCGAGCCCGGTCGCAGGGCTCTTCCTCGCGCTCGCGGCCCTCGCGGCGGCGCTCGCCGCCCTCGTCTCCGGTGGGCGCCGGGCGGCCCTGCCCGGGGCGGCCGTGGCGGCCGCCGCGATCGCCCCGCCGGTGTTGCTGGCCCTGGCCTTCCCGGAAGGCGGGCACGAGCCGTTCGTCCTGTCGGCGTTCCTGCCGCTTCCGGTCTTCGGCATCGCGGCCGCGCTCGTCCTGCCCCGGCGCGAGCGGGCGCTTCGGATCGGGGCTCTGATGTATGCGGCGGCCGGGATCGCCGCGTACCTGATCGACACCCCGATGGGCGGCAACGCCGTCCGCCTCGGCGCGCTCGCCGGGGGACCGGTGCTGCTATGCGCGCTGACGCCGATCGTCACGGGCCGCCGCCGCGCGCTGGTCGCGGCCGGCCTGGTGGCGCTCGGCGTCTGGCAGTGGTCGCCCGCGGTGCGCGATGTAGTGAAGTCGATCGAGGACCCGTCTGCGAAGGCCTCCTACTACGAGCCGCTGCTCGACTTCCTGGAGCGGCATCCCCCCGCGGGCCGGGTGGAGATCCCGTTCACCCGCAGCCACTGGGAGGCGGCCGAGGTCGCAAGGGAGTTCCCGCTCGCGCGCGGCTGGCAGCGCCAGCTCGACATCGGCCGCCACCCGATCTTCTACGGCGGCGTGATGAACGACCTCGCCTACGCGAACTGGCTCACCGAGCACGCCGTCCACTACGTCGCCCTGCCGAGCGTCAAGCCGGACTACAGCTCCTACCGAGAGCGCGCGCTGGTCGAGCGCGAGCCGCCCTACCTGCGGCTCGTGATGAGCCACCCCGACTGGCGCGTCTACGAGGTGCGCCTGCCCCACCCCGTCGTCATCCCCGATGACGGCGCCCGGGTCGGGCTCGCGCGGCTCGCGTCCGACGAGGTGGCGCTCGACTTCACGACGCCCGGGAGCGCGCTCGTGCGGGTGAGCTGGACCCCGTACTGGCATGCCGAGGATGCCTGCGTGGAGCGTGCCGGCGACTGGACCAGGGTCAGCTCGGAGCGCCCGGGACGAGTGCGCCTGGGCATCCGTTTCAGCCCCGCGAGAATGGTCGCCCGGGGAAGACGATGCGGCTAAGCTGGGACGCTCATGGGTAGGGCCTGGTACTGGAGCAGCCGCTGGCTGCCGAACGGCTGGACGGACGCTCTGCGGCAGCTTCTGCTGTTCGGCGGGGCGTACTACGTCTACCGCATCGTCCGCGGCTTCTCGGACGGCCAGGCGAACGCCGCCTACGCCAACGCTCGCGACATCGCGAGCCTCGAGCAGAGCATGGGCCTCTTCTTCGAGGCCGACCTCCAGAGCTGGCTGCTCACCAACGTGCCATGGGTCGTCGACGGCGCCAACTGGATGTACGTCAACACCCATTTCGTCATCACGACCGTCTTTCTGATCTGGCTCTACCTGGCCCGCAACGCGTCCTACTACTGGGTGCGGAACGTCTTCATGATCGCCATGGGGCTTGCGCTCGTCGGCTACGCGATCTACCCGACTGCCCCTCCGCGCTTCCTGTCGTACCTCGGCTTCGAGGACACCGTCGCCGGCTTCGTCGGCGCGGAGGCCGCCGGGAAGGCCAACGTCCTCTACAACCCGTTCGCCGCGGTGCCGAGCATGCACGTGGCGTTCGCGCTCATGATCGGCATTCCGGCGGCTCGGATCGTGAAGCCGAGGGCCCTGAGGGTCGCCTGGCTCTCCTACCCCTTCATCGTCTCGTTCGTCGTCGTCGTGACGGCGAACCACTGGTGGATCGACGCCGCGCTCGGCGCCCTGGTGGCCGCCGTATCGGCCGTCGCAGCCACCGCCGCGCTCGCCCGGTTCCGCCCGGAGGCGTGGTCCTGGCGGACGCAGACCGCCACCGCCGAGGCTTCGGCTTGACCTCCCCGCCCGCGCCGCGCGAGCGGCCGGCCGCCGCGGGCGCGACGCCGCGGCGCTCCTCCGAGATCCGCGAGCTCGCGCGCAACCGCCTGATCGAGTCCCGCCTCACGCCGAACGCGATCTCGATGACGGGGCTCGCGCTCAACGTGCTCGCCGCGGTTCTCGTCACACAGCGCCTGTTCTTCCTCGCCGGGATCGCCTTCATCGTGGGCTCGGTGTGCGACACGCTCGACGGGCGCTACTCGCGCATGTCCGGCAAGGGCTCACCCTTCGGCGCCTTCCTCGACTCGACCCTCGACCGCGTCGAGGAGGGGATCGTGCTCACCGCCGTCGCCGCCTACTTCGCGGCCGTGAAGGAGGACGACGTCGCGGTCGCCGCTGTCGTCGTGACGGTGCTCGGCTCGCTGATGGTGAGCTACACCCGCGCACGCGCCGAGGCGCTCGGCGTCGAGTGCAAGGTCGGCCTCGCCACGCGTCCCGTGCGCGTCGTGATCCTCTCGGCGGGCCTGCTGTTCGCCCGCGGCGCCTCGATCGGGGACTTCGAGCTCCTGGCGCCGGCGATCTACCTGATGGCCGGGCTCACTACCATCACTGTTCTGCAGCGGATCTTCCATGTCCGGCGTGAGCTGAACCGCGCCGGCGCCGCGTAACCGAAACGCACCGCGCGAGTAGTAGACGGGAGCCGCGCCGGTGCGCCCCGACGGCCGCACCCGCATTTACCGAGCAGGAGGAATCTTGAGCAAGAACGTCTCGAACAACGGCGCTTCGCGCTACCAGTCGGAGAAGGTGCGCGTCGCCATAGTCGGCGTCGGAAACTGCGCCTCGTCCTTCATCCAGGGCGTCCAGTACTACAAGGACGCCGATCCCGCCGAGCGGGTCCCGGGCCTCATGCACGTGGAGCTCGGCGGCTACCACGTGGGCGACATCGAGTTCACGGCCGCCTTCGACATCGACGCCGACAAGGTCGGCAAGGACCTGTCCGAGGCGATCTGGTCGGGTCAGAACAACACGATCAAGTTCGCGGACGTGCCGAACCTCGGCGTGAAGGTCCACCGCGGCATGACGCACGACGGACTCGGCAAGTACCTCAAGCAGAAGATCACCAAGGCGCCGGGCGAGACCTCCGACATCGTCTCGATCCTCAGGGAGACCAAGACCGACGTGGTCGTCTCCTACCTCCCGGTCGGCTCCGAGCAGGCCACCAAGTGGTACGTCGAGCAGGTGCTCGAGGCGGGCTGCGGGTTCGTCAACTGCATCCCGGTGTTCATCGCCCGCGAGAAGTACTGGGGCGACCGCTTCCGCAAGGCCGGCCTCCCGATCGTCGGCGACGACATCAAGTCGCAGGTCGGAGCGACGATCGTCCACCGCCAGCTCGCTCGCCTGTTCGGCGACCGCGGCGTGAAGATGCTGCGGACCTCGCAGCTCAACGTCGGCGGCAACATGGACTTCTACAACATGCTCGAGCGCGAGCGCCTGGAGTCCAAGAAGATCTCGAAGACCAACGCGGTCACCTCGATCATGGACCACGAGCTGCCGGCCGACGACGTGTACATCGGCCCGTCGGACTACGTGCCGTGGCTGACCGACCGCAAGTGGGCGCACATCCGCGTCGAGGGCCAGGCCTTCGGCGACGTGCCGCTCAACGTCGAGCTGAAGCTCGAGGTCTGGGACTCGCCGAACTCGGCGGGAATCGTCACCGACGCGGTGCGCTGCTGCAAGCTCGCGCTGAACCACGGCGTCGGCGGCCCGCTGGAGGGGCCGAGCTCCTACCTGATGAAGTCGCCGCCGGTCCAGGTGCCCGACTCGATCGCGCGGGACAACACCGAGAAGTTCATCGAGACCCACTCCGGCGCGCCCAAGCTGCCGGGCGGGGCGAAGGTCAAGGCGAAGGCGCAGGCGAAGGCCTAGCGTCCGCCGGACAACCTGATTCGCGCGACGGGCGGCCACAGGGCCGCCCGTCGTCGTTTCGGCGGCCCTATCCTGCGCCCGTGGCGTTCTCGATCGCGCAGGTCACTCCCTACCCGTGGGAGCAGCACCACGAGGTCAACCGCTTCGTCGAGCGCCTCTCGGACGAGCTCTGCGCCCGCGGGCACCGTGTCCTGGTGGTCGCGCCGTCGGAGTCGCGCGAGCTCGTCCGCGACTCCCGCGCCCGCATCAAGCGCGCGGCGTCGGATCCCGAGGCGCTGTTCGAGGGTCCGGATTGCGTGTCGGTGCTGGGCGTGGGGCAGAGCATCCCGTTCCGCAAGGGCGCGGCGGTGGCGCTGCCCATCGACGTGTCACGCACGATCGAGGAGCTCTTCGAGCGGGCCGAGCTCGACTTCGTCAACGTGCACGAGCCGTTCGCGCCGAGCGCGTCCTCTGCGGCGCTGCGCCACTCGCGCGCGCTGAACCTCGGCAGCTTCCACGCGGCGACGGAGCGGATCGTCTCGACGCAGCTCGCCCGGCGCGTGGTCGAGCTGTTCTTCGGCCGGCTCGACGGGCGGACCGCCAGCTTCGCCGCCACGCGTGACCTGCTCGCCCGCTACTTCCCCGCTGACTATCGCGTGATCCGCCCGGGCGCGGACCTCGTCGAGCGGCCGGAGCCGGGCGGCAGACCGGTCGAGATCGTCCTCTCCACCGAGGAGGAGCGAGCCGCGCTGCGGCTGTTCCTCAGGGCGCTGCGGAAGCTCCCGCGCGAGCTCGACTGGCGCGCCACGGTCTGGTCGCGGCTGCCGAGCGCGGAGCCCGCGGTTCCGCTCAGCCGCTTCCTGCGCGAGCGGGTCACCTTCGCCGGACCCGCGCAGGGGTCGGAGGCGCAGCACCTCGCGGCGGCGGACATCGCCGTGGCTGCCTCCAGCGGCGTCGCGCCCGCGCCCCAGATGCTCCTGCGTGCGCAGGCCGGGGGCGCCGTGCCGGTCGCGTCGCGGCTGCCGCAGTACGAGGAGGCGCTCGGGGACGGCTCGCGGGGCCTGCTGTTCGAGCCGCGCGACGCGATCACGCTCGCCGCTCAGATCGAACGCCTGGTCGCTGACCCCAAGCTCCGCGGGCGCTTCCACGACGCCGCGGCCGCCGACCGCGCGCAGCTCGGCTGGGGGCGGGTCGCCGACGAGTTCGAGGCGCTGTTCGAGCAGATCGCCTCGCGGCGCCACGAGCGGCCCGCCGACGGGCGTGTCAGGAAGCGCCTTGCCCGGCGCGACCTCATCTCGGTCGACCTGCACATGCACACCGACCACTCCCACGACTGCGCAACGCCCGTCGAGGCGCTGCTCGAGACCGCGAGGGCGCGGGGCCTCGGCGCGATCGCCGTCACGGACCACAACGAGATCTCCGGGGCGCTGGAGGCCCGCGAGCAGGCTGAGCGGCTCGGCGGGATCAAGGTGATCGTGGCCGAGGAGGTCAAGACCGCCGACCAGGGCGAGGTCATCGGCCTCTTCATCGAGGAGAAGATCGAGCGCGGCCTCACGCTCGCCGAGACGATCGCCGAGATCCGCCGCCAGGGCGGGCTCGTCTACGTGCCGCACCCCTTCGACCGCATGCACGCCGTGCCCGACTACGAGCACCTGCTCGACGTCGTCTCCGATATCGACGCCATCGAGGTCTTCAACCCGCGCGTGGCGTTCACCGCGTTCAACGAGGAGGCGGCGCGCTTCGCCGCCAAGTACCGCATCGTCGCGGGCGCCGGTTCCGACAGCCACGTCGTCCAGGGCCTCGGCTCTGTGAAGATCCGGATGCGCGACTTCGACGGGCCGGAGGAGTTCCTCGAGTCGCTCCGCGACGCCGACATCATCCGGCGCAAGCAGAGCCTGCTCTACGTGCAGGCGCTCAAGTTCCTCCAGACGAAAGCGAGCCCCGCGCACGCCCGCAAGCGAAAAGCCCGTGCAAAGGGGGGCAAGGACTGATGCAGCGCGGAGGAGCGGAAGGCCTGCGGGCGAATCCGCCTTCCGTGCCCGCCACGGATGACGAGATCAGGGAGAAGTACCTCGAGCGGGCGATCAGGGAGCTGAACCGGCTCACCCACGAGATCCAGGGATGCGACCACTGCCCGCGCGGCAACCTCATGCCCGTACTCGGCTCCGGTCACCCGCAGGCCGACATCATGCTCCTGAAGTACGCGCCGATGCCGTCGGAGATCGAGGAGGGCGTCGCGTTCTACGGTCGCGCCGGCGGCGCGCTGATGAAGAGCTTCAAGCG
>Ga0247708_1000079_pt1 | contig 25629 bp, 27 predicted proteins | sample 42W_NmetaG_FD_189040 | JGI IMG/M metagenome (GOLD analysis project Ga0247708, IMG submission 189040) | Soil microbial communities from hillslope of Landscape Evolution Observatory, University of Arizona, Oracle, AZ, United States - 4-2-W_N | ecosystem: Engineered > Artificial ecosystem >...
GACTGTGGCCCAGCTGGACGACGAGCAGGACGCCGTCGACGGCGCTCGCCAGCGACACCGCGTCGCCCACGGAGACGAGCGGCGCCGAATCGACCAGCACCACGTCCGCCTCCTGCCGCGCGCGGCGCAGAACGCGCTCGAGGGCGTTGGAGCTGAGGAGCTCGCCGGGGTTCGGTGGCACGACGCCCGCCGGCAGCACCTCGATGTACGGCGCGGTCGTCCAGGCCTCGTCGCCCTCCTCGACCGGCGCGGCGAGCGCGTAGCTCGTGTGCACCCGCGTCAGCACGTCCTCGAACGGCGTGGCGCCGACGAGCACGCCCGAGAGGCCCTGCGGGAACTGGATTCCCAGCGTGTCCGCGAACGTCGGGCGGCGCAGGTCACCCTCCACGGCGAGCACGCCCTGGCCGGCGCCCGCGAGCGCGGCCGCGAGGCGGAGCGTCACAGTGGTCTTGCCCTCCTGCGGGACGGCGCTCGTCACCAGCACGGTGCGCATGTCCCGCTGGAACTCGAAGAAGCGCAGGTTCGTGGCGAGCCGGCCGTAGGCCTCTGCCTCGTGTGGATCGGCCCAGACGCCGGAGCCCTTGCGGCGGACGAGCGCCTCCGACCGGCGCGGGACCGACGCCACGACCGGCAGTCCGGTCACGGCCTCCACCTGCTCCTCGCGCTTCAGCCGGCGATCGAAGAACGCCACGATGCCAGCCGCGAGCAGGCCCAGCAGCATGCCCGCGGGAAGGGAGAGGAGCGTCCACAAGAGCGGCCGCGGGTACACGCGCTCGCTCGGCACCCCGGCGCGCTTGACGATGTCGACGGCGCCGCGCTGCTGCGCGATCGAGAGCTCCAGATCATTCAGCCGCCGTTCGATCGACTGGCCGGGGCGAGCCCTGCGCTCGGTGGGCGAGAGCGCATCGAGCTGGGCGCGAGCCACGTCTATCGCCTCCTGGAGGCTCGTGCGCGACAGCTTCTTGCGGAAGTTCACGTACTGCGCCGCGAAGCCGTTCGCGAGCGCGGACGCCACCGCCGGGTCCTCGTCCCGCGCCTTGATCGCGAGCACGTCCGAGTCGTTCTCGACCTCCACGGATACGCGCTCCAGGAGCTCCGCCGTCGTGAACTCGCGCTCGCGCACCCGCAGCGAGCGGCGGACGCGCTCGGCGACGGTCTCCAGCTCGATCAGCTCGAGGTTCGTGCGGGCGAGGCGGTCAGGCTCGACGGGCGCCTGGCCGAGCAGGGACTCCGGCTGCGCGATCAGTAGCTTGGCGACGCCCTCGTATTGGGCGTCGCGGCCGAGGCCGTAGAGCAGCACGCCGAGGACGACCGCGGCGGCCGTGATCCCGATAAGGGCGCGGCGCTCGGCGACCGTCCTGATCGCGAGGCGAGCGCGCTCCCTGCGGGAGGCGGCTGCACGCTCCTCGGGCGCTGGCGGAAGGAAACCGTCGTGCACCTCGCGCCACAATAGCGGCATGCCCCGCTTCTGGATCGTGTTGCAGGTCGCCATCGTCGTGTGCGTGATGGCGTCGATCGTGATCGCCGCCATCAAGCTCTGATGGGCGCCGGCGCGGGCCTGGCGGCGCTCCTGGCGGAGATCTGCGGCGAGGCCCACGTCCAGGCGCCGCCGGATCGCGGTCTTCTTTCTGACGCAACCGAGACCCGGGGGCTCGGCGGCCACGCCGAAGCCGCGGTCTTTCCCGCCGACGCGCAGGAGGTCGCGCGCATCGTGGGCCTGTGCTGCTCGCACGGGGTGCCGCTCACGCCGCGGGGCGGCGGCACCGGCTTCGCGGGCGGGGCGGTTCCGCGAGGCGGCGTCGTGCTGTCGCTCGAGCGGCTCCGCCGCGTCCGCTCGATCGATCCGCTCGCCTGGCGGATGGTGGTCGAGGCGGGGCTCCCGACCGCCGACGTCCGGCGCCTGGCCCGTGAGAACGGGCTCCTTTTCCCGCCGGATCCGGGCGCCGCCGAGCAGTCCCAGATCGGCGGCAACATCGCCACGAACGCCGGCGGGCCACACGCGTTCAAGTACGGCGTCACCGGGAACTGGGTCACGGGCCTCGAGGTCGCCGTCGCGCCCGGGGAGCTGATCCGCGTGGGCGGCCCGGTCCGCAAGGACGTATCCGGGCTGGACCTGGTGTCGCTGCTGACGGGCTCCGAGGGCACCCTCGGCGTCATCACGGCGGCCTGGTTGCGGCTCATCCCCGCTCCCGAGGCCGCACTGCCGGTGATGGCGAGCTACCCGGACGCGGCCGCCGGTTGCTCCGCCGTGGAACGCGTGCTGGCATGCGGCGTCGTCCCGGCCGCCCTCGAGTTCCTCGACGCTCACGCGGCGGCGGCCGCAGGCCGCGAGGGCTTCCTGGTGATCGCCGAGGCCGACGGGGGCGCCGAGGAGGCCGCGCGCGCGAAGCGTGAGCTGTCGGCTGCGCTGGCCGGGGGCGCGCGCAGCGTGGAGTCGCCGCATGACGCGGCGGCGTTCTGGCGCTGGCGGGACGGGGTCTCGATCGCGGTAACCGCGCGCCGCGGCGGCAAGGTGTCCGAGGACATCGCCGTGCCGGTCGAGCGCCTGCTCGAAGCGATCGAGGGAACCCATGCGATCGCCGCGCGCCACGGCCTCGAGGCCTGCTGCTTCGGCCACGCCGGCGACGGGAACGTCCACTCGACCTTCCTCGTGGACCGCTCGGCCCCCGACGAGGTGGAGCGCGCCTCCGACGCGGCGCGGGAGCTGTTCTCGCTCGCCCGCTCACTCGGAGGAACCGTCTCGGGCGAGCACGGGATCGGCCTCGTGAAGGCCGGCGCCTCAGGTCACGCGGGACGTGTCGCCGAGCTTCAGCGGGCGCTCAAGGCCGTCTTCGACCCCGCGGGCGTGCTCAATCCGGGGAAGAAGGAGGCGGGCTGAGGCGCAGGCGCGTGCGCGGGTCGCGCTCGCCCTGCGGGTCGCCGGCCGGCAGCAGGTACTGCGTGCAGCGGAAGAGCGCCACCGTCTTGCCGTCGCCCTCGCGGGTCACCTCCGCGTCCCAGACCTGGGTGCGCCGGCCGCCGTGGAGCAGCGTCGCGCGGCAGTGGAGCGCGCCGGAGTCTGCGGTTCGCAGGAAGTTCGACTTCAGCTCGACGGTGGTGAAGCCCCCCGCCCCCTCCGGCAGCGACGCGATGCAGCCCATCCCGCAGCACGAGTCGGCGAGGGTCACGATCGTCCCGGCGTGCAGGAAGTCGTTCGGCGCCAGGTGCTCCGGGCGGACCGGGAGCCGCGCCTCGACCGCCCCGTGCGCGGCATCGAGAAGCTCGATTCCGAGGAGGCCCGGCAGGCGCCCCTCCATCGCCCGCTGGAGCTCGGCGCGGATGTCCATGGCGCTCAGACCGCTTCGCGGCCGTAGAGCTCGTCGAGGATCGGCGCGGGGTCGGCGACGCCGTAGCGGCGCCGCAGATGGTCCTCGACCTCCTCGCGCGAGCAGCGCGCCGCGGCCATCTGCATGGCCACGAGCCGCTCAGGGCTCAGATCGTCGACCCTCGCCGGCGTGCGCGTGACCACCGGCTCGTCGTCCTGCGCGAACTCAAGCTCGTCCTCGATCGGATCCGGCAGCGGCGGCGGAGCAGGACGCGCCGCCGGTGACGGAGGCTGGGGAGCGCGCGAGCCGGCGGAGGAAGCCGCTTCGATCTCGCGCTGCACGACCTCGATCTGCTTGCGCATCGCCTCGACCTGGCTGGCGAGGCCGGCCGCGACGTGACCGAGCTCGAAGAGCTCGCCGCGGATGGCCTCGGCGCGGCCGGCGAGGCGCTCGTCCTCCGCCCGTGCGCGGTGCTGCGCCTCCCGCAGGATCTCGAGCGCGGCGCGCTCGGCGCCCTCGAGCACCTGCTCGACGCGGCGAGCGACCTCGGAGGGGGAGTGCAGATCGTCGGCCATGGCCATCGCCGGGCGCGTGAAAAGCCCCGGAAACGGCACTCTACCCCAGTGCGACACCGCCGACGAGCGGCTCGTCGGGGCCGTGGCGTGTGAGCCACCTCACGAACGCCGGCGATGCTCCGTCGTAGCGTCGGAGGGGACCGGGAGTCGAGTGTGGGAGGTCCGGCATGACCCTCGTAGCGTTGGCAGGCGGCTGGCAGATCTTCATGGGCGTGATCATCGTGTTCCTGTTCGCCACCGTGTACGGCATCTACACGACGCGCGGCAGCGGTATCGCCGAGCGGCCCTACGGAAAGATCTACGGCGGCGCCCCGGGCGCCAAGGGCCCGAGCAGCGCCTCGGGCCACGACGGGCGCGAGCGCAACTGGAGCCGCGGCACCCGCTGAGCCACCTCGTCGAAGCCGACCTCGCCGGCGTCGTTGCCCGCGAGCCAGGCGGCGACGATCCGCACCTCGTCGACCGCGTCCTTCGCGAGTAGGGCGCGGGCCGGAGGCAGCGCCGCGGCCGCCTCGGTCCGCTCGGCAAGCTCGGCCGGATCGGGCAGCGGCCCCCAGTCGACCACCCGGCCGCCCACGAGCCAGAAGGCGTCCCAGCGCTTCTTGGCCGGATGGCGCGCCAGCGCCAGCCGCGACTGCGCGTGGGTGGCGCGGAGCACGCCGTCGAGCCGCCCGAGCAGGCCCGCGAGCCGCTCCTGGCGGCGCAGCAGCGAGCCCGCCGCCTCGTAGCGGCGCTCGGCGGCCGCCGCGGCGATCCGCTCGTCGAGCTCGCCGAGGACCCGCTTCGAGGCGCCCTCCGGGGCATCGAACAGAGCCAGCGCCTCGTCGAGGCGGCGCCTGTATGCGTTCGGGTCGAGGTCGCCCAGACAGGGCGACACGCAGCGGCCCATCTGACCGTAGATCGACGGATGGGCGCGCCGGGACAGGGTCCGGCCGCAATGGCGGAGGCCGTAGAGCGACGACAGCTCGTCGGCGAGGTCGGCCGCCGCGTCGCGCCCCTTGAGCGGGCCGATGTTCACCGCGTGGCCGGGCGCCGGGTCCCCCGCCACCTCGAGCACGGGAAAGGCGATGTCGAGCCGGCAGCGGAGGTAGACCCAGCCGTCGGTGCGCTTCAGCTGCACGTTCCCCGGCGGCTGCCACTCCTTGATGAGGCGGTTCTCCAGGACGAGTGCCCCGAGCTCGGAGTTGGTCGGCCGGTAGTCGACGACGTCGGCCTTCTCGGTCCAGCCCGCGGGCGCGCAGAAGTGCGCCCGCGCCCGCGAGCGCACCGACACGGACTTGCCGACATACAGCGGCCGGCCCCGCTCGTCGCGGAAGATGTAGACGCCGGGGTCCGCCGGGAGCGAGCGCAGATCGGGGCGGTCCCCGCGAGGACGACTGGCGGGAGCGGCCGAGGTGCCGCGACGGCGGCGGGCCGAGAGCAGGCCGAGCGCGTCCCCGACCGTGACCGCGTGCGCGCACAGCTTCGGCTGGAGCGCGCAGAAGATCCGGGCGCAGGTCTCCGCGTCCGCGAGCGCGCGATGGACGACCTCGACCTCGATCCCGAGCGACGCGGCGAGGGCCGCGAGCTTGCGCTGACGGGCGAGCGGGGCGAAGCGGCGTGCCAAAGAGACCGTGCAGATCGCCGGCGGGTCGGGCCACTCGAGCCCCGCGCGGTCGAACGCCTGCCGCAGGACGCGGCGGTCGAAGCTCGCGTTGTGCGCCACGAGCACCCTTCCGTCGAGCAGCTCGGCGACGCGCGGGAGGACGTCCTCCGGGGGAGGCGCGGCGGCGGCCATCTCCTGGGTGATGCCGGTGAAGCGCTGGATCCCCGTCGACAGCGGCCGCTGGACCGCCACGAGCGACTCGAAGCGCTCGTGCAGCTCACCGCCGCCGACGAGCACGGCGCCGACCTCGGTGAGCTCGCAGAGGTCGCCCGGGCGGCCGTTCGTCTCGGTGTCCACGGCCACGAACTCGGCCGTGCTGAGGCGCGTCGAGAGCATCCAGGGGAGATACGCGCCGGGCCGGACGGCATGCAAGCCGGCTGACCGTCGCCTCCGTGCGCGAACGCATCCAGCTCATCGTCGCCGTCGCGGTTGCATCGGAGCGGGCTACGCGCTCCTGGCCCGGGAGGGTGCGCTGAGCGCGGCGAGCAGGCGGTCGAGCGTCGCGCCCACCTCGGCGCGCGTTTTGGCCGGGTCGTCGGCGCGGGCGACGAGCAGCGCCGCCTCGTCGAGCGCGCCCAGCAGCACGTGCGCGAGCGGGTCGACCGGCTGGGGCGGCAGCGCGCCGGCGTCAATCGCGTTCTGGATCCCGAGCTTGATCAGCCCGAGCCCGTAGCGGGCGTCGATCTCGCGCCACTCCTCCCAGCCGAGGACCGACGGCGCGTCGAGCAGCGCGATCTGCTGGATCTCCGGCTCGCGGCACGCGTCGAGGAACATCGAGCAGCCCGCCCCGAGCGCGCGCCAGGGGTCGGGATCGGACAGCGCGGCGGTCGCGATCTTCTCGCTCAGGTCCCGCTCGACCTCCTCGAGCACGGCGCGGAAGAGGTCCGTCTTGTCGCGAAAGTGGTGATAGAGCGCCCCGCGGGTCACCCCGGCGCGGGCCACGATCTCCTCGGTGCCTACGGCCGCGAAGCCGCGCTCCGCGAACAGCGCGCGCGCCGCCTGGACGAGCGCGGCGCGCGTCGACCCGGAACGTCCTTGCCTCGTCTCCATACAGCCTGTATGTTAGTCGCGTACAGTCTGTATGTGAAAGGGGACGGTGACATGAGCGGGCACGAGCGACTCCAGATGAAGGAACTGAGCCTCCCCCAGGGGCGGCTTCGCTACGCGGACGAGGGTGAGGGGCCGGTGATCGTGCTCATACATGGCGTGCTGGTCTCCGCGAGCCTCTGGAGCAAGGTCGTCCCCCTGCTGGCCAATGACTTCCGCGTGGTCGTCCCCGACCTCCCGCTCGGCTGCCACCGGGTGCCGATGAAACCGGACGCCGACCTCTCCCCTCCCGGCGTCGCGGCCCTGATCGCGGACATGCTGGACGCGCTCGATCTGGACGACGTGACCCTCGTGGGCAACGACACGGGCGGCGCGCTCTCGCAGATCGCCGCCACCACCCGGCCGGAGCGGATCGGGCGGCTCGTGCTGACCAACTGCGACGTGCTCGAGCACTTCCCGCCGAAGGCCTTCAAGGCCCTGCTCGGGGCGGCCAAGATCCCCGGTGTGCTCACCGGTCTCATGGTGCCGGCGCGGGTGGTCCGCCCCCTGCGGAGCACGAACCTCGCGTTCGGCCTCCTGATGAAGCGCCCCGACCACGACCTGATGGACGAGTGGGTCCGGGCGTTCTTCGCCGACTCCGGGGTGCGCCGCGACGTGGTGAAGGTGGTCAAGGGGATCGACCCGCGCCAGACGATCGACGCCGCCGAGCGCCTCGCCACCGCGGGCATTCCGCTCCTGTGCGTGTGGGCCCCGGAGGACCGCGCGTTCAGGATCGAGTTCGCCGAGCGCCTCGCCGCGATGGTGCCGGGGGCGCAGATCCAGCGCGTCGAGGACTCGCTCACCTTCGTGATGGTCGACCAGCCCGAGCGCACGGCCGAGCTGATCGGGGCGTTCGCCCGCGAGCGTCAGCCGGCGAGCCCGGACTGATGCTCGGCGGCGTGGCGGTCGAGGGTCGCCGCCACCCAGCGGCGCTCCTCGGCTGAGGCCATCCGGTAGCGGCCGAGCAGCTCCTTCTGGGACTCGAGCGGGAGCCCCGCGATCTCCCAGCGCACGGCCATGCGCTCGAACAGCAGCTCTGTCCGCCGGGCTGCTCGATCCTCGAGGGTCGAGCCGGGCGTGGCGTCGAGGCGCCGCAGCTTCTCCACGGTCCCGGGGCTCACGGCGTTGCGCAGCGTGAGCGAGTTGCCGCCGTCGTCGGCGTAGGTAGTGGTGCCCGCGTCGGGCGCGGCTCCGCCGCCGTCCCGGCCGCGCCTGCGGGAGCGCTTGCCCATCCCCGCCGACGATAGCCGCGCCTGAAACAGTGCCAGGCACTGTTTCATGTTTCATGTCAACACATGAAACAGTGCCTGGCACTGTTTCGCTCCGCCGGGCGTTCGGGGAGACTCGCCGCGATGGCACACGGCGCGCTCAGCCACGAGGACGCACACCGGATGGCGCGGGAGAAGGGTGTCTCGCGCCCGCTCTACTGGCTCGTGCGCGGGATCGTCGAGCCGTTCCTCCGCCTCTGGTACGGCGTGCGCATCGCCGGAGCGGAGCACATCCCCACGGAGGGCGGCGCGGTCGTCGCGCCCAACCACAAGAGCTTCTGGGACTCGTTCTTCATCGCGCTGGCGACGCGCCGTCACGTGCGTTTCATGGGCAAGGCGGAACTGTTCCAGGGCCCGTGGGGCCGCGTGCTCGTGCGCCTCGGCGCCTTCCCGGTCCGGCGCGGCGAATCGGACGCCGACGCGCTCGAGACGGCCCGCGAGATCCTGCGCCAGGGCGGCCTGCTCGCGCTCTTCCCGGAGGGCACGCGCGTGCGCGACCCGGAAGCGCTCGGCTCGCCGCGCCGCGGCGCGGGACGGCTCGCGATCGAGGCGGGCGCGCCGATCGTCCCGGCCGCCATCACCGGCACCGAAAAGCTCTTCATCGGGCCGCTCCCGCGCCCGGGGCGGGTGCGCGTGTCCTTCGCCCCGCCGATCCCGGTCTCGCGCCTCGAGGCCACGCCGGAGGCCGCCGGCGAGCTCGTCGAGGACGCGGTCTGGCCGGAGGTCGAGACGCAGTTCCGGCTCCTGCGCTCGCGTCCTACGCTGATCGCGGCGGGGCTTGCGGCGATCGGACTCGGTGCCCTGATCCGCCGCCGCAGGTGAGCGGTCTGGCAATCTGCACGCGTGGCCGTCCGCATCGAGACCACCCCGCCGGACCACCGCCGCTTCTGGCCTTCGGCCCGCCACGTCCGCGCGAAGAAGGACGGAGCGGTGGTCGTGGACAGCCGCGCGGTGCTGCTCGTGTGGGAGCCGGGTAAGCCGGTTCCCTTCTACGCGTTCCCCGAGACGGACGTCGCCGCCGGCGTCCGCACCCGCAGATGGGACGACGCCGAACTTCACGGCTACGTGCGCATCCCCTGGAGCGACGCGGACCACTGGTACGAGGAGGACGAGGAGGTCTTTGTCCACCCGCGCGACCCGTTCAAGCGCGTGGACGCGATCCGAAGCTCGCGCCACGTCGTGGTCGCGATCGGCGGCGAGGTCGTAGCCGACACCCGCCGACCGGTGCTCGTGTTCGAAACCGCACTCCCTACCCGCCACTACTTTCTGCGCGACGATGTCCGCATGGACCTGCTGGAGCCGTCGGCGAGGACGACCGGCTGCGCCTACAAGGGCACCGCCTCCTACTGGTCGGTGGGAGACGAGCGCGATGTCGCCTGGTGCTACCCCGAGTCGGTCATCCCCGCGATCGAGGGGCTCGTCGCGTTCTTCGACGAGCGCGTCGAGGTGACCGTGGACGGCGAGGCCCAGGAGCGGCCGGTCACGCAGTGGAGCCGCGGGTGAAGTTCGGCCTCGCCATCTTCCCGACGGAGGCCTCGCCGCCGCCGGACGAGCTGGGACGACTCGCCGAAGAGCGGGGATTCGAGTCGCTCTTCTTCCCCGAGCACACCCACATCCCCGCCAGCCGCCGCACGCCGTACCCGGTGGGCGGCGACCTCCCGCCCGAGTACAGCCGCCTGTACGACCCGTTTGTGGCGCTCACCGCTGCGGCCGCGGCCACCGACCGGCTCCTCGTCGGCACCGGGATCTGCCTCGTCGTGGAGCGCGATCCGATCGTGACGGCGAAAGAGGTGGCCTCGATCGACCGCCTGTCGGGTGGGCGCTTCATCTTCGGCGTAGGCGCCGGCTGGAACCACGAGGAGATGGAGAACCACGGCACCGACCCGGGCCGGCGCTTCGGGGTGATGCGGGAGCGGGTCGAGGCGATGAAGGCGATCTGGACCGAGGAGGAGGCGAGCTACTCGGGCGACCACGTCACATTCGAGCGCATCTGGCAGTGGCCGAAGCCGCTCCAGGCGCCCCATCCGCCGGTGATCCTGGGCGGCCACGGCAAGGGCGTGCTCGACCGGGTGCTCGCCTACGCCGACGGCTGGATGCCCAACCCGCATCCCGACGACGACATGCTCCTGGCGCGCGTCGAGGAGCTCCGCGCGCGAGCCGCAGACGCGGGCCGTCGCACGTCGGTCTCGCTCAACGCCTCCTCGACCAAGCCGGAGCGGCTCGCGCGCTATCGCGAAGCCGGCTTCGAGCGCTGCATCTTCTACCTGCCCGCCGCCGGCCGCGACGAGATCGAGCGGCGGCTCGAGCGAATCGAGTCGGCGCGCTCAGAGCTCGGCCTCTAGGCTGCCCAGCCATGTCCGACGAAGCAGTCCTCACAGAGCGCCGCGGGCGCGTCCTCCTGATCACCCTCAACCGGCCCGACGCGCGCAACGCCGTGAACGGCGCGCTTGCGGAGGGCATCGCCTCGGCGCTCGACACGCTCGACGCCGACGACGAGCTCCAGGCGGGCGTGCTGACCGGCGCGGGCAAGGGGTTCTCCGCGGGTATGGACCTGAAGGCATTCGTCAAGGGCGAGTCGCCCTACGTGGACGGGCGCGGCTTCGCGGGGATCACCCAGCGCGCGGCGCGCAAGCCGCTGATCGCCGCGATCGAGGGCTTCGCCGTCGCAGGCGGCCTCGAGATCGCGCTGTCCTGCGACCTGATCGTCGCCTCGCGTGGATCGAAGCTCGGGATCCCCGAGGCCAAGCGCTCGCTCGTGGCCGCCGCCGGCGCGCTGATCCGGCTACCGAAGCGGATCCCGTACCACGTCGCGATGGAGATGGCGCTCACCGGCGACCCGATCGACGCCGAGCGCGCCGCGCAACTCGGCCTCGTCAACCGGCTCGCCGATCCGGGCGGCTCGGTCGACACCGCGCTCGAGCTCGCCGAGGCAGTCGCGAAAAACGGCCCGCTCGCGCTCGACGCGTCGAAGCGCATCCTCCAGTCCGCCCTCGACTGGACCGAGGAGGAGGCCTGGCAGAAGCAGGGCGAGATCGCCGGGCCGGTGATGGTCTCCGAGGACGCCCGGGAGGGCGCGACCGCGTTCGCCGAGAAGCGCGACCCGGTGTGGAAGGGCCGCTGACCTCGCCCCGCCTGCTGGTCGACGCCATGAATGTCATCGGGTCCCGGCCCGACGGCTGGTGGCGCGACCGGCCCGCGGCGATGTCGCGGCTTCTGCGCAACCTGCGCCGCCACGCCGAACGCTCGGGCGACGACGTGACCGTGGTCTACGACGGCCGCCAGCGCGAGCTCGGCGACCCGGGCCCGGTCAACGTGGCGTTCGCCCCGGGCGGGCGCGACGCGGCCGACCGCGAGATCGCGCGCCGGGTCGAGGCCGACGCCGACCCGCGCTCGATGGTGGTCGTGACCTCCGACTCGGAACTGGCCGACCGCGTGCGCGCGGCGGGCGCCGGGGTCGAGGGCGCCGGGCTGTTCAGGCGCAGGCTCGACCGCCACTGAACGGCGGCTCCTTGCCCGCCCTCCGCGGGGTTAGGGTTCAGCCGATGGCCTCCGTCGCCGAGCTCGACCTGCCGCGCTTCGACACGATGACCGCGGACGTCCGCGGTCCGGCCTTCCACGAGGCCATGCTCGCGCTGCGCGAGTCCGGGTCGTGGCTCGCCGCGGGGCCGCTCGCCTACACGGTGCTCGACCGCGAGTCCGGGGAGTTCTTCCTGCGTTCGAAGGCGACTGTGTTCCCGGGCCTTCGGATCGCCGAGCTGTTCGGCATCGACGACGGCCCGCTCTACGACGAGATGGTCCGCAACATCATCAACGTCAACGGCGACGACCACCGGCGCCTGCGCTCCCTGCTGAACCCCGCGCTGACCCCGAAGGCGGCCGAGCGCCATCGCGCGGGGATGAGGCGCATCATCGGCGAGATCCTCGACGGGCTGCCGGCGGACGGGCGAATCGACTTCGTGGACGTCGCCTGGCGCTATCCCTCGCTCGTCATCGCCGACCTCGTCGGCGTACCGCTCGAGATGGCGCCGAAGCTCTACGAGTGGTCGAGCTGGATCCAGAAGCAGTTCGACCCGGGGGCGCTCGGGACCGAGCGGGCCGAGATCGAGCAGCGCGTGGTCGAGTTCCACGAGTACGCGGGCGGGCTGATCGCGGACCGCCGGGCCAACCCGGGCGACGACCTCACGAGCGCGCTGATCCTGGCGCGTGACGGCTCCGACCGCCTCGACGACGACGAGCTCGTGAACCTCGTGCTCGACGTCATCCTCGGCGGCATCGACACCGCGCAGTCTCAGCTCTCGCACGCCGTTCGCCTGCTCGCCGAGCACCCGGAGCAATGGGAGGCCCTTCGCGCCGACCCGCGCGGGCTGGCGCCGAGCGCCGTCGACGAGGCGTTCCGCTACGAGCCGGTCACCCCCTTCACGGCGCGGCTGACGACCGAGGAGGTCGAGCACCGCGACGTCACCTTTCCGCCGGACACCCTCGTCGCGATCTCCTCGTGGCACGCGAACCGCGACGGCGACGAGGCGGCCGACCGCTTCGACATCTCCGATCGCAAGCGCCCGCGCGTGCTCACGTTCGGCGCGGGCATCCACTACTGCGTCGGGGCCAACCTGGCGCGAGCCGAGCTGGAGGAGGCGCTCGTGGCACTGACCGAGCGCTACGAGCGGATCGAGCTGGACGGCGAGCCGGAGTACGGGTCGATCAGCGGCATCTACGGGATCGACCGGCTGCCCGTGCGCCTCGTCGTCTGAGGCGGGTCAGGCGGCCGCGAGCATCTGGCCGACGCGACGGAGGCCCTCGTCGGCCTCGGCAGGCCAGCGGGCGGGATCGGCCGGCCACCAGGCGAACTCGTCGTGCTCGGCGTCGGGCACGGCCTCGGCGTCCGCGGCGACGCGGGCGAGGCCGACGACCATCGCGAGCCCGGTCGGCAGCGACAGGAGCGCCTCCACCGTGAGGCGCTCGGGGACGAGGCTCCACTCCTCCTCGAGCTCGCGCGCGAGCGTGTGCGCCGGGCTCTCCCCCACCTCGACCGAGCCGCCCGCGCCGAGCGCCCATCGTCCTGGCCAGCTCGCGAGCCAGGCGGCGCGGCGCCCGGCCAGCCAGCGGCCATCCTCGGTCCGAACGACGCAGAGCGCGGTGAGGCTGTCGCAGGCGCCTTCGCCGTCGATCAGGCGGAGCGCCCAGCGGCAGGGCTGCAGGTCCATCTCGAGCCGCTCGGGTCCCGAGCGGTAGCCTGCGAGCCGTGCGGCCAGCCCGTCGTGGGCGGGCGAGCCGCGCTCGACGAGGGCGGCGACGGCGGCGTCCGCCTCGCGCGTCGCGGCGGCGGGCGGGGCGTACTCCTCGTCGTGCCAGCGGACGTCCACCTGGTCCGGCATCCACGGTCCCTGGGCGAGCATGAGCGACACGGCGCCAGGGTAGCGAGCGGTACCTTCGCGCTTGTTAAGCGGTTTAGTACGGGCGGTGAGCACGGATCGCAAGGGGGCCCTGGTCACGGGCGCCGGCCGAGGGCTCGGCAAGGAGATCGCGCGGGTGCTCGCGGGGCGCGGGATGACCGTGCATCTCACCGACCTCGACGGCGCAGCCGCCGAGGCAGCCGCCCGCGACGTGGGGCACGGCGCGTTCGCCTCGGCGCTCGACGTGCGCGACGAGGAGGCCTGCCGCGCCGCGGCGAGCATGACCGAGGAGCGGGCCGGGTCGCTCGCCGTGTGGATCAACAACGCGGGCGTGCTCGTGCCGGGCCCCGCGTGGGAGCAGGACGCCGCCACGCGCCGCCTGATGATCGACGTGAACGCGATCGGGACGATCAACGGGACGCTCGCGGCGATCGAGCGCATGCGGGTCGCCGGAGGGGGTCACGTGATCAACGTGATCTCGCTGGCGGGCATCGTCGCCGCGCCGGGAGAGGGGATCTATGCGGCCTCGAAGCATGCCGCGATCGGGTTCTCGATCTCGACGCTCGCGGACCTTCGGATCGCGGGCGTGCGCGACATCGACATCTCGTGCCTCTGCCCCGACGGGATCTGGACGCCGATGGTGTCCGACAAGCTCTCCGACCCGCAGGCCGCCGCATCGTTCTCCGGGAAGATGCTGATGCCAGAGGAGGTGGCCGAGCGCGTCGGCCGCCTCGTCGAGCGGCCGCGCGTGGTCGTCACGATGCCGCGCTGGCGGGGCGGCTTCGTGCGCCTCTACGACGCGCTGCCCGGGCTTGCGATCCGCAGCGTCCGGAGCGTGCTCGCGCTCGCCCGCATGCAGCAGCGCACGATGAAGCGCAAGGTCGAGGCGGGGCGCTGGCCCCCCCGCCCCCGCTGAGCACCCGCGCCGGGTGAAACAGTGCCTGGCACTGTTTCATCAGCGTGGGTGAAACGGTGCCTGGCACTGTTTCAGCGCTCGGCCGCCTCGCGCGGGCGTATCCTGCGCTGACGATGCCGTCGGAGGAGCGCATCCTCGGACCCGACTCGGTCGCCTGGAAGGTCATCGGGCACCCGGTCTCGCTCGTCGGCGGCCTGCGCGCGCTGATCGTCCAGTCGCTCCACCCGCTCGCGATGGCCGGGGTGGCCCAGCACTCCGACTACCGCAACCGCTCGCTCGACCGGCTGCGGCGCACCGCGTACTACGTGACGGCGACGACCTTCGGCGACGCGGAGACCGCGGCGGCCGCGGTCGCCCGCGTGAAGCGGATGCACCAGCGCGTGAAGGGGATCGACCCGGTCACGGGCAGGCCCTACAGCGCGGGCGACCCGGAGACGCAGCTCTGGGTCCACATGGTCGAGTGGCACTCGTTCCTCGCCGCCTACCGCGCGTTCGCCGGACGGCTCTCGGCCGACGAGCAGGACCGCTTCATCGCCGAGGGCGTGCGCATCGCCGCGCTGCTCGACATCCGGCCGGAGGACGTGCCGGCGTCCGTCGCCGAGGCACGCGATTACTTCGAGGCGGTCCGGCCCCAGCTCTGCGTGAGCGAGCAGGCGCGCGACGCGATCGCGTTCGTGCTCGACCCGCCCCTCACCCGCGAGCTTCTCGCCTACCAGGTACCGCTCCGGATCCTCTCACGGGCCGCGCTCGCGACCGTGCCGCGCCACCTCCGCGCGATGGCGGGGCTCGAGCGGCCGGGCGTCGTGGACGCCGTCACCGTGACCGCGGTGCGACCCGCCGCGCGGGCGCTGACGCTGCCGCTCCTGCGCGACTCGCTCTCGCTCGTGCTCGGCGGCGAGGTGCGCCGGCTTCATCACTCGGCGCGCGCCGAGCGGGCAGCGGCTGCATGAGCGGCCGTCTCCTCTTCGGGCCGTTCTTCATCGCCGCGGGCGTGATGCACTTCGTGATCCCGCGCGTGTACGAGTCGATCGTTCCGGACTGGCTGCCTGCGAGGCGCGAGCTGGTCTACGCGAGCGGCGTCGCCGAGATCGCGGGCGGGCTTGCCGTGCTGCACCCTCGGACGCGGCGAGCCGGCTCGCTCTGGAGCGTGGCGACGCTCATCGCCGTCTTCCCCGCGAACGTCCACATGGCGCTCAACCCGGACCGCTACCCGGTGCCGGGCGGCGCGCTCGCGCTGTACGCCCGCCTGCCGCTGCAGTGGCTCGCGATCCGCTGGGCGCTGGCGGCGGGCCGGGCTTAGGGGGGGTTTCGGGCGGTCGGCGCGGCGGCGCTTGGCGCGGCCACGCTCCGCGCGGGTCGTCGCAGGCGGGGCCGGCCGCTCCGGATGGGCACTTATGGGGTGGGTCCCGGCGCCTGCTTCGTGCCGTCCTGGATTGGGTACCTATGCGGTCCCCAATCCAGGACGGCGTCCGCTTTTGCGCCCGTTCTACGCCGCGGCCGGCTTGTAGACCGAAACGACGGCCGCGCCCCCCAGGCCGATGTTGTGCTGGAGGCCCACGTCGGCGCCGTCCACCTGGCGCTTGTCGGCGGTGCCGCGCATCTGCCATGTGAGCTCGGAGCACTGGGCGAGCCCGGTCGCGCCGAGCGGGTGGCCCTTCGAGATCAGGCCGCCCGAGGGGTTCACGACCCAGCGGCCGCCGTAGGTGGTGTCCTCGGCCTCGACCAGCTTGTGACCCTCGCCCTCCTCGGCGAGCCCGAGCGCCTCGTAGGTGATCAGCTCGTTGGCGGAGAAGCAGTCGTGCAGCTCGATCACGTCGACGTCCTCGATCGAGACCTCGGCCTCCTCCATCGCGCGGCGGCCCGCCTCCTTCGACATGTCGTAGCCCACCACCTTGATGCAGGAGCCGTCGTCGAAGGTGCTCTGCATGTCGGTGACGAGCGCCTGGCCCGCGATCTCGACCGCCTGGTCCCACAGGCCGTGCTCGTCGACAAAGCGCTCGCTGGCGAGCACGGCGGCGGCGGAGCCATCCGAGGTCGGCGAGCACTGGAGCTTCGTGAGCGGCTCGTGGATGACCTTCGCGCCCTTGATGTCGTCGAGCGAGTACTCGTCCTGGAACTGGGCGTACGGGTTGTTCACGGAGTGCTTGTGGTTCTTCCAGCCGATCCACGCGTAGTGGTCCGCCTCGGACCCGTAGCGCTCCATGTGCTCGCGCCCGGCGTTGCCGAACATCTGCGGGGCCGCGGGCGACTGCTCGGGTTCGCGCAGGGCGAACATCGCCTTCGCGTGCGGCTCGATCGGGTTCGAGCGGTCGGTGTACTTGATGCCGAGCGAGCCCTTCTCCATCTTCTCGAAGCCGAGCGCGAGCACGCAGTCGGCGAGCCCGCCGCGGACGGCCTGCCGGGCGAGGTAGAGGGCGGTCGACCCGGTCGAGCAGTTGTTGTTCACGTTCACGATCGGGATGCCGGTGAGGCCGAGCCCGTAGACCGCGCGCTGCCCCGAGGTCGACTCGCCGTAGCAGTAGCCCACGAAGGCCTGCTCGATCGCGTCGTAGGGCACGCCGGCGTCCTCGAGCGCCTTCGAGCCGGACTCCTTCGCCATGTCCGGGTAGTCCCAGTCACGGGAGCCGGGCTTCTCGAACTTCGTCATGCCGACGCCGATCACGAACGTGCGGTTAGCCATCGCCTGAGTTCTCCTCGTCTCGCTATTGGCGGGACGGATCCTACGCGGGCGGGCGCGGAGGCGGGGAGAGTCGCATCCGCCTGCCCCACCCGGATAGGGTCCCGTCTCAGTACGCGCGCCGTGGGGGGCGCGGCTGCTCGGAGGGGGAGACCAATGAGGAGACTGCTCATCGCCGCATGCGCGCTCGCCGCGCTCACGGCAGCGCCGGCACAGGCGGCGCCCACGCATTACGTCACGACGCCTGACGGCGCGAGCATCGCGATCAACGTCAAGGTGCCCGATCACTGCACCGCCGAGACCCCCTGCCCGACCTTCTTCGAGATGTCCGGCTACGAATCGGGTTCAGACGAGGGGCAGACCCCGCTCGGCCACCTCGCCGACGACACGGGCATCCCCTTCCCGCTCCAGACCGGCACGCGCGCCGCGCACGCCGCGCACGTGGACGACCGCTACGTCACGGTGCTGGCGAGCGTACGCGGGACGGGCTGCTCCTCCGGCGAGTTCGACCTCTTCTCCTGGCAGTCCGCTCTCGACGGCCGCCACATCATCGACGAGTGGATTCCCGAGCAGCCATGGTCCGACGGCGACGTCGTGATCTTCGGCCACTCCTACAGCGGCCTGACCGGCATGTTCGTCGCGTCCACCCGCCCCGAGCACCTGCGCGCGGTCTCGGCGTCGGGCCTGATCGGCGACCTCTACCGCGACATCACCTACATCGGCGGGGTCACCAACTACGGCTTCCCGCTGCTGTGGACCGGAGGCGTGCGGCCGCTCTACGACGTCGGTGGCGGCACGGTCGGCGGCGTGTACCCGGTCGAGGACACGAGCGAGCAGTGCGCCGCCAACCAGGCGGGCCGCTCACGCACGGTGCTCGACGAGCCGCTCGTGCAGGGCACAGACGACACGGACACGGAGTGGATGCGGGCGCGCTCGCTGGTCAACTTCGTGGACCGGATCGAGGTGCCCGTGCACATCACGGCCGCCTACCAGGACGAGCAGACCGGCCCGCGCGGCCCGACCTACGTCTTCGACAAGCTCTCCGACTCGATCTCGAAGCGCCTCGTGCTCGTCAACGGCGCGCACGGGACCCAAACCTCGGCGCACATCCGCGAGGACCGCTTCGCCTGGATGGACTACTGGATGCTCGGCAAGGAGAGCGCCGACCTGGGGATCAAGTCGGGCAGCGTGACGCTCTCGTCGGTGTTCGGCCCCCGCGAGACGGCCACCGAGACCTCGCGGGTGATCCTCGGCTACCAGGGGAACGGCAACGCGGTCGGCGAGATCGCCTCGGACGGCTTCCCGCTCGGCGAGACGCAGTTCACCGACCTCTACGCGACGGGCAGCGGGCTGACCTTCGACCAGAGCGCGGTGCAGCCCGGCAAGCTGAGCTGGGTCAACGGCTCCCGCCGTCAGTCCTATTCGTACCAGGCGGGCGTGAACCAGGGGGGCCGGCTCTCGAGCCCCACGGGCCCCGACGAGGTCGAGCTCGCGTACGAGTTCACGCAGGCGACCGCGATCGCCGGCCCGATCACGGCGAACCTGTTCGTCTCCTCGAGCGCGCCGGACACCGAGCTGTTCGTGCAGCTCATCGACCGCGCCCCCGACGGCACGCTGCTCTACCTGAACCGCGGGCTCCTGCGGGGCTCGCACCGCCAGGTGGACGGCGCGCTCTCGCAGAGGGCCGCCGGCGGGCGGATCTACCGGCCCTTCCGGCCGCACGCGGGCCGCTCGCTCGTCATGCCTGGAGCGGTGACCGACTATCTGATCGACATCTTCCCGGTGGGGCACGTCTTCCTGCCCGGGCACGAGCTCGTCGTGAAGGTCCACGCCCCGCCGCTCGACGACAACGACTACGCCTACGTGCAGAAGACGCTGCCGGGCGAGAACACTCTCCACTTCGGACCGCAGACGCCCACCAGGCTGATGCTGCCGATCGTGCCGATGAGCGAGGTGGACGGCTTCACGACCCCAACAGGGAAGTGCCCGTACGCCTCGATGCGCTGCCTGTCGGGCCAGGGCTAGGCGGCATCCGGGTGTCCCGCCCGAGGGACGGGCGGGACACCCGGCCCGGCACGCCCGCGCGGCATCCGCGCCCCCTGTAGGGTCGGCCCATGGACATCGCCTCAGACGAGAGGATCCTCTTCCAGGGCCACCCCTCGTGGCGCTCGGTGCTCGACTACTACCTGAAGGGCCTCATGGCGACAGCGGTCGTCGGCGGCGTCGCCGCCCTGGCCGGCCTGATCGCCGACGGTGAGGTGAACACCGGCTGGATCGCCGCCGCCGTGCTGGTTGCACTCGCCCTCATGGTCGTGATCGGGCTCGTGAAGCGGATCGCGACCACCTACACGATCACGAACCGCCGGCTCCACATCCGGCGCGGGATCATCTCGCGCCGCGTGCAGGAGACCCGCCTCGACCGGGTGCAGAACGTGAACACCAACCAGTCGGCGCTCCAGCGGCTGCTGCGGGTCGGCGACGTGGACTTCGACACCGCGGGCGGAGACGACTTCGAGTTCGCCTTCAAGGGGGTCGCGAACCCCGAGGAGGTCGTGCACGCGGTGAACGAGGCGCAGCGCGAGGCGCCCCCCTCCGACACCTGAACGGCCGCGCGCAGGCATTACGGAGGGGGCGCGGACGGACCAGGTCCGCGCCCCCCTTCCGCGCTACGGCTTGACGCAGACGAGCTTCAACTCGCCCGCCCGGACCTTCGCCTTCGGCAGCTTCGCCGCCGCCCTTGCGCCGAGCCACGTGCCCGGCGTCTGCGAGGTCTCCGCCTGGCCGTCGAACGCGTAGACGTCGAGGCCCCGCGCGATGTCGTTGCCGTACAGGTGGAAGTCGCGCGTCACCGGATCGACGCGCGGCGCCTTGGCCGACCACGAGTCGGCGTTCTCGGTCTTGTAGAAGCCGAGCTCTCGCATCCCGGAGCCGTCCGCGAAGCCGGCGAGATCGACCACTCGCACGCCACCGTTGTAGTAGGCGATCGTCATGACCTGCGCGTCCTCGTGGAGGTCGAACACGTGCGCCGTGCAGGTGCCCGTGGCGTCATGCGTGACGGCCGCGTCGTCGATGTTCCAGTAGCCCACCTTCTCGGGCGCCTTCTCGAGGTCGCCCGTGATGTCGAACACGTGGACGCCGCCCGACGGGCAGACCGGGCCCCCCGCGGCCCCCGCGAACTCGTCCTCGACGAGGAGGTACTCACGCTCGTTCCCCTTCGAGTCGGTGAAGCGGTAGGGGTCGGACTGGTGCCAGACATTGATCGTCGGGTCGAGGAACGACGAGACCACCGATGGGCTAGCCGGGTCGGTCGTGTCGATCACGACGCCCTGGGACAGCGCCGCCGAGTATGCGCGCGAACCGTCCTCGTTGAAGGTGATGTCGTGCGACTCGGTGCCGAGGCCCGGGCGTGTCGGCAGCGACAGCTCGCCGGCCGCGACCGGGTTCGCCGGGTCCGAGATGTCGACGACCTCGATCGCCGGCTGGAACGACGTGATCAGGTCCGAGTTCGAGTTGTAGAGGAAGTCGCCGCTCGGATGGACGGTCTGGTTGTGGGAACCCTGGGGGAACTCGACGAACGAGACGGTCTTCGGCGCGGCCGGATTCGTCACGTCCACCACGAAGGTTCCGTTCCTGCCGCTGCCATTCGGCTTTCGCACGGCGAAGCCGAGGGCCTGGGCCTCGCGGTAGCACGTCGAGGTGCCGTCGCCGTAGGTGTCCGAGGTGTAGGTGGCAAACACGCGCCCCGCCTCGTCGGCCTGGCGGAAGACCTGGACGTCTCCCTGCGTGACGCCGCAGTCGTAGATCCCGCTGACGCTCGGCGCGGCGGGATCGGTGATGTCGACGATGTGCATCCCGTTGCGGTACGACCCCGCCAGCGCGTACTCGCGGCCTGAGATCGTGGCGAACTCGATGTCGGTCCCGTAGTTGGGGACGGTCCCGTTCCTCGCCTCGTAGGGGATGTTCTGGACAAAGGACATGTTCGGGCTGTTCTCGTCCGCTGCGACCGCGGGAGCGGCGGAAGCGGCGAGCCCGAGAATCGCTGCGGCGGCGGCGATTCGGCGCATGGGCGGCCTCCCTGGCTGCGTATAAGGTCAATTGCGCTTACCCCCTCCCGGCGCGCGCGATGCGTCAGCGCCCGGACGAGCCGCGCGGTCTGACGGCGAGGCAGGTCGTCGCCGTCCACTCCCCGCGTTCGCCCTCCACGAGCGGGAAAGCGAGCCCGCCCGAGACGGCCCAGAGCGCGTACGGCTCCGAGAGCCCGCCGACCCCAGGGGGGACCCGGGCGGTCAGCTCGGCGTTGCGAAGCGTGGCGGCGAGCGCCTCCGCCGCCGCCTCCGAGCCGCCCTCACCGCGGTGGAATCTGCGTTCCCTGAAGCGCAGGAAGCAATGCCAGGACGGGCGGATCGCCTCGACCTCGCCGAGATCGACGCGGACGGGCTCGAGCCTCATCGCGCTCAGCCCGCGGGCGCAGGCTCGGAGGCATGCTCGCCGCAGGCGATGTAGGCGAGTGCCTCCCCTCTGTCAGGGAAGACCGCGTAGCGCGCGACGAGCCCTTCCCTGATCGTCCACACGTCGACGAGCGAGACCTCGACCTCTATGCCGCTGCCCGTCCCGCGCACGAAGCTCTGAACCGGGACCAGCACATGGTCGCCGTGGATCTCGAAACCCTGTGGAGTCCGCTCGATCCTGGCGAACATCTCGAGCATGCCGTGGGCGAACGCCCGGATCTGGGCGTGGCCCATGTGCGGACCAGCGAACGGGCTGTCCGGCGGGCCGTGCCATTCCATGTCCTCCGCCGCGAACTCGAGCCCGGCCTCGATGTCCCCGCGGTTCCAGGCGTCGTAGCCGTGACGCAGCCGCTCGATGACGAGGCCCTCGTCCACACCGCGATTATCCACGCCTGCGCCTGGGCCGGGTCCGAGTCGTAGGATTACCGTCATGCCCGAGATCTCCCCAGCCCGCTACCGGGCCGGTGAGGGCGAGCCGCTCGTCCTGATCCACGGCTTCACCGCCACCTGGCGCTGCTGGCTTCCGGTGCTGCCCGAGCTCGTCGCCCGCTACGACGTGCTCGCGCCCACGCTCACTGGCCACGACGGCGGCCCGGAGGCCGGCAAGGACGCCCCGCACGACCTGCAGGCGGCCGGCGACCATCTCGAGCAGGAGCTCGACGCGCAGGGCATCGAGACCGCCCATCTCGTGGGCAACTCGCTCGGCGGTGCGCTCGCGCTCGAGCTCGCCAAGCGCGGCCGCGCCCGCAGCGTCGTCGCGCTCGCCCCCGGCGGCGGCTGGCATCCGGGCGACCCGGAGGGTGAGCGCCTCGTCAGGTTCTTCACCCGCCAGCTCAAGATGGCGCGCATGGCGGCGCCGAGGGCCGGACGCATCATGGCGCGGCCGGGGACCCGGCGCATCGCCTTTCGCGACGTGATGTGCCACGGCGAGCAGATGCCGCCCGCCGAGGCCGTGGCCATGCTGCGCTCGTCGCTTCGCTGCACGGTCGTCGAGGACGCCTTCGAGGCGATCCGGTCCGGAAAGGGCGTCATGACCGATCTCGGCCGGATCGCATGCCCCGTGCTCGTCGCCTGGCCGGAGAAGGACCGGATCCTCCCGATGGCCAAGCACTCTCCGCGATTCCGTGCCGAGATCGCGGGGGTGGAGTACCGCGTGCTCCCGCGGATCGGGCACTTGCCCATGTGGGACGACCCGGCCCTCGTGGGCCACACGATCACCGAGTTCGTCGAGGGCGCGGCGACGGCCGCGGCCACGCCCGCCGCAGCCTGACGGCCGGTCGCTCCCGCCGCGCCTCTTGACGGCGCCCCCACGCACCTGATCGAATCGTGCACGTCCACGCCGGCTGCGGGGATCAGGGGAGCTGCCGGCGACACGCACCATCGAGGGAGGAACAGTTGAACGCAAGCCGTGTGACGGCCGCCTGCGCGGCCGCGCTCGTCGTAGGCGCCCTGGGCGCCGCATCCGCCGAGGCGCACAAGGGCCAGCCGCATGACCTGAAGCAGGGGAAGACGAGCTCGGCTCTCACGAAGAAGGGGAAGGTCTCGGCGCGCGCGTCGCGGACCGACAACCGGACGAAGCCGATCGTGTTCGTACATGGTCTCGACGCAATCGGGACCGCGGGCGTGGACTGCGCGTCCACCTGGAACAACATGGCGAACACGCTGACGGGCTGGGGCCACTCCGGAACGAAGGCGACGGTCATGTACTACCACGGCGATACGAACTGCTCGTATGCGCTGGACCACCACGGCAGCCACTCGACGCACTACCCGCGCACGGACGCACACCAGAACGGCAGCCACGACATGGACGGCGACATCCGTCACCTGGGCTACCACCTGGCGTGGATGATCTACGACCACTGGTCGGCCTCGAACGTGACCGTCGACGCGGTCGGCCACTCGATGGGCGGGCTGATCCTGCGCTACGCGATCGACCGGGTGGAGGCCAAGGATCCATCGTTCCCGTCCTCGCTTCTCGTCGAGGACGTGGTGACGCTCGGCACGCCGCACACGGGTTCGGGCTATGCCGCGTTGTGCCCCTGGGCGTACCAGTGCAACCAGATGAACACCGGCTCGTCGTTCATGACCTGGATGGCCGCGAACGCCCAGAACCCGCAGGGCACGGGCGGCACCGATTGGACCCTGCAGGGCTCCTACGACGACGGCGTCGTGTCGCAGAACTCGGCGACCGGAATGACCGCCAGCCACAAGGTGAAGTACCTGGGCACGATGAACATCGGGCACTCGGACTTCATGAACGACACCTCCGACGTGCGCGACGCGGACGTCGAATGGAACGACGCGCCGAGCACCACCTGGTACTCGTGGTACGACGCCCCGCACTCCGTGCGGTGGTCGGACTTCGCGCTGTTTTACGGCTCCTGGTAGCCGTCTGACGCTCCGGCGGCGGCGCTCCCTCGGGGGCGTCGCCGCGCGGCGCCGGCATCCCTCAGATGATCGGCCGCGCAGCCGTGAAGCACCCGGCGCTTCAGTCGTTTTTGGGTCGCGCCGACGGGCGCTCTCGCTTACGGTGCCCGGACGATGCGCAGGAAAACGACTCTCGCCGCACTGATCTGCGCCGCCGCGGCGCTCGCCGTCGCACCGGCGGCCTCCGCAGAGCAGCGCTACGTCGACCCCGTTTTCAGCGCCACGACCGTGGAGGACGGCGTCGCCTTCGGCGAGGCCACGAACAACCGCGGCGAGACGCAGACACTCCGCCTCGACATCCATCGTCCCGCCGGCGACACCGCCACGGACCGCGCCGCGATCGTGCTCGCGCACGGTGGCGGCTTCCGCAGCGGCACGCGCAAGCACGAGGGCTTCGGGCCGATCGTGGAGGGCTTCGCGAAGCGCGGCTACGTCGCCTTCTCGATCGACTACCGCCTGCGGCCCTCGGGCACTCCCGGCGCGAGGACGGACCCGGAGATCGTCGCCGAGGCGCTCACCGGCACCTCGCCGACGATCCGGGACGCGCAGCACGACATGCAGGCGGCCGTGCGCTGGGTGCGCGCGAACGCCGCATCGCTCGGCATCGACCCGGACCAGATCGCGGTCGGCGGCGAGTCGGCCGGCGCGATCACGGCCTGGCAGACGGCGGTGAACCCGGAGGACGACGGCTCGAGCAACGACATCGACGTGCCCTCGAGCGTCTCGGCCGCGGTCTCCCTGTGGGGCGCGGTCGATCCGGACCACGTCGAGGCGGGCGCGCCGCCCGTGCTCGACGTCCACGGCGGCGCCGACACGACCGTTCCGCTCGCGTTCGGCCTCGGCGGCTGCACGGTGATGACTGCCTTCGCGAACACGTGCGAGATGGTGGTGCTCCCGCAGGAGCGCCACGCCCCGTTCCACCGGGCAGACGACGTGCTTGCCGAGAGCGCCGGCTTCCTGTGCCGAAGGGCCATCCCGGGCTGCAGCGGGGCTCCCGCCGCCCCGGTCCGCGTACGCTGACTCGGTCGGTCCGAGCGCGGTTCTCGCGCGGATGAAAGAACGGTCCCTGGCACCTTTTTTTCATCTCGTCCCAGGTTTCCGCGCAGGCGCGCGCGGCTAGAGTCGGCGGGATGCCCGAGCTCGTCATCGGCCCGCTGCTGCGCTACGTCGGCGAGACCGACGCGACCGTCTGGGTCGAGACCGACGCCCCGTGCGAGGTCACCGTCCTCGGCTGCTCGGACCGGACCTTCCACGTCGCGGGCCACCACTACGGGCTGGTGCACGTGCGCGGCCTCGAGCCAGGGAGCACGAACCCCTACGAGGTCGCGCTGGACGGCATGAGGCGCTGGCCCGAGGCCGACTCGCGACTACCGCCCTGCGCGATCCGCACCCAGGGCGGCGGGCCCATCAGCGTCGTCTTCGGATCGTGCCGGCTCTCGCTCCCCCACGAGCCTCCCTACACGCTCCCCAAGGACGAGCACGAGCGCGGGCGTGAGCTCGACGCCCTACACGCGATGGGCCTCCGCCTCATGGAGGGCCCGGCCGAGGAGCAGCCCGACCTGCTCCTGCTGCTCGGCGACCAGGTCTACGCAGACGAGGTCTCGCCGGAGACGAGGGCGTTCGTCGAGGCACGGCGCGACCCGGAATCCTCGGCACCGCCGGACCAGGTGGCCGATTTCGAGGAATACACGCGGCTCTACCGCGAGTCGTGGACCGACCCGACGATCCGCTGGCTGCTCTCGACCGTGCCCGCCGCGATGATCTTCGACGACCACGACGTGCACGACGACTGGAACACGTCGATCGCCTGGCTCCGAAAGATGCGCGCG
>Ga0247708_1000080_pt1 | contig 25406 bp, 26 predicted proteins | sample 42W_NmetaG_FD_189040 | JGI IMG/M metagenome (GOLD analysis project Ga0247708, IMG submission 189040) | Soil microbial communities from hillslope of Landscape Evolution Observatory, University of Arizona, Oracle, AZ, United States - 4-2-W_N | ecosystem: Engineered > Artificial ecosystem >...
GCCTTGGACCAGCCGAGGCGGCGGCGCAGCGTGCGCAGCTCCAGCTGGCCGCCCGCCGTCGTCAGCACGACTAGCGCGGAGAACCCGGCGGCCGAGAGGCCCTCGCGCTCCAACTCGGCCGCGAGGGTGCGCCTGACGGCCGCCTCCGCGCGGACGAGCGCCTGCAGCGCCCGGTGGGCCAGCGGGTCGCTTACGTCGAGCTGGGGCACCCGGGCGATGCTATGCACGGCCCCGGACGGGGCACGCCCCGCCGCCCGGGTCAACCGCGCGGCATCAGGGTCGCCGCGGTCGGATCAACCGGCTGCGGCGATCGGCCCGACATCGCCGAGGTCGCCGTCCCAGCGCTCGAGATCCGGCTCGAGCGCCACGCCCTCAACGAAGCCGCGGACCGTCGCGACGGCGTCGGTCGGGCGACTGCCGAGCGAGCGGATCGCATGGCTGCCGGACACCGGTGTCGCGTCGCGGTAGTCGAAGACCTGGGCACCGGTGCCCGCCTGGCGCGCGCAGTACACGAGGCGGCCGACGGAGTCGAGCGTCGCCCCGCGTCCGCAGAGCACGAGAACGGGGGCCGGGTCGAGCGCGCGGATGGCACGCCCGATCCGCTCCTGGGCGAGGCTCGCGGACAAAAGCAGGACGCGGAAGCCGGCACGGCGGAGGCCCAGCTCGAGCCCCTGGACGTGGAGCGCCTCGACCTCGAGCGGGCCCGCGGCGGAGTCGAACAGGAGCACGCCCTCGGGGCGGTTGGGGGCGGGCGCGAGGCGCCGCGCGGCGTGGAGCCAGCCGGTCGCCCAGCGGCAGGCGAGCTCGTGCTCGGCCTCGCGGCCCTTGCGGTCCTGGGTGAACTCGACGGCGGGGAGCAGCAGCTCCTCGACGCTGCGCTCCACCGAGCGCACGGCGAGGCTCTCCTCCATCACCCGGTCGGCGGCCGCCTCGTCGAAGCGGTCGAACGCGTCGATGAGGCGGGTCGCGGAGCTCGGGCCCTCGCCGCGCTGGCGCGCGACCTGGATCGCCGAGGAGATGTTGTGCGTCTCGAGCAGCGCCCGGCGAAGCGACTCCAGCTCGGACAGGTCGTACTGGCGGTGGCCGCCCGCCGTGCGCCGGGGGGAGGGATAGCCGAAGCGGCGCTCCCAGCTCCGGAGGGTGTTAGGGCTCACACCGAGAAGCTCGGCCGCCGCGTTGGTTCGGATTCCACTCATCGCAGGGATCAGGTTCGCCGTCGTCGCGGAAGCTCCGCGAGCCGCACCTCTTCTTGCACTCCCTACGTCGGCGAACCCGTGCACAGGCCGCGCAAGCGCAACAGATCCTGCACCGAAACCGCTGCTAAACGGCGATAAGCGCCACGAGCGCGGCCCGCGGGGGCCCGCACGGCAGGACGTGGGCGGTCGCCGTGCCCCCGCCGGCCCGGACCGGCAGGGTGGATGCCTCGCGGAACCCGAGGGCCGCCCGCCGCAGCGCGCGCCGGAGCGCGGCCTCCCCGTCCGGGCACGCGAGCACGGAGGTCACGGGGCTACCGCAGACCTTCTCCTCCTTGCCGACGATCCGCTCGGCGCCCTGGCTGACCGCCGACACCTGGAGATCCTGCGAGACGACGATGAAGCTCGTGCTGGGCGGCGGGCCGGCGGGCGAGGTGAGGTAGACGCCCAGCCCGCACGCGGCGCAGACGCGCTCGAACGCGGGTCGGCGCTCGGCGTCGGGCGCGGGCGGCGGCGCGGCGCAGCGCGAGCAGAACCTCGCCGGCTCGCTCGGCGCGAGCCGCCGGGTGGTCGCGGGCGTTTCGGTTTCGATGTTCATTGGCGGCGCTTCCTGCTTTCCGGACGGCATACAAGCAGCGGAGGCCGGTCTCGGAGCGGGACCGGCCGGGATTGCAGAGCTTTCCCGCGGCCAACGCTCAGCGCGCTGCGGGAAGGGCGGGCTTGTGCAGGCTCCGCGGCGCAGCGTGTAGTATAGTTCGTTGCGCAACGAACTATAGGAGGCAAACATGAAGCTCGACGGCATCCACCACATCACCGCGATCACGGGCGACGCCCCGGCGAACGTCGAGTTCTACGTGGGCACCCTCGGACTGCGCCTCGTGAAGAAGTCGGTCAACCAGGACGACCCGACCGTGTACCACCTGTTCTACGGCGACGAGCACGCCCAGCCGGGAGCCGATCTCACCTTCTTCGAGTATCCGGGCGCCGAGCGCGGCCGGTCAGGCGCGGGAATGGTCCACCTCATCTCCTGGCGCGTGGGCTCCGCCGAGGCGATCGACTTCTGGGAGCGGCGCCTCGCCGGCGAGGGGATTGAGTCGAGCCGTCACGACGGCGCGCTGCGCTTCACGGATCGCGAGGGCCTCGCGCACGAACTGCTGGTCTATGACGGCGACGAGAAGCCGCTCACCGGGGATGCCCCGGACATACCGGCCGAGCACGCGCTCCAGGGCTTCGCGGGCGTGCGCGCCTACGCGAGCGAGCCGGCGCGGAGCGGCGCGCTGCTGGGCGACGCGCTCGGCTTCGAGGGCCAGGGCGACGGCGAATGGCGGGTCGCGGGGGACACGCGCTCGTCCTTCTACCGGTACGACGAGCCGCCCGCCGAGGCGGGCATCCAGGGGGCGGGGACCGTCCACCACGTGGCGTTCAACTCCGCGACCGAGGACCAGGAGAGCTGGCGCGAGCGCGCCGCGTCCGCGGGCGCACGGCCGACGCCGGTGATCGACCGCTTCTACTTCAGGTCGGTGTACTTCCGCGAGCCCTCCGGCGTGCTCTTCGAGCTGGCGACGCCCGAGCCGGGCTTCGCGGTCGACGAGCCCGCCGAGACGCTCGGCGAGCGGCTCGCCCTCCCGCCCCGCTACGAGGGCCTGCGCGGTCGGCTCGAGGCGCAGCTCACGCCGCTGCCCGACCCGCGCGCCGCGCGCGGCGCTGCCGGCACGGGGAGCGGCCGGTGACGGACATGGTCTCGCTCGACGAGGTCGAGCTCGCCGCGTGGCGCGGCCTGCTCCGGGTGCATTCGGATCTCACCCGCGAGCTCGACCGGGAGCTGCGCGAGGCCGAGCGGCTGACGCTCACCGAGTACGACGTGCTGGTGCAGCTCGCCGACGCGCCCGGCGGACGCCTGCGCATGTCGGAGCTCGCCGACGCGGTCCTCTTGAGCCGCAGCGGGCTCACCCGGCTGGTCGACGACCTCGAGCGGCGCGGACTCGTGCTTCGCGAGCGCTGCCCGGACGACGCCCGCGGCCTGGAGGCCTCCCTGACGGCCGAGGGCGCCGCGCTCAGGGAGAAGGCGCGGGCGACCCACCTGGCGGGCGTGCGCCGGCGCTTCTTGGACCGCCTCAGCGACCGGCAGCTCCGCGAGCTCGCTCGCGCATTCGAGGGAGTCGCGGGGGAGTCGTAGGATCAGCGGGTGCCGCCCGCCCGCCCGCTGCTGCTCGCCGCGCTGCTCGCGACGCTTGGCGGCTGCGGGCGCGAGGAGCGGCCGCAGCTGCCCGAGGCTTGTACGGGCGGCGCGGCGGCGGTGCGAGACGCGCTCCGCGCCGCACCGGGCGAGGTGCGCCTCGACGGGATCGCGATCTCCGACTGCTTCGTGCGCGAGTCGGGCGCGGCAGAGATCGCGGTGGTCGGCCAGTCGGTGCTCGAGGCCGCCGCTCCGCTCGCCGAGCGCTCCCGCGAGGATCCCGAGTCGGGCGCGGCTGCCCAGCTCGGCTACCTCGTGGGGGCCGTGCGGCGGGGCGCCGCCGGGACGCAGGGCATCCATGACGAGCTGGTGCGCAGGCTCTCGCAGGAAATCGACGGCGTGGATGCGGACGCCGGCGCCTACCGCCGCGGCCTGGCGGCCGGCGGCCGGTCCGGCTAGCCGTGGAGGCGCCGCCCTCCTATGCGGCCGCGCGTTGCTTGAGCATGAAGAGCTCGATCTCCATGTCGGGGCCAACGTGATGGTTGGAGATGAATGCCAGCACGCCGCGGCCCGAAAGGCGCTCGACGGCGTCGATGAACTTGTGCTGCATCGCGCTCTGGAAGGCGCTGCGGGTCTCCTGCACGATGGTCGTCCGCTGCAATTCGATCATCGTCTTCTCGACGTCCGTGTAGACACCGCCGAGGACGCAGGCGAGCAGATCGTCCCCGAGCAGGAGGCTCTTTGCCGTCAGCGGCGCACGGTGGTAATACCGCTCGTGCAGCGCCACCATCGCGTCGGTCGTCGCCACGAGCAGGGCGTCGCCCGTCAGGGGAGCATCGGGGGCCGGCATTGCGGCCTTCTCTCTCGTCCTCCGTGTCGGGTTCGCTCGCAGGGTGAAGGGCGGCAGGCCCGGCGCGCGATCTCCGTTCCAGTCTAGCGGCGCCACATGTCGCGCCTACCCGGCTTGACCGGAGTGGTACGATGGGGTTTGGAGGGCATGCAGAAGTAGGGGTGGGTTGCGGCCCGCAGCGCAGATCTGACTTCCGAGGGTTCAGGCTCGTCTACTCGGAGGTTTTCATGCCCCGCATCCCGACTCCTGCCGAAGTCCGTGGTTCGCCTGTCCCGGCAGCGAATCCCGCCCCGGAGGAGTTCCTGCCTTCCCCGTTCGCCTGCTCATGGTCGGCCGGGGACCTCGATTCCGCCTGGATCCACGTCGCCGGCGAGCTTGACCTCGCGACGAAGGGGCGTCTCCAGCAGACGCTGCTCGATGCCCAGAGCCACGCGCGGCTGCTCGTGCTCGATCTGCGCGAGCTCGCGTTCATCGACTGCTCCGGCGTGCGCTGCGTGCTCGAGGCGAGCGAGTGTGCCCGCCAGGCAGGCTGCCGGCTCGTAACCCTGCGCGGCAGGGCGAACGTCGACCGCGTCTTCACGCTCACCCGCGCCTGCGACGACGTCGAGATCCTCGACCTCGATCCGGTCGAGGAGCCCGCCAGGATGCTCGCGGAGCTCGCGGGCGGGGGCGCGACTCCGTGAGCGCGCCGTCCGTCCCGAGACCCGCCGAGACCGTCCCGGTCGGGAACGAGCTCTCGGAGCGCGTGGTCCGGACGATCGTCCTCGGCGTGCCCCCCGCCGCGCTCGTGGCGGGGGGATGGCTCGCATGGGGCGGAGGCCTCTACTGGCACGACCTGGTCGTGCTGAGCACCATGTACACGCTGACGGGCCTCGGCATCACGGTGGGCTTCCACCGGCTGCTCACCCACCGCAGCTTCAAGACGAGCCGCCCCGTCCGCGCGGTGCTGGCGGCGCTCGGCTCGATGGCCGTGGAGGGACCGGTGATCGAGTGGGTCGCCACCCACCGCAAGCACCACCGCTACTCGGACCACCCCGGCGACCCGCACAGCCCGCATCTGGAAGAGCGCCCGGGATGGCGCGGCGCCCTGCGCGGCCTGATCCATGCGCACGTGGGCTGGATGTTCCGCGGCAGGGACAAGGCCAACCCGGCCCGCTATGCCAAGGACCTGCTTGCCGACCGCGACATGCGCCTCATCAGCCGGACCTTCCCGCTCTGGGTGGCCGCCGGGCTCGCCCTGCCGTTCGGCCTCGGACTGGCCCTGACCGGCTCGGTCACCGGCGGGCTGACCGGGCTCTTGTGGGGCGGGGCCGTGCGGGTGCTCCTCCTGCATCACGCGACCTTCAGCATCAATTCGCTGTGCCACTGCTTCGGACGGCGGGCGTTTGCAACCCCCGATCAGTCGCGCAACCTCGCCTGGCTCGCGCCAGTCGCGTTCGGAGAGGCCTGGCACAACAATCACCACGCCTTTCCGACATCGGCGCGGCATGGCCTCGGGCGCCGGCAGGTCGACCCGGGGGCGTGGCTGATCGCCCTGCTGGAGCGCAGCCATCTGGCGTGGGACGTCGTCCGGATCAGCCCCGGGCGCCAGGCGCGAAGGCGCGTAAACACCCAGTAACGGCGTCCCCGAGAGCAGCCCGCCCGGGCCATTTCCTCCCCCTCGCCCGGGCGGGCCTTGCCTTCTTCGGGCGGCCGGGTCGAGCGTCGGCTCGGTACGCTGGCACGATGAGCGCGATCGACACGGAGTCAGGCGAGATGTGGGGCGCGGAGACGCGCAAGGCAGTGGAGAACTTCCCGGTGTCCGGCGAGCGGGTGCCCGTCCCCGTCGTGCGCTGGCTCGGCCGGATCAAGGCCGCCGCGGCCCGCGCCAACGCGGAACTGGGGCTGCTCGACGCAGGCATCGCGGAGCGCATCGCGGCGGCGGGCGACGCAGTCGCGCGGGGCGAACACGACGACCAGTTCCCGATCGACGTGTTCCAGACCGGCTCGGGAACCTCGTCGAACATGAACACCAACGAGGTGCTCGCGAACATCGCCGGAGAGGGCGCCCACCCCAACGACCACGTGAACATGGGGCAGTCCTCCAACGACGTCTTTCCCTCCGCCGTCCACCTGGCGGCCCTCTCGGAGGCGACCGAACGCCTGCTTCCCGCGCTCGCGCTGCTCGAGCGCTCGCTCGCGGCGAAGGCCGGCGAGTTCGCGGACGTCGTAAAGGCCGGCCGCACGCACCTGATGGACGCGGTGCCCGTCACGCTCGGGCAGGAGTTCGCGGGCTACGCCGCCCAGATCCGCCTCGCGCAGGACCGCGTGAAGGCGGCGCTCCCCCGCGTAGGCCAGATCCCGCTCGGCGGCACCGCCACCGGCACGGGGCTGAACACCCATCCGGAGTTCGCCCGAAAGGTGCGCGCCCAGCTCGCCGAGGCCACGGGCCTCGCGGTCGAGGCGCCCCTCGACGCGTTCGAGGCGCAGGCCAGCCGTGACGCGTTGGTCGAGCTGTCGGGGGCGCTCAAGGTCACCGCCGTGTCGCTCACCAAGATCGCCAACGACCTCGCGCTCATGGGCTCGGGCCCGCGCGCCGGTCTCGGCGAGCTGCTGCTGCCGGAGCTGCAGAAGGGCTCGTCGATCATGCCCGGCAAGGTAAACCCGGTCATCCCCGAGGTCGTGCTGCAGGTGGCCGCCCAGGTGATCGGCAACGACGCGGCGATCACCGTCGGCGGCATGCAGGGCCAGTTCGAGCTCAACGTGCGCATCCCGCTGATCGCGCGCAACCTGCTGGGGTCGATCACGATCCTCTCCTCGGCGTCCACCCTGCTCGCCGAGAAGTGCGTCGACGGCATCGAGGCGAACGAGGAGATGTGCACCCGCCATGCCGAGTCGACTCCGGCGATCGCGACCGCGCTGAACCCGCACATCGGCTACGACCGCGCGACGGAGATCGTCAAGGAGGCCGTCGCGTCGCGTCGCACGATCCGCGAGGTCGCCCGCGAGAAGGGCGTGGACGAGGAGACGCTCGACCGCGCGCTCGACCTCCAGAAGATGGCGCGCCCGCACGGCTGAGCCTGCACGGAAGATCTCCTACTTCGCTCGGCAACCGACTCCGTCGCAGATCGGTCCCGCCCCCCCAGGCGGCCCGCTCCGGCACCCTCCGCCATCATGGTCTGAGCGGGCCGTTCCCTTCGACGGCAGCTGCTCAAAGGGGCCGGCCGCGGCTTCCAAGACGGGAGGAACATGGTCTTGGAGGCCGCGGCCGGTTGCTACTCGGCAGGGGGATTGCCTAGACCTCTTATCGGCCGGGCGCGCGTACCCTTTAGCCCGGGGTAACAGCGCGGCTAGAGGTTGATCGCGACGTACTTGGTCTCGAGGTACTCCTCGATCCCCTCGCTGCCGCCCTCGCGCCCGAAGCCGGACTGCTTGACGCCCCCGAATGGCGCCTCGGCGTTCGAGACCATCCCCTGGTTGAGGCCCACCATGCCGGTGTCGAGGCCCTCGATCACGCGGAACGCGCGGCCGAGGTCGCGCGTGAAGACATAAGCGACGAGGCCGTACTCGGTCGCGTTGGCGCGCTGGATCGCCTCCTCCTCCGAGCCGAACGAGGTCACGGGCGCGACCGGGCCGAAGATCTCCTCGCGCAGGACTCGTGCGTCGTCGGAGACGTCGCCCAGTACGGTCGGCTTGTAGAAGTAGCCCGCGCCGTCGGCGGCCTCGCCGCCCACGACGGCGGTCGCGCCCTTCGAGAGCGCGTCCTCGACCAGCTCGTGCACCTTCTCGCGGGAGGGCTCGTCGATCAGCGGGCCCACCTTCACGTCCTCGTCGGTGCCCCGGCCGATCTTCAGGGCGCCCATCTTCTCCGCGAGTCGCGCGGCGAACTCCTCCGCGACGGAGTCGGCGACGTGGAAGCGGTTGGCCGAGGTGCACGCCTCGCCGATGTTGCGCATCTTCGCCAGCAGGGCGCCCTCGACCGCGTCGTCGAGGTCCGCGTCGTCGAACACGAGGAAGGGGGCGTTGCCGCCCAGCTCCATCGAGACCTTGAGGACCTGCTCGGCGGACTGCTCGATCAGCCTGCGGCCGACCTCGGTGGAGCCGGTGAACGAGAGCTTGCGCGCGCGGGGGTCGCGGATGATCGGCTCCATCACCGAGCCGGACGAGGAACTCGTGATCAGGTTGAGGACGCCGCCGGGTAGGCCGGCGCGTTCGAGGATGTCGGTGAGCGCGAGCGCGCACAGCGGCGTCTGCTTGGCCGGCTTCCAGACCATCGTGCAGCCGGCCGCCACGGCGGGCCCGATCTTGCGCGTCCCCATGGCCATCGGGAAGTTCCACGGAGTGATCAGGATCGACGGCCCGATCGGCTGCTTCATCGTCAGGACGCGGCCCGTCCCCTTCGAGTTCACCGAGTAGCGCCCCGCGATGCGGACCGCTTCCTCCGAGAACCAGCGAAAGAACTCGGCGGCGTAGAGGATCTCGGACTTCGACTCGGCGACGGGCTTCCCCATCTCGAGGGTCATCAGGACGGCCAGCTCGTCGGCGCGCTCGACGAGCTCCTCGTAGGCCCGGCGGAGGATCTCGCCGCGTTCGCGGGGCGCGTGCTCCGCCCACTCGGCCTGTGTCCCGGACGCAGCGGCGAGCGCCGCCTTCGCGTCGTCGGGCGTGCCGTCGGCGACCTCGCAGAGGGTATCCCCCGTCGAGGGATCCTCGACGGGGAGCCCGCCGGGCTCGCGCCAGTCGCCGCCGATGTAGAGCCCCTTGGGGACGCGCTCGACGATCTGCTGTTCCGTGGTGGCCGTGGTCATGTCGCCACGGTCTCCGTACCCAGCTCCTCCGAAATGGCCACATCGATCGAGTAGTCGATCGGCACGACGAGCAGGGAGGGCACGTCGAGGTCGAGCGCCTGGCGGAGCCGCGGCCCTACGTCCTCGACGGAGTCGCAGCGCCATGCGGGGAGGCCGAATGCCTCGGCGAGCTTCACGAAGTCGGGGTTCGTGAAGTCGGTGCCGAAGTGGCGACCGAACTTCTTGTCCTGCTTCCAGACGATCGACCCGTACTGGGAGTTCTCCCAGATGACCGAGACGAACGGCGTCTTCATGCGCTTCGCCGTCTCCAGTTCCTGGCAGTTCATGAGGAAGCCGCCGTCGCCGTTGACCGTGACGACCTTGCGCTCGGGATGCACGAGCTTCGCCGCGATCGCCGCCGGGACCGCGAAGCCCATCCCGGCCAGCCCGTTCGCGATCAGGACGGTGTTCGGCTCGTAGGCGGGGAACATGCGCCCGATCCAGAGCTTGTGCAGGCCGACGTCGGAGATCAGGATGTCGTCGCGGCCGAGCGCCTGGCGGATCTCCCAGAGGGCGCGCGGGGGCTGCACGGGGAAGGCATCGTTGCGGCTCGCCCGCTCGAAGGCGCCGCCGACGACCTCGCGCAGGCGTGAGGTTCCGCCGCGGTGCGGGGCGTGGCGGCACTCCTCGCCAAGGCGGGTGAGCACATGGTAGATGTCGCCCACGAGCTCGACGTCGGGGATGAAGTGGTCGTCGATCTCCGCCGGGAGGGAGTCGATGCACACGATCCGCTTGTCGCGCTTCGGGTTCCAGTGCTTCGGCGCGTGCTCGACGAGGTCGTAGCCGATCGCGATCACCACGTCGGCGTCCTCGAAGCCGGCCATCCGGTAGTCGCCGGCCTGGAGCCCGACCGAGCCGAGGGCGCGGGAGTCGTCGGGCTCGAGGAGGCCCTTGCCCATGAAGGTCTCCGCCACGGGGATCCCGGTGGCGCGGGAGAACTCGCGCAGCGCGGGGGCCGCGCCACCGCGGACGACGCCGTTGCCTGCCAGCGCCACGGGCTTGATCGCGCCCCGCACGATGTCGGCGGCGCGGAGCAGTTCGCGCGCGGCGGGCTCGGGGCGCACGGGACGGCGCCGCGGCAGCGGCTCGGCGGCGATCTCCGCGGCCATCACGTCCTCCGGCAGCTCGATGTGGGTCGCGCCCGGCTTCTCCGTCTCGGCGACCTTGAAGGCCTTGCGAACGACCTCGGGGATGATCGCCGGGTCGGACAGCCGGGCGTTCCACTTGGTGATCGGCCGCATGATGCGCAGCACGTCGATGTACTGGTGGGACTCCTTGTGCATGCGCTCGAGGTCGCCCTGGCCGGTGAGCGCGACGAGCGGCGCGCGATCGAGGTAGGCGTCGGCGACGGCCGTGACAAGGTTGGTCGCGCCCGGCCCCAGCGTGCCGAGGCAGACGCCGGCCCGCCCGGTGAGGCGGCCGTACACGTCGGCCATGTAGGCGCCGCCCTGCTCGTGGCGGACCGGGACGAACTCGATCGACGAGTCCTCGAGCGATTCGTTGAGGTCGAGCGTCTCCTCGCCGGGGATGCCGAAGACGTACTCGACGCCCTCGGCCTCGAGGCAGTCCACGAAGACGGCGGATGCGCGGCGCGCGGGCATGCGGCGAATCTAACAACCCGAGAGCGGCCGGCCCGCGAGGGGTCAGACCCCCGAACCCTCAACCCCCCTCAAGGGGGTCAGACCCCCGAACCCTCAACCCCCCTCAAGGGGGTCAGACCCCTCGACGAAGGCGCGGTAGGCGACAGCCGGGTTCGAGCCGAAGGCCTCGAAGCACCTGAGGAGCGTTTCGTGATCAAGCCAGGGCGGCGCTTGCTCCCGCACCAGAGCGGCGTGACTGCTCCATGGGTAGCCGGCGGCCTCCCGGCAGATTCCCGCGGCCACGGGATTCTGGGCGATGTACCTGGCGGTGGCCCAGAGATGCTCCTCCGTCTGCACCAGCTTCGCCGCGAACCGGCCCTGGAAGACGTGCCCGAAGCGTTCGTGGCGGTGATTGAAATAGCGGGCGTACCGGCCTCCGAGCCACTGCATCCCGCGGCTCAAGGTCGGCTTGGGCGTCTGCAGGAGCAGGTGAAAGTGGGTGGTCAGGGCGCAGTAGGCCAGACACTTCCAGTCGTAGCGCTCCACGGTCGCGCCGACGATCAGGAGAAAGCGGCGGCGATCGTCGTCGTCGGCGTATATCGCGCCTCCAGCATTGCCACGGGCGGTTACGTGAAACAGGCCGTCAGGCTGCTCGGTTCGCGGTGGTCGCGGCATCATCAAGAGAAGGCGGCGGACGGCCGGGTTCGCCCCCCGAACCCTCAACCCCCCTCAAGGGGGTCTGACCCCGCGGTCGAGGGGGTCTGACCCCGCGGTCGCGCAAGGGGGTCTGACCCCGCGGTCGCGCGGTTGGATCGCGCGGGAAGGCAGGGACTCGGTGGTCGGCGGGCGAATAGCGAGACATCCGACGACTTGAGGGGTTGCAACCAGCTGTCGATACCCTCGACCAGGGGCCGCTCGCCGCCCGCCCCTCCGCTTCATGCGACGCGTACTCGCCGCCACAGCCACCCTCGTGCTCGCCGCCTCCGTCACGGCGGACGCCGCGACCCGCCATGTGATCCGCGGCGCCGGCTTCGGCCACGGCATCGGCATGAGCCAGTTCGGGGCCAAGGGCCTGGCCGACAACGGGCGCAACTACAAGCAGATCGTCACGCACTACTACCAGGGCACCGACGTGACGAGCGCGGGGTCGCGGACCGTGCGCGTCCTGCTCCAGTCCGGCCGCTCGGAGGTCCAGTTCACCGAGGCCACGCGCGCGCCCGGCAAGAGCCTCAGCCCGAACCGCACCTACCGCGCCCACGCACGCGGGCTCTCCCAGGTCGAGCTGCGGACCGCCGGCGGCAAGCTGGTCGGCGTCTTCGACGCCCCGCTGCGGGTGTCGAGCTCGGCGGGGGTCCTGCGGCTCCGCGGGACCACGATCAACGGGATCCGCGAGGGGCAGTTCCGCAACTCGCTCGAGATCCGCCCCGGCGTCTTCGGCGGCCTCGGCGCCGTCAACGCCCTGCCGCTCGACGAGTACGTCAAGGGCGTCGTCCCCGGCGAGGTCCCCGCCTCGTGGCACATGGAGACGCTCAAGGCGCAGGCGCTCGCGGCCCGCAGCTACACGCTCGCGACCAACCGCGGCGGCGATGCCTTCGACCAGTACCCCGACACGCGCTCGCAGGTGTACCGAGGCTTCGGCGGGGAGCACCCGCGCACGAACCAGGCGGTCGACGAGACCCGCGGCGAGATCATCACCTACCGCGGCGAGGTGATCCGCGCCGCGTACTACTTCTCCACCTCCGGCGGGCGCACCGAGAACGTCGAGAATGTCTTCTACAACGCCGAGCCGACCCCGTATCTCACGAGCGTGAAGGATCCCTACGACAAGGCCTCTCCGCGCCACCGCTGGCGCTTCGGCTTCACGACCGGCCAGATGCAGGCGAAGCTCTCGGGCCTCGTCAAGGGGCGCTTCAAGCGGATCGACGTGATCAAGCGTGGTGAGTCGCCTCGCGTCGTGTGGGCGAACGTCGTCGGCACCCGCGGCTCCACACGGGTCCGCGGCGCGACGCTCCGCACGAAGCTCGGCCTCTACGACACCTGGCTTCACTACTCTCGCGTCAGGACCTCGGCGCGCAAGAGCGCGTTCTCGCCGGAGTTCGTCGCCCGCCTGCTCGGGCGCCGCGCGATCGTCGGGGAGATCCGCCCCGTGCCCCGCTCGCGCCGCATCGTGGTGGAGCGTCTCGACCGTCGCGGGCGCTGGGTGAAGCGGCTAACCGCCCGGACGACCCGCAAGGGCGTCTACCGGATCATCCTGCGCAAGCCGGGGCGCTTCCGCGTTCGCGCGGGCCGCGTCATCGGCCCCACCGTCCGCGTCCGCTAGGCCGCGCCGCGGGCCGAGCGAGGCGCCCGGGTACTCTCCCGGGCCATGCCGCTCGCCATCGAGACTCGCGGGCTCGAGCGTCGCTACGGGAACATCGTCGCAGTCGCCGGGGTGGACCTTGCCGTCGACGAGGGTGAGATCTACGCGTTCCTCGGCCCGAACGGCGCCGGCAAGACGACCACCGTCCGCATGCTCACGACGCTGCTGCGGCCCACCGGGGGCAGCGCGACCGTCGCGGGTCACGACGTTGTGTCGAAGTCGCCGGAGGTCCGGCGGTCGATCGGCGTGGCGCTCCAGGAGTCCGCGCTCGACCCGCTGATGACCGGGCGCGAGCTGATGCGCCTGCAGGCGACGCTCCACGGCATCCCGCGCAAGGAGGGCGAGCGCCGGGCCGACATGCTGCTCGATCGCGTCGGCCTCTCCCAGGCCGCTGACCGGCGGGTCGGGACCTACTCCGGCGGCATGCAGCGCCGGCTCGACCTGGGCACCGCCCTCGTGCACGAGCCGAGCGTGCTTTTTCTCGACGAGCCAACCACCGGCCTCGACCCCGTCAGCCGCCAGTCGATCTGGGAGGAGGTCCGCCGGCTCAACGACGATGGGACCACCGTCTTCCTCACGACTCAGTACCTCGAGGAGGCCGACCAACTCGCCGACCGCGTCGGCATCATCAACGAGGGGCTCATGGCGGCCGAGGGGACGCCCGCCTCCCTGAAGGCCGAGGTCGGGCGCCCGCACCTCGAGGTCTCGGTCGCCGACGACCGCGGCGAGGAGGCCTCCGCCGTGCTCGAGCGCTTCGGCGAGCTCATGCCCGCGAAGGACGGCGTGATGATGGTCTCGCTCGAGTCCGGGGACCGTGGGGTCGCCCCGATCGTCCGCGCCCTGGACGACGCCGGCCTGGTGGTGGAGTCGCTCGACCTGGTCCGGCCGACTCTCGACGACGTCTTCGTCGACAAGACCGGCCGCCACCTCGAGGGCGCAGAGTGATCCAGGAGCTGCGGGTCGCCGCGGCGCTCGGGCGCCGCGCGATCAAGCAGGCGTTCCGCCGCCCGCAGTTCCTCGCCCCCACCCTGATCTTCCCGACGCTGTTCCTCGCCGTGAACACCGGCGGAGCCGGACGCGCCGTCGACATCCCCGAGTTCCCCGACGTGAACGGGTTCCTCGATTTCCAGCTCGCGGGGGCGATGCTCCAGTCGACCATGCTCGCGGGCCTCTCGAGCGGGATCGCGCTCGCGCTCGACATCGAGGGCGGCTTCATCGACCGCCTGATGGCCGCGCCGATCTCGCGCTGGTCGGTCGTCGCCGGACGACTGGCCGGAGCGTTCGCGGTCGGCATGCTCGCGGTCGCCTGGTTCATCGCGATCGGGCTGATCTTCGGCGCCGAGATAGGCGGGGGCGTCCTCGGCGTGGCGCTCCTGCTCGTGCTCGCCCCGCTCGCGTCCGTCGCGTTCGGCGGCATCTCCTCGGCCATCGCGCTCCGGAGCGGGCATGCCAGCGTCGTGCAGAGCGCGTTTCCGCTGGTCTTCGTGATCCTCTTTTTGTCGTCGGCCTTCTTCCCGCGCCAGCTCCTGCTCGAGCCGGCGGGCTCGATCGCCGACTGGAACCCGCTGTCGTTCATCGCGGAAGGGCTGCGAGACACGATCCTCTACGACATCTCCGCGGAGCCCATCGCGAAGGCGCTGGCGGGGATCGGCGTGATGGCGGCGATCGGGCTCGTGTTCTCGGCGACCGCTATCCGGGCGAGGCTCCGGGCGGCATGACGGTCGGGCAGAGCCTCGCGATGGTCCGCGCGCTCATGCGCCGCGCGGTCAACGAGGTCGTCCGGGTGCCCGGCGCCGCGATCCCGGCGGTGATCGCGCCGACGATCTTCATGCTCGGGATCACCTCGGTCTTCGGCAAGCTCGCGATCCTGCCCGGCTTCACGACCGACAGCTACATGACTTTCGTCATCGCGATCTCGATGCTTCAGGCGGCCGGTTTCACCGGCGCGGCGACCGGCGTCAACCTCGCGCGCGACATCGAGCTCGGCTGGTTCGACCGGCTGCTCGCCTGCCCCGCGCCGCGCTGGGCGATCCTGCTCGGGACGGTCCTGTCGGCGAGCATGCGCGCGCTCATGCCGATCACCCTGCTGCTCATCGTGGGGCTCGCGATCGGCGTCGACTTCCCCGGCCTGGACGGCCTCGTGCTGGCGATCGTCTTCGCCGCGTGCTTCAGCGCGGTGATCGCGCTCTACTCGGTGACGCTCGCGCTCCGCTTCCGCACGCAGGCCGCCGCGCCCCTGATGCAGGCGGGGACGTTCATGGCGGTGCTCTTCACCACCTCCTACGCCCCGCTCGAGCTCCTGACCGGGTGGCTGCACGACGTCGCCTCCGTGAACCCCGTGACCCATGTGGTCGAGGGCGTCCGCCAGGGCTTCGTCGCGAACGTGACCTGGGCCGAGACCTGGCCCGCGCTGCTGGCCCTGGCGGGCCTCGCCGCCGCCCTCGGGTCGCTCGCGCTGCGCGGGATGGCGCGCACCTCGGGATGAGCGGCTCCCGGGGCTCGCGGCGCGACGCTGAAACGAAACGGCAAGGAAGCGGGGCTAACCTGGAGCCATGAGCCTTCTCGAACGCCTCTACGGACACAAGACCAAGCTGCCGGAGCCCGGGCAGGCGCTCCCCGGCCGCGAGACGCCGATCACTGTTCCCGGCGCCCACCACGTGCTCGGCACGCAGATGCGTCCACCCTTCCCCGGCGGGACGGAGCAGGCGCTGTTCGGGATGGGCTGCTTCTGGGGCGCAGAGCGCAAGTTCTGGGAGGCGCCCGGGGCGCACACCACCGCCGTCGGCTACGCGGGCGGCGAGACGCCGAACCCCACCTACGAGGAGGTGTGCAGCGCGCGCACCGGCCACAACGAGGTGGTGCTGGCGGTCTTCCGCACCGCCGAGACGTCGTACGAGGAGATGCTGCGCCTCTTCTGGGAGAACCACGACCCCACCCAGGGGATGCGGCAGGGCAACGACGTCGGCACCCAGTACCGCTCGGGCATCTATGTGTTCTCGCCCGAGCAGCGCGCAGCGGCCGAGGCCTCGCGCGACCGTTACGCCGAGGCGCTCCGAGGCGCGGGCCACGCCGACCCGATCACCACCGAGATCGTCGACGCGCCGACCTTCTTCTACGCCGAGGACTACCACCAGCAGTACCTCGCGAAGAACCCCGGCGGCTACTGCGGGATCGGCGGGACCGGCGTCTCCTGCCCCGTCGGCCTGGCCACCTGACGTGCCCTAGGGCGTGAACTTGACGGTCATCACGTCGCCGTCGCGCATGGCGTAGTCGCGGCCCTCGAGCCGCAGCGTCCCGCGCTCGCGCGCGCCGCCGTAGCCGCCGGCGTCGACCAGCGCGTCCCACGCGACGACCTCGGCGCGGACGAAGCCACGCTGGATGTCGGTGTGGATCTTGCCCGCCGCGCCCCAGGCCGTGGTGCCGCGCTCGATCGCGTGCGCGCGCGCCTCCTTGCCCTCGCCCGCGGTGAAGAACGAGATCAAATCGAGCAGCTCGAACGCCCCGCGGACCACGCGGTCGAGACCCGACTCGGGAGTCCCCAGCTCCTCGCGCATCAGGGTCGCCTCCTCGTCTTCCAGCTCCGACAGCTCCGCCTCGATGCGGGCGCTCACCGCGACGGCCCGCGCCCCCGCCGCCTGGGCATGCGCCGCGATGGCCTCAGGCGGGTCGAGCGCGTCGCCCTCGCCGATGTTGGCGACGTACAGGACCGGCTTCGCCGTGAGCGGCTGGAGGCTGCGCACGGCCTCGGGAGCGTCCGCCGGGGCCGCGACCGTGCGCACCGGACGTCCTTGCCGGAGCGCCTCGACCACCTCTCGCAGCCAGGCTTCCTCGGCCATAAGCGCCTTGTCGAGCGAGCGCGCCTGGCGCGTGACCCGCTCCAGGCGACGCTCCGCCTGTTCGAGGTCGGCGTAGATCAGCTCCGTCTCGATCGTGTCGATGTCGGCGAGCGGGTCGACCCGCCCCTCCGGATGGACGACGCCTGCGTCCTCGTGGACGCGGACCACGTGAACGATCGCGTCGGTCTCGCGGATGTTCGAGAGGAACTGGTTGCCGAGGCCCTCGCCCTGGTGCGCGCCGCGCACGAGCCCCGCGATGTCGTGGAAGGCGATCGTCTCGTGGACGGTGTGGGAGGAGCCGAGCAGCGCGGCCACGGCGTCGAGGCGCTCGTCGGCCACTGGCACGACTGCGATGTTCGGCTCGACCGTCGTGAACGGGTAGTTCGCCGCCTCGGCGCCGACGCGCGTCAGCGCGTTGAAGAGCGAGGACTTGCCGGCGTTCGGCATGCCGACGATGCCGATCTTCATGCGGTGAGCCTCGCGACGGCAGTGCCGAGCGCGGCGCCGGCGACGATGTCGGTGGGGTGGTGGACGCCGCAGTACGGGCGCGAGAGCCCCATCACCCACGCCGCGGCGTAGACGGCGCGCCCCGGCAGCGCCTCCCGCAGCACCGCGGCGGCGGCGAACGACATCGACGCGTGGGCCGACGGGTACGAGAGCGGGCTGATCGTTGGCGAGAGCGCGGGCAGCTCCTCCTCGAGCAGCGGCCGCGCGCGCCTGATCAGGATCTTCATCAGCGTGTTCGCCCCGTACGCCACGAGCGTGGCCCGGGCCGCGCGCGCGTACACCTCGCGCCTGCGGCCGTGGAGCACGAAGCCGGCCGCCGCGATCGCGAGCCACAGCGCTCCGTGCTCGCCGAGGCGCGTGTAGCGCAGCACGACCCGCTCGACGGGCGGCTGATGGAAGCGGGTCCGCAGGAAGCGGAGGACGGCGTTGTCGAGCGCGCCGAGCACGGCGCGGCTCAGAACCCGACCTTGTGCTCCTCGGTGGCAAGCCGCACGTAGACGACCTGCGAGAGGTCGACGGCGACCTCCGAGTCCTGCGTCTTCACGTCATGCCAGCCGTCGCCGGAGGCCGCCTTGCGCAGCTTCCCGTACTCGGCCTCCGTCATCCGCAGCGACAGCGAATGGCCGCCTTGGAACCCCACGTCCACACGGCGGACCTCGGCCGCCATCAGTGGCCCTCCGCAGGCTGCACGAGCTCCGTGAGCACGCCGTTCGTGGACTTGGGGTGCAGGAACGCCACCCGGCTCTTCCGGATGCCGGTGCGCGGCTCCTCGTCGATCAGGCGCAGGCCCGCTGCGCGCACGGCGTCGAGCGCGGCCTCGATGTCGTCGGTCGCGTACGCGACGTGGTGGACGCCCGGCCCGTTCTTCTCGAGGAAGCGGCCGATGCCGCTGTCGCCCGAGAGCGGCCTGAGCAGCTCGATGTGGCCGTCGCCGATCTCCAGCAGCACGGCCTCGACGTCGAATGCCTCCACGGTCTCGCGATGCTGTTCGGCCATGCGGAAGCCGCCGCTGTAGAGGTCGATCGCGGCGTCGAGGTCATCGACGACCACGCCGACATGGTCGATTCGGCCGAACACGGGCGGGCAGCTTAGCTGCCGGGCGTGTCCTGCGCGGGGTCGCCGCCCTCGCTGGCCGCGATCCGGGGCCGCTCGCCGACCGAGCCGGCGGAGCGGGCGTTGCCGTTGCCGTCGGCGAAGCGGGCGGCGCGGCGTCCGACGATCTTGTCGATGTCGGTGCGGGTGAGGGTCTCGTTCGCGAGCAGGGTGTCCGCGAGGGCCTCCAGCAGGTCCCGGTTCTCGGTGACGAGCGCGAGCGCGCGCCTGAAGGCGAGGTCGGCGATGTGGCTCTGCTCCTCGTCGATCATCTGCCGCGTGTGCTCGGAGATCGAGTAGTCCTCGGCGGGCATGCGGCGCGAGCCGATTCCGGTTCCCATGCCGTAGTCCACGACCATCGCGCGGCTGATGTCGTGCACCCGCTTGAGGTCGTCGGAGGCGCCGGTCGTGACCGAGCCGAAGGTGATCTGCTCCGCAACCCGGCCGCCGAGCAGGACGACCATGTAGTCGGTCAGCTCCTCCTTGGTCTTCAGGTAGCGGTCCTCCTCGGGCAGGTTCAGCGTGTAGCCGAGCGCGCGTCCGCGCGGGACGATCGAGATCTTGTGCACCTTGTCGACGCTCGTGAGCATCTCCGAGCAGAGCGCGTGGCCCGCCTCGTGGTAGGCGACGACGCGGCGCTCGTGCTCGGTCATGACACGACGGGACTCCATCCCCGCGACGACGCGCTCGAGGGCCGCCTCGACGTCCTCGGTGAGGATCACGTCGCGGTCCTTGCGGCCGGCGAAGATGGCGGCCTCGTTGCAGATGTTGGCCAGCTCCGCGCCCGTGAGCCCGCTCGTCTGGCGGGCGATCAGCTCGAGGTCCACGTCGTGGAAGGGCTTGTTGCGCGAGTGGACCTTGAGGATCTCGACCCGGCCCGTGAGGTCGGGCGGGGCGACGAAGATCTGCCGGTCGAAGCGGCCGGGGCGAAGCAGCGCCTGGTCGAGCTTGTCGAGCAGGTTCGACGCGCCGATGACCACGAGGTCCTGGCGGCCCTCGAAGCCGTCCAGCTCTACGAGGAGCTGGTTGAGCGTCTGGTCCTTCTCGCCCGAGAACTGGTTGCCGCGCGCGGAGCCCACTGCGTCGAGCTCGTCGATGAAGACGATCGCGGGGGCAGCCTTGCGGGCCTCCTTGAAGAGGCGCCGGATGCGGGAGGCGCCGAGACCGGCGAACATCTCCACGAACGACGAGGCCGACTGCGCGAAGAACTGAGCCTTCGCCTCGTGCGCGACGGCCTTCGCGAGCAGGGTCTTGCCCGTGCCGGGCGGGCCATGCAGCAGGATGCCCTTGGGGACGCGGGCGCCGAGCTTCTTGAAGCGCTTCGGGTTGCGGAAGAACTCGATGACCTCCTTGAGCTCTTCCTTGGCCTCCTCGACTCCGGCGACGTCCTCCCACTTGACCGACTCGGTCGACTCGGGCTTGATCTCCTGCGGCTTGGTCCGCGGCATCTTCGAGACCATGTAGACGATCAGTACGACGATCGCCGCCATGAAGAGGACCGGCAGCCAGGTGAGGATCAGCGCCTCGATCTCGTGCCACTGGAGGGCCACGGGGAATGCCATCTCTCCCGCATCGGCCCGAGCAGAACCGACCTTTAACACGGGACCCCCTCCGCCGTCAGGATGGCGTCGAGCGCCGCCTTGCCGACCTCGAGCTGCTCGTCGGTCGGCTCGCGCGTCCCGAGCGCCCGCTGGAGCTCGAAGCCCGGGCGCCTGAGCGCGCGCGAGAGAGCGCTGCCCGCGTGTCGCTCGGACCAGCCGAAGACCTCGACCGCCAGCGCCATGCTCCCGACGGCGACCGCGACCTCCGCCGTGCGGCCCTCGAGCCCGGCACGGCGGGCCGCGACGTTGCCCACGACCGTGCCCGCCAGCATCGGGGCCACGAGGTTCGAGCCGCAGCGATCGTGCTCCTTCTCCGCGTCGGCCGCCTCGCCGTCCTGCTCGTAGGCGGCGATCGACTTGTGCTCGACGCCGTGCCAGGCGGCGAGGTCGCCGCCGCGCAGCGCGAGCAGGGCAGGGACGACCCCGATCAGCGCGACCGCGGTCTCGGCGGCGGCCGTGCGGCCACGGGCGCCGCGGATCGCGCGCGTCGCGAGGCCAGCCCCAGCCATCGCCGCCAGCGTGCGCACGTCCTGCATCGGCAGCTCCGCGGCGGGCAGGCGGCGCTTGACGACCGGGATCAGCGCGAGCGCCTCGCCGAGCTTCGCCACCCCGCGGACGCCGGGGAGCCCGCCGAGGCGGTCGCCGACGCTCGGCTTGCGCCCGGAGGCGACCTCGATCCGCCCGTCACGGGTGCGCACGGCCGCCGCCCAGTGCGTCGGGCCGTGCACGAGCAGGCCGTTGCGCAGCGCCATGCCGCCGAGCCTGAGCTTCTCCTCGCTCATCCAAGCACCTCGGGGGCGAGCCAGGCGTAGAAGCGGGCGGCCATCGCGAGGTCCTCAACGGGGATGCGCTCGTCCGCACCATGGATCAGCGGGTTGGCCTCGAGCGCACCCATGGCCCTCGTGGGGAAGAAGCCGTACGCGACGCACTCGGGGAACGCGTCGCGGAACCAGCGCGAGTCCGTGAAGCCGGGTAGCACGGTCGGTGCCACGCGGGCGCCCGGATCCTCCCGCCCGATCCATCCGCGGATCAGCTCCATCAGGGGGGCGTCGGGGGCGGAGCGGTTGCCCACGACCTGCTCGTCGAAGACGAGGGAGTACCCGTCCTCGCCCAGCACGGACGCGATCCGCTCGCGCGCCTCCTCCTGCCCGTGCCCGGGCGGGACGCGGCAGTCGACCTTCACCTCCGCGTGCGACGGGATCACGTTGATCTTTCGCGACGCGCTCGCCATCGTCGGCGTGAGCGTGACGCCGAGCATCGGCTCGACGAGCACTGCGAGGCGGGGGTCGCGCCGTTCGAGCTCGTCGAGCGAGGCGCGCGGGTCCCCGTTGACCGCGATCCCGAGCGCCGCCATGAAGGCCGCGGGCTCGGAAGTGAGCTCCAACTCGGGCTGGCCCTGCGCCATCGAGGCGAGCAGCGGCGCCAGCTTCGTCAGTGCGTTGTCGCCGATCCGCGGGATCGAGGCGTGGCCGGCGCGCCCCTCGGTCGAGAGGGTGAAGCGGAAGACCCCCTTTTCGCCGACGCAGCACGAGTAGACCCGCCGGCCGTCCAGCTCGTGCAGCCCGCCGCCGCCCTCGTTCACGACCATGTCGCAGCGGACCTTCTCCGGGTGCTCGCGGCAGAGCCATTGGGCGCCGTGCGCCGCTCCGGTCTCCTCGTCGGCGGTCACGACCACGAGCAGCTCGCCCGACTCGGGCCTCCACCCTGCCTCGGCGAGCGCCACCGCCGCGGCCACCTCGGCGGCGACCTGACCCTTCATGTCCTGGGCGCCGCGTCCCCAGACGCAGCCGTCGCGCAGCTCTCCGCCCCAGGGGTCGGCGCTCCATTCCGAGGCGTCTGCGAGCACGGTGTCGACGTGGCCGAGGAAGGCGAGGCGCGGCCCGTCGGAGCGGCCGCGGAGGCGTGCCACGAGGTTGGGCCGGCCGGGCACGTCGGCGAGCAGCTCGCACTCGAAGCCGGCCCCGCTCAGGAGCTCCGCCAGCATCCGCTGGGCGGGCTCCTCACGGCCGGGCGGATTGACCGTGTCGAAGCGGATGAGGCGCTGGAGTAGCTCGGTCGCGCCGCGCTCGAGCACCGCTTCTTCGGGCACGCGCCGAGTATAGGTGCGGGGACTCGCCGGCTCGCTAGGCTCGGCTCGATGACGGACCGCCTGTTCGACGAGCCCGGAGGCGGCGGCAGGCAGCGCACGCGCGTGCCCTCCTCCGAGCAGCCGCTCGCGGCCCGCATGCGGCCGGTATCGCTCGGCGAGTTCGTCGGCCAGGAGCACCTCCTGTCCGAGGGCACGGCGCTGCGCAAGGCGCTCGCGGAGGGGCGCCCGCACTCGATGGTCCTCTACGGGCCGCCCGGGAGCGGGAAGACGACGCTCGCGCGCCTCGTGGCCTCGACCTCCGACGCGGTGTTCGAGGAGCTCTCCGCGGTCGAGGCGGGGCGCCCGGAGGTGCGGGCCGTGATCGCCCGGGCCGAGGAGCGGCGGGCGGCGGGGCGGCCGACGATCCTCTTCCTCGACGAGATCCACCGCTTCAACAAGGCCCAGCAGGACGTCCTTCTGCCCGCCGTGGAGGAGGGCCTCGTGACGCTCGTAGGCGCCACCACCGAGAACCCCTACTTCGAGGTGAACTCGGCGCTGCTCTCCCGCTGCCGGGTCTACGAGCTGGAGCCCCTGGGCGACGAGCATGTCCTGGCGCTGCTGCATCGGGCACTCGGCGGCGAGCGCGGGATCCCCGACCCCCCGCCGGTCGATGACGAGGCGCTCGAGTTCCTCGCGGCGCGGGCGGGGGGCGATGCCCGCACCGCGCTCGCGGCGCTCGAGGTCGCGTGCGAGGCCGGGGAGCGGGTCGACGTGGCGCGAGCCGAGGACGCGCTCCAGCGGCGCGCGGTCCTCTACGACAAGGGCGGCGACCGCCACTACGACACGATCTCGGCCTGGATCAAGGCGACCCGGGGCTCCGATCCGGACGCGTCGCTCCTCTATCTCGCCGAGATGCTCGAGGGAGGCGAGGACGCCCGCTTCATAGCCCGCCGCATGGTCATCCTCGCCAGCGAGGACATCGGGAACGCCGACCCGCAGGCGCTCGTGATCGCGGTCTCGGCGGCACACGCCGTGGAGCACGTCGGCCTCCCCGAGGCGGCGCTGAACCTCGCCCAGGCGACGGTCTACCTCGCGCTGGCGCCGAAGTCGAACGCCTCCTACAAGGCGCTCTCCCGCGCGCGGGCATGGGTCCGCGAGCACGGGGCCCCGGTGCCGCCCGCGCACCTGCGCGACGCCCACTACCCGGGCGCCAAGGCACTCGGCCGCGGCGAGGGCTACGACTACCCGCACGACCGCCCGGAAGGAGTCTCGCCGCAGGAGCTGATGCCGCCCGAGGCCGCCGGACAGCGCTTTCTGGAGCTCTCCGACCACGGCCTGGAGCGGGACCTGGCGGAGCGGCTGGCCCGAATCCGGCGCGCGCGCGGCGCATAGTCCGAACCCTCAACCACCCTCAAGGGGGTCTGACCCCGGCGAAGCCCTCAACGCCCCCTAAAGGGGGTCTGACCCAGCGAAAACCGGCGAAAACCCTCGACCAGCCTCAAGGGGGTCTGACCCCATGGCCGGTCTGCGACTCTTGGGGCATGGCCCATCCCCTTCATGATGGCCGGCGCGCCCACGATCCGGGCGCGCTGCTCGCGACCACGCACAGGATCCCCGGCGGCGGGAGCGTCCGGCTGCGCCTGGCACGGCCCAGCGACGCCCCGCGCGTCTCGGCGTTCCTCTCGGATCTTTCCCCGGAGACCGCCCACAGGCGCTTCGGCTCGTCCACGAGCGAGCGCCTCGTCCGCCATTTCACCTTCTACGACCCGCGCCGCCGGCTCATCGTCGCCGCGACCATGCCGGTGGACGGCCGCGAGCGCATCGTCGGACTCGCCGACGTGGCGGTGCTCGACACCGGGCTCGCCGAGATCGGGCTCGTCGTCTCCGACGGCGAGCAGCGCCTCGGCATCGGGACCGTGCTCGCCGACGCGGTCGCGGCGCTCGCCGCCCGCCGCGGCGCGACCCACGTCAAGGCCGAGATGGTCGAGCGCAACGCCGGGATGATCCGCGTGATGGAGCGGCTCGGCCGCACCGTGCACACGGTCGAGAACGGGCACGCGGTCGCCTACACCCGGATCGCGCCGGCCTCAGCCCGCGCGGCGTAGGCTTTCGGGCGTGGAGGCAGCCACGAGGCAGGACGCCGGGTCGGAGCCCGCTCCGACCCGGCCGCTCGACTCGTTCAACCCGGCGACCGGCGAGCTGGTCGGCTCGGTCCCGACGCTGCGCCCGGATCAGGTCCAGGCGGTCGTGGACGACGTCGCCTCGGTCCAGCCCTTCTGGGCCCAGCTCCCGATCTCCGAGCGCGGTCGCTACATGCGCCGGGCGGCCCAGGTGATCCTCGACCAGCTGGACGACCTCGCCGTGCTGCTGACGCGCGAGCAGGGCAAGGCCCGGGCCGAGGGCTACACGATGGAGCTGCTCCCGACCGTCGACGCGCTCCACTGGCTCGCCGACAACGCGCCGGGAGTGCTGGGCGACGAGCGCATCCCCACGCGCCAGCCCTTCCTGCTGCAGAAGCGCCACACCTTCGTCTACGAGCCGCTCGGCGTCGTCGGCGTGATCGCCCCGTGGAACTACCCCTGGTCGATCCCGTTCCAGGAGGTCGCGATGGCGCTCGTCGCCGGCAACGGCGTCGTGCTGAAGCCCGCCTCGCTCACGCCGCTGATCGGGGAGCGCATCCAGGCGGTGTTCGAGCGCGCCGGCGTCCCGGCCGGGCTCGTCCGCACGATCCACGGCGGCGGGGCCGTCGGGCAGGCGCTCGTCGAGTCGAGCGCGGCCAAGATCTTCTTCACCGGCTCGGTCGAGGTCGGCCGCGGCGTGGGGAAGGCATGCGCCGAGCGGATGAAGGGCGCCGTGCTCGAGCTGGGCGGCAAGGACCCGCAGATCGTGCTCGCCGACGCGAACCTCCCGAACGCCGTCTCGGGCTGCCTCTGGGGCGGCTTCGCCAACGCCGGGCAGACCTGCTCGGGGATCGAGCGCGTGTACGTGATGAGCGAGGTCGCCGACCGCTTCGTGGAGGGCGTCGTCGCGGGGGCGAAGCGGCTGAGCGTGGGCGACCCGATGGACTGGGGCGTCGAGGTGGGCCCGATGGTCTCGCGCGAGCAGTTCGAGCTCGTCTGCGAGCTGGTGGACGACGCGGTCGCCTCGGGCGCCACGCTCCGCTGCGGTGGGCCGGTGACGCCGGACGGCCTCGACGGCGCCTTCTTCGCGCCCGCCGTCCTCACCGGCGTCACCCACGACATGCGGATCATGCGCGAGGAGATCTTCGGCCCCGTCGTCCCCATCGTCACGGTCGAGTCGGAGGAGGAGGCGATCGAG
>Ga0247708_1000081_pt1 | contig 25035 bp, 23 predicted proteins | sample 42W_NmetaG_FD_189040 | JGI IMG/M metagenome (GOLD analysis project Ga0247708, IMG submission 189040) | Soil microbial communities from hillslope of Landscape Evolution Observatory, University of Arizona, Oracle, AZ, United States - 4-2-W_N | ecosystem: Engineered > Artificial ecosystem >...
GCCCAGAACCCGCCGCCCCCGGCGCCCGCGGCGCCGCCCGCGGCCCGGGCCCCCCGGTGGGTGGCCGTGGCCATGGTGGGGACGCTGCTCGGCGGCGGCGTGGCCGGCGGCATCGCCGGGCGGATGACCGCCGAGAACGCCACGTCGCCCTCGTCGGTGGCGTCGTCGAACAACGGGAGCGTGATCACCCAGACCGGCGACGTCCAGGCCATCCTGGCCAAGGTGCAGCCGGGGGTGGTCTACATCCACACCCAGGCCCAGCGGGGCGGGCGGTTCTTCCCCAGCCAGGGCGCGGGCACCGGCGTGGTCCTCACGCCCGACGGGGAGGTGCTCACCAACGCCCACGTGGTGGCAGGGGCGACCAACATCAGGGTCAACCTGGCCGGTGAGAGCCAGGCCCGGACCGCCACCCTCGTGGCCGCCGACAGCTCCAAGGACGTGGCCCTGCTCAAGATCAACGGGGCCAGCAACCTCAAGACCGTCGACCTGGGCAGCTCCGGCGACCTGCGGGTGGGCGACGACGTGGTGGCCATCGGCAACGCCCTCGACCTCAAGGGCGGGTTCACCGTGACCAGGGGGATCGTCTCGGCCCTGAACCGGTCGATCGACGCCCAGGACGGGGTGCAGCTCTCCGGCCTCATCCAGACCGACGCCGCCATCAACCCCGGCAACTCGGGCGGCCCGCTGGTGAACGCCGGCGGCCAGGTGGTGGGGATCAACACCGCGGTGGAGGGCCAGGCCCAGAACATCGGCTTCGCCATCGCCATCGACACCATCAAGCCCATGCTCGAGCGGCTGCGCGCCGGCCAGAGCACCACGGCCACGCCCCGGGCCTACCTGGGCGTGAGCACCCAGGCGGTGGACGGCACGGGCGCCACCGTGATCGAGGTGGGCACCGGCACCCCGGCGGCCGCCGCCGGCCTCCAGGTCGGCGACGTGATCGTCGCCATCGACAGCACCCAGGTCAGCGACCCCGACGGGCTGGGCGCGGCCATCACCTCCCACGCCCCCGGCGACCGGGTGACGGTCACCTACCTGCGGGGCGGCGCCCGGCGCACCGCCCAGGTCACCCTCGGCACCCGCCCGACCGGCTGATCCCCGCCCTCAGTAGGGCCGGCCGGGCTCCGCTGACTCCAGCCTGAGGTCGGCTTCCACCATCATCCGGACCAGCTCCGGGAAGTCCACCCGGGGCTTCCAGCCCAGCTTGGCCCGGGCCTTGGAGGCGTCGCCGGTGAGGATGTCGACCTCGGCCGGGCGGGTGAAGCGGGGGTCGCTCTCCACCAGGTGCTCCCAGTCGTCGATGCCGGCCGCGGCGAACGACAGCTCGAGCAGCTCCCGGATGGTGTGGGTCTCACCGGTGGCGATGACGTAGTCGTCGGGCTCGTCCTGCTGGAGCATCAGCCACATGGCCTCGCAGAAGTCGCCGGCGAACCCCCAGTCGCGGGCCGCGTCCAGGTTGCCCAGGGTCAGCTTCTCCTGGAGCCCCAGTTTGATGCGGGCCACCCCGTTGGTGACCTTGCGGGTGACGAACTCCAGGCCCCGGCGGGGCGACTCGTGGTTGAAGCAGATGCCCGAGGTGGCGAAGAGGCCGTAGGACTCCCGGTAGTTGACCGTGATGTAGTGGCCGAACACCTTGGCCGCCCCGTACGGCGACCGGGGGTGGAACGGGGTCATCTCGGTCTGGGGCGTCTCCCGGACCTTGCCGAACATCTCCGAGGAGCTGGCCTGGTAGAAGCGGATCCTGTTGCCTGAACCGCTGGTATTTGGTCCCCCGACGATGCGGACCGCCTCCAGCATGCGCAGGACGCCGAGGCCGGTGATGTCGGCGGTGAGCTCGGCCTGGCGGAACGACAGGGCGACGAAGCTGATGGCCCCCAGGTTGTAGACCTCGTCGGGCTGGACCTGCTCGACGGCGGCGATCAGCGAGGACAGATCCTGGAGGTCGCCCTCGACCAGCTCGAGCTTCGGCGTCTCCTCCTGCACCATCCTGATCTTGGGATTGGCCTGGCCGCGGACCATGCCGTAGACGTCGTAGCCCTTCTCGACGAGCATCTGGGCCATGTAGCGGCCGTCCTGGCCGGTGATTCCGGTGACGAGAGCGCGGGGAGGCACCCGACGACGCTAGCCGCTCCCGGCGCCCGGGGGCCTCCTCGCGCCGGCCAGCACGGCGCCAGCCCCTAGCCTGGAGCGGATGGACCAGTTGGAGGCGACCGGGCGGCTGCCCGCGGTCAGCTCCCCCAAGCGCTTCCCGCCGGGGTTCCCGGGCCGCGGCGGCGACGGCGGCGGCGGGCGGCGGCGGGCGCTGGTGCGGGGGGCGGTCATCGCCGCGGTCGCCGCCGCCGTCGTCGTCGCCCTCTGGGCGGTCGACACCAACACCGCCAGTGGCAAGGTGGTCCGCAACGTCACGCTGGGTGAGCAGTCGATCGCCGGCATGCGGCCTGACGAGGTGCGGGCGGTGGCCGCCGACCTCGCCGCCCGGTACCGCGACGCCGAGGTGGTCGTCGAGGCCGAGGGTGGCGGCTTCCGGGCCACCGCCTCCGAGCTGGGCCTGTCGGTCCTCGAGGACCGGACGGTGGACGACGCCCTCCGGGTGGGTCGCACGGGGAGCGTGCCCGGCCGGGTCTGGGCCTGGGCCCGCGGCTTCCTGGCCGAGCGGGTGGCGCCGGTGCGCATCGCAGTCGACGAGCGGGCCATGAACCGGATCGTGGCCGAGCGCGACCCCCGGCGCACGGCCCCCGTGGAACCGACGCTCACGGTGAAGGACGACAGGGTGGTGGCGAAGGAGGGCGAGCCCGGGCGCGGGATCAGCCCGCCGTCGGTCCTCGCCGCCCTGGAGAAGGCCGGGCCCCGAGGCCTGCCGCTGCAGATCGAGGTCCGGCGGGACACGCTGCCGCCGCGCTTCGGCCTGGAGGTGGCCAGGTCGCTGGCCGAGCGGGCCGAGCAGCTGGCCGCCCCCGGCCTGCCGGTGACCGCCGGCCCCCAGGAGGCCACCGTGCCCCCCTCGGTCGTGCGCAGCTGGTTCACCACCGAGCCCACGGAGGACGAGCTGAAGCTGGCGGTCGACGCCTCGGGGGCGCCCGACGCCCTGGGCGAGCTCTTCCCCAAGCCGGTGGTCCCGCCGGTCAACGCCGGCTTCACCGTGAGCGGAGGGCGGGTGTCGATCACGCCGTCCAAGGCCGGGAGCGGGTGCTGCGGCCCGGGCGCGGCGGAGGCCATCCAGGCCGCCCTCCTCAGCCGGGCGTCGCCCGAGGAGGCCGTCACCCTGCCTCTCAAGCCGGTGCCCCCCTCCCGGGACGAGGAGGCGGCCCGCAAGCTCGGCGTGGTGGAGCCGATCGGCACGTTCACCACCAACCACGCGGCCGGCGAACCCCGGGTGCAGAACATCCACCGGATCGCCGACCTCATTCAGGGGGCGGTCATCGCCCCGGGGGCCACCTTCTCGATCAACGACTACGTCGGCCGGCGGACCACGGCCAACGGCTTCGTGGCCGCGCCGATCATCGACGAGAACTACAAGTTCACCGAGGACGTGGGCGGGGGCATCTCCCAGTTCGCCACCACCATCTTCAACGCCGCGTTCTTCGCCGGGCTGGACATCCCCAGCTACTACATGCACGGGATCTACATCGCCCGGTACCCCTACGGCCGGGAGTCCACCATCTCCTACCCTGCACCCGACGTGAGGATCCGCAACAACACCCCCTACGGCGTGCTCATCTGGCCCACCTACACCGGGACGTCGATCACCGTGACCATGTACTCCACCAAGTACGTCAGCGGCGAGCAGACCGGGCAGACCACGGAGAAGAAGGGGGTCTGCACCGCGGTGACCACCGAGCGCACCCGCACCTACGTCGACGGCCGCAGGACCGTCGACCGCTTCAGCGGCCTCTACTCCCCGGAGGAGGGCGTCAAGTGCGAGTAGGCGACGTTGACGTCGACGCCACCGTGAAGGCGGTGGCCATCGGGCGGATCGTCCTGGGGGCCTCCTACCTGGCCACGCCGGGGTTGGCCATGAAGCTGTGGCCGGGGCGGTCGGGGTCCACGGATCGCGACGAGGCCCTGCTGCGGATGATGGCCCGCCACACCGGCGGGCGCGACCTCGGCCTGGGCGTGGGCGCCCTACTGGCCCAGAAGCACGGCGCTCCCGTGCGGGGATGGCTGGAGGCGGCCATGCTGGCCGACACCTTGGACGCCGTCTCCATCCTCTTCGCCTTCCGCCACCTGCCCCGCACCAAGGCCGTGCTGATGCTGGTGGCGGCCCTGGGGACGGCGGCCGCCGGCCAGCGCCTGGCCCGCAGCGTTGGCTGACTTCCAGACCGTCGTGGTCGGCGGGGGGCCGGCGGGCGCGGCGGCGGCCATCACCCTGGCCCGGGCGGGGACGGCGGTGCTGGTCGTCGACAAGGCCCGCTTCCCCCGCGACAAGTGCTGCGGCGACGGGCTCACCGCCGACGCCCTGCGCCAGCTGGAGGGCCTGGGCCTGCGCCCCGAGTCGGTCCCCGACTGGCAGGTGGTGGACGACGTGTACGTGCAGTCGCCCGTGGGGCGCACGGTCTGCTTCCCGCTGCCCCGGGGGAACGGGCAGTACGCCGTCGTCGCCCCCCGGGCCCAGCTCGACGCCGCCCTCCTCGACGTGGCCCGGGCCGCGGGGGCCAAGGTGGCCGACGGGCACGGCCTGACCGGCGCCCGGACCGTGCCGGGCGGCCTGGAGCTCGACGTCGACGGGCTGGGGACGGTGACCACGCCCTACGCCATCGGGGCGGACGGGGCCTGGTCGCCGTTGCGGCACGCCCTGGGGGCCAACGAGGCCGGCTACCTGGGCGACTGGCACGCCTTCCGCCAGTACTTCTCGGGCGTCGGCCCCCGGGCCGCCGGCCTGTGGATCTGGTTCGAGCGCGACCTGCTGCCCGGCTACGCCTGGTCGTTCCCGCTGCCGGGCGGGCGGGCCAACGTGGGCTTCGGCATCCACCGGGGCGCCGGCATCCCCGTCCGGGAGATGAAGGACATGTGGCCCGACCTGCTGGCCCGGCCGGCCATCCGCGACGTCCTGGGCCCCTCGGCCGTGGCCGAGGGCGTCCACAAGGCGTGGCCCATCCCGGCCCGGGTCGACCGCATGCCCCTGTCGGCCGGTGACGGCCGGGCCCTGTTCGTGGGCGACGCCGCCTGCGCCACCGACCCCATGACCGGCGAGGGCATCGCCCAGGCCCTGTTCACCGGCCGGGCCGCGGCCGGGGCCGTGCTGCGGGGCGAGGAGGGTCTTGTGGCCGCCGCCTACCAGGCCGCGGTGGAGCGTGACCTGTTCCCCGACCACAAGCTGTCGCGGCTGCTGAGCCGGGCCCTCAGCCACCGCAAGGGCGTCCGCATCCCGCTCCGGCTGGCCGGGTCGACGGACTGGACCCGGCGCAACTTCGCCCGCTGGCTGTTCGAGGACTATCCCCGGGCCGTCGTCCTCACCCCCGGCCGCTGGCGGCGGGGCATGTTCACCGGATCGGGGGCCTACCGCTGATGCGGATCGACAAGGTGGTGACCGCCGGCGTCTTCTCCCTGGACGGCAAGGACTACGACGTCGAGAACAACGTCTGGCTCATCGGCGACGACGAGCGGGTGGTCGTCATCGACGCCCCCCACGACGCGGCGCCGATCCTGGAGGCCATCGGCGACCGCCGGCTCGAGGGGATCCTGTGCACCCACGGCCACAACGACCACATCAACGCCGCGGTCGACCTGGCCTCGGCCACGGGCGCGCCGATCGCCCTCCACCCGGCCGACACCATGCTCTGGGAGGTGGTCCACCCCGGGCGGGCGCCCGAGATGCGCCTGGCCCACGGCGACGTGCTCAGCCTGGGCGGGGCCCAGCTCCAGGTGTGGCACACCCCCGGCCACTCCCCCGGCGGCGTCTGCTACCACCTGGCCGAGGCCGCCGTGCTCTTCTCCGGCGACACCCTGTTCAAGGGCGGCCCGGGCGCCACCGGCCGCTCCCACTCCAGCTTCCCGGAGATCATCGAGTCGCTCCGCCGGCTACTCATGTACATGCCGCCCGGCACCGTGGTCCACACCGGCCACGGGGAGTCCACGACGGTCGGCGACGAGTCGCCCCACATCGAGGAATGGGTGAAGCGGGGGCACTGAGCAGTCAGTCCAGGAGGCCCGGCGGGGGGTCGATGACGACCCGGCCGGGGGCCTTCTGGACCACGAAGACGAGGGGCACGAGGCGCTCGCCGGGGAGGACGAGCAGGTCCGAGGCCGGGTTGGCCTCCACCGCCTCGACCGGCCCGTAGCTGCGGCCCTCCCGGTCCACGACCTCGGCGCCGATCAGCTCGTGCACCCAGAGGGTGTCGTCGTCGCCCTCCAGCGGGTCGCCGGTGAGGACGGCGCCCCGGTAGGTCTCGGCCGCGTTGCGGTCGAGGATCCCCTCGAAGGCCACGATCCACCGCCCCTGGTGCGGCGTGGCCGTCAGCACGTGGAGGTCGCCGCGGTCGGAGCCGAGCACCGAGCCCGGGGCGAGGCGCTGCTCCGGCCGGTTGGAGACGAGGTCGACGATCACCTCGCCCCGGATGCCGTGGGCCTTCACGATCCGCCCGACCTCGAGCGGAGCGGGCGTCACCTAATCGACAATATCGACGTGGGCGTCAAGGCCCTCCTTGGCGGCCGCGGCCCGCACGACGGTGCGGATGGCCTGGGCGGTGCGGCCCCGGCGGCCGATGACGCGGCCCATGTCGGAGGGCGACACGTTGAGCCGCAGGCTGATCGAGCCCCGGCCCTCGTCGACCTCGACGACGACCGACTCGGGGTCGTCGACGATGGCCTTGGCCACGTAGTCCAGCACGTTGCGGGAGATCGACCCCACCATCCGGTTGCCGTCGACCTCGTCGTCGATGCCCACCTCGCTCATGACGACGAGGGCTTGAACTGCTCCCAGGCCCCCGAGATCTTCAGCAGCTGCTGGACCCGCTCCGTGGGCTGGGCGCCCTTCTGGAGCCAGGCCACGGCCTTGTCGTTGTCGATCCGGATGGCCGACGGCTCGGCCCGGGGGTCGTAGACGCCCACGATCTCGATGAAGCGACCGTCGCGCGGCGACCGCCCGTCCGCCGCGACCAGCCGGTAGGTCGGCTGCTTCTTCTTGCCCATCCGCATGAGGCGGAGCTTGACGGCCACTGGTTTCCTCTTCTCCTGTTATCCGAAGCTCGGGACGCGGGGCCGGCCCTTGCCGCCGCCCCTGCCGAGCAGGCGCATCATCTTCTGCATGTCCTTGAACTGCTTGAGCAGCTGGTTGACCTCGTTGGTGGTCGTCCCGCTCCCCTGAGCCACCCGGAGACGCCGGGAGCCGTTCATGATCTGTGGTTCCCGCCGCTCCTCGGGGGTCATGGAGCGGATGATGGCTTCGATCCGCCCGATCTCCTTGTCGTCGATCTCGGCGTTCTTCAGCTCCTTGGGAATCCCGGGCAGCATACCGACCAGGTTCTGGATCGGCCCCATCTTCTTCACCTGCTGCATCTGGTCGAGGAAGTCCTCGAGGGTGAAGTTGCCCTTCTGGAGCTTCTCCGCCGCCTTGGCCGCCTCGTCCTGGTCGTAGGCCTGCTCGGCCTTCTCGATCAGGGTGAGCACGTCGCCCATGCCGAGGATCCGCCCGGCCATGCGGTCGGGGTGGAACGGCTCCCAGTCGCCGAGCTTCTCCCCCACCGAGGCGAAGGCGATCGGCCGGCCGATGACCTCCTTGACCGAGAGGGCGGCACCACCCCGGGAGTCGCCGTCGAGCTTGGAGAGGACGACCCCGTCGATCTGCAGGGACTGGTGGAAGGACTCGGCCACGTTGACCGCGTCCTGGCCGGTCATGGCGTCGACCACCAGGAACGTGTAGTTCGGGTTGGTGGCGGCCGAGATGCGCCGGGCCTCGTCCATCATCTCCTCGTCGATGTGGAGGCGGCCGGCGGTGTCGACGATCACCACGTCCTTGCCCAGCCGGCGGGCCTCCTCCAGCCCGGCCCGGGCCACGGCCTCGGGGTCCGACGGCTCGGAGAACACGGGCACGCCGGCCTGCTGGCCCAGCACCCGCAGCTGCTCCACGGCGGCCGGGCGCTGGAGGTCGCAGCCCACGAGGAGCGGGTTGCGCCCCTGGGAGCGGAACCACTTGGCCAGCTTGCCGCAGGCCGTGGTCTTGCCGGAGCCCTGGAGGCCGGCCAGCATGACCACCGTCGGCGGCTTGGACGCGTAGGTGATCTTCAGGTTCTCGCCGCCCAGGGCGTTGACCAGCTCCTGGTGGACGATCTTGATGACCTGCTGCGCCGGGCTCAGGCTGGCCGACAGGTCGGCGCCGATGCACTGCTCCCGGATGCGGGCGACGAGGTTCTTGACGACCTTGAAGTTGACGTCGGCCTCGAGCAGGGCGACCCGGATCTCCCGCAGGACCTCGTCGACCTCGGCCTCGCCCAGGCGCCCGCGGCCGCGCAGGCGCTTGAAGATCCCCTCGAAACGGTCGGACAGCGAGTCGAACATGGCTCAGCCCAGGCTACCGGACGCCGACCGCCTGCCCAGTGTGGTCAATTCGGTGCGGCAAAGCGCCGCGAATCGTCCAATCTCGGCGGCGCAGACCAGGGTGAGGCCGGTACCGGTCCGGATCGACGGCGGGGCAGGGGCCCCCGCCGTCACGAGGCGGGCGTGGTGCGAAGCACCCGGGTGCCCGCCTCAGGCAAACAACGCGTCGATGAACTCGTCGGGGTCGAAGGCGACCAGGTCGTCCGCCGTCTCGCCCAGGCCCACGAGCTTGATCGGGATGCCCAGCTCGTTCTGGATGGCCAGGACGATGCCGCCCTTGGCCGTGCCGTCCAGCTTGGTGAGGACCACCCCGGTGACCTCGACGGCCTCGGTGAACTGCTTGGCCTGGACCAGGCCGTTCTGGCCGGTGGTGGCGTCGATCACGAGGAGGACCTCGGTGACCTTGCCCGGCGGCTTGTCGGCCACCCGGCGCACCTTCTTCAGCTCCTCCATGAGGTTGATCTTCGTGTGGAGGCGGCCGGCGGTGTCGGCCAGGACGAGGTCGGTGTGGCGGGCCGCGGCCCGCTCGACGGCGTCGAACACGACTGCCCCCGGGTCGCCGCCCTCGTTGCCCCGCACCAGCTGGGCGCCCACCCGCTTGGACCACAGCTCGAGCTGCTCGGCGGCCGCGGCCCGGAAGGTGTCGCCGGCGGCCATGATCACCGTCCGGCCCTCGGCCACCTGCTGGTGGCCGACCTTGCCGATGGTGGTGGTCTTGCCCACGCCGTTGACCCCGACGAACAGCCAGACGTTGGGCTGGCCGGGCTCGATGCGCAGCGAGCGGTCGGCGATCGACAGGCGCTTCTTGAGGTTGGTCTTGAGGGCGTCGACCAGCTCCTCGGACGTGGTGATGCCCTCGGCCTTGACCTGGGCCCGCAGCTGGTCGAGGAGGGCGGTGGTGGCGGCGATGCCGACGTCGGCCCGGATCAGGGCCTCCTCCAGCTCCTCCCAGGTCTCCTCGTCGATCTTGGTGCGGGACCGCACCGAGCCGAGGTAGCCGGCCAGCAGGCCCCGGGCCTTGCCCAGGCGGTCGCGGAAGCGGGGCTTGGCCGGCGGCGGCGGCGGCTCGCCGGGCTCGGCGGTCTCGACCGCCTCGGCCTGGGCGCCGGCCAGCACGGCCTCGGCCTCGGCCACCACCTCGGCCGCCTGGCGGGCCAGCTCCTCCTCGGAGGGGATCGACGGGCGCTTGGACTTGGCCGGCTTCTGGGGGGCGCTGGGGGCGGCCGCCGACGGCGGCGGCAGCGGCGAGGGCAGCGGCGGCTCGAGCTCGGTGTCGCGCCGGCGCGGTCGGGCCGCGATGAAGGCGGCGACGAGGCCACTGACCACCAGCACGGCGACGAGGCCGAGGACGATCTCCATGGCGCCCAGGGTACCGGTCGCAGCAAGCCCCCCGGTTGGCCCAGCTACGTGCGGAACGGAAGAACCGTTAGGCTCTGGCGCCCACCTTCTCGCTGACGACCCGCGACGAGCCACCCGGCTGCATGGTGACCCCGTACAGGCAGTCGGCCGCCTCCATCGTCCGCTTCTGGTGGGTGACGACCAGCAGCTGGGCCTCCTGGCGGAACTCGCCCAGGAGGTCGAGGAAGCGGGAGAGGTTGACGTCGTCGAGGGCGGCCTCCACCTCGTCGAGCAGGTAGAAGGGCGACGGCCGGCTGCGGAAGACGGCGAACAGGAAGGCCAGGGCCACCAGCGACCGCTCGCCGCCCGACAGCAGCGACAGCTTGCGCACGTTCTTGCCCGCGGGCCGGGCCTCGACCTCGATGCCGGCCTCCAGCAGGTTGTCGGGGTCGGTGAGGCGCAGCCGGCCCTGGCCGCCGGGGAAGAGGGTCTCGAACAGGCGGGTGAAGTGGTCGGCCACATCCGCGTAGGCGCCGGCCAGCAGCTGGGCCATCTCGGTCTCCACGGCCCGGATGACCTTGGTCAGCTCCCGGCGGGTGCCCTTGACGTCGTCGAGCTGGGCGCCCAGGAAGGCGTGGCGCTCCTGGAGGGCGGCCAGCTCCTCCAGGGCCAGGGGGTTGACCGGGCCCATCAGCCGCAGCTCCCGCTCCAGCTCCCGCACGCGGGTGGCCGGGCTGGTGCCCGGCGGCAGGTCGGGGCAGGGGGCGGCGACCGCGGTGGCGGGCTCGCAGTCGAGCTCCCGGCGCAGGGCCTCGACCGCGGCCTCCTGGCGCATGCGGGACTCGGCCTCGTCGAGCTCGGCCCGCCGGAACCGCTCGCGGACCTCCTCCAGCCGGCGCTCGGCGTCGTGGCGGCGGCGGCGCAGGTCCTCCAGCCGGCCGGTGGCGGTGGCCAGGGCCTGGGCCTGGCGCTCCCGGCGGGCCCGGACGTCGGCCAGCTCGGTGTCGAGGACGGCGAGGCGGTCGGCGACCACCGCGGCCAGGCGGCCGGTGCGCACGCTGAGAAGCTCGATCTCCTGGCGGCGGGCGCCGGCCGCGGCCCGCTCGGCGCCGTGGCGGGCCAGCCGGTCCTCGACCTCGGCCAGCCGCCGGGCCAGGTAGGCGCGGCGGTCGGCCAGGCCGGTGGCCCTGGTCTCCAGCTCGGTGCGGCGGCTGCGCAGGGCCGACATCCGCTCCTGCACCTCGTGGCGGGCCGCGCTCAGCCGGGCGACCTCGGCCGCCCGCTCGGCCTCGTCGGCCTCCAGCAGGGGCAGCAGTTCGGCCAGCTCGTCGAGCCGGGCCTCCTCGGAGGCCAGGCGCTGGAGCAGCTGGTGGAGGTGCGACCGGACGCCCTCGGCCTGGGCCACCGCCTCCTTGCCCCGGGTCGCGGCCCGGTCGAGGTCGGCCCGCAGGCCCCGGGTGGCCCGGACGACGAGCTCGCGCCGGTGCGCGGCCTGCCTGGCCGCGGTCACCGCCTCCTCGGCCACGGCCGAGACCTCGGCCAGCCGGGCCGCGGCCGCCGCCGCGGCAGCAGCCGCCTGCTCGGCCTGGGCCCGGGCCTCCGCCAGCGCCACCCGGGTGGCGGCCGTGCCCGTGTTGCCCCGGCGCCAGGCGGTCACGCCGAAGCGGTCGCCGGTGCGGGTCAGGGCGACGATCTCGGGGTGGGCCAGGCTGGCGTCGAGGGCCTCGGCCCAGCCCCCGGCCACCACGACCGCCCCGGCCAGCAGCACGTCGAGGGCCCGCTCCACGCCGGGGTGCGACGAGCGGACGTGGGCCCGCAGCGCCTCGCCCGGGCAGCCGGGCGGCAGGCCGGGCAGGGCCGTCGCCGGGGCGCCCAGGGCCAGCACGCCCACCCCGGGCTCCTCCAGGCCGGCCAGCAGCTCCCGGGCGGTGCCCACGCCGTCGACCACGACCAGGTGGGCCAGCTCGGCCGCGGCCCCGGCCCAGGCGTCCTCCCAGCCCTTGTCGACCTCCACCAGCTCGGCCAGGGGCCCGATCACGCCCGGCCCGCCGGCCAGGCGGTCGGCGCCCACCGACCCGGCCGACTCGGCCAGGGCCAGGGCCAGGGCCTCGGCCCGCGCCGTCCACACCCGCTCGGCGGCCGCCGTCTCCCGGGCCTCGCTGCGGGCCGCGTCCAGCTCGGCCGCGGCCTCGGCCCGCCGGGCCTCGGTGGCCTCGGCCTCGGCGACCGCGGCCCGCTCCTCCACCGTGGCCCCGTCGACCTCGGCCCGCTTGGCGGTGGCCTCGGCGTCGAGGGAGGCCGCCTGGGCCTCCAGCGACGCCAGCCTGGCCTCCAGGCGGGCGATCTCGGCCCGGCCCCGGTCGGCGGCGGCCCGGACGGCGGCCAGCTCGCCCCGGGCCTCGGCGGCCTGGTGGGGTCGGGGCGCGACCACGGCCAGGCTCCCCAGCTCGACCGTGACCTCGGCCTCCGCCCCGGCCAGCTCGGCCCGGAGCGGCTCCAGGGCCTCGGCCTCGGCGGTGACCTCGGCCAGCTCGGCCGCCAGCCGGGACGCCTCGGACTCCAGGGAGGAGACCAGGTCGGTGTCCATGGCCACGGCCCGGTCGCGCGACAGTGAGCGCTGCCGCTCGGCCAGCACCGCGGCCAGGCCCCGGGCCCGCTCCCGCAGCGCCTCCAGCCGGCCCACGGCCTCGCCCAGGGACGTGCCGCCCGCGGCGGCCACCCAGGCCTCGGCCGCGGCCACCGACGAGTCCAGGCCCCGCAGCTCGGCCTTGATCGACGCCTCGTCGGCCGCCAGCCCGGTGCGGGCGCCGGCCGCCGCCTGCTGGCGGGCGGCCAGGGCGGCCAGCTCCCGGCCGGCCAGGTGCAGGCGGAGGGCCCGCAGCTCGGCGGCCAGGGCGTCGTGGCGGCGGGCGGCGTCGGCCTGGCGCTCCAGCGGCTTGAGCTGGCGCCCCACCTCCCGGGACAGGTCGGCCAGGCGGACCAGGTTGGCCTCGGTGGCCGCCAGCCGGCGCTCGGCCTTCTCCTTGCGCCGGCGGAACTTGAGGATGCCCGCCGCCTCCTCGACGATCAGCCGCCGGTCCTCGGGCCGGGCGTCGAGCACGGCGTCGAGGTTGCCCTGGGAGACGATCACGTGCTGCTGGCGGCCCACGCCCGTGTCGGAGAGCAGCTCCTGGACGTCGAGCAGCCGGCAGGGCGCCCCGTTGATGGCGTACTCGCTCTCGCCCGAGGTGCGGAAGAGGGTGCGAGTAATCGTGACCTCGCTGAGGCCGATGGGCAGGAGGCCGGCGGTGTTGTCGATGGTGAGGGTGACCTCGGCCCGGCCCAGAGGCGAGCGCCGGCCGGTGCCGGCGAAGATCACGTCGTCCATCCGGGTCGACCGGACCGAGCGCGGCCCCTGGGCGCCCAGCACCCAGGCCACGGCGTCGACGATGTTCGACTTCCCGCTGCCGTTGGGGCCCACGACCGAGGTCAGGCCGGGCTCGAGCTGCAGGGTGGTGGGATCGGCGAAGGACTTGAAGCCCTTCAGCGTCAGCGACCGCAGGAACATCGGAGCAACGGTACTGGCGCGGGGCCCCCGAACGGGGGACCGTGCTAGCGGTGGGCGGGGCGGTGCAGCCCCAGGGCGACGCCCCGGGGCCGGCCGGGGCCGGGGGTGCGCCGCCAGGCGTCCCGCAGCTTGAGGGTGGGCCCCGAGTGCAGGACGGCGCCCGAGTAGACCCGCCCGCCCAGCCGGATGAGGCCGTCGATGGCCGCCACGCTCACCGCGACCGCCACCACGGGCTCCCACCAGGCGGCGGCGCCCATGGCGATGCGGTTGGGCATGGCCATCGGCGCCGTCGCCGGGAAGTACGACAGGAACGTCGCCCACCCCGTCTCGGGGCTGCCAATGGCGGCGAAGGAGGCGAAGTAGCAGACCAGCAGCACGGCGATGACCGGCCCGGCGACGGTCTGGGCGTCCTCGGTCCGCGACGCCAGCGACCCGAGCGTGCCGTACGCCACCGCGTAGACCGCGTACCCGAGCACGAACCACACCACGGCCCAGGCGACCACCCCGCCCCGCGCCGCCGGGATGTCCACCGTGCCCACCGCGGCCATGGCGACCAGGCCGACCACGGCCGTGAGGGCCACCTGGGCCAGCCCGAGCAGGCCGATCCCGGCCACCTTGCCGGCCAGCAGGCGGCGGGCGGGCATGCGGGCCAGGAGGACCTCGACGACGCGGCTGGCCTTCTCGGCCACCACCCCGGTCAGGACCAGGTTGCCGTAGGTGCTGATGGCGATGAAGAGGAGGACGGTCATCACGAAGGCGGCCGCCTCGTCGTCGGGGCTGCGCCCCGCCACCCGCCCGAGCTCCACCTCCTCGACGGGCACGGGTGCCACCACGGCCGCCAGGTCATCGGGGCTGATCCCCGCCGCCGCCGCCCGCTCCCGGACGGCGACCAGCTGGATGGCCCCCGTCACCAGGGCCCGCAGCTGCTCGTCCGTGCTCCGCTGCCACTCGAGGCGGCGGGCGTCGACCACGAGGACGTCGACGTCACCGTCACGCACCGCCTGCTGGCCGGCGCCCAGGGTGTCGTAGCGGTGCAGGCGCAGGGGGGTCTCGACGGCCTGGCCCTGGGCCTCCAGCACCGCAGCCAGCTCGGCCGGGACGGCGCCGGTGAGACCGACGTCCTTGGGCCCGTCGCGCCCCTCCAGCAGGGCCGGCACCACGATCATGCCGACCACCACGAGGAGCATGACCAGCAGCGACGCCCGGAACGCCCGCGACCGGCTCCGCTCCCGCATCTCCCGGGCCGCGACCAGCCAGACCTGGCGCAGGCCGGGCCCGCTCACGCGGCCACCGCCCGGCGGAAGAGATCCGACAGCGTCGGCGGCTGGAAGGAGAAGGAGACCACGTCGCTCGTGCGGCCGATGGCGGCCACGACGGCCTCCAGCTCGGTGGCCCGGTCGACCGGGACGTGGGCGGTCGCGCCGTCGCGGTAGCGGACGTCGACGAAGCGCTGCGGCACCGCGGCCCGCAGCTCGGCCAGCTCGCCGGCCAGCACCACCCGGCCGTGGTCGATGATGACCACGTCCTCGCAGAGGTCCTCGACCAGGTCGAGCTGGTGGCTGGAGAACAGGACCGTGGTGCCGGCCGCGGCCAGCTCCCTGAGCAGGTCGGCCATGGCAGCCATGGCGAGGGGGTCGAGGCCGGAGAACGGCTCGTCGAGCACCAGCAGCTCGGGCTCGTTGACCAGGGCGGCGATGAGCTGGACCCGCTGCTGGTTGCCGTGGGAGAGCGTGTCCAGCTTGTCCCGGGCCCGGTCGGCCAGCCCCAGCCGGTCGAGCCACCCGTCGACCCGCTTCCGCACGTCCGCGCCGGCCCCGCCGCAGAGCCGGCCCAGGTACACGAGCTGCTCGGCCACCATCATGCGGGGGTAGAGACCCCGCTCCTCCGGCATGTACCCGAACCGGGCCCGCTCTGCCGGCGTGATCGGGTCGCCCCGCCAGCGGGCCTGGCCGGCGTCGGGCTCCACCAGCCCGAACACCGCCCGCATGGCCGTCGTCTTGCCGGCGCCGTTGGGGCCGAGGAAGCCGGTCAGCCGCCCCGGCCGGGCCGCGAACGTGCACCGGTCGAGGGCCAGCACCGGGCCGAACCGCTTGGTGACCGCGTCGAACTCCAGCATCGCCCCGAGCGTGCAGGACCGGCCCGCCCGCCGCCAGGGTCGAAGGTCCCCGCCTCCTCGCCTACAGGCCGAAGCGCAAGTACTCCGAGCGCCGGCCCTCGCCCAGGTAGAAGGAGACCTCCAGGGACCGGTCGGTGGCGTCGTAGAGGGCGTGCCACAGGGTGCGCGACGGCGAGGCCGGGTCCTTCCGGTGGACGCAGGCGTGGGCCGCCTTGACCTCCTCGGGCGACAGCGGGCCGGAGCGGGCCTCGATGGCGGCGGTCAGCCGGCGGGCCCGGGCGTAGGTGGCCGACGGGCCGTCGCCGGCGGGCAGGTCGTCGAGCGACGGACGCCCGTGCAGGAGGTGGTTGGTGGCGACCTGGACGTCGCCCCGGCCCTCGACCAGGTGCTCGGCGTTGGCCGTGCGCTCCCAGACGAAGGAGTCGCCCGACGCGTCGGCCACCAGGAAGTGGCAGGGCAGGAACATGTAGTGCTGCTTGGCCGCCAGCAGGGCCTCCCGGGCCTCGGCGGTGCCGGCGCAGGTCTCCAGCACGTAGCGCAGCAGCTGGATCTCGTTGAGGCCGACGGCCGGGGCCAGGGTGGGGTCGCGGTCGGTGGTCTCGTCGTCGGCCAGGAGCGCGACCACCAGGCCCTCCTCGTTGACCCCGTCGATGCAGCCGCCCAGCAGCTCGTAGGCGCACAGGAACAGGCAGGCCGGGCCGCCGTCGGTGGGCCGGGTCTCGACCACGTAGGGCCGGGCGGTCATGGGCAGCTCGCCGGGCTGGGCCTCGCCGCCCAGGATCTCGGTGAGGGTGCCGGTCGGGAAGTCGTAGTTCCGGCTCAGCGTGGGATGGCCGGTGGCCGTCGCCGCCGGCGGGAGCCAGGCCACCGAGCACGACGGCGCCGACCCCAGCCACGGGAGCAGGCCCAGCTCCACCGAGTCGTCGTCCACCGCCAGCCCGTGGACGTCGGCCACGCCCCGCATCCGCTCGTGGTGGGCGGGCCATTCCCGGTGGTACCAGCGCCGCCGGGCTCGGGTGACGAGCGGGTCCCCGCCCCGAGCCGGCCGCACCCCGTGGCGCTCCAGGGCGACCCGGGCCAGCTCCCCCCCGATCTCCCGGTTCGTCCCCCTCAGGACGAGGTGGCCGACCTCCATGGAGTCATCGGGCGAGCCGGCGACGAGATCTAGGCCCACCCCTCCCGTTCTTGGCGCGCTCACCCGTGCTGTGCACGGGTGAGCGCGCCAAGAAGGAGGAGGGCTACACCTGGCACTGGGGGCAGAGGAAGGAGCTGCGGCCGTTGACCTTGACCTTGACGATGGTGCTGCGGCAGCGGCGGCAAGCCTGGCCCTCGCGGTCGTAGACCTTGTGCTGGCTCTGGTAGTCGCCCATCTGGCCGAACAGGTCGCGGTACTGCTCGTCGGAGAGCGACGAGCCCCGGTGCTTGATGGCGTCCTGCAGGGTCTCGACCATGGCCCGGTAGAGCCGGCGGACCTCCTGGGACGACAGGGTCTCCGAGGACCGGTCGTAGCGCAGGCCGGCGGCGAAGAGGATCTCGTCGCTGTAGATGTTGCCCAGGCCGGCCATGAACTTCTGGTCCATGAGCAGGGTCTTGAGCTTGGCCTTGCGGGCGGTGAGCAGCTCGCCGAACTTGGTCCAGCTCATCATGTCCTCGACCGGGTCGAAGCCCAGGTGGGCCAGCTCGGGGACCTGGTCGGGCAGCTCCTCGGGCGTGGTGACGAACAGCTCGCCGAACGTGCGGGGGTCGACGAAGCGCAGCTGGCCGCCCTGGGTGAAGGTGATCACCACGTGGGTGTGCTTGGTCAGGGGGTCACGGGTCTCGTTGCGGGCCCGCAGGAGCTGGCCGCTCATCCCCAGGTGGACGACGAGGACGTCGCCCCCCTCCAGCTTGACCAGCAGGTACTTGCCCCGCCGCTCCACGGCCGTGAACTTCTTGCCCTCGAGCTTGGCGATGAAGTGCTTCTTGTTGGGGTGGCGCCGGATGGAGCGCATGCCGGTCACCTCGACGGTCTTGACCCGCTTGCCCACCACCTCCTTGTCGAGGTCACGGCGGATGGTTTCGACCTCGGGCAGCTCAGGCATCGTCCTCTTTGTCGGGGTTCGCGGGTTCGTCCGGGTTGGGGGGTGCGTCGGGGAGGGAGTCGGGGATGGGGACGGCCGCCGCGCCGGGCAGGCCGCCGGCGGCCAGGTGCTCCCAGGCCATGCGGGCCGCGGCCTGCTCGGCCTGCTTCTTGGACCGGCCTTGGCCGTGTCCGATGGCGTCGCCGTCGACGGTGACCGTGGCCGCGAAGCGCTTGGCGTGGTCGGGCCCCTCGGAGACGTGGTGGTACCGCGGCAGCTCGTCGTAGGCCCGGGCCGAGAGCTCCTGCAGCCTGGTCTTGTAGTCGTGGCCGCCCGGGCCGGCGGCGCCCTCCACGATGCGCTCCCCCAGCAGGCGCATCACGAGCTCTTCCGCTGCCTCCCAGCCCCCGTCGAGGTACACCGCGCCGATCACCGCCTCCATGGCGTCGGAGAGGATCGACGGCTTCTCCCGGCCGCCCGAGGCGTCCTCGCCCTTGCCCAGGCGCAGGGCGGCGCCGAGGTCGATACCCTCGGCCACGTCGGCCAGGACCTCGGCGTTCACCACCGACGCCCGGACCTGGGCCAGCTGGCCCTCGGGCAGCTCGGGGTAGTTCCGGTACAGGTAGTCGGTGACGACCAGGCCCAGCACGGCGTCGCCCAGGAACTCCAACCGCTCGTTCGACAGGTTGCCGGGGAACTCCGCGCACCAGGACCGGTGGGCGACGGCCTGGGCCAGCAGGTCGCGGTCGACGAACGGCCGACCGAGCCGCTCACGCAAGCCGTCGGTGTCGTCGAGGTCGCTCAGTTGGCCGACGTCCCGCCGACGCGCCCCAGCACGTAGTCGACGGCGTCGCGCACGGTCTTCAGGTCCTCGAGGTCTTCGTCCTCGATCCGGAAACCGCCGACTCGCTCGCCCAGCTCCTTCTCGAGATCCTCGACCAGCTGGATCATGGCCAGGGAATCGGCGTCGAGATCGTTGGTGAACGACGCTCCCTCGGCGATCGTGGAGGGATCGATCTCGAGGATGTCCGCCAGGCGGTCACGGACCAGCTGCAGGACCTCCTGGCGGTCCAGCGGGCCCTGCTCGACATCGGTTTCGGCAGGCACGACCGCAAACACTCCTCGTCCGGGGGATAGGAAACCGCAAGGAAGTGTAGTGGCGCCGCCGCTTGTGCGCTTGTGAACAGTTGCGGCTAGGAACGGGGGGTGACGGCCCGGCGGATGCTCCCCACCAGGTCGCCGGTCACCATCTCCGCCGCCAGCCCGACGGCGTTGACGATGGCCCGGGCCGAGGACGACCCGTGGCTGATGATGCACACCCCGTCGACGCCGAGGAGCATGGCCCCGCCGTAGCTGTCGGGGTCCAGCTCGGCCTGGAGCGGGAGCAGGGCCGGCAGCAGCACCTTGGCCGCGGCCCGGGCCTCGTCGGTGGCGGTCATCACGCGGAGCAGCGCGTCGACCACTACCCGTACCGACCCCTCGAGGGTCTTGAGCACGACGTTGCCGGTGAAGCCGTCGGCCACCACCACGTCGGCCGCGTCGGTCAGGATGTCGCGGCCCTCCACGTTGCCGATGAACCGGCCGGTGGAGAGGGCGCCCGGCTGGGCCAGGAGCGCATGGGCCTCCCTGACCAGCTCGTTGCCCTTGCTCTTCTCCTCGCCGATCGACAGCAGGCCGACCAGGGGCTCGGCCCGGCCGAAGCGCTGGGCGAAGTAGGTGGCGCCCATCTGGGCGAACTGGAGGAGCCAGGGCGGGGTGCACTCGGCGTTGGCCCCGCTGTCGAGCAGCACGGTGGGCGTGGAGCCCGGCACGGGCAGCACGGTGGCGATGGCCGGCCGGGCCACGCCGGAGATCCGGCCCATGCGCAGCAGGGCGCTGGCCATCACCCCGCCGGTGTTGCCCGGGCTGACCATGGCCGACGCCCGCCCGTCGCGCACGGCCTCGGCGGCCCGCACCATGGAGGCGTCCTTCTTGCGGCGCACGCCCTGGAGGGGGTCGTCGCCCATGTCGATGACCTCGGTGGCCGGCCACACCTCCAGGCCGCCGGTGTCGCCCATGGTCTCGGGCTGGCCGATCAGCACGACCGGCACCCCGAAGCGCTCCGCGGCCTCCCGGGCGCCGGCCACGATCTCGCCCGGCCCCTTGTCGGCGCCCATGACGTCGACGGCGATGGGCAGTTGCGGCGGTCTCATCGTGGCGGCGTGGCGTGCCGCGTCCGAGGGCGGCTACTCAACTTCGATGGCTTGGCGACCGCCGTACCAGCCGCAGTTGGCGCACACCACGTGGGGCAGCTTGACCTGGCGGCACTGAGGGCAGGTGCTCCTGGGCGGGCTGCCCAGACGCCAGGCCGACGCCCGCCGGCTCCGGCTCTTGGCCTTGGAGGTCTTCTTCTTCGGGACAGCCATAAGCGGACGATGTTACTCGGGCTGGGTCTTGAGCACATCCAGGGCGGCCCAGCGCGCATCGGCCTCGGCGGGCGGGCAGTCGCAGCCGCCCAGGTTGCGGTCGGCCCCGCAGGTGGGGCACAGTCCCCGGCAGTCCTCCCGGCACAGCGGCGCCAGCGGAAGGTCGAGCGTCAGGGCCTCGCGGGCCAGCGGTTCGAGGTCGACGGTGTCGTGGCCGAGCCGGTAGCTCTCGCCCTCGCGGGGGTGGGGCTCGAACAGCTCCTGGACCTCCACCCGCAGGTCGCCGTGGGCCGGCTTGAGGCAGCGCCGGCACGGGGCCTCCCAGCCCCCCTCGACCGTGCCCGTGGCCAGCAGCCCGTCGGACACCCACTCGAAGACGGCGTCGACCACGGCGGGGACCTCGGCGCTCAGCTGGGTGTCGACCACCTTGACCGGCGCGCCGAGCCGGCCCTCGACCCGCTCACGCCGCCGGGCCCCCGGCCGGTTGACGAGGTCGGCGACCGGGACGACGAACGGCTTCATGACCCTTCATTTCATCACTGGTCGAGCGTCTTCCGACGCTCGACCATGTGGAAGCCATGGGCCCCGCCTCCCGGGCGGGTCACCACTGGTCCTGGTCGAAGAACACCTCGCCCGTGTCCGGCTCGGCGTTCGCTGCGATCTGGTCGCCGTCGTTGGCCTCCGGCAGGGGGGCCACCCGCAGCTTCTGGCGGCCGCCCACGACGGTCTTCATGATCCGCTCGAGCACGATCTCGAAGCTGGCCAGCTTCTGGTCGACGTAGTCCTCGGCCTCGTGCTTCAGGCGGCGGGCCTCGTCGTTGGCCTCCTCCAGCGTGCGGTTGGCCACCCGCTGGGCCTCCCGGACCAGCTCGGTGCGCTGGACGATCCGCTCGGCCCGCTCCCGGGCCGCGGCGAGGATCTCGTCGCCCTCCCGCTGCACCTTGGCCAGGTACTCCTGGCGCTCCTTGAGGAGCCAGCGGGCCTGGCGCATCTCCTCGGGCAGGCGCCCGATGGCCTCCTCCAGCATCTCGACGATCTCGTCCTTCTCGAGCCGCACCGTCGAGGAGAGCGGCATCTTCGGCGCCGAGTTCACCAGGTCGAGCACCCGCCGGAGCAACACCTCGGTGTCATGGGCCTCGCTGTGGCGTTCCGGCACTATCACGGGTTGAATCGCTCCTTCAGCCGCTGGGCGATGGGGGCAGGCACCATGGACGATACGTCGCCGCCGTAGCGCGCCACCTCCCGGACCAGGCTCGAGGCCAGGAACGAGTGCTCGGGGGCGGTGGGGAAGAACAGGGTGGGGATGCCGGACATCCGCTCGTTCATCTGGGCCATCTGCAGCTCGACGTCGAAATCCGACACGGCGCGGAGTCCCTTGACGAAGGCGTCGACGCCCCGGGCCAGGGCGAAGTCGACGAGGAGGCCCTCGAAGGCGTCGATCTCCACGTTGGCCAGGTGGGCGGTGACCTCGGCGAGCATGGCCTGGCGCTGGTCGAGGCTGAAGACCGGAGCCGCCTTGGCCGGGTTGGTGACGGCCGCCACGACCACGTGGTCGAACAGCTTGGCCGTGCGCTCGATCACGTCGAGGTGCCCGAAGGTGACCGGGTCGAACGAGCCAGGTATCAGCGCTCTCGGCAACTACTCCCCTTCGACGCGTCGAGCCAGTGTGACCACGGTATCTCCGTAGCGCCGTGACCGGAGGGGATGCCACGCCGCCTCGTCGAGGGGCACGTGGGCCCGGGCCTCGATGGCCACCAGGCGGGCGGGGACGACGGCGAGCAGGGCCGCCCAGCCGTCGAAGGCGTAGGGCGGGTCGGCGAAGGCGATGTCGAACACGGGGGGGCCGGATCCGAGGAACCGGAGCACGTCGCTGTGGACCACGCGCCCCCGCTCCGCCAGCCCGGTGACCCGCAGGTTCTCCCTGATGGCGGCGACGGCGCGGGCGTCGGCGTCGACGAAGGTGGCCGACTCCGCCCCCCGGGAGAGGGCCTCGATGCCCAGGGCGCCGGTGCCGGCGAAGAGGTCGACCACGGTGGCCCCGGCCACCGCGTCGAGGCTGCCGAGGGCGTTGAACAGCGCCTCCCGCACCCGCTCGCTGGTGGGCCGGATCTTGCGCCCGGCGGGCGCCTGCAGCCGACGACCGCCGGCGACGCCCGCAACCACCCTCATGGGGCCCACGGTAGCCGTGTAGGTTCTCGCCGGGGGTTCCAGACGATGCATCGATTCCTTGCCGCCGTGCTGTCGTTCGCCGCCGCCCTCGCCGGAGGGTGGGTCCTCGGCTTCGGCAGCCCGGCCACCGCCCAGCTCCCGCCCGACGACCCTCGCCGGGGCCTGGTCTACGACGGGCTGCGGCGGGCGTCGCTCGACGGCCTCTGCCGGGGGGCGTTCGAGGCCCTGCTCGACGAGCGCCACCCCTCGATGAAGCAGGTGCTGTGCACCCACGGTCCCGACCCGGCGCCGGAGGGCGTCGACGTGCTGGCCGACCGCGGGCCCGACCCGGTGGCCGGCGTCCCGGCGCCCTCGGCGGCGACGCCGGCCGAGGGCGGCGCGGTCCCCTGCTACGGGACGGGCACTGACGGCTACCGCGTCCAGCTGATCTACGCCCGGTCGACCACCGCGTCCGACCGCTTCGCCACCTACGAGGCGTCGTTCCGGTCGTGGGCGGCCCGCCTCAACCAGGTGGTCAAGGACAGCGCGGCCAAGACCGGCGGCACCCGCAACGTCCGCTTCGTGACCGACGCGGCCTGCAACCCGGTCATCGCCAGGGTCGCCCTGAGCTCGACGGCCATGTCGAGCTTCTCCGGCATGGTCAACGCCCTCCACAGCCAGGGCTACACCCGCAGCGATCGCAAGTACCTGGTCTGGGCCGACGCCAACAGGTACTGCGGCATCTCCGAGCTGTACGTCGACGACAGCCAGGACCCCACGCCCGGCCGCAACTACAACAACGGGAACCCGTTCATCCAGGGCTCGATCGGCCGGGTCGACAACGGGTGCTGGGGCCTGACCAACATGGTCGAGGCCCACGAGCTGGTGCACATGCTCGGCGGCGTGCAGGCCTCGGCGCCCCACGCCACCCCCGGCTTCCACTGCCTCGACGAGTACGACCGACTCTGTTACGACGACGACTCCACGACGAAGCCGCTCACCTACGTGTGCCCGCCGGCCCATGAGGCGCTCTTCGACTGCAACTCCGACGACTACTTCTCCACCGCCCCACCACGCGGGAGCTACCTGGCCACCCACTGGAACACGGCCAGCAGCGCCTTCCTGAGCGCCCAGGCGCCCCTCGGGACACCGACGACCACCACCACCGTCCCGCCACCGACAACGACGACCACCACCACCCAGCCGCCGGCCGGCGCCGTGCCCTCGGCCCCGAGGTCGCTCAGCGCCAGGCAGCCCGCCGTGGGCGCCGGCATCGTGCTCTCCTGGCAGGCGCCGACCACCGGTCCGGTGACCGGCTACCGGGTCTACCGGGGCACGTCGCCGTACTCGCAGACGCTGCTGGCGACCACCGGCAACGTGCTGGGCTACCACGACGCCACCGCCGGCCCCGCCATCTTCTACTACCGGGTGGCCGCCTACAACGCGGCGGGCGAGGGGCCGCCGTCGGCGCTGGCCGGCATGATCGGCAAGACGGCCGCGCCGTCCGGCGTGGTACGGGACGGCGGGTCCCCGTACGGGATCCCGAGCCGGCAGCCGCAGTCGGCGTGGGGCGTGCGCTGGGCGTGACGGCGGGCTGACGGCGGGCATGGGTCAGGCCCCGGTCGCAGCGGACGCGTGCGCCCGGCGGCTGCGGGCCCTCGGCGCGGCCGGCGCCCTCGACGAGGTCGCCCTGGCCCTCGGCTGGTTCGGGCCGACCGGCTTCGCGCCCGACCGCCCGGGCAGCGAGGCGAGCGTCCAGGCCCTGGCCGGGCTCATGCAGGTCGACGGGCGCGACGACGGCCGGCCGCGCCGCCTGGGCCTGGAGGTGGCGTCGGTGGCCGCCGGCGTGGTGGCGGCCCAGGGCGTGCTCGCCGCCGCGGTGGGCGGCGCGGGCGCGGTCCAGACGTCGGTCCTGCAGGCCGCCCTGGTCCTGCTCTCGCACTACTTCATGGTGGCCACCGGCCTGGGCGACGCCGTCCCCGGCCCGCCCCTGCCCGAGCCCGGACCGCCGTTCCGCAGCGCCGAGGGCCGGTGGTTCGAGGTGGAGACGCTCGACCCGGAGGCGTGGAAGGCGTTCTGGACCCGCCTGGGGGCGGGCGGCGCCGACCTGGGGCGGGGGTGGACGGTGTTCCGCTGGCGGTACGAGCGGGCCGCCTGCTCGCTCCCGCCCGGCCTGCACGAGGCCACGGCCGGCCACCGCCTCGACGACCTGCGCCGGGTGGCGGCGGAGACCGGCCTGAGCCTGGTCCCGGTGGCCGGCGGCCCGGCGCCGGTGGCCGAGCCGCCGGTGGCCTCGGTCTGCGCCCGGCCCGGCGGCGGCGCGCCTGCCGGGACGGCGGGGACGGCCGCGGCGGCCGGCCTGCCGCTGGCCGGCACCCGGGTGGTGGAGGCCACCAGCCGTATCCAGGGGCCCTTCGCCGGGATGCTGCTGCGGATGCTGGGAGCCGAGGTGGTCCGCGTCCAGCCGCCGGAGGGCGACTACGGCCGGGCGGCGGTGACCCTGCACCGGGGCAAGGACGCCGTCGCCCTCGACCTGGGCTCCCCCGCCGGCCGGCGGGCGCTGGTCGACCTGGTGGCCGGGGCCGACGTGTTCCTCCACAACTGGCGCCCGGGCAAGGCGGCCGAGTGGCGGCTGGAGTTCGACGACCTGGCCCGCCCGGGTCTCGTCTACGCCCACGCCACCGGGTGGGCGGCCCCCCGGGAGGCGCTGGGCACCGACTTCCTGGTCCAGGCCCACCTGGGGCTCGGGCACGGCCTGCGGCCCGAGGGCGAGCCGCCCTTCCCGTCCCGCATGATCCTGTGCGACCTGTTCGGGGCCCTGGTCACCGCCGAGGGCATCCTCGCCGCCCTCTACCGGCGGGCGCGGGAAGGCGGCGCCTACGAGGTCGG
>Ga0247708_1000082_pt1 | contig 24974 bp, 24 predicted proteins | sample 42W_NmetaG_FD_189040 | JGI IMG/M metagenome (GOLD analysis project Ga0247708, IMG submission 189040) | Soil microbial communities from hillslope of Landscape Evolution Observatory, University of Arizona, Oracle, AZ, United States - 4-2-W_N | ecosystem: Engineered > Artificial ecosystem >...
CTATCGAGCACGGCGAAGGCCTCGCGGTAACCCATCGCTGAGAAGGGCGGCAGCGTGGGGTCATAGCGGGCGCGCAGTGCCGTCGCCTCCTCGAGCAACCCGTTCTCGAACTGCCAGCGCGCGCGCTCGGCGAGCCACCGGTCGTTGGTCGCGCGCTCGACGTCGAGGCCCAGCCAGGCGATGGGTCCGGGGTAGCCACGTGGCGCCGGCGGCATCTCGTCGCCGCGGAGCTCGACGCGTTCGAGCGCGCGAACGACGCGCCGCGGATTGGCGAGATCCGTGCGCGCGGCGATCCGCGGCGCCTGGCTGCGCAGCCGGGCGACCATCACGTGCAGCCCCTCCCCCGCCAGCCGTTCCTCGAGCTCTGCGCGGAGGGTCGCGTCGCTGCCCGTCTCCTCCAACGGCAAACCGCGGGCGATGGCACGGATGTAGAGCCCGGTCCCGCCGACCAGCACGGCCACGCCGCGGCGCGACGCTATCCCGACCAGCGCGCCGTGCGCGTGGGCCACGTAGTCGGCCGCCGTGAAGCGCTCGTCCGGCTCGACCAGGTCGAGGCCGTGATGGCGGATCCGCGCACGGTCCAGAGCGCTGACCTTGGCCGTCCCGATGTCCATGCCGCGGTACACCTGGCGCGAATCGGCGCTGATGATCTCCGCGCCGTTGATCCGCTCGGCCAGCGCCAGCGACAGGGCCGTCTTGCCGGTCGCGGTCGGGCCGCAGATGACGAGGAGCGGTGGGAACCCCGGCTCAGGCTGGCTGGCCGACGAGGGCATACGGACCGGCGCGCTCGACGTGCACGTTGACCAGCCGGCCGAGCAGCTCCGCGCCGCCGGGCAGGTGGACGAGCTTGTTCTGGCGGTTGCGTCCGGCAACGCGCGCGACGCCATCGGCCGCGTGGTCGTGGCTCGAGGCCGGCCGAACCTGGTCGACCAGCACCTCGGTCGTTCGCCCGACCCAGGCACGGTTGGCCGCCAGCCCGATGCCTTCCTGCAGCTCGAGGAGGGCCTGCAGCCGGCGCTTCTTCTCGGCCCGCGGCACATCGTCAGCCAGGCGCTCGGCTGGCGTCCCGGGCCGGACGCTGAACGCGGCCGCAAAGACCTGCTCGAAACGCACCTCGCGCAGCAGTGCCAAGGTGCTCTCGAACTGCTCCTCGGTCTCGCCGCAGAAGCCCACGATCACGTCAGTCGTGAGCGCGATCCCGGGCACGGCGGCGCGCAGCCGCTCGACCAGCCGCAGGTACGACGCCACCGTGTACTGGCGGCCCATCCGGCGCAGCACCGTGTCGTCGCCCGACTGGACCGGCAGGTGCAGGTGCTCGCAGACCGATGGGCAGTCGGCGATCGCGCCGATCAGCCGATCACCGAGGTCCCACGGGTGCGAGGTAACGAAGCGCAGCCGCGGGATGGCGGGCACGCCATCCGCGGTGCGGATGCCGTCGATGGCGCGCAGCAGGGCCGCGATGTCCGGCCGGCCGTCGAGCTCCAGCCGGCGGCCGATCTCGCGCTGGCGGCGGACGTCGGCGAACTGTGCCGCCGCCGGCAGGTCGTGGCCGTACGAGTTGACGTTCTGGCCGAGCAGCGTGACCTCGCGAACGCCGGCAGCGGCGAGCGCGCGCGCCTCCTCCACGACCTCGTCGAACGGCCGGCTTCGCTCAGGGCCCCGGCTGAAGGGCACGATGCAGTAGGTGCACGTCTTGTCGCAGCCGTAGATGATCGGCAGCCAAGCGTGGATCGTGCTCTCACGTCGCGGCGCGGTGGCCATCCGGCCCGGCGCCGTCGGCGTCGCCAGGCCCAGCCGGGCGGTGAGCTCGGCCTCCTGGTCAGGCGCCAGGAACAGGTCGACGGCCGGGTAGCGCCGCTGCAGCGTCGAGCGGTTGTTCTCGCGGACCGAGCAACCGGTCAACACGACACGTAGGTGCGGGTTGGCGTCCTTCAGGCGAGCGAGGTGGCCCATCCGGCCGATGACCTTCTGCTCGGCCGCCTCGCGGATGGCGCACGAGTTGATCACGATCAGCTCAGCCGATTCGAGGCTGGGCGCCTCGGCGCAGCCGGCGGCAAGCAGCGCGCCGGCCATTTCCTCGGAGTCGGAACGGTTCATCTGGCAGCCAAGCGTCCAGACATGGAAGCGCGGCAGCGCCAGGTCGTCGGTCGCGAACTCGGCCAGCGCCGGCGCGGGTGCTGCGGCCGGGCGGCCACCGGCCATTGGCGCGGACGGCGTCACCAGGTCGAGCACCGGCAGCGCGCGCGATGCCATCAGCCGCTCCTGGCTGGCTGCGCAGCAAGCGCCTCGAGCAGCCGCTCACCGACCTCGTTGGGCACGAAGGTGGTGGCCTGCGCCTCGGCGTAGCTCATGCCGTCGCCATGGTAGTCGGAGCCGCCGGTGGCGATCAGGCCGCGCTCAGCGGCAAAGGCAGCCATTCGCTCAACGGTCTCGGGCAGGAAGCGCCGGTAGTGGACCTCCAGCCCGCGCAGGCCCCAGCCCAACAGCAGCTCGATCAGCGCGGGCTGCTCGGGCGCGGCCGGGTAGTGGGCCAGCACGCAGATGCCGCCCGATTCGTTGATCGCGTCGATCGCGTCGCGCGTTGCCAGGCCCTGCCTTGGCACGTACGCCGGGCCATGGCGGTCGATCCAGAGATCGAACGCCTCCTGCACGCTGGCCACGTGCCCCGCCTCGACCATCGCCCGCGCGATGTGGGGGCGCCCGAGTGCCTCGAGGGTCTCGAGGGCAGGCGCGATCTCGTCGTCGATCGGCTTGCCCAGCCGGCGTAGCGCCTCGATGATCAGCAGCAAGCGGGTGCGGCGGCTGCCGCGCTGCGAGGCGAGGCGGGCCTCGAGGCGCTCGTCGTCCGCATCGACGCCGAAGCCCAGGATGTGCAGCTCGCCCTCCTCGAGCTGGACGCCCATCTCACGCAGCGCGCGGTCGGCGATGCTGTTGATCTCGACCGCTGGGATGAGCTGCGGCCCCTCTGGCCCGGCCGCGGCGCCCCGGCCAGCTGCACGCAGCTCGCGGTAGCCGGCCAGCGTGTCGTGGTCGGCGATGGCGACGACGCGCATGCCGTACTCGCGCATGTCGGCGTACAGCCGCTCCGGATCGAGCACGCCGTCAGAGCGCGTGGTGTGGGTGTGCAGGTCGACCCGGTTTCGACGCGGCGTGACCATCTGCCCGACCGGCTCGTGGAAGCGGCTCTGGACCTCGCTCACGTGCTGACGATCCGCTGCAGCCGCCCGATGAACCGCGCCCGGCCGGTGGCGACCTCCAGGTCGAGCAGCACAGCGTTGAGCAGCACGTCACCCGAGCCGACCTCGAAGCGCGTCGGCAGGGCGTTGATGAAGCGCGGCAGGACCGTCGCTGGGTCGAAGCCGATGACGCTGTACAGCGGCCCGGTCATGCCGATGTCGCTGACGTAGGCAGTGCCGCGCGGCAGTATCCGCTCGTCGGCCGTCGCGACGTGGGTGTGCGTGCCACACACCGCGCTGACCCGGCCGTCGAGGTACAGGCCAAGGGCGTTCTTCTCGCTCGTGACCTCGCAGTGGAAGTCGACGATCCGGACCGGCGGCAGCTCGTTGGCGCCATGCTCGAGCAGCGCGTCGAGCGTCGTGAACGGGTTCTCGATGGGCTGCATGAACGTCCGTCCCTGGGCGTTGATGACCGCCACCTCCGAGCCATCGGCGGCGTGGAAGACGCCCCAGCCACGACCGGGCACGCCCTGCTCGCCGTAGTTGATCGGCCGCAGGATCCGCTCGTCGCGGTCGAGCTCGGCGTAGATCTCCTTCTTGTCCCAGATGTGGTTGCCACTGGTGATCACGTCAACGCCGGTATCGAAGAGCGCGGCGGCGGTATTGGCGGTCAGGCCCATGCCGCCGGCGAGGTTCTCCCCGTTGGCGATCACCAGGTCTATCCGGCGCTCCTCGCGCAGGCCGGGAAGCACCTGCTCGACGGCCACTCGACCGGGCTTGCCGATCACGTCGCCGATCATCAGCACGCGCACGCTGCCGCGCGCCGGCACCTCCGGCGGCGGGCTCAGGCGATCGGCGGCCTGGACCTCTGCGACCGCCCGCGCCGGTTGGTCGTCGGCCGCTGGCGCCGCTACTTGGCGTACTCCACGGCGCGCGTCTCGCGGATGACGGTCACCTTGATCTGGCCCGGATAGGTCAGTGACTCCTCGATCTTGCGCACGATGTCGCGCGCCAGGCGCATCGAGGCCAGGTCGTCGATCTCCTCCGGTCGGACGAGAATGCGCACCTCGCGCCCGGCCTGGACGGCGAACGACTTCTCCACGCCCTGGAAGGAGTTGGCGATCGCCTGCAGCTCCTCGAGGCGCTTGACGTAGGTCTCAGACGACTCGCCGCGCGCGCCGGGCCGGCTGGCGCTGATCGCGTCGGCGATCTGGACGATCGGCGACTCGATGCACGCGTACTCGACCTCCTGGTGGTGGGCGGCGATGCCGTTGACGACCTTCATTGACATGTTGTGCCGGCTGGCGATCTGGGCGCCGATGGCCGCGTGCGGGCCCTCGATCTCGTGGTCGACCGCCTTGCCGATGTCGTGCAGCAGCCCGGCCGTCTTGGCGACCATCGTGTCGGCGCCTATCTCGGCGGCGATGACCGACGCCAGTCGCGCCGTCTCGATGCTGTGCTGGAGCACGTTCTGGCCGTACGAGGTGCGGTACTTGAGCCGGCCGAGCAGGCGGACGATCTCCGTCGGCAGGCCCGGAACGCCGGTGTCGTAGGCCGCGGCCTCGCCTGCCTGGCGCATGACCAGCTCGACCTCCGCCTTGGCCTTGGTCACGACCTCCTCGATCCGGCCCGGGTGGATGCGGCCGTCCTGGATGAGCTTGGTCAGGGCAAGCCGCGCGATCTCACGCCTGACGGGATCGAAGCCGCTGATCAGGACCGACTCGGGCGTGTCGTCGATGATCAGGTCGATGCCGGTGGCCTGCTCGAGGGCGCGGATGTTGCGCCCTTCACGACCGATGATCCGGCCCTTCATCTCGTCCGAGGGCAGCGGCACGACCGAGACCGTCAGCTCAGCGGTGTGGTCGACCATCACGCGCTGGATGGCGGTGATCACGACATCGCGCGCCTTCTCCTCGGCCTCCTCGCGCGCCTTGCGCTCGATCGCCCGGGCAAGCCGGACGGCATCGTGCTCGGCCTGCTCGCGGACCTGCTCGAGCAGCACGTTGCGCGCCTCCTCGGCGGACATCATGCTCACCCGCTCGAGGGCGGTGATCTGCTCCTGCCGCGCGCGTGACACCTCGTCGCGAGCCTGGTCGAGCTCGCGCTCGCGCTCGATCAGCTTGCGATCGCGATCCTCGAGCATGTCTGTCCGCTGGTCGAGCTGCTCGTCGCGCTGCAGCAGCCGGCGCTCGAGGTTGGCCATCTCGGCGCGCTTGGCACGCGCCTCATCCTCAGCCTCTCGGCCAAGGCGGACCTGCTCGTCCTTGGCCTGGAGGATCAGGTCCTTCTGCTGGGCGCGGGCATCAGCGACGATGCGCGCCGCCTTCTCCTGCGCGGCCCTGATGGCCTGGGCGGCGAGAACGCTGCGCGCGATCAGGCCAAGGACGAAGCCTGCTGCGATGCCCAATAGGGCCACCGCCGCCAGGATGACGGGGTCTTGCATCTCTGCCTCCCATCCAGCCTGCCGCTGGAAGGTATGTCGGGTTCGCTTATCGGTCGGCGCTTGCGGCACCGGAGTGTCAGTCGGCACTCCCCCAAGCGCCGGGCTGCCTCGCTGGGCCGCGAGGCGGGTCAGATGCGCATCGCCGCCGGCCGCGGGACGGGCAACCCATCCATTGGTGCGGCCGCGATGCGGGTGCTTACCTGCGCCGAAGCCTACTCGCCTTTTTCGGAGGACGTCAATTTCGTGCCCGTCCTGGCGGGCTGGGCAGCGGGTGGTCAGCGTGCCGCCGCCGAGGCCTCGTTCGAGTAGGGACTGACGCCTATCCGATTGACCGCGCGGACCACGTAGCGATACGTGCGTCCACGCACCGTGCGCTGGTCGCGGAAGCTCCGCACCGAGGCCTTGACGGTGGCGATGCGGACGAACCGGCTGCCGTTCCAGCGCAGGATGCGATAGCTCGTGATCGCTGCCCCACCGCTGCTCGCTGGAACCGTCCAGCTGAGCCGCACGCCAGGCCGCTTCGGCGCGGTCATGGCCGTGAGTGCCGGCGCACCGGGGACCGTGACCTGGGGCGGGGGCGGCGGGGGCGGCGGCGTCCCGCCGTCGGCAATGCGATTGGCGACCGCCTGTCGCAGCGCGGGCAGGGTGGCGTAGAACGTGCCGCCCGGACACGCCGTGGCCGCCCAGTCGCGGTGGCCGCTGATGTTCGGGTTGTCGCGCGTCTTGAGGTCGATCGGGTTGGTGTAGGTGCCGCCACCGAGCGGGTCAATGCCGTAGCGCTCGGCCAGCCAGGCGAGCAGCCACTCGAGCGATTGGCGGGCGGCCGGCGTGGCGTCCTGGCTGACGAGATGGCCGAGGAGGGCGATGCCGACCGTGCCCGAGTTCCAGCCGCCGACGTGCGCGCCAACGACTCCTTTGCCCGCTCCGTCGTCGCCACTGGGCAGCTCGCCGGCGGCATATTCGCGCGAGTAACGGCCTTCGTAGATCCGGCCCTGCTCGTCGATCAGGAAGTTGTAGCCGATGTCGCCCCAGCCGCGACTGATGGCCTGGTCGTAGTAGATCGCCCGGATCGTCGCGGCCGGGTTGGGGTCGTTGTTCGCACCTGCGGTGTGGTGAACGATCAGCTTCTGGATCGGATAGAACTCTGCCGGCCACTTCTCCGTGCCCACGAGCGCTGGGTCAGGGGTCTCCTTCTCGCGCCAGAATCGCAGGCTCTCGTCGGCGCTCCAGCCCGAGCGCGAGATGACCTGCGGCTGATCGACTGCTGCCGCGGCGATGGGGCCGTAGCTCGCGCCCCCGACAGCTGCCTCGGCCTGGATGGCATCGATGGTCAGTCCGGTGATCGGCTCGGCCGAAGTGAGGCGGACGAAGCGGGCGCCGCCAGTCCAGATGACGCCGCTGCGCACCAGGCCGGCGACGTCCGTAGCGCCGGCGTGGGTATCGAGCAGGACCTCGCGCTCTTCGCCGAATGACCGGCCATCGCGGCTAAAGGCGATGCTCAGCCCGCTTGCATGCGGCTCGTCCTCGTCCTCGCCTTCGTGGTCGCCGGCGTCCGGGTCCGCCCAGCTGAGCGCGACATGGCTGGCCCGCATCGGCAGGCGGACGAGGGCCGTGCCTGTGACATCGGCGCGGGCCTGCGCGCCGGTGATGGGCTGGCCGGGCGCCTCCCCGCCTCGCTGTGGCAGTGCCGGCAGCAGCCCCGCCAACAGCACGGCGAGGCTCAATGCGACGATGATCCGGACTGCTGCCACCCTCTCCCCCTCGCTCGTCGGGCGATCGCCCGGAACTTGATGGTCGCGGCCCGGCAGGCAGCCTGTCAACTCCCCGGTCGAGCAGCGAACGCCAGGGCCGCGCGCATCACGATGGCGCTTGGACTACGATCGCGTGCGCCATGAGCACGCCCATCGAACGACTGGAGTGGCACCGCCGAGAGGCTGCCGCGCTGCCCCACGAGCCGCCGCTGTGGCGCGACCCGGCTCGCCTCGCGCTGGTCGGATCCGCGCTGCTGTTCATCATCGGCAGCCTGATCCCCTGGGCCACCGGCACTGACGGCGCGGGTCGCGATGTGGCCTACCACGCCACCGCCGCGACCGGTGAAGGCGTGGTCATCATCGGAGCAGCGCTGCTGCTCGTCTTCCTCGCCCACAACCGGCTGATGTGGGAGACCAGCAGCCGGTTGCTGCAGCTGCTGCCGCTCGTTGTCGCGCTGCTTGCCGCCGCGCTGTGGCTGAGCATCGAGAACTATGCCGGCCAGCACATGGTCGACTGGGAGCAGCTGCGCGGCGGCGACGCCGCGCTGACGGTGGCGCGGTACCTGTACCTGGCAGGCATCGGCTTGATAGTCTTCTCAGTCGCGTGGCTCGAGCGCCAGCGGCCAGATGACGTCCGTCGCCATACCCGGCCGCTGCTGGCCGAGATCGGCGTGAACCGCTGGTCTGCGATCAGCGTCGTGCTGACCGTGCTCTTCGGCGCGGCGGGGGCCTCACTGGCCATCCTGTCGATCATCTTCGTCTCCGGCCTGGAAGGCCTTCTGCCCGCCGTCTTCCTGGGCATCTTCGGCTTGTTCGGGGGCATCGCCATGGGGGCGCGGCTGGCTCGCTGGGTGGAGCGAACGGCGCGCCGCTGAGCGTCAATCGGGAAACGGGCCGGACTCGTCGCTGATTGACTCGACCCACCGGCTGCTGGCCTGGCGGCAGACCTCCGGGTCGAAGCCGTTGCGCGCCAGCAGCGCGTAGGCCTTCTGGCGTCGCCGGCGGGGATCGGCCTCGCGAGCCAGCGAGGCGCGCCGGCGTTCGAGCAGCCGCTCGGCGGCGGGCAGGTCCGCGCCGCCCGCGTCAGCGGCATCGTCCGTGCGCCGTTCGAGGACGGCAGCCAGGATGTCGCGCCCGACGCCCTTCTGCTCGAGCTCGCGGCGAAGGGCAAGCTGGCCGCGCGGCCGAGCCCGGTCACGGCTCTCCACCCAGGCCTGGGCGAACGCCTCGTCGTCTAGGTAGCCCATCTCGACGAGCCGCTCCACGACCTGGTCAACCAGCTCGTGGCGGTAGCCCAGGTGACGCAGCCGACGCCGCGTCTCCTCGATCGATCGTGGCCGGACCGCCAGGAATGCCGCGGCCGCTTCCATGACAACGGCCGGATCGTCGACCTGGCCGCGCCGCTCACGGCGTTCCTGCGGGGTACTCGAGCGCCGACCCTTCTCACTCACGCGGCGCCGTACCGCGAATGCCCACAGCGGGTGGCTCAGGCGAGGCCAGCGCAAGGCGCCCGCGAGCAGCCCGAGCGAGCGCACTCTCGTGCGTGAGCGAGGGAGCGGAGCGGAGCAACGAACGGATAGATCGCATCAGCCATCCGCGTCTTACTCGGCCTCGGAGATGCCCTCCACCGGGACCTCGATCGTGGCCACCTTCGAGCGGATCTCCGTCTCGAGCTTCTGGGCCACATCAGCGTTCTGCCTCAGGAAGTCCTTGGACTGCTCGCGGCCCTGGCCCAGGCGCACGTCGCCGTACGTGAACCATGCGCCTGTCTTGGTGACCACATCCGAGGCGACGCCGACGTCGAGCAGCCCGCCCTCGCGACTGATGCCCTCGCCATACATCACGTCGAACTCGGCGACGCGGAACGGCGCAGCAACCTTGTTCTTGACGACCTTGACGCGCACCCGGCTGCCGATCGCGTCCGTGCCTGACTTGATGGTCTCGATGCGCCGGATGTCGAGGCGCACGCTGGCGTAGAACTTGAGCGCGCGGCCGCCGGGGGTGGTCTCCGGATTGCCGAACATGACGCCGATCTTCTCGCGCAGCTGGTTGGTGAACACCAGCGCGGTGTTGCTGCGGCTGACGGCGCCGGTCAGCTTGCGCAGCGCCTGGCTCATCAGCCGTGCCTGGATGCCGACGAACGAGTCACCCATCTCGCCCTCGATCTCGGCTCGCGGCACCAGCGCGGCGACCGAATCGAGGACGACGCAGTCGACGCCGCCCGAGCGGATGAGCGTCTCTGTGATCTCCAGTGCCTGCTCGCCGGTGTCAGGCTGGCTGACCAGCAGCTCGTCAACGTTGACGCCGCAGGCGCGGGCGTATGTCGGGTCCAGGGCATGCTCGACGTCGATGAACGCGACGACCCCGCCGCGCTTCTGCGCCTCCGCCAGCACGTGCTGGCAGAGCGTCGTCTTGCCCGACGACTCCGGACCGAAGATCTCCGTGATCCGGCCGCGCGGCACGCCGCCGACGCCCATCGCCAGGTCGAGCGCGATCGAGCCGGTCGGGATCGAATCGACGGCCTGCTTCTCCGACGAGCCAAGCTTCATGATCGAGCCGCGGCCGAACTGCTTCTCGATGGCCAGGATCGCCGCGTCGACGGCACGCGTCCGCTCAGTCGCCGGCCGGTCCGTGCGCTCCACTCCGTTGCCCTCTGCCGGCGACTGGCGGCCGGCCCCCGTGATGGTCATGCCTGGTACTCCTCCTGGCTTCGACCGGGGGCCGCCGGGGCTACTCCTCGTCCGGCTCCCGCTCCTCGCGTTCCTCGCGCGGCTTGCGCTTGGGCTTGATCAGCTCGACCGAAGGCGGCGGCGCCTCGAGCAGCGGCTCGAGTCGCGGCCGATCGACCTTCGACTTGGGCTTCTTCTTCGCTTCGCGGTGTGGGCGATCCTTGCGTGCCATCAGCTCCGCCTCCACCCGGCTGCCGGCACGTTAGCCGGCGCCGCTGCACTGCCAGTTCACCACCGCTTTGCGCCACCTTGGCTGTCACTCCGGCGCCCCCTCGGCGGTGATTTGCGAGGCATGCCGATCGGCCTGCCGACGCACCAACTCGGGGAACGATCCGTCGGCGATTGCCGCTCGGATGCGCGCCATGAAGTCTAGGAGGAAGGTCAGGTTGTGGCAAGTTGCGAGCCGGTAGAAGAGCAGCTCGTCTGCCCTGATCAGGTGCGCCAGGTAGGCCCGCGAGAACGACCGGCAGGCGCGGCAGCGGCAGCCCTCCTGGACCGGCGCCGGATCGTCGAGGAAGCGCGTGTTGCGCAGGTTGAGCCGGCCCTCAGGCACCCACAGCGTGCCGTTGCGCGCCACGCGCGCGGGCAGCACCGAGTCGAACATGTCGACGCCGGCGTCGACGGCATCGAGCAGATCGAGCGCCGAGCCAAGGCCCATCAGGTAGCGCGGCCGGGGGTCGTGCTCGAGCAGCGGCACGACGACATCCAGCGCCGCTCGGCGCTGGGCAGCCGTCTCGTCGCCTGCCAGGCCGCCGATGCACAGCCCATCGAAGGGCAGGGCCGCGATGGATCGGGTCGAGTCGGCGCGCAGGTCTTGCTCCAGCCCGCCCTGGATGATGCCGAAGAGCGCCTGGTCGGGCCGCTGGTGGGCGGCCAGGCAGCGCTCGGCCCAGCGGTGGGTGCGCGCCGTCGCCTCGAGCACCTGCCGGCGGCTGGATGCGTGCGGCGGCACGGGCTGGTCGAAGCAGACCGCGATATCTGCCCCGAGCGCCTGCTGGACGGCGATCGACTGCTCTGGCGAGAAGCGATGGAGGGAGCCGTCGAGGTGCGAGCGGAACGTGACGGCCTCCTCGTCGACCGCCCGCATCTCGCCCAGGCTGACCACCTGGTAGCCGCCCGAATCGGTCAGGATGGGCCGGTCCCAGGCCATGAAGCGGTGCAGCCCGCCCAGTCGCTCGATGCGCTCGTGGCCTGGCCGCAGATACAGGTGGTAGGTGTTGGCCAGGATCATCGTCGCCCCGACCTCGCGCAGGTCGTCGGGATCGAGTGCCTTGACCGTCGCGTTCGTGCCGACGGGCATGAAGACCGGGGTCTCGACGATGCCGTGCTGCGTCTCGAGCCGGCCCAGCCGTGCTCGGGTGGCCCCCGAAACCGGTGGCGGCTTGAGGATGTCGAAGTGGATCGGCCGGTCCGGCCGGCGCCCCACCGGAGCGATGCCAGCCACGAAAGCCGTGCTCACGTGAGCTCCTGGCGGCGCATCACCAGCATCGCCAGGCCGATCGCAGCCGCCCCATAGGCCAGCACCACCGGGACTGCCTGGACGAGCGGCACGTTGGCGACGAACATCTCGCCCATCAGTGCCGGCAGCGCGACGTAGCCCTCGTTCAGCACGCTGCTGCCAACGCTGAAGGGCAGGAACTGCGACCAGTGAACGGCCGGTGTAGCGCCGGGCGTGAAGAGCTGCCCGAACTGGCCAACGGCCATGGCCACGTTGGCAATGATCGGCTCGGCGACGTAGAGCACGATGGCCACGACGATGCCGGCCAGCTGGCTGCGCAGCAGTGTCGCGACCGCGATGGCGATTGCCGCCCGCTCGAGCAGGACGAGCGTGCCCAGGCCCCAGCCGCCAACCAGCTGGAGAAGTGTATCGAGCGTGAAGCCGCCCAGGTCCAGGCCGGCGGTCAAGGCGGTGATGACGACCATCAGCATGCCGGCGACGAAAGCGATCGCTGCCCCGAGCGCCACCACGAGGCCGATCGCGACCGCCTTGGCGAGCATGTACACCTCGCGGCTCTCCCCGCGAGCGATGGGATTGCGCACCACGCCCCACGAGTAGTCGGCGCCGACCATCGCGCCCGCGTAGATCACCGCCAGCAGGCTGCCCAGGCCGCCGAAGACGAAGTCGCCGACGATCGCGCCGCTGGCGCGCAGCGGCACGAGCGCCTGTCCCAGCGGCAGGTCGCGCACGTCCGCCAGCAGCGGCCCGACGATCAGCCCGACGACCACGAAGACGAAGGCCATCACGCCGATCTGCGTCGCCAGCAAGACGTAGGTCATCGTCCGGTGGCGCATCTTGATCAGCTCGGCGTGGATGAGCCTCATCGGGGCGCCTCGTGGGCGGTCAGCTGGAGGAAGAACTGCTCCAGGCTCGAGCGTGCCTCGAGGCCGGTGGCGTAGATGCCGGCCTCGGCCAGCGCGCGGTTGACCTCGGCCGTGCGGCCGGTCTCGACCGAGACCTGGAACCAGCCCGCCTGCGGGCCGTTGTCGATGCCGTAGAGCGGCTTGTCCGGCGCGAGGCGGCGCAGCACCTCAGCCGCGCGCGGCATCTCTTCGACCGCGACCCGGACGCGGATCTCGCCGCTCGCGCGCAGCAGGTCGTCGATCAGGCCCTCGCGCAGCAGCCGTCCACGGTCGATGATCCCAACCACGTCCGCCAGCTGCTCGACCTCCGCCAGCAGATGGCTCGAGATGAGCACCGTCTTGCCCAAGCTGGTCAGCCAGCGCAGCGTCTCGCGCAGTGCGACCATGCCGCCCGGATCCAGGCCGTTCGCCGGCTCGTCCAGGATGAGCAGATCCGGGTCAGACAGCATCGCCGCCGCGACGCCGAGCCGCTGCTTCATGCCCAGCGAGTACGTGCCGACCGGGCTCTTGGAGCGCTCGCCCAGCCCGACGTAGCCGAGCACCGCCTCGATCCGGTCCGGCGGCGTGGCCGGACCGGCGGCGGCCAGGACGCGCAGGTTGTCGCGTCCGGACAGGTACGGATAGAAGGCCGGCGTCTCGATCAGCGAGCCGACGCGGAATAGGCGCCGCCGATCGCCCCAGCCGAACTGCTCGCCGAACATCCACATCTGCCCCGCGTCCGGCCTCAGCAAGCCGGTCAGCAGGCGCAGGGTCGTCGTCTTGCCCGAGCCGTTCGGCCCGAGGAAGCCGTAGACCTTGCCCCGCGGCACGGACATGTCCAGCCCGAGCAGCGCCGGCTGGCGGCCGTAGCGCTTGCTCAGCCCGCGCGTCGCGACAGCCATGTCATGCGTCGGCGCCGGCGCCGGTGAGGTCACTCCCGGCGCTGGCGGAAGCGGCGGCGCGAGTCCCACCGGCGGCTGGTAGATGGCCGGCCGGCTGGCCTGCGGCTCGGGGAGTCGCTCGTCCGCGCTCACGCCGGCAGTTCGCTCTCTGTCGCCCGGCCCTCAGCGGTCACCCCGTCCCACAGCCCGGCATCGGCTCGTTCGGCGCGCCTCGGCGGCGGGATGTCGTAGCCGAGGCGGGCCAGGTGCTCGCGCGCGCGCTCGGTCGCCACGCGTCCCTGTGGCGTGCGATCGAGGAAGCCGACCTGCAACAGGTACGGCTCGTAGACGTCCTCGATCGTCTCGATCTCTTCGCCGATGACCGCCGCCACAGCCGCGCCGCCAACCGGTCCCGAGGCGAATTTCTGCACGATCGCCGCCAGCAGCCGGCGATCCGTCGTGTCCAGCCCGACCTCGTCGATGTCCATCGCCGCCATCGCCTGCTCCGCCTCGGTGGTGCCGATGCGTCCGTCGGCGCGGACCTGAGCGTAATCGCGGACGCGCCGCAGCAGGCGGTTGACGACGCGCGGCGTGCCCCTCCCCCGGCGAGCCAGGATGGTGACTGCGTCAGGCTCAATGTCCACGCCGAGGATGCCGGCGCTGCGGGCAATGATCGTCGCCAGCTCGTCCTGCTCGTAGTAGTCGAGGCGATAGACGGCGCCAAAGCGGTCGCGCAGCGGGCCCCCGACGCGGCCTGCGCGGGTGGTTGCCCCGACGACGGTGAACGGCTTGAGATTCAGGCGCAGGCTGCGCGCGGCGGGGCCGCGACCGATCATCACGTCGATCGCGAAGTCCTCCATTGCCGGGTACAGCAGCTCCTCGACGGAGTGGTTGAGGCGGTGGATCTCGTCGATGAACAGCACGTCGCGTTCGTCGAGGTTGGTCAGAATTGCGGCCAGGTCGCCCGGTCGCTCGATGGCCGGGCCGCTGGTCGTGTGCAGGTTCACGCCAAGCTCGCGGGCGACGATATTGGCCAGCGTCGTCTTGCCCAGGCCGGGCGGACCGTAGAGCAGGACGTGGTCCGCCGCCTCCTCCCGCTGGCGAGCGGCGGCGAGCAGGATCTCGAGGTTCTGCTTGACCTGCGGCTGACCGATGTACTCGGCCAGGCTGCGTGGACGAAGGCTCGTCTCGACCGCTGTCTCCTCGAGCGTCAGCGTGCTCGATGCGAGCGGGCGGTCCCTCTCATCCATTGGCCGCGAGTCTAGCAGAGGTAAGGCCAATGCGAACGGGTGTTCTAACAGCCATCAGGCGTCGCGGGCGTCGTCCGGCGCGAGCAGGTCGGGCAGCAGCCGGTCAAGCGGGAACGGCGCCATCGCCAGCGGCCGGACGGCCAGCCGCAGCAGCAGCAGCTCGCTGTCGTCGCCCGCGGCACGGTTGGTGTCGAGCGTGCCGCAGCCCTGGCAGCGGTGGACGATCACCCACTCGCCGGTCTTGCGCACGCTGATCGCGATCGGCTCCATCGAGCCGCCGCACTCGGCCGCCCGATCCCCAGGGCGAGTGTCAACGTGCCGGCTCCAGAGGCAGTACGGGCAGTGATTGCGGTGTTGGGTCCCGACCGCTGATGTGTCGACATCGCGCCGGCAGTGGATGCAGCGGAACGACTGCTGCGGCTTGGCCATGCCGCGTAGTCTGGCCGAAGGAAGCGGCCGGTGGGCGGCCGGGGCGACGTCAGCGTCCGGCGGACGGGCGGGACAGGGGCAGCCGGCGCGCGACGCTGGCCGCGATCAGCACGCTGACGGCGACTGCCGATACGAGCGCGACTGCGGCAACGGGTGCCACGCCCGCTTCCTTGACGACGACGCCGGCGTAGGCCCAGACGATCACCGCGCCATAGGCAATGTCAGCGCTGCGCAGCATCACCGTTACGGCGATACCCAGGCCCACGGCCAGCACTGCCGCGGCGACCAGCTCCGGCGCGATGCCGAAGGTCGGCACGCCGGCCCACTGGCCAACGATGGCCACGTTCGCGATCGTTGCCACGGTGATCCAGCCGAGGTAGGTCGAGAACGGGACCTGGACGAGCCACCGGTCCGCGCTGCGCAGGCTCAGCCCGTCTGGCCTGGCCGTCCGCTCGAAGCCGGCGCGCCGGTAGAGGACGATCAGCGACACGAGCAGCGCGACCATGATCGCCAGCGTCGCCGGGTACACCTCCCAGTGCCAGGCGAAGACCCACATGCCGTTGAGCGTCGCCACGACGACCGGCAGCAAGCCGATCCGCCGCAGCAGTGGATCCGCCACCTGACTGGCGCGCAGGCTGTGGACGACGAACGCCAGCTGGCCCAGATAGATCAGGCCCCAGATGGAGAAGACATAGCCCGCCGGCTGGACGAAGACGCGCCACTGGTCCGCCACCTGGGCGGTCGTCACGCCGTTGAGCGGGAGGACGCTGGCCGCGACGTTGATGGCGATGGCGAAGACGAAGCTGGTTGCGACCAGCAGCTGGCGAAGTCGATCGGTCTGCATGTCATGCTGTTTAGCACGCCGCCGCAGCCCTGTCCGATGCCGTTCGGCCCGTTCGGCGGGTCTTGGTGGATCCTGCGGAATGCCCAGTCCATGGGCTCCGCCCAGCCCAGCGGTCAGTCGCGGCGGAGCACGCGAAGCGCGGCCTTGACCCGCTCTTCGAGCGACGACCCGACCGCCAGCGAGGCAACCGCACCGCGCGCCGCCTCGCGTGCCTCCGCGGCGCTGTAGCCGAGCGCCTGCAGGGCGGCCACGACCTCTGTCTCGGCCGCGCCCACGCCCGGGCCGACGGCCACGCCAACAGCCGAGCCGCCCGCCGCCGTGACCTTCTCGCGCAGCTCGAGCACGACCCGCGCGGCGAGCTTCTTGCCGACGCCGGAGATGGCCGTCAGGACCTGCTCGTCGCCCTGCAGGATGGCCAGCTGCAGGTCGGTCACCGGCCGCGACGAGATGATCGCCAGCGCGACCTTGGGCCCGACGCCGGTGACCGTGATCAGCAGGTCGAAGAAGCCCAGCTCCTCGGTCGAGCCGAAGCCGTAGAGCGCCTGCTGGTCCTCGCGCACCAGGTGATGGGTGTGCAGCCGAGCAGGGCCACCTTCGCGCAGCCCGGCCAGCGTCCCCGGCCCGCAGAAGATGCGGTAGCCCACGCCGCCGGCGTCGAGCACGACCGAATCGGCGCCCAGCGCCGCCACCCTGCCCTCGACGAATGCGATCACCGGCTGATTGTGGCCCGCCCGCCCAGGCGGCTGCTGGCCGTCTCCGTCACACGCGCAGCGGCTGCGAGTGAGCGGTGCAGATCGCCACCGCCAGCGCGTCGGCAGCATCGTCAGGCCGCGGCAGCGTGTCCATGCCCAGCACCGCCTGGACCATCCGCTGGACCTGCGCCTTGTCCGCCCGGCCGTAGCCGGTGACCGCCATCTTGACTTCGTGCGGGCCGTACTCGAAGACCGGCAGCCCGGCCTGGGCGGCGGCGAGCAGGACCACTCCCCTCGCCTGACCGACGGCAAAGGCCGTCTGCACGTTGCGGTTGAAGAAGAGCCGCTCGACGCCGACCAGCTCGGGCCTGTGCTCAGCGATCAGCTCGCCAATGGCGCGGTGGATCTCCATCAGCCGCACCGCCAGCTCCTGCGCGGACGTGGTCTCGAGACAGCCAAAGTCAAGCGCGCGGAGGCGATTGCCGGAGCGCTCGACGATGCCGTAGCCGGTCGCGGCCGTGCCCGGGTCGACGCCCAGGACGATCACGGCCGGCGCCGGCGCGTCAGGCGCCGGCGACCTCGGCCAGCACTTCAGCCGGCAGGTCGAAGTTGGCCGTCACGCGCTGGACATCGTCAAGGTCGTCGAGCTGCTCGAGCAGGCGCAGGTTCTGGCGCGCGGCGCTGTCGTCGACCTCGATGCGCTGCTTGGGCTGCATCGTCACCTCCGCCGATTCGATCTTCACACCGGCGGCCTCGAGCGACTTGCGCAGCGCCTCGAGGTTGGCCGGCTCGGTCAGCACCTCGATCAGGTCGTCAGCGTCAGTGTCCACATCGTCAGCACCGGCGTCGATCGCGGTCAGCGCGATCTCGTCCGCGTCGAGCCCATCGCGAGCGATCGCAACCACGCCACGCGGCTCGAACTGCCAGGCGACCGCGCCGGCGCCGGCCAGCTGGCCGCCGGCGCGGGTGAAGAGCGCGCGCACGTCAGCCACGGTCCGGTTGCGGTTGTCCGTCGCTGCCTCGACCAGGATGGCCACGCCGCCCGGGCCGTAGCCCTCGTAGATGACCTCCTCGTACTGCTCGGCGGCGCTGCCACCGGCTGCCTTCTCGATGGCGCGCTTGATGTTCTCCGCAGGCATGTTGACGGAGCGCGCCTTGTCGATCGCCAGGCGCAGCCGGTAGTTGCCGTCAGGATCGCCGCCACCCTCGCGCGCGGCGATCGTGATCTCGCGCCCAACTTTGGTGAATATGGCCCCGCGCTTGGCGTCGTTGGCGCCCTTCTGGCGCTTGATCTGGGACCACTTGGAATGACCGGACATCGCGGGTGATTCTATATGATGGCCTTTCGCTGAAAGGGTGACGGGCAAGCCCCAGGCACACCACGGCCCGCCCCCAACCGCAGCTCGGCCCGGAGCCTTTGGAGGGTGTCGTCCGCATGACCTCGATGGCCATCAACCGTCAGCGCAACGTCGTCCTCGCCGGCCACGCCGACTCGGGTAAGACGACCCTGGCCGAGCATCTGCTCCATGCCGCCGGCGCGATCACCCGGCTGGGCAAGGTCGACGACGGCACGGCCGTGCTCGACTTCGAGCCGGAGGAGCACAAGCGCCAGCTTTCCCTCTCGCTGGCGATGGCCGGCCTGGACCACGATGGCCACCACGTGACGCTGATCGATACGCCGGGCTACGCCGACTTCTCGGGCGAGATGATCTCCGGTTTCGCGGCCGCCGACGGCGCGCTGCTGACCATGGACGCGTCCGGCGGCGTGGAGGCCGGCACCGAGCGGGCGATTGGCCTGGGCCGCTCGACCGGCAAGGCCGCGCTGTTCGTGATCACCCGCTGCGATCGCGAGAACGCCGATCCGACCGCCGCCCTCGATGCGCTGCGCGCCACCTTCGGCACCAAGATCGCGCCGCTGCAGCTGGCCATTGGCCGGGCGGACGGCTTCAAGGGCTACGTCGACCTCGTCCACCGCAAGGCCTACGAGTGGAGCGGCGGCAAGCGCAGCGAGGTACCCGTGCCGGGCGACCTGGTCGACGAGGTCGCCCGCCGGCGCGATCAACTACTCGAGGCCGCGGCGGAAGCAGACGACGATGTGCTGACGAAGTACCTCGAGGGCGAAGAGGTCACCGACGCCGAGCTCGAGGCGTGCCTCCATCGCGGGGTCCGTGACAGCATCCTGGCACCGGTGCTCGTGTCCGCTGCCAGCCGCAACATCGGCATCGAGGGGCTGCTCGACGCGATCATCCGCTACCTGCCCTCGCCCGAGGAGGAGCCGCCGGTCAAGGCTCGCGACGGCAAGGGCAACGAGGTCGAGGTCGCACCGGACGCCGGTGGGCCGCTGCTGGCTCAGGTGTTCAAGACAACCGCGGACCCGTTCGTCGGCCGGCTGTCCTACTTCCGGGTCTTCTCCGGCTCGATCAGCTCGCACGACCACGTCTGGAACGCCGAGCGGGGCGAGGAGGAGCGGATCGGCCAGGTGCTGCGCGTCAAGGGCAAGGACAGCGAGCCCGCGGGCACGATCAGGGCCGGCGAGATCGGGGCAGTCGCCAAGCTGGTCCACACCGTCACCGGAGACACGCTCTCCTCGCGCGAGCAGCCGCTGACCATGGCGCCGCTAACCTTCCCGGCTGCCACGCTGCCGGTCGCGGTCGAGCCGGAGACGAAGTCGGACCTGGACAAGATGGGCCCCGCGCTTCAGCGACTGCTGGAGGAGGATCCCAGCCTGCGCGTGGAGCGCGTCGCCGAGACAGGCGAGCAGCTGCTCTGGGGGCAGGGCGAGAACCAGATCGCGGTCGCGGTTGAGCGACTCAAGCGCAAGTTCGGCTCGTCGGTCATCACCCGCCCGCCGCGCGTGCCCTACCGCGAGACGATTCGTGGCAAGACCCAGGTCCAGGGGCGCCACAAGAAGCAGACCGGCGGCCGCGGGCAGTTTGGCGAGGTCTTCCTGGAGATCGAGCCCAACCCGGGCGCCGGCGTCGAGTTCGCCACGCGGGTCGTCGGCGGCTCGGTGCCACGCCAGTTCTGGCCCGGTGTCGAGAAGGGCGTGCGCGATGTCGCGGAGAAGGGGCCGCTCGCCGGCAACCCGGTGATCGACTTCAAGGCGACGCTCTACGACGGCTCGTTTCATACCGTCGACTCGGATGAGATGTCATTCCGCCAGGCGGCTCACCTGGCGATGCGCAAGGGCCTGATCGAGGCCCAGCCGGTGCTGCTCGAGCCGATCATGGACGTCGAGGTCCGCGTGCCCGAGGAGTACATGGGCGACGTCAACCGCGACCTCAACACCCGCCGCGGGCGGGTGCTGGGCATGGAGGCTGACGGCTCGACGCAGGTCGTGCGCGCCCACGTGCCCCAGTCGGAGCTGTTCACCTATGCGACCGAGCTGCGCTCGTTCACCGGCGGCCGCGGCCAGTTCAGCGCCAGCCTCGACCACTACGAAGAGGTGCCGGCGCACGTGGCGCAGAAGATCATCGACGCGCACAAGAAGGACGACGCCGAGGCGCACTGAGTCGCACTGCGCGACTTCGTGACGCTGCGCCGCGCAGCCAAGGGTCGGCCGCGCCATCACTATTGGAGAGCCATCCTGAAAGGCCGCTCGCGCCCGATGGCCCCTGCGGTGAGGAGGAATGAGCGTGGCCAACGGCACCGGCACGAAGGACGATCCCTGGCAGCTGCGTACGCCGCCGGGCACCAGCGAATACACGATGTACCGCGATGACAGCGCCGATCCGCCGCTGATCGTGTGCATGGTCGGCTCGACGAAGCTGACCTACCTTGCGCGCGCGATTGACGACCTGCACGCGATGCTGAAACAGCACGCCGACTGGATGGAGCTCGGCGCGGCAGACGAGCAGAAGCCGGCCCAGCCGGGAACCGTGGAGGCATGGGCCCGGGCGGAGGACAACCCGGTCGGTGGCTGGTACGGCCAGCGCAAGGGCTATCGCGGCCGCTTCGGGATGTACCTGCCGCCGCTGATGGAAGCGCTCGGCTTGGTCGAGCTGACACACGAGCCGCGCGGCAACAGGATGCGCGCGCTCTAGGGACTGATCACGCCATCGCGAACCCGGGCCGCCGTCGCACTTGACACACAGCGTAGCAACGTGCTATATGTGCAGCGTATCAAGTGACTCGCCCGGTGCGCGGGCACCGGAGCGGACGTAGCAGAAGGAGGTGTCGCGTATGACGCTGACCGGCTTCCGCCCGCTGCGTGACTTCATGTCCCTGCGGGATGCCATGGATCGGCTCTTCGAGGAGAGCTTCGTGAACGCTGGCAACTGGCACTCGCTGACCTCGAACGGCACCCGGTACATGCCGCTCGATATCTACGAAACGCCGGATGAGATCGTCGTGCGGGCCCTGCTGCCGGGCGTGACCGGCGAAGGCCTGGACGTCCAGTACCACAACGGCGTGCTCAGCCTGCGTGCCTGTTCTGATGCGCCGGAGCTGGCTGAGGGATATCGCTGGATCGTGCGCGAGATCACGCCCGGCGAGATGATCCGCCAGATCACGCTGCCACGGGAGATCGACGTTGACCGCGCCAATGCCTCGTTCGAGAACGGGATCCTGACGCTGGTCCTGCCCAAGACTGAGGAGGCCAAGCCCAAGCAGATTAAGGTCATGCCGGCTGCCCAGCTTGGCGCTGGCAGTACCGGCAACTGATCGGAAGCCCGGGGATGGAGGAGCGCGGGCCGCTCTACCCGATTGCGGTCGCCTCGCGCCTGACCCGGATGCATCCCCAGACTCTGCGCAAGTACGAGCGGGCCGGCCTGCTCAGGCCGGCCCGTCATCATGGCAACCAGCGTCTCTACTCGGACGAGGATGTCGCCCGCCTGCGGCGCATCCAGTATCTGGTCGAGGAACGCGGCTTGAACGTGGCAGGGCTTGGCGTGGCGCTGGCCATGAGCGATCGTCTGGACGAGGTCCCCTCAGACGCTTCGCCGGCGGAGATGCGCAGCGCGATCGACGACGCCCGTGAGCTGAGCGAGCCACCGCTCTAGCGCGGCGCCATCTGCGGCCAGGCTACGGCGCGCGCCGGCCCACGACGAGACGCTTCCTTCCCGCTCGCAGCACCAGGTAACGATCGTCGATTGGCGCAGGCACTGGAGCATCCTCAGCCACGCGCAGGCCGTTGATCGACAGCGCGCCCTGCGCGATCTGGCGTCTTGCCTCCGACTTCGAGGGGTACAGGCCGCTGGCCACGGCGATGGTCAGCACATCAGCGCGAAGGTCCTCGTCGCCGAACTCCCAGTTGGGCAACACCTGCCACAGCACATCGAGCACCGATGCGTCGAAGATCGGCTCGCTGCCGAACACCGCCTCGGCCACGCGCACCTGCAGGTCCGCCTCCGCAGCACCATGCACCCGGGCGGTCATCTCCCACGCCAGCCGGCGCTGGGCCGCACGCTCCTCGGGCGCGCGCTGTGCCTGTTCCTCCAGGGCCCGGATCTCGTCCGCCGCGAGCAGCGTCAGGCGGCGCAGCATCATCGCCACGTCGCGGTCGTCCTGACCCATCCAGTATTGGTAAAAGTCGTAGGGCGACGTCATCGCGGCTGACAGCCAGACCGAGCCTGCCTCGGTCTTGCCGAACTTGGTGCCGCTCGAGGTCAGCAGCAGCGGGCACGACAGGCCGAAGCAGGGCGGCTCCTCCCCTTCTGCCCGGCGGACGACACGCCGGATCAGCTCCAGGCCGGCGGTGATGTTGCCCCACTGGTCGGCGCCGCCCATCTGCATCTCGACGCCGTGGTCGCGGTAGAGGTGCAGGAAGTCGGTCGCCTGGAGGGTCATGTAGCTGAACTCGGTGAACGAGATGCCAGCCTCCATCCGAGCCCGGACCGAATCCTTGGCGAGCATGTAGCCGAGAGTGAAGTGCTTGCCGATCTCGCGCAGGTACTCGAGCAGGCCATACCGACCGAGCCACTCGCGGTTGTCCATCACCCGCGCAGCGAACGAGCCGCTGAAGTCGAGGAAGCGCTCCAGCTGGTCACGGATGGCGGCTCGGTTGGCGTCGAGCGTCTGCTCGTCGAGCAGGTTGCGCTCGGCGCTCCTGCCCGAGGGATCGCCGATCATGCCCGTCCCGCCCCCGACCAGCCCGACCGGCGAGCCCGCGCCGGTGCGCTGCAGGTGGACGAGCATCTGGATAGGCAGCAGGTGACCCACGTGGAGCGACGGCGCGGTCGGATCGAAGCCAACGTAGGCGCTGATCGCGCCGCGCTCCAGCCTGGCGCGCACGCCTTCCGATTCGTCCTGCAGCAGGCTGCGCCACTCGAGCTCGGGAATGAAGGCCGATCGCGCGTTCACGGTTCTGATGTTAGAGTCTCGCCGCACATGCAGACCAGCCGCGCGCGTCGCCAGGCACGTCGCACGAACCCTGGTCGCCGGAGGCGCGCCGGCGGATCTGGACGGAAGCTGGCGGTCGCGCTTCCCCTGTTCCTCTTCGGCTCGATGGCGCTGGTGGCGCTCATCGGCTTCGTCGGCGCGGTCGGCGTCTTCGCCGCCTACAGCCGCGACCTGCCCGATCCGCGCGGCCTGGAGGAGCTCGTCTTCATCCAGGAGTCGGCCATCTACGACCGCACTGGCAACGTCGAGCTGGCCCGCTTCAGCAGCGGCGAGCGGCGCGAGGAAGTCCGCTTCGACGACATCCCGCCGATCCTGATCGACGCCACGACGGGCATCGAGGACCGGTCGTTCTGGACGAACACCGGCTTCGACCCGGTCGGGATCATGGCCGCCGCCGTCGACACCCTGCGCGGCCGCGAGCGCGGCGCCTCGACGATCACCCAGCAGCTGGTCCGCCAGCGCCTGCTCGACGAGGAGCTGGTGCGCGACCCGAGCCGGCTGGCCGAGCGCAAGGTCAAGGAGATCATCCAGTCGATCCGCGTCACCGAGGCCTACCCAGGCGAGGAAGGCAAGCAGCGCATCATCGCCGCCTACCTCAACCAGAACTACTACGGCAACGGCTCGTACGGCATCAAGGCCGCAGCCAAGAGCTACTTCGGTATCGAGGACCTCAGCCAGCTGAGCCTCAGCCAGGTGGCCCTGCTGGCCGCCCTGCCCCAGTCGCCGTCGACGTATGACCTCGTGCGCAACGCCGTCGAGGACAGCCAGGGCAAGCTGTACGTGCCGCTCGACGAGGACATCCCGATCGTCGCCCGGCGCAACTACATTCTCGACCTGTTGGCGCGCGAGCCGGACAGGCTTGTGCTGACCGGCAACACCTACGACCCAGCCGACTTCGCGGCGGCCAAGCGCGAGCGCATCGCGCTCTCGCCCCAGCAGCGCGCCGCCTTCCGCGCGCCTCACTTCATCTGGGCGGTTCGCTCCGAGCTTGCCGATCGGCTGTGCTCGGGCGAGCCCACCTGCCCGGCCCTCGAGCGCGGCGGCCTGCGCGTCATCTCGACGCTTGACTGGGAGATCCAGGAGATGGCCCAGAAGTGGGTCACGGCGGCGATTCTGCTGCCCCACGAAGACGACCCCGAGGCCTACGCCGAGGAGCTCGGCGTGCCCTACACCGAGTGGATGGACAAGCTGACCGAGATGGAGGTCAACAACGGCGCGCTGGTCGCACTCGACTACCAGACGGGTGAGGTGATCGCCTACGTGGGCAGCGCAGGCTATTACCGCAACGACATCGCCGACGAGAAGTTCCAGCCGCAGTTCGACGTGGTCGGCAACGGCTGGCGCCAGCCGGGCTCGACGTTCAAGGTCTTCAACTACGTGACCGGCATCGACGAGCGGCGGCTGACGGCGGCGACGATGTTCATGGACGTCACCACCCGCTTCGACGATGGCACGCCCGAAGGCTACACACCCAAGAACGCCGACCTGCTCGAACGCGGTCCGCTCAGGCTGCGCAGCGCGCTCCAGCTGTCACTCAACATCCCCGCCGTCAAGGCCGTCCAGCTCAACGGCGTGCAGCATGTCTTCGAGAAGGCACGGGACTTCGGGCTGCGCTTCCAGACCGAGCAGCCGCGGGCCGGCCTGTCCCTCACCCTGGGCACCGAGGTGATCCACCCGATCGACCTCGCCACCGGCTTCGGCACGATCGCAAACAACGGCCGCTACGTGGGCCATACACGCATCCTGCGCGTGACCAACGGCGCCGGCGATGACGTCATCCCGCCCTACGAGCCGCCGGTCGCGCCACCGGCCGCGGTCACACCCCAGGCGGCGCACATCATGACTGACATCCTGGCCAGCAACACCAACCCCCGCCAGAACCCGCTGTGGGGGAAGTACAACATCCGCGACGCGCAGGACAACCGGCGGCCGGCGACGCTCAAGACCGGCACCAACAACGATGCCCGTGATTTGATGGCCGTCGGCTACATCGCTCCGCCCACTGAGAGTGACCGCCAGGCCGGCGCGTATGCCCTGGTCGTGGGCACGTGGGCGGGTAACTCTGACGGGAGCGTCGTGACCACGCCTGACAACCCGGTC
>Ga0247708_1000083_pt1 | contig 24657 bp, 19 predicted proteins | sample 42W_NmetaG_FD_189040 | JGI IMG/M metagenome (GOLD analysis project Ga0247708, IMG submission 189040) | Soil microbial communities from hillslope of Landscape Evolution Observatory, University of Arizona, Oracle, AZ, United States - 4-2-W_N | ecosystem: Engineered > Artificial ecosystem >...
GAGACCGGTCCCCCGCCGACCAGGCTGGTCTCCAGCCCGGGCCAGGACGGCGAGCCCGCCTTCTCCAAAGACGGGTCCCGTCTGGCCTTCGCCAGCGACCGCGACGGCGCCCCCGAGGTCTACGTGGCCAACCGCGACGGCTCCAACCCGGTGCGGCTCACGGCCCGGCCCCGCAGCTTCGCCCCCACCTGGGCCCCCGACGGCACCCGCCTGGCCTACATCAACGACCCGGCCCCCCGGGGCTGACCGCCGACCCGAAAAACACCACGCAGGAACACCAACTAGATGCGTCGAACAGATAGGCAGTGGTCGAAGTCCTCAAGGTCTCGAGTAAGTCCAACCCGAACTCCGTGGCCGGCGCCCTGGCCGGGGTCCTCCGCCAGTCGGGCGCGGTCGAGGTGCAGGTCGTGGGGGCGGGGGCGCTGAACCAGGCCATCAAGGCCATCGCCATCGCCCGGGGCTTCGTCGCCCCCTCCAACATCGACCTGGTGTGCATCCCCACCTTCGCCGACATCGAGATCGACGGGCAGGGCCGCACCGCCATCCGCCTGGCCGTGGAGGACCGGGCCCACCGCCCCACCACCGGCACCGAGCAGGTCGTGGTCCCACCCCCCGTGGTGACGCCCATCCTCAGCTGAGGCGCCCACCGCCTCCGTGCCGACGGAGAGATTCGAACTCTCACTGACGACGCCCTAAACGTCGTGCCTCTGCCTGTTGGGCTACGTCGGCTTCCGCAGTCCTGCCCAGACTAGGTAGTCTGAACGCGCACGCGAGCGGCGGCCGGGCTACGATCCGGTCGAAGCGGACAACCGGGAAGGCGGGACCGAATTTGGCGGGCACTGGTCAAACTGGCGGCCACGTCCACAACACCACATCCCAGACGCAGACCAGGAAGGGCCTCCTCGGGTTCCTCGGCCGGCACCGCACGCTCGTGCAGGGCACGGTCGACGGGGTGGCCTGGTCCTTCGCCCTCTGCTTCGCCACCGTGCTCCGGCACGACTTCGCCCTGGGCGCCGTCGACGGCGCCGGGCTCCTCCGCCTCGTCCCCCTGGCCCTCCTGATCCAGGGCGGGGCCGGCCTGGCCTGCGGCCTCTACACCGGTCGATCGCGCTACGGGAGCTTCGAGGAGGTGACCTCGCTCACCAAGGCCACCCTCATCACTGCAGCCGTCCTGTACGGCGCCAACCTCGTCCCCCACCCCCGCCTGGCCCCGGCCAGCGTCCCGGTCGTCGGCGCCGTCTTTGCCCTGGTGCTCACGGGCGGTATCCGCTACGCCTGGCGCCTCATGCAGGAGCGGCGCCGCCGGCCCGACGGCCACGGGTGCCACCGGCTGCTCATTTTCGGCGCCGGGGAGGGCGCGGCCCAGGTGATCACGGCCATGCTGCGCGACCCCAACAGCCCCTACGTGCCCGTGGGCCTGATCGACGACGATCCCGGCAAGCGCAAGCTCCGCATCATGGGCGTGCCCGTCCTGGGCAACCGCTCCAAGCTGGTGGAGGCCGCCGCCGAGTGCGACGCCGACAGCCTGCTGATCGCCATGCCCAGCGCCGGCGCCGAGCTGGTCACCGAGCTGAGCGAGCTGGCCCGCATCGCCGGGCTCAGGGTCAAGGTCCTCCCGCCGGTCAGCGAGCTGCTCGGCGGCGCGGTCGACGCCAGCGACATCCGCGACCTGACCACCGCCGACCTCCTCGGCCGCCACGAGATCACCACCGACCTCGAGTCCATCGCCCACTACCTCACCGGCAAGCGAGTGCTGGTCACGGGCGCCGGCGGCTCCATCGGCTCGGAGCTGTGCCAGCAGATCTACCAGTTCGCCCCCGACCGGCTGTTCATGCTCGACCGAGACGAGTCGGCCCTCCACGCCGTCCAGCTGGCCCTGGAGGGCCGGGCCCTGCTCGACTCGCCCGACCTGGTCCTGTGCGACCTGCGCGACCGCCAGGCGGTGGAAGACGTCTTCGCCCGCCTGCAGCCCCAGGTGGTCTTCCACGCCGCCGCCCTCAAGCACCTCACCCTGCTCGAGCAGTACCCGGCCGAGGCGGTGAAGACCAACGTGTGGGCCACGCTGGACCTGCTGGAGATCACGGCCAAGGCGGGCGTGGAGCGCTTCGTCAACATCTCCACCGACAAGGCGGCCGACCCCACCAGCGTGCTGGGCTACTCCAAGCGGGTCACCGAGCTTCTCACCAGCTACTTCGCGTCGGTCACCCCCGGCACCTACCTGAGCGTGCGCTTCGGCAACGTGCTGGGCAGCCGAGGGTCGGTGCTTACCGCCTTCCAGGCCCAGATCGAGCGGGGCGGGCCGATCACCGTCACCGACCCCCACGTCACCCGCTTCTTCATGACCATCGAGGAAGCGGTCCAGCTGGTCGTCCAGGCCGGCGCCATCGGGCGAGACGGCGAGGTCCTGGTGCTCGACATGGGCAAGCCGGTGGTCATCGCCGAGGTGGCCCGCCTGCTGGCCGACCGGGCCGAGCGGCCCGTCGCCATCGAGTTCACCGGGCTGCGCCCGGGGGAGAAGCTCCACGAGGTGCTGCTGGCCAAGGGCGAGGTCGACCTCCGCCCCGCCCACCCCCTCATCTCCCAGGTGCCCGCGCCGGCCCTGGAGCCCTTCGACGCCCGCTCGATCGACGTCGGCGCCGGCACCCACCAGCTCATCGCCGACCTGGCCGAGCTGGCCGGCGTGGCCAGCAAGGCCCACCGCGCCGGCTGAGCGGGCCCACCCCGGCGTGCTAGAGAGGGGTGTGGCTCGAACCCGGATCTCCCTGCTCGCCTGCGGGCTGGCCCTGGCCCTGCTGACCGCCTGTAGCGGCGGCGACGACAACGACGACGCGGCCCCCACCACCGTGGCGCCGGCGGCCACCGCCGCCCCCGGGGCCACCACCACGCCCACCTTCACCGGCCAGAACAGCAGCCAGTTCTGCGGCCTGGCCCGCACCTACAACGAGCGGTTCACCAGCGTCGGCCCCAACGCCACCCCGGCGCAGCTGCGCACCGTCGCCCGGGAGGGGCAGACGGCCATCACCGAGGCGGTGCGGACGGCGCCGGCCGAGATCAAGCCCGACATCGAGGTGCTGGCCCGCACCTTCACCACCCTGCTTGCCGAGCTGGAGAAGGTGAACTTCGAGATCACCCGGCTGCCGCCCACCGCGCTGCAGGCCCTGTCGGCCCCCGACTTCCAGGCCTCCACCCAGCGGTTCCAGGCCTACCTGCGCGACGTCTGCAAGGTGGGCGCCTGATCTGAGGCGTCAGCGGCCGGAGGCCAGCCGCCAGGTCCCCCGGATGTCCCAGTCCAGGGAGACCTCGGCCGGCGGGGGATCGCCGGTCCACCGCCACCCGGCCGGCAGCTCGAAGTGGAGCCGCACCACGTCGCCCTTGTGGTCGGGCAGGTGCATCCACAGCAGCGAGTAGTCCCATGACCCGTCGCCGGCCTGCAGGAGCAGCCCAGGCACGTCCCAGACCACCTTCAGGGTGGCCTGGCCGCCCGAGGGGGCGGCGGCCCGGAACCAGCCGTAGGCCGGGTGGCCGGCCAGGGTGGGCTCCTTGAACCCGAAGGCGTCGGAGGCGCCCTGGTCGAGCACCGCCCCCTGGGGGCCGTAGATCGTCAGGTAGGCCAATGTGCTGGCGTTCAGGTGGTCCGGGGGCAGGGTGTTGGTCACCGTCAGCGTGGTGGTGATCCGGGCGCTGCCGTCGGGGCGCAGGGCCACGTGGTGGTCGTAGGCCCGCCGGATGCCCCGGCCGTTCTTGGCCACGTACTGGAATTCGGAGTTGTAGACGAAGTCACCCGGAACGGCCGGGAACGCCCCGTCCCAGCCCCGGTCGGCCAGCGCCCGCTGCACCTGCTCGTCGTGCGACCAGCCCAGCGCCTCCCGGGCGTCGAAGGCCTGGCCCATGGCCTGGGCCAGCGGCTCCCACTTGCTGGCCGGGGCGTCGAGCATCTTGCGCATGACGGCTTCGGCCACCACGGCCACGAAGTCCTTGCGGTCGGTGCCGGCCGCGGGAGCCACCTGGTGCACATGGAAGTCGAGGCGGTCGTGCAGGTTCTGCGCCGTCACCGTCTCCCCGTAGGACGGGATCTCCACCGGGCCGACGACCGCCAGCACGCGGGCCATGAACCCGGGGGTGAAGGAGATCACCCCGTCCACCGGCTCCTCCCCGCCGGCCCTCCAGAGGTCGGCGGCCAGCTGGGCCACCGCGGGCCAGTCCGGCGTGCTGTTGACGTTGGCGAGAGTCCGGCGCAGGGGCGGGTTGTGGAAGCGGAAAGGAGCGCCGGCCTGCTCGGCCGGCACGACCGCCTGCGGCCGGCTGCCCGTCCACGTCTCGATCCCGTCGTAGCGCTCGAGCCGCATCCGGCCCCCCTCTGCGGTGAGCACCCCGTAAGTGCCGATGAACCCGCCGGTCGGGCGCACCTCGTCGGGGTTCTGCGACAGGAACAGGTACCGCTTCGGGCCTCCCTCGCCGGCGAAGGTCATCAGGGCGGTGAGTCCCTGCTCGGCCGATTGGGCCCGGGCCCGGATGCGGGGCAGCCGCTCGGCCAGATCGTCGCGGGCCCGGCCCAGGGGGCCGATGAGGAACGTGCCCTCCATGCGGGCCACCCGGTCGGCGGCGTGGGTGACGGCCGCCACCGCCGGCACCAGCGACCGCTGGGTGGTGCGCAGGGCGTCCATGGCCGCCGAGATGGGAAGGGCCTGGTCGGCCGGGTTGACGATGGTGTCGGCCGCGTCCACCAGGCGCCGGGCCGCCGCCGCCAGCTCCAGGCCGGCGCCGGCGAAGGTGTCCACGGCCTTCACCTGGTCGCCGACGATGGGGATGCGGCGGGCCACCTTGGCGATGATGCCCAGCGAGCTCATCTCGGCCTGGGTCTCGGTGAAGGCGGCGGTGGCCGCGTCCAGGTCCTGGCGGGCGGCATCCAGGTTCCGGGCCGACAGGTTGGCCTCGGCCCTGGTCAGCGCGGCCCGCCCCCGTGTGCCGGCCGACGCGGCAGACTGCAGGTGGGCCAGGGTGAACAGGCCCAGCGCCGCCACCGCGGCGCCGGCTGCGCCCAGCAGCAGCCGCCGCCGTGGCTTCGGAATGCTCAGTGCACGCTCACAGTCATCCGTGGGCTAAGGTTTCACAGAACAGGTCGGACGGGAAAGCTGGCGTTGACGCCTCGCAGGGTCTAGCATCACTATTGCCTCTAGGCGGCTCCGACACCGCGGGAACGGAGAGATCGATGGACAACGCAATGCTGGCAGCGCAGGGCGACGTAAAGGGCCGCAGCCGCAAGGCGCGGGCCGGATACGCCTTCGCCGCGCTGGCCATCGCCTTCGCAGTGGTGATCCTGCTGCAGAACCAGGCGGCCCACGCCCAGATCAACTTCGGCCAGATCTTCTGCCAGGTGATCCTGTCGGTGTACAACGCCTTCTCGAACAGCCCGTTCTTTGGCTTCATCCAGGGCATCCTCGAGGGCCTGCTCGACTTCTTCGGCTGCGGCATCTCGCCGGGTTAGCCCGGCACCGAAACGAAACGTTCAGAAACCCGGCCCCGGACAAGGGGCCGGGTTTTTTCGTCCTCGGCACCTGCTCATGTGGCCGGAGGCGAAGGCGCGTCAGGGCTAGGCTTTGCCGGTGCTCCCCCAAGAGGCGGCTGACGAGCTCGATCTCCGCGACTATCTCCAGGTCCTTCGCCGGCGGAAGGGCGTCGTCGTCGTCGCCGTCCTGGCCTGCCTCGCTGCCGCGCTCATCGTGTCGTACCTCCAGACGCCGCGCTATGCGGCGAGCGCCAAGCTGCTGCTCCGCCAGCGGGGCACGGGAACCGTCTTCTCCCAGCAGAACCCGCAGTCCAACGTCAATGCGGAGCGCTCGCTGCAGACCGAGATCGAGGTGGTCAAGGCCGAACCTGTCCGGGAGATCGTCCGGCAGAAGATCGGCGATGCGCCGTCGGTCCAGATTCGCCCCGTCGGTCAGACCGACGTGATCACGATCCGGGCCGAGAGCACCGATCCCCAGAGGGCGGCCGTCGTCGCCAACGCCTACGCAAATGCCTATATCGAGTTCCGCCTCAAGCAGGCCGTCGACGAGTTCGCGGCCGCCAGTGAGGAAATACAGACCAAGATCACCGACCTCAACCGCCAGCTCGACAGCCTGGGCTCGCAGCTGGCAGCCGCTCCCGTTTGCGTGAACCCCACGGCCACGCCCGACGCCTGCAGCCAGCGCACGAACATCGAGCAGACGGTCGGAGCCCGGCGGACCACGTTGCTAAGCCAGCTCGGGCTCTTCCAGCAGCGGTTGGACCAGCTCCAGGTCGACAGCGAGCTGGCTTCAGGAAACGTACAGATCGTCACTCCCGCCTCTACGCCACGCACGCCCTTCGCTCCCACACCGCTCCGCAACGGGATCCTGGGTGGCGTCCTCGGACTCATGCTCGGCGTGGGTCTTGCCTTCCTGCGCGACTACCTCGACGACTCGGTGAAGGGAAAAGAGGACCTCGAGCGGGCCGTGCCCGGTCTGGGTGTCCTCGGGCTCATCCCGGTGGTGCCCGACTGGAAGGCCAAGGAGCAGAGCAAGGTGGTCTCCCTCAGCGAGCCCACCTCGCCCGCCGCCGAGGCCTACCGTATCCTGCGCACGTCCGTCCAGTTCCTCGGCATCGACCGTGACGTGCGCCTGATCCAGGTCACCAGCGCCAGCGCCCAGGAGGGGAAGACCACCACGCTGTCGAACCTCGCCGTGGCGTTTGCCAGCTCCGGCCTGCGTACGGTGGCCGTCTGCTGCGACCTGCGGCGGCCACGGCTGCACGAGTTCTTCGGGCTCGACAACGCGGTGGGCTTCACCTCGGTCCTGCTGGGCAATGTCGCCCTCTCCAAGGCACTGCAACCGGTTCCTGGCCAGGAGCGGCTCCTCGTGCTCGCATCCGGTCCGTTGCCGCCGAACCCGGCAGAGCTCCTTTCGTCGGGTCGCACGGCAGACCTTCTCCGGAACCTTGCCAGCCAGGCTGACATCGTGCTCATCGACTCCCCTCCGGTGTTGCCGGTCACGGACTCCCTCGTCCTCTCGCAGCGGGTCGATGCGACTGTCCTGGTGAGTTCCGCCCGTTCGACCACCCGCAAGGCCGTCCACCGTGCAGCCGAGATGCTGCATCAGGTGAATGCGCCGCTGGTCGGCGCCGTCCTGAACGGAGTGAGCGAGGAAAGCGGTTACGGCGGCTATTCCTCGCATTACTATGCGTCCGAGGGTTCTGCCAACGGATCTGCCGGAAACGGGCACGGGGCGGAGCGCAAACGCAGCCGGAAAGGCCGTCAGGCGGAACACGTCAGCGAAGAGCGTCCGGAATCCATGCGATGACCACTCCGTGAGCGGTGGTGTTTGGCCGAAGACCGACCTAATTTGCCATCTTGAACCGGAATCGGATGCGCAAGGCTCCGCACTTTGGAAGTTAGGATGGAGAGAGATTTACGGTTGATGAAGGATATGGAAGGCCCTTAGGACATTGGTCGCACACCGAGGTACCTCCCAACGTATGGGCGTGGAGGACTGTGAGAGGACAGACCTGAAACTCCTGGCTAGGATGTATTCATATCCGACATAGTGCGGGGGTTCAGACGTGAAGGCAGCTGGAATGGCTTTCGTCATCGCCATGGTGCTGACACCTCCGCTTATCGTCGCGCTCAGACGGAGCGGGATTCTCGATGTGCCCAATGAGCGCTCGTCGCACAGTCGGCCAACCCCGCGAGGCGGGGGCCTCGCACCAATTGTCGGGATGGCCGTCGCCCTGCTTCTCGTTGACGCAGGCCATCGGTCCACCCGAGTGGCGCTGGTAATCGCCATCGTGCTCTTTGGCTTCCTCGGCTTCGGGGAGGATATCTTCGGCGTCCCAGTGGCGTGGCGACTAGCGCTCCAATTCGGCGCAGCGGGCTTACTTGTGCCGTGGCTGCTCCGGGACATCGCAGGCCCTGTGCCGGTTCGGGCCGTTGCAGTCCTGATTGCGGTTCTGTTTGTAACAGCCTACGTCAACGCATTTAACTTCATGGACGGAATAAACGGAATTTCGGTGGCCCAAGTGGTGGCTGCCGGCAGTGCATGGTATTTCCTTGGCCGAGCGGAAGACATGGAGCCGTTCGCGACCGCAGGGGCGGTGGTCGGGGCGGCGGCGCTCGCCTTCGCCCCCTTCAACTTCCCGAAAGCCCAAGTCTTCCTTGGGGACGTGGGCAGTTATGCCTTCGGGGCATTACTAGCCATACTGGCCGTGCTTGGCATAAGGTCGGGCCTTCCTTTCGAGGCGGTCGTTGCACCCATTTCCATCTACCTGGCCGATACGGGGACCACCCTGGTGCGGCGGTTCTTGCGGGGTGAGTCGTGGTCTCGGCCCCACCGTGACCATACCTATCAGCAACTGGTGTGCTATGGATGGTCGCACGCAACAGTAACACTCACAGTGGCGGCTCTTGCCCTGTCGATCTCTGCGCTCGGCGCGTTGAGCCTCTTGGATCGCCCCGGCATACGGGCTGTCGCCAACCTCTTTATCGTGCTTATGCTGGGCGGCTACCTTGCGTTGCCGCGGCTTCTTCGGCGGACCCAGCGGATGGCTGTCCAGCCCGGCTGATGGAAGCTGCGATATCGTCGAGGCGACCGGAATGAACCAGTCTCTGCCCACCCGCGCTCGTCTTGACCCGCCGGCGCTCCGGTGCCCCGCCTGCTGGCATGCCCTAGGACAGACACTCGAATGCGGGGGATGCGGCGCGAAGTACCCCACCGTTCGAGGGGTCCCGGTCCTCGTCGACGAACGGGAGAGCGCCTTCTCGGTCGCGGACGTTTCAAGGGGCGCCGCTGTGTCTCACCGTTCACGCATGATCCGAAGGGTCGTCCCGTCGATCTCGTCAAATCTCGACACCGAGGAGGTCTACGCCGACCTCAAGGCCCGGTTGCTCCGCAGGCCGGCGGCGCGTGTGCTGTGCATCGGCAGCGGCGACGGCGGAAAAGGTTTCGAGGAGCTCTGTGACCCCGCTATCTCCATAGTCTTCACCGATGTTGCCGTGAATCCGCTAATCGACTATGCGGTTGATGCCCATCGGTTACCCTTCGACGACGCGTCCTTCGACGCCGTCGTCGCACAGGCGGTCCTCGAACACGTCGCCGATCCCGTACTCTGCGTCGCCGAGATCCACCGCGTGCTTCGCTCGGACGGCCTCATCTTTGCGGAGACCCCATTCATGCAGCAGGTGCACCTCGGTCGTTATGACTTTACCCGGTTCACTCATCTGGGCCATCGGCGACTGTTCCGGATGTTTACGGAAGTGCGATCGGGCCAGGTGTCCAGCACAGGATCTGCCCTGGCCTGGTCGCTCACGTACTTCTTGGCCTCCCTTGGATCATCGAGGCGCCAGCGTCAGGTCCTTTATTCCATCGGCCGTTGCTCCTTCTTTTGGCTCAGGTACCTCGATCGGTGGACGAGCCAGAATCCGGGCTCATGGGATGCGGCGGGGTCCTTCTACTTTCTGGGCACGCGAGCCGCCGAGCCGGTCCGGGACCGCGAGATCGTCGCCGGCTACCGAGGGGCGCAGGGCTGACGGTATTACCACCGAAGGGCTCAGCAGCCGATGCGCAGCAGCTCAGCGGCCACGGTGTCAGCGACTCGGTCCCAGGAGTACCTCGCCGCCTGCGCCCTCCTTACGCCTTCGTCGACCCATGAAGGGTCCTCGAACTGCTCGGCCATCAGGTCGACGTCGCCGTCCTCGACGAGAACCGCTGCGCCGCCCACTACCTCGTCGGTCAGTTGCTGGCGTATGGCCACCACCTGGCAACCAGCGGCGAGCGCCTCGATCATCGGCAGGCCAAATCCTTCCTCCAGTGAAGCGCTTACGTAGACTGCAGCCTTCCTGAAGAGCGCACGCATCTGGTCGTTGTCGACGAATGTGAGACGCGTGCACGTCTCCGCGCCGAAGGCGTCGGAGAGGGTGCGGTAGGTCTCATCGCTGACGCCCACGCAAAGAAAACTCCGGGCCCAAGCCGGCCGAGCGCGTGCGATCGCTGCCGCTACAAGCTCGTTGCGCTTGTAGCTCCGGCCGCCAATGAGTAGCACGGTCCCATTCTGGCCGTCCGTGAAGTCCGACGGCTCAACGATTCCCGGGCCAAGGTGTAGTACAGAACACTTGCATTCCGACTCGGGGATGAGACCTACGATGTCCTCTCGGGTGCGCTCGCTGATCGCATACAGGTGCTGGGCCTTGGCCACGGTCCGCCTCAGGTCGAGGTATCGGTAGGACCGCACGAACGACCGCCGGGTCCGCCGCCAGCGGAGGTCATAGACGAAAGTCACGGTGGGTACTGCGAGTCGCAGGGGGGCCGGCGTCGTGCAGACAAGTGCGGCAGCGTGTGGTGCTTGTACGGGCAGGAGTGCCCAGTTACGCAACCGCGACAACCGGCTGTCCGGTGATGGCGGTACGGTGAGGTCGATGTCGCGGTCCCGCAACCGGGCGTAAAGACGCCGCTGATGAACGCCCACACCCGTACCGGGCAGCGAGAGGGGCGACGCCCAGACCGAAGTCTGGGATCCAGATACCCGTGGGCGTCCGCCAGCTACCAAGGCGGCATTGCTGTCGACTGGGAGGACCAGACGGCCACGATTGCTCGCGCGACAGCACGAAGTTCCGTCAATCGGTCGCGTCGCAAGGGAACCCACCCTAAGGCTCGTGCCACCAGCGCCACAGTCACCAGACAGCTGGCCATGAGAGACGAAACCCGGCGGTGGAGTCGCAGATAATTGCGGGCACCAACCGCCATGAGAGGAACGATGTAGGGCACGACCGTACGGGAGCTGGACGAGGAGTTGTGCGTGCATTCTCCCAGCGCCACATGCACCGGTATTGCTTCCTTGCTTGCTCGCGCCAAAATATCGGTGTCCTCGAAGTACAACGGGAACCGGTCGTCGAATCGGCCTAGCTGATCCCAGGCCTTGCGTGTCAGTGCGACGCAGACGAACGGAAACGCGAGTCCGTCGCCCAACAGCACAGGGTCATGACTTGGGTCAAGTGAAACGTTCTGCAAATTCCTGACGGCTCGGCGCTCGGCATACCGGCGGGTCACGGTCGAGAAGCCGGAGACGAGCGCTAGCGTAACTGGCACGGTTGGGATTGGGGTGATGCGAGTCCGCTCCTTCGGCAGGAGCCCGAGGATCGCGGCACCCCCAGTTAGGCTCAGCTGGGTCACGCCAGCGTGCAACAACTTCATTCCAGGCTCCGTGAAGACGAGATCGTCGTTACACAGGAGGATAGTGTCGAAGTCATACCGCTCCGCCACGAGATTTGCGGCACCGCCGTAGCCAGTGTTTCTACCAATGGACATGGACAATGGGTCATTCGCGAGGGCCGTGGCGGTGGCCTGGCTGTTGCATACCACGACGGGAGTGAAGCCCTGTCGCGCAGCTAGATCGGTTGTCCGGCGGACGTTCAAGAGCTGGCCGGTCGTGTACACAGGAATAACGAATATGTCCTGTCGCTCATTCACGGCGGCTCGGGAGGGAGGGATCGGCTAACCAGCCCATGTTATGCCGAGCCGAGGCAACAGGCGGCCTCCCCGGAGATGCGGCGGCGGTTTTACTCGGGGGCCCAGCATAGCGGAAGAGCACTTCGATCAAGCCCACCGTAAGAAATGACTTGTACAGGTTAATGGTCACGCCCTCGGAGAAAAATATAACCGCGGCAAACGCAAGGATCGCCAGCGCGACTGGCCAAGAGCGGAAGGTCCTCATGATGACTCGACGAGACATGTCTAGGGCCACCACTACCGCGCTCACGTACAACACGGCGCCCGTGGCACCGCCGATCATCGTACCCAGTCCGATAGCAGTCGGCGCCTGGTTGCTCGCAACTGTTGCACTCCGGGGCAGGCCCACAACATCCCGGGTGAAATGGCTGGTTAGCCCCGATGGGCGGATGACGTTCTTTATCCCCTCCAGGCTCAGCTTGTCCTGGTGGTCGATGGCGAAGAGGAGCGATCCCGCCCCACCTACGCGAAACACGAAATGACCGAGCTCGTAGTTCAGGGACGCTGCTGACAACGGGTCCGGCTTAAGCAACCCGGATGGCGACCCTCCTGTGATCGTGTGGACGCGCGCTACCCGCAGCGAGGTCAAGACGGGCGCTGAGACCAAGTAGACGCCGAAGGCGGCGACAACCAGGAACTTACGGAACTTAGTGAACCGGCCGGTAAGAAGCCAAAGGAAGACGACGGGGCCGCCGAGAGTCATGATGGCACCCCGACTTGTCGCGGTATAAGAGGCCACGGCGGCCACCATGCCGGTTCCCGCCAGGCACCAATAGCTCAACCTGCGATTACGACGCTCATACACCCAGATGCCGAGAAGCAAGAGTGCTGGAAAGAAGTAACGTTGGTAGAACAAGGTGATCGCGACAAGACGGAAGGGCAGTGTCGGATTGTACAGTGCGGATCTACCTATTCCGAACGAGATCTGAATAGTGGTAAAAAGCACATATCCCACGGTACCCACGATGAGCATTGTCGGGAAGTTCCGGCCGACGGCGCTGGCAAACTTCGGCAATGTCGTACGCGTGGGAATCGACGCCAAAATGGCGAGTAGTATACAAGTCGTTGCAAACACCAGCGTGATCAGCCCGTATGCTCGGGCGATATGATCTGGTGTCACGAAGCCATGGAATGGCGCCTGCTCGATGATAAACAGCCGGTTTCGGAGGAGGTTGTAACTGAAGAAGAACAATTGAAAAAGGCTGCCAATCAGTAGCTCAATCAGTATCGCACCATAGAAGACGGGGGGCATGTGTGACCGGACGAGAGCAGCAAGTACCAAGGCCAACGCTGCTGCATTGATCGCGCTCAAGAGTGCCCAGGTGATGATGTCTTCGCTTAGGTTGGAGCGGGCGACGAAGGCCGCGACGAGGAACGCCGCCACCAGGACGAAGCCGATCACGGATGACGCTGAGCTCCGTTGTCCAGTCCACTCGGTTGCGCCAGCGTCCGATGCACGCGCCCAGTTCCGAAAGCGCCTCGGGTTCACTGGGCGACGACCCAAGATCTGTGGGACTTGCGCCAAACCCGCTGGCGACGTACTGAGGTCATTCATCGAGGGACAGTCGCCCGATGATCCTGTGGCGGGGGCCCGGTCACCCAACGATGCTAGCCGTGCCCAGGGTGTCCGCTGCGACCAGCCAGGCGGCGGCGGAAGAAGCGCTGTCGGTGATCTGCATTATGCTGATCGCACAAGAGGCGCCGGGGGTGCGGCTTCCCATGCCTGGTGACCGGCCCGGCCTCCAGATGGCTCACTCCTTGCCGGAAAGCCTTAAAGACATGCCACGTTCTACCGATGATGAAGTCGATATCCGTCCGAGCAGGCCGGAACCGCATTTCCTAGCCGGCAGGCGGTTGCTATTCGTCGTCAACGTCGACTGGTTCTTCCTCTCCCACCGCTTGCCCTTGGCCCTCGCAGCGAAGGCCGCTGGTGCCGACGTATGGGTCACCGCCGCTGATACGGGTCGGGCGGGAGAAATCCGTGATTGCGGAATGCAGTTCGCGCCGCTCGGCGTGCACCGGCACCAGGGCGGCATTACAGGTGAAGTGCGGACACTCGTGGAGTTGGCGATACTATACCGTCGTATTCGTCCAGATATAGTCCACCACATCACAATTAAGCCGGTGCTGTATGGTTCGCTAGTGTCCCGGGTGTTACGAATCCCAACAATCAACGCGATATCAGGATTCGGTTATGCACTCGGATCGGAAGGGAGCCGCGCCTTGTCTGCTGTGGTGCGAGCGCTGTACCGGATTGTCCTACGAAGTCCTGGCGTTTACACCATCTTCCAGAACGAGGAGGACCGTGCCGAATTCACGAGCCGGCGATTTCTTCCTGCGAGCCGCGCGGTCTTGATACGCGGCTCCGGTGTGGACTGTCAAGCTTTCCGCCCGGCCACTGGGTGCCCACTGGACCGACGCGTGATATTTGCGTCGAGAATGTTGCGAGAAAAGGGAGTCGAGTATTTCGTACGCGCAGCTCGTTCGTTGATTCAGACTCATCCAGGCACACGGTTCGTGCTCATCGGTGAACCGGACGACAGCCCCTCGTCCGTGACCGCCCGTGAGCTGCGCGCTTGGCATGACGAGGGCGTAATCGAGTGGTGGGGACGACGATCCGACATGGATAATGTTCTACCCACCGGGTCTATCTTCGTCCTTCCAACATATTACCGAGAAGGTCTCCCTAAGGTCCTCCTGGAAGCGGCCGCGTGCGGCCTTCCGATCGTCACAACCGACGTTCCAGGCTGCCGGGACGTGGTGCGTCATGGCCAAAACGGCCTCTTGGTGGCGCCACACGACCAGAACGGCCTTACGGCGGCGATTGCCGAGTTGTTGGATGACCCGGCGGCTCGCCGAAGACTCGGAGCTAAGGGCCGTGAGCGAGCGCTCGCTGAGTTCGATGTGCAGGGGGTGGCCGAGCAGACGTTGTCGCTCTACGCCAAGGTGCTTGTCCGATGACTACGGTTGCAGTTACCGGTGCGAATGGGTTTATAGCGAGACATGTGCTTAATGAGTTAGTCGGTCGGGGAATTCAAACCCGCCCCCTCATTCGCCAATGTGCTCCGAGGGGCGTCGCGACGGCCGTCGAGGACGCACGGGAGGTCGATTACGACGATAGCCAGAGCGTCATGCGGGCAATTGGCGGCGCCGATGTCGTGATCCATCTTCTCGGCCAAGCGCACAATCCACGAGCATCAGCGGATGTATACCACAGGGTGAATGTCGATTGCACCTCGCGTATAATGGAGGCATGCGCTAAGGTTGGCGTTCGGCGGCTTGTCTATGTCAGCTCGGTCAAGGCTATCGGAAATGGCGGACCCGTGACGTACACCGACGACACGGAGCCTCGACCCGCCGACGCGTACGGTCGATCGAAACTGAGGGCCGAGACGACCGTTCGGGAAGGAGCGGCGGTGGCTCGGAGTGACTACGTCATCCTCAGACCGCCGGTGGTGTATGGAGCGGGGATGAAAGGCAGTCTGCGGCATCTCATCCGGAACGTGCAGCGCGGGTATCCTATACCGATACCGTACCCCACGCCAGGCCCCCGTAGCCTGGTTTCTGCGCGAAGCTTGGCTGCCGCCATAGCCGATACCGCTGAATGGCCCAGCACCATCGAATGCACGTATCTTGTCGCTGACAAGCCGGACGTCACCCTGCCGGAGCTGGTGAAAGCGATCGCCAAGGTGAGCGGGCGGGGGGCCCGAATTGTCCCCATCCCTGCGCCGCTACTTCGGAGCGTCGCCACGGTCGTAGGGCACGGCCACGCCGCCGACCGATTACTCGGGTCGCTCAGGGTGGATTCCGGTCCCTTCCGTACCACGTTCGGTTGGAAGCAGCCCTCGTCGCTCGAGGACGGGTTGCGTGAGGCAATCAGTGCACCGCCCAATTAAAGCGGTAGTCCTGTGTCTTCTCGACGAGGAGTGTACAGCTGACGAACGAACGGAGAATCGGAAAGAGAGCCGCCTCGAGGATTGCGGGAGCTGGCCGACCCGGGCGTTCGCTGCCGACTAGCCGCCAAAGCCCTCGCTGCACCAAACTAGACGTGTGCCGGTAACTCACTCGGAAGCCATGCCGATGAAGTTCGTCGCACACCTCCCTCCATGTCCGGTAGGTGGTGTATGTTCGCGCATAGTCGGCGTGAGCTTGGGCGAACGTGTCGAGGTCGACCTCCGCAGGCTTCGCGTGCGCTTTATAGATGCCGACCCCGGCGATACTCAGCTGTTTAATGCTCCATGATCGCAGCTGGTGGTCACGGATGCGATGCACGAGCGGCAGGTGCATGTGCGGTTCGATGATGAAGTGTCGGAGCGGAAAGGTGTGTACGCCAATTCCGCCGGGCTTTAGCACGCGGTAGTTTTCCGCGCAGAACAGCTTGAAGTCGATGACATGCTCACATACCTGATTCGAGACCACTATATCGAATTGTGAGTCTTCAAAGGGCCACCTGCCATCCGGATGCGTAAAGCGGATGTCCACTTCAGCGCGCGCCTGCGCACCGAGCCTTTCGGTGGCCTGCAAACCATAATTGGGAGAGTCAAAACCGCTCAGGGAGCACGGAAGTGTGTCACTCAGCAGCCGGAGTAGTCTCCCGTCTCCACACCCAGCATCAAGAATCGTCGGCCTACGTATATTGCGTTCGCCCATCTCGCGACTAATTACACCTACCAAGTGGCGATGACCCAGCCCCTTCACTCGCATGTACCTCCATTGGGCTCTCCCTTATGGCTCCTACAGCTCGCACCGTACCGTTCAATGAAGAGGTCGATTCCAGGACTGGACAGATCAGGGATCGCTTGCCTTACAATACTATCGGGCCAGTTCCACCAGGCGATCTGCTGGAGCCGCTCGATCTGTTGGTCGGAGAAGCGTCGCCGGATCTCGCGAGCGGGATTCCCGGCCACGATCGCGTATGGTCGCACGTCTCGTGTTACGACTGCTCTGGCAGCGACTACGGCGCCATCACCGATCGTCACTCCAGACAAAATGGTAGATCCGTGGCCCAGCCATACGTCATTCCCAATGACTACCGGCCCCTTGGATGCGGGATGCCCGTCTTCCCACGCCCCTCGCAGGTTCAAAAGGATCCGGAACGGATATGTTGATACCCAATCTGTTCGGTGGTTCGATCCAGCGAAGATGGTTACCTCTTTCGCTATTGAGCAGTAGGCACCAATATGAACCGGTGGATCGCTCTTGTAAGAGTAGATCCGTGGCCTACCGTAGGAATGCGGACCGATATTAATCGGACCGTCGGCCGTGGATCCGTAGGGTCTGAGGGAACGGAACGCTCTTTGCAGAGCGGCTATAACCACGCTCCACTGCCGCCTACTAGCGAGCAATCGCTGCAGCACCTTAAGGGACGATGGGCGATGAGATCGCTGGCTGCGTAACGGTATCGGCAATTCCTTCTGGCACTTTCCGGTAGGGCGGTCTTCCGCAATAAGTATAGGCCTACGGAGACCGGTCCGACATCGACTTGAGTATGAGCATACTGGTCGTTCGGTACCCTCGTCTTCAAGCGACGATATTGGGCGATCATGTCAGGAGGCTAGGCGCAGCCGGTGCCACGTGGTGTGTGGCGGAGTCAGCTTCACCGGGCCGGTTTGTCGCCCAGTGGTTCGACGCGTTCCTATGCGACAGGCTAGCGTCGAGGTAATCCGACGACGAGCCGCTCGGATGGTATGCGCGGACCTTTGGTCGCTCTGACGTGCTCTGGCGTCGTAGCCCGGTCGTGATGCCGGTCGTCGGATTGCCGGTCCCTACCATGCCTCAGTTACAATGCGGGTCGCCTGCTTCTCTTCGCCGACGCAATGTCGGTACCTCCTTGTCTTTGAGAGCGCCTTGAACCGTATAGTGATGAAAATCCGTGCAGTTGTCGGACTGATTCCGATACGAGCTGTACAATCAAGCGCACAGTTGCTCGGTGGGCGCGCCTTCCCGTTGATCGGTGCTCTCCTCGCAGGAATTCTCGTCGCACGAACCGAAGGCCCTTCGTCGTTTGGCCTGTATACAGCATCCTTCGCGCTTTGCTCATTAACGGTAGGCGGAGCGACATCCGGGCTTCCCATCTTGCTCTTGCGCCGATCAGCCGAAGGCAATATTGACAGCAGCACTCTGAAACGTGCGGTTCTGTACCAGCTTGGAGCCTCCTGTGTTGCGATTCCAGCCTCCGCCATTCTGGGTTCGGTTATATTTGACGGCAGCCGTGGATTCTACGCTACCCTATTCGCTGCTACATATTTCGCTGTCACGAATCTCGCGACAATGGGTCAGAATGTACACGGTGGGCGCAGACACTTTTGGCGCGTGGCGGGAGCAGACATGGTCGCCGGAGCCCTCTACCCGGCATTGACGGCGCTGGCGCTCGCACTCGGATACGGGGTACCGGGTGCATTGCTGGCGCTAGCGGTCGCCGCCGCAGTGTCCTGCTTGGTGGCATGGACCGCGCTCCCAACGTTTCCGATGGCCGGCCGTGCATCGTCGCTTAAAGTACTGGACGGCATGACATTCACCGCCTTCGGCTTAGCGAAGGCCGGATACGGGAGACTTGATGCGGTAATCCTCTCCATAGTAGCCGGCCCAGCGGTGGTTGGGTATTATTCCGCTGCATACCGCCTTCTGGGTCCCTTTGTACTCGGCGGAGCGGCATTCGCTACGGTGTACTTTACCCATCTGTCGCATGCAGTGTCGGACCCGGAGCGATGGATGCGAGTGCGGCGGCATGGCGCGCTGCTACTCTTTATGGCGGCGTTCATCGGCATGGTGTCTGTGTCGCTAGTCGTCCCTAAGGTAGTCGACGTCCTCTATGGAGAAGGCTTCTCGCCCGCGATTGCTCCTGCGCGTATACTTATGTTGAGCATAATTCCTTGGGCGCTCTACTGGCCAAGATTGCTTGAGTTAGCCTCCGTGCACCAAGAGACTCGCGCCACGGTCTCCCTCACCATCGGAATGGTCGTTGACGTGGTACTGGTGGTGTCGATTGGCGCACGCTTCGGAGCAGTGGCCGCAGCATGGGCATGGGTCGCGTCCGAGTTCGCTACGCTGCTTACTCTCAGCCTCCTGAGTCGTGGTATCGACGAACGGCTATCGGCTCAACATGCGAGACCTGCGAGCCCCGCCCAATCCGAGCCGACCTGCTAAGGAGTCGCCATGTCGCATGTAGCGCGAAGCACCTATCCCGATGCGGATCGTCGGGACATCATCCAGTTCGTCCCGCCTAGGGCAGTCAAGGTCCTCGATGTGGGGTGTTGGCGAGGGGCGTTTGGCGCTGAGTTGAAGCGGCAGCGGCCGTCAGTCAAGGTCGTGGGAGTGGAGCCTGATGAGACGGCTGCCTTCACGGCGACGCGGCGCCTCGATCAAGTTATCGTCGGTCGCTTCCCCCAGGACGTGTCCAGTGGTCCGTATGACTGCATAGTGTTTAACGACGTCCTTGAGCATCTTGAAGACCCGTGGAAGGCACTCCGCGCTGCCAAAGAGTTAATGGGTGAGGGAGCGAAAGTCGTTGCTGTGATCCCCAACGTTAGGCATGTTCGTGTCATCGTACCGCTGGTATTGTTCGGCCGCTGGGAATACACTGACGCCGGCATCCTTGACCGCACTCATCTCCGTTTTTTCACCGAAGCGTCGATGGTGACACTGTTTGAGGACAGCGGATACGATGTTGAGTCCATCACGCCGCTGGATATAAGCGATGTGGGTATGCGGGGTATAGTCATGCGGATATTGTTCAGTCCACTTGGACGAAGACACAGCGTCGGCCTTCGGGCTACTCGCTATGGTATTGTCGCAGCACCGAAGCAGTCATAGGGTAGCCGTAGCTCAGGCTGGCGTGCTACATATGGTAGTAGGCCCGGTACCATTCCATGAAGCGGTGTATTCCAACCTCGATAGGTATTGTCGGAACGAATCCGGTAGCTCTGTGCAAGTCGTCAATGTCTGCGCTGGTGGAAAGCACATCACCCGGTTGCATCGGTAACATATCGAGAATTGCTGGCCGCCCGGCGGAACGTTCTATCGTTTCGATAAAGGTCAGCAGCTGCACCGGGCTACTGTTTCCGATGTTGTACAGGCGATAGGGTGCGTCGCTGGTCGCTGGGTCAGGCATATCTCCAGACCACGCGACGTCTGGCGTTGCCTGGAGATCAAGGACGCGAAGAACACCTTCAACAACATCATCTATATATGTGAAGTCTCTTTCCAGTTTCCCTTCGTTGAATACCTTGATGGGCTGCCCCGTGAGTATCGCGCGGGCGAAAAGGGAAGGCGCCATATCAGGGCGACCCCAGGGTCCGTAAACGGTAAAAAACCTCAAGCCGCTCGTCGGTATCCGATAGAGGTGGCTATAGGTATGCGCCATAAGTTCTGTCGCCCTCTTGGTGGCTGCGTAGAGGCTCACCGGATGGTCAGCGCCGCGGTGCACCGAGAATGGCTTCCGGGTGTTGGCCCCGTACACCGAGCTGGATGACGCGTAAACTAGGTGCTCCGTATCGTTCTGGCGGCACTGCTCAAGAATGTTAAGTGTGCCGACGACGTTGGCGTCGACATAAGCGCGCGGGTTGGTGATCGAGTACCGCACGCCGGGCTGCGCAGCAAGGTGCACGACGCGGTCTGGATCGTTCCTGAATGCTGACGCAACATCTCGGACGTCGGCAAGGTCTCCGCGCACCATCTGGAAGCCGAGTCGGGGTGTAAGCATCGCCAAGCGGGCTTCTTTGAGTACTGGATCATAATAGTCGTCTAGATTGTCGAGCCCGATAACTTGGTCGCCTCGATCCAGAATTGCCGCACTGACGTGAAAACCAATGAAGCCTGCGGCGCCGGTCACGAGAACCTTCACGGCTCCATGCTAATCGGTTCTTCCCGAAACTCGGTCGAGTCGACCAGCTTGAACTGATCACCCATGATCATGCCAGTCAGGATGCGGTCAACAGCGCAGGCGGGAGGTCGGAGCAGACGAGCAGCGCGCCAGTGACGTCGTTGGCTCTCGACTGGAACCCGTAGGCCTGCGCTCGATGCCTCCATCTTGCCGTGGTAACGCTCCGAAGCGGCGTTGGTGGCCCGACGGCCGGCGTGGTAGTTGAGGGACTCCGGTCCCCAGCGGCAGAAGCTGGGTGATGGCCGAGCCGTCACCCCCGCGCCCTGGTAGGCCTCGGCCAGGTCGGCCACGACCTGGTTGGCCGCCCGTTCGGTCTCGGCGCAGAAGATCACGTGCAAGCGACTGCACCAGGCCCCACACCACGTCGACCTCGGGGTAGGCCGAGAATGGCGACCCGAGGATGGCCGTCTCCTCGCCGCTCAGCCGGTCCAGGCGCCTTACGAGCAGGAAGCGGTTGTGAAACACCGGGGTCAAGCGGACGCGGCTGGGTGTGGGCGTCACGGCGCGCCGAGACCAGCCCCGTGGCGAAGTCACTTACGACGTGAAGCGGTCGACAGTCGACCCCGTGGCGGGCGTTGGGCAGCCATTTCCGGACCGCCCCCCGGTAGCATTCGGCCCATGTCGGTGACGACCACCGACACGGCTTGCGCCAGGCCGGCGACTGCTTGGCCAAGAACCCGCCCACATGTCGGCGTAGCCGCCGTAAGCACGGCGCCGGCCTCCGTCCACTCCGTGCGAGAATCACCCGGTGGCGGAACCGATGCATCTGCAGGTCGTGATCGTCGGCCAGGGGTCGGCCGGACTGCCGTTGGCGATGAGAGCCGTCGAGGTTGGCCACCGGGTTGTCGGCCACGACATCGATGAGGGTCGAGTCAAACGGCTGCTATCCGGCGACTCGTACGTGGACCACGTGCCCTCGGACAGACTTGCCGCAGCGCTCGACACCGGTCGGTACCTGCCCACGACTGACTCGCAGGCGTGCGAGAACTTCGACGTGGCGGTCATCACCATCCCCACCCCGTCCAGTCGGGGTGTTCCGGAGTGGTCCCTCGTGGAGTCGGCGGCGGTCACGCTCGCCCGCCACCTGCGCCCCGGCGCGACGGTCGTGCTGGAGTCCACCACGTACCCCGGCACGACCGATCTGCTCGGCACCCTGCTGGAGAACCACTCGGGTCTGGCCGCAGGGAGCCAGTTCCATCTCGGATACAGCCCGCAGCGAGTCGATCCAGGGAACCCAGAGTGGAACTTGGTGAATATCCCCAAGATCGTCTCGGGCATCGACGCTGCTTCTCTCGTGGCGGTGAAGGACTTCTACGACGGGATCGTCGACAAGACCGTGCCCGTCGTCGGCACCAGGGAGGCCGAGCTCGCGAAGCTGCTCGAAACCGCCTTCCGTCATGTGAACATCGCCTTGATCAACGAGATAGCCATCTTCGCGGGGCATGTCGGTGTCGACGTGTGGGAAGCGATAGAAGCCGCCTCAACAAAGCCGTCAGGCTTCCTCCCGTTCAAGCCAGGCCCCGGCGTGGGCGGCGAATCATTGTCGATCGATCCCAGCTACCTGCCGTCGCAGGCGCGGCGAAATCTCGGTCGGTCCTTCCGGTTCGTCGAGGTGGCGAACGACGTCAACGACCGGATGCCTTACTACGTGGTGAGTCGTGTCATGGCGGCGGTCAACCGGCAGGGCCTGCCCATGAGTCGGTGTCGCGTGCTGATCCTGGGACTGGCCTACAAGCGCAATGTTGGCGACGACCGGGAGTCGCCAGCGGTCGTGATCGCAGAGCAGCTCTTGGCCCTCGGTGCAGACGTGCGGGCCGCCGATCCCCATGTCGTGGACCAGCATGTGGACTCTCGGGTTCGGCGCGTTGATGCCAGTCCCGAAGAGCTGGCGGCAGCCGATCTCGTCGTTCTCTTGACCGACCATGACGCATTCGACCTGGGGGCGGTGCGCACCCACGGCCGGTTCATATTCGACACCCGGCATTGCCTTGAGGCAGGCGAGAACGTGGAGTTCCTGTAGCGGATCTGGTGCACCACTCGGCGCGGCTCTTTGCACCCTCGCCCCCACCATCCGCGCCCGCCGACGCCCCCCGGGTTAGCTTCGCCCCTGCTTCCCCCTGAGCGTTCAGGACCAGCCCTATGAAATCCGCAGCGTTGGTGGCCGGCGGCCGGCAGGCCCAGTCCGTGGTGGCGGCCCTCGCCGCCTGGGACGACGAGCGGCTGTGCACCCTGCTGCGGCGGCGGCCCGACCTGGGCGCCCCGCCGCCCCACACCCTGGCCGCCCTGGCCGAGCGGGTGGTCCAGGAGGGCAGCGCCTTCGCCGCCTACGGGAGCCTGGACCGCAGCGCCCAGCAGGTGGCCGAAGTGCTGCACCTTTTCCCGCCTCCGGTGGCGGTCGGGCACCTGGCCCACCTGGTGGCGCCCGGGGTGACGCCGGCCCACCTGGAGCGGGCGCTCGGCGAGCTGGAGGAGCTGGCCCTGGCCTTCCGCGACGGTGACCGGATCACCCCCAACCCCGGCCTGAACGGCGTCGGCAGCCGCACCGGCCTGGGGCCGCCGATCGCCACCCTCCTGAGCACCCGGCGGGCCACGGAGCTGGCCGACATCTGCCGGCGGCTGGGGGTGAAGCCCGGCCGGGACAAGCCCACCAGCCTGCAGGCCATCACCGTCCACCTGGCCCAGCCGGCCAACGTGGCCGACCTGCTGGCCAAGGCGCCCGCGGCCGCCGCCGACCTGGCCGACCGGGCCGCCCGGGAGTGGGGGTTCGTCGAGGGCAGCCCCTACCACCTCGAGGACCGCACCCCCGCCGGGTGGCTGGCCAACCGGGGCCTGCTGGCCAGCGTCGACTGGTACCGGCTGGTGATGCCCGGAGAGGTGGGCCTGGCCATGCGGGGCGGCCACGTCTACGAGGAGTTCTCGCCCGACGGGCCCGAGCTGCGCACCCATTCGGTCGACGCCCAGGCGGTGGACGCGGCCGGCGCCGAGGCCGCCCTGGCCGTGGTGGCCGACCTGGCCACCGTCCTCGAGCGCTGGGTCGCCGAGCCGCCGGCCCTGCTCAAGGACGGCGGGGTAGGGGTGCGCGACGTGCGCCGGATGGCCAAGGCCACCGAGCGCGACGAGCGCGACGTGGCCCGCCTGCTCGACATCGCCGCCGCCGCCGGCCTGGCCGGGGCCGACGGGCGGGCCGGCCAGGCCCTGCCCACCGCGGCCTTCGACCAGTGGCTGGGGCTGGCCGCCCCCGCCCGGTGGGCCCGGCTGGTGGACGGTTGGCTGGGCGCCGACCTGGAGCCCAGCGTGGCCGGCGCCATCGACACCAAGGACAAGCGCATCCCGCCGCTGCTGAACCGCCGCAACCCGACGGCGGCCGACCGCCGCCGCTGCGTGCTGGCCGCCCTGGCCGCGGTGGCCCCGGGCCGTGGTGCGGAGGTGGCCTCGGTGGCGGCCCGGGCCTGCTGGGCGTCCTCGGCGCCGTGGGCCGGGGGCCCGGCGCGGCCGGCCACCCTGGCCGGCTGGGTCCTCGAGGAGGCCGAGCTGCTGGGCCTGGTGGCCAAGGGGTCGCTCACCGAGGCCGGCCGGGCCGCGGCGGGCGGCGACCTGGCCGGGGCGGCCGACGCCCTGGCCCGGCGGGCGCCGGCGCTGGTCGAGCGCTTCGTGCTCCAGGCCGACCTCACCGTGGTGGCCCCCGGGGCCCTTGCGCCGGCGGTGGCGGCCGAGCTGGAGCTGCTGGCCGACGTGGAGTCGCGGGGGGCGGCCACCGTCTACCGCCTGAGCGAGCGCACCGTGCGCCCTGCCTTCGACGCCGGCCGCTCGGCCGCCGAGGTCACCGCCTTCCTGGAGGCCCACGCCGCCCACGGCGTCCCCCAGGCCCTGGCCTACCTGGTGGCCGACGTGGGCCGCCGCCACGGCCGTCTGCGGGTGGGCGCGGCCACCTGCTACGTCCGCACCGACGACCCTGCCCTGACCGCCGAGGTCGGCCAGGCCCGGGCCCTGGCCCGCCTCGGCCTGCGCCCCATCGCCCCCGGGGTCCTGGTCGGCGACGGCGACCCGGCCAAGGTGATCGGCGCCCTGCGCGACGCCGGCTACCTCCCCGTGGCCGAGGACGCCACCGGCGCGGTCGTGATCACCCGCCCGCCGGCCCGGCGGGCGCCGCCGAGGCCGAAGGCCGCCGCCCCGAGGCCGGCCGGCGTGCACGGGAAGGGGCCCACGGACCTGGCGGCCGCCGTCGCCGCCCTGCGGGCCGGCCTCGGGGCGGCGGCCTTCGGC
>Ga0247708_1000084_pt1 | contig 24597 bp, 18 predicted proteins | sample 42W_NmetaG_FD_189040 | JGI IMG/M metagenome (GOLD analysis project Ga0247708, IMG submission 189040) | Soil microbial communities from hillslope of Landscape Evolution Observatory, University of Arizona, Oracle, AZ, United States - 4-2-W_N | ecosystem: Engineered > Artificial ecosystem >...
TCGCGACGCGGGCGCAGGTGTTGCGGTGGTGGCTCGTCGCGGGGATCGTGGTCTATGTCCTGTACACGCTGCTGCAGGCGATCCATCTCGCGGTCCTCGACGAGGAGAGCTTCGCCGGCGGTGACGCGCTCGCTGCAAGCGACTCCCGCCTGCTGGCAGGCGCCGTCGCGCTGCTCCTCACCTACGCGGTCACGACCGTGCTGTGGCTCAGGTGGTTCCACCGTGCCTACCGGAACCTCCCGGCACTCGGGGCCCCCGAGCTGCGCTTCGGCACCGGGTGGGCGGTCGGCGCCTGGTTCGTCCCGATCCTCAACCTCTTCCGGCCCAAGCAGGTCGCGAACGACCTCTGGCGGGGAACCGAGCCGCAGGGGCGCGTCAACGACCCGCTCTGGACGACGCGACCGCTCCCGCCGCTCGTCCACCTGTGGTGGGCCGCCTGGCTGATCACCGGCTTCCTCGCGAACCTGAGCTTCCGCACGGGGCTCGACGCCGAAACGCTCGCGGAGGAGCGAAGCTCGGTCAGCCTGGATCTCGCGCTAGGGGTCCTCGACATCGTGACGAGCGTCCTCGCCCTGCTGTTCGTGCGCTCGGTCAGCACCCGCATGGCGGCACGCGCCGAGGAGCTCGGCGCCGTGAGCGCCGACGTGGACCGCCTCCGCGAGCACGAGGAGCGCCGCGGCGGCCGGCCTGCGACCGCGGCCCTCGTCGTCGGTGGCGCGGCGGTCGTCGTGTTCTCGGTGGCGGTCGCCGTCGGCGCCACCAGCAACCAGGAGCGCGGCAGCGTGCCAGCCCGGGAGCCGGTCGGGATCTTCGAGGTCTCGGTGGGGGACTGCGTGAGCGGGCTCGGCGACGGCACCGAGCTGCGCGCTGTCGCCCGCGTGCCGTGCCGGCAGCCCCACGAGGCGGAGGTGATCGACACCGTTACGGTCGCGGGCGCCCGCTTCGAGCTCGAGCGCGTGCTCGCGGAGGCGGAGGAGCGCTGCGGGGAGAGGCTTCTGGAACTCGCCCCCGCCCGCCGCGGGGGACCGGCGCTGTTCTACCTCCATCCGACGGAGGAGAGCTGGAGGCTCGGCGACCGCGAGATCCTGTGCATGGCGCACTACGAGGTGCCCCGGCGAGGCTCACTCAGGGACCCCTAGCAGGCGCATGCCGTGACCTCCTGACCGGGCGCTGCCGGCGGGGCGCTCGACCCACTAAGCGGCGCGCTCAGGCGGCACGCCGTGCAGCGCCGCCTCTACCGCTCGAAGCCGCTCTGGGGCCGGCCATCGATACCTTTTTGGTACATGCGGGATTGATTGTCCCGATATCGTCCCGTCGCGCCCGTAGGGGGCGCGCACTCGGCAAGGGGGAAGCTCGCATGCGCAGGTACCTGTTCACCGCATCGGTTCTCGCGCTGGCGTTCGTGGCGCCCGCGAGCGCGCAGATCGCGCCCGTCCCGTTCCCGAACGAGGACTGCTACGCCCCTGCCGGCGACCCCGCGCCCGGCACGAACGCCTGGCGTGAGCGCGACGCGAAGAACCAGGCCTGCGCCGCGCTGCGAAACCGCGACCAGCTCGCAAGCCCGGCCTACGGCTACGCGCACCACACCGCCTTTCCCGAGCTTCACCTGGAGGCGCTCGCCGAGCAGGCCCAGGACCCGACGCATCCCCGCGGCGGCATCACGACGCTCATCCCGGGCTCGCGCGCGGCCGACCCCTTCCGCACCATCCGGCGCTGGACGGAGGCGGGACGCGGGAGCGTGACGCGCGTCGCCTTCGCGGCGCAGAACGGGTCGACGCTGCGCGGCTACGTCTTCACGCCGCCGGCGAGCGTGCAGAAGCCGGCCTCGGGCTACCCGGGCGTCGTGATCACCAACGGCTCGGTCCAGGGCTACCAGCACCTCTACTTCTGGGCCGCGCAGGACCTGGCCTCGAACGGCTACGTCGTGATGACCTACGACGTCCAGGGCCAGGGCGACTCCGACGCCTTCGGAAGCGACTGCCCGGGCGCGTGCAGCGGCGTGCCCTACCAGCAGAGCTACAACTTCTACCAGGGGGCCGAGGACTCGCTGAGCTTCTTCCTGAGCCCGGCGAACCCCCAGCGCGCGAAGATCGACGCCGCCCGGGTCGGCCTCGCCGGGCACTCGCTCGGGGCGGGCGCGGTGAGCCAGGTCGGCCAGTGCGACAAGCGCGTCAAGGCGATCGTCGCCTGGGACAACCTGAGCGCCCCCTCGACCTGCAGCGGCGCGACGATCGCGCCCGAGAACCAGTCCGGCTCGACCCGCAACGCGCCCGCGCTCGGCATCTCCAACGACTACGGGTTCTGGACGCAGCCGACGGAGACCCCGCCGAACCCGGAGGCCAAGAAGAGCGGCTTCCGGGCCCTGGCCGACGACGGCGTCGACACGGCCGAGATCGTCCTGCGCGGCGCCACGCACCTCGAGTACACCTACATCCCGGTCGTGCTGCCCGCGAGCCGGCTCGGCGAGCGCTTCGCCTCGCACTACACGGTCGCCTGGTTCGACCGCTACCTCAAGGGCGACCCGACCGCGTTCGACCGGATCACGGCGACGGCCTTCGACGCGGGCGCCGACTCGACGTCCATCGGTGCGGGCGACTACAGCGTGGCCGCGGCGACCGCGAGCCCGCTCGACCCGCTGGCGGGCAACGTGCCCTACCGGATCGCCGGGATGCCGGTGAGGGACGCGGTCTCGTTCTACTACCGCTCGGCCTACTCGGTGACCGATCCGGCGACTGGCGCGAGGGTCGCCTGCGGTGACATACGCGCCGGCTGCTCGGACTAGCCGAGCGGCCCGTCCCGCGTGCCGCTTGGGCCCGGCACGCCGCGGACACCCGAATTGAGGTAGGCGTCGAACGCATCCACGCCGGCCCGAAAGCGGTCGCTCTCGATGCAGACGAGCTGCGCGGTCAGCTCCTGCTCGAGCGTTGCCGCGAGCGCCGGCTTGGTGGCGGCGTCGATCACTCGCTTGGCGAGTCCGTTAGCCAGGGCAGAGCAGGTCAAGACCTCGTCGACCAGCGTGGCGGTCGCAGCGTCGAGTTCCTCCCGGGTCGGCGACACCCGGTTGGCGATCCCGAGCCGGGCGGCGCGTTCGCCGTCCACGAGTGCGCTGGTCAACACCAGCTCCTTGGCTCGGCCCGCACCCACCAGCGCCCCGAGGCGGGCGAGCCCGCCCACGTCGGGTACTGCGCCAATGCGCGTCTCCGGCAGGCCGAGCACCGCATCGGCGCTGACGACCCGCAGATCGCAGGCCAGCGCCAGCTCGAAGCCGGCGCCCACGCACCAGCCTTGGATTTGTGCCACCGTCGGCTTCGGCATCTGCTCGAGCAGGTCGGCGACGGCTACGAAGTCGGCACGGACAGCTCGAAGCCGCGAGCCGTCGGCGAGCTCGCGCAGCGTGGAAATGTCGATCCCGGCGCAGAACGACGGTCCCTTCCCGCGCAGCACCACGCACTCGATTTCCGGCTCGTCGGCTGCAAGGCGCAGCTCCATCGCCAGCGCTTGCACGAGCATCCCATCGAGCGCGTTCCGGCGATCTGGCCGGCTCATCACCACGTGGCGTGCCGCCCCGTGGTCCTCGGTGGTCACCGGCTTCACGGGCCCGGACGGTATATGCCCTATCCGCCAGGCGCCTGTGCATGCGCCCAAGGTCCGCCCTGCCCTTTGGGCGCCCACTGCGCCGCGGCCGCGAGGGCCGCGGATAGGCTCAGCGCATGGCTGTGGCCGAGCAGACTATCGCCGCCTGTGCCGCTCACATCGAGGGTCAGGTGGACGAGATGGTGGAGCGACTCGTCAGCGAGTTGCTGGCAGCCATTCCGGAGTTCGGTGAGGACGACGACCTTCGTCGCGAGACAGCGGAGAGCGCGCGCGGCAACGTGGTCGCGATGCTCTCGGTCTACAACGGAGAGGCGAGCGCGAGCGATGTGCGGATCGCGCCGGAAGTGGTCGGTTTCGCCCGCGGGTTGGTGCGCCGCCGGATGCCGCTCGAGCGCCTGATCTCCTCCTACCGGGTTGGCCAGGCGCTCTTCTGGCGGGAATGGCTCGGGGTTCTGACAGAGCTCGTCGAGGATCACGACGAGTTCGTCGCCGCCCTGCGAATCTCGAGCGACGACCTTTTCAGCTATCTCGACCGCGTCGTCAGCCACGTGGTCATCGAGTACGAGCGCGAGCGTGAGCAATGGCTGCGGCGCGCCGTCGCCAGGCGCACGGACCTGGTGCAACGCATCCTGCGTGGCGAGGCCGTGGATGTGGATGCCGCGAGCCGCACCCTGAGTCACGAGCTGCGTGCCGAGCAGACCGCACTCATCGTGTGGGCGGCCCACCCGGACGAGCCCGACCGGCTCGTAAGCCGCCTCGAGGCAGCGGTTCACGAGGTCGCCCGCAGCTGCGGAGCCGCACGGGCGCTCACCCTTCCCATCGGGACGACATCCGTCTGGTCGTGGATCGCGACCGGTGGGCCGCCCGAGCTCTCGGCGCTCGAGGCTGCGGCGGAGAAGCTCGGTGATCCGGAGATCCAGCTCGCCTGCGGCTATTCGGCGTCTGGCGTCGAAGGCTTCCGGCGCAGCAACGAGGAGGCGCTGCGGGCGCAGCGGGTGGCCGTGCAGGCGTCCGATTCGGCGCGCCTCGTCGCGTATCCGCGCGTCGAGGCGGTCGCACTCATGTCGCACGACGACGCCGAGGTACGCCAGTTCATCGCTCGCGAGCTGCAAGGACTGGCCGCGCGCGACGCGAGTGCCGAGCGGCTGCGGGAGACGGTGCGGGTCTTTCTGGAGGAGGGCGGCAACGCGCGCCGCGCCTCCGAGCGCCTGTTCACACACAAGAACACCGTGCTTTACCGTCTCCAGCGGGCCGAGCGGCTGCTCGGCCGGCCGGTTCAGGAGGAGCGTTTGCGGCTGGAGATCGCGCTCCTGCTCGTGCACACATTGGGCGAGCGGACGCTGCCCGCCGCGGCCTGACCTACGCTGGGCGCCCGCACAAGCCGGGCTCTCAACTCTGGACTCCCCGTCCAAGTGCGGCCCCGCCGGCCGTGGCTACGGTCGCCAGGCGACGCCAGAAGGCGCGCAGGACGCCAGGGGAGCGGGAATGCCAGGAGCGCAGCGCACGCCGCGCGTGCTCGCGGTCGACGCGGGCGGCACGATGACGGACACCTTCATCGTCGACGAGACCGGCGAGTTCGTAGTCGGCAAGGCGCAGTCGACCCCAGAGGATGAGGCCGAGGGCCTGCTCAGCTCGGCGGTCGATGCCCTGCGCCAATGGGACACGACTCCCGCTCAGGCATTCCCGCAGATCGTCTCGGGTGTTTTCAGCGGCACAGCGATGCTCAACCGCCTGCTCACGCGCAGCGGGCTCAACGTCGGCGTGATCGTGACCGCAGGCCACGAGGACATCCTGCAGATGGAGCGCGGCATCCAGACCTACCTGGGCTATTCATACGCCGACCGCCTCCACGTAGCCACGCACCACCACAACGAACCGCTCGTCCCCCGAAACCAGGTGCTGGGCGTGCGGGGACGCATCGACCTCATGGGAGCCGAGGCGCTCCCGCTGCGCGAGGGCGAGGCGCGGGAGGCCGCCCAGCAGCTGCTCGATGCAGGTGTCGACGCGATCTGCGTCTGCCTCCTCTACGCCTACCGCAATCCCGCCCACGAGCTCCGCGTCGGCGAGATCCTCGCTGAGGAGAAGGCTGCGCGCGGACTGAACGGCGACCTACCCGTCTTCCTGTCCTCCGAGTTCTACCCGTCCCGACGCGAGTTCCCGCGGCTGAACTCCACCGTGATCGAGGCCTACGCCGCGGAGCCCTCCCGGGCCACGCTCAGGCGGGTGCGCGAACGCACCGCGGCCTACGGCGCCGGCTTCGAACTCCGGGTCATGGCCGCTCACGGCGGCACGGTGTCGATCGACTCCAAGCAGCTTGCGACGACCCTCGTCTCGGGCCCGATCGGTGGCGTGATCGGCGCCGGCTGGCTCGCGGAGCGACTCGGGGCGCGCAACGTCATCTGCACCGACATCGGCGGCACGAGCTTCGACATCGGCCTGATCACCGACGGACGCCACGAGCTCGACGCCACGCCTGACGTGGCGCGCTTCCTCCTCAGCTCGCCCAACGTGCTGATCGACTCGGTGGGAGCGGGCACCGGCTCGTACGTCCGGTTCGATCCGTTCGCGCGGCGTCCCGAGGTCAGCCCGGACTCCGCGGGCGCGAGGATCGGCGTGTGCTGGCCCGAAGGCGGCGTCGACACCGTTACGGTCACCGACCTCAACCTGATCCTCGGCCGGCTGAACCCGGACTACTTCCTCGGCGGAGACATCGACCTCGATGTCGAGCGGGCGCGGCGCGAGGTCGCCCGCCAGCTGGCCGAGCCGCTCAACCTGGGAGTCGAGGCCGCGGCCGCGGGGATCCTGGAGCTGTTCGAGTCGAGCCTGCGCAACGAGGCAACCGGCCGCGTGCTGGGCAAGGGATATTCGCCCGTCGACTACACCCTGCTCTGCTACGGCGGTGGCGGCCCGCTCCACGTCGCGGGCTACACCGAGGGCGTTCCCTATGCGGAGGTGCTCGTGCCGGCGTGGGCAGCCGGCTTCTCGGCCTTCGGCTGCGCGTGTGCCGACTTCGAGCTGCGCCTCGACCGCACGGTCGATCTGCCGCTACTCCCGGTCCATCCCCCCGAGCAGCGTGTGGCCATGGCGGGGCTGATCGAGGCCACCTGGGCCGCGTTGCGCGAAAGCGTGGCCGCCGAGTTCGCGAAGTCCGGCTTCGGCGAGGACGACCTTCGCTTCACCCACGCGGTGCGCATGCAGTACTACGGACAGCTGATCGACATCGAACTCGACTCCCCTGTCTCGACCCTGCAGACACAGGAGAATCTCGAGGCTCTGATCTCGGCGTTCAACGCCGCCTACCGGAGCACCTACGCGCGCTCTGCACCCTCGCCCGAGCTGGGCTACCTGGTCACCCAGGCGATCGTGCGCGGTTCGGTCGATGTCGAGAAGCCGCGGCTGCCGACATTCGACGAAGTGCCGGGCACGCCGCCGCTCAAGGGCGGCCGCGAGGTCTGGTGGCGCGACGGTTTCGTGTGGACCGACGTCTACGAAATGGACCAGGTGCTACCGGGACACGCAATCCAGGGCCCTGCCGTGATCGAGGCCCCGGCCACCACGTTTGCCATCCCCCCGGGGCGTCAAGCCTGGCTCGACCGCCACCAGATATTCCACCTCGAGACACGCTGACTGGAGGGTCCGTGGCCACGATCGATGTAGTCAGGGGAGGGGAGCGGGAACGCCACGGCATCGGCTGGAGCGGGCTCACCCTCCAGAAGATGCTCGCCGACTCCGAGCGGCGCTTCGCGGAAACCGGCTTCTACGCCGGCCTCGACCGGCTCGAGCTCAAGGAGTGCGATCCGATCGGCTACGAGAAGATCTTCAGTCGCGTTCGCGGCGGGCTCGTATCCGCGCGCGAGACGGCGCTCAACATCTCCGCGTCACCGATCGTGCGGGAGCTCGGAGAGCTGTGCTTCGCGCTCTACACACCGGAGGGCGACTCGGTCGCCCTGTCGACCGGGATCATCGTGCACGTCCACACCATGTCGAGCGCGATCAAGTACATGGTCCGCAACGGCTGGGAGGACAACCCCCGCATCCGGCCCGGCGACATCTTCGCCAACAACCAGCCGACCATCGGGGGGGTGCACAACGCCGACGTCCAGACCTTCGTCCCGATCTTCTGGGAGGACGAGCTGATCGCATGGGCGGGCGGCGTCTGCCATGTGATGGACATCGGGGCTGCCACACCCGGTGGCGCGCCGGTGGGGCCGACCACGCGCTACGAGGATGGGATCGACCTCACCTGTACGAAGATCGGCGAGGAGGACACGATCGCCGCGTGGCACTGGAAGCGCTGCGAGCTGATGAGCCGCTCGCCGAAGTCGTACATCCTCGACGAGCGCACCCGCCTCGCGGGCTGCCACATGATCCGGGACACGGTCGAGCGGCTGATCCTCGACGAGGGCGTCGGACGCGTGAAGACTTTCATGCGCGAGGCGATCGAGGACGGCAGGCGGGGCTTCAAGGCTCGCGTTCGGGCGATGACGGTGCCCGGCCGCTACCGCTCACCGGGATTCCTCGACGTGACGTTCGCCGACAAGGAGACCCTCCCGGCTCGGGCTCGCCGGGACTTCCTCATGCACGGGGCTTACGAGGCTCGCATCGGCGAGGACGGTCACTTCACGGTCGATTTCGACGGCAGCTCGGCCTGGGGTTGGCACTCGATGAACGCAACCCCCTCGGGAGTCACTGGCCTGATGTGGATCCAGTTCACCCAGACGCTCATCTTCGACGACAAGGTGAATGACGGGGCCCATTTCGCGACAACGGTTGTGGCCCCCGAAGGCACCTGGGCAAACCTCGACAAGGACGAGTGCTCGACTTCCGGGGCCTGGGGCATCCTCTTCCCGGCCTATTCCGGTTATCCCCGGTCGCTCGCGCGCGCACTCCAGTCCCGCGGGTTCATCGAGGAGGTCGTGGGCAGCTTCTCGACGCCCGGCAATGTGATGCAGGGCGGCGGCATCGACCAGTACGGGCAGATGTCCGGCTTCATGCACTTCGAGGTCGGCGCCCAGGGGCAGGGGGCGAAGTACGTGCTCGACGGGCTCGACTACGGAGCAGCCCCGTTCAACCCGGAGGGGGACATGGGCGACGCGGAGATGTGGGAGTTGATGGCGCCCCTTCTCTACCTGGGCAGGCGAGTCAAGCCGAACACCGGGGGACTCGGGCGCCACCGCGGCGGCTCGAGCTTCGAATCGGCATACCTGGTCTGGGGAACGGAGAACTACGAGCTGCAGAACATCCTGACGGGAGCCGTCTTCTCGTCGCCGGGACTGTTCGGCGGATACCCCGCGGCCACGAGTTACGTGCACACCATCTATGGCGCCGACCTGCTCGACCGGGCGGGGCGTGGTGAGGCGTACCCCGTACGCGACGGTGACTTCGAAGCTCCGGAATTCCTCGAGATAGAGGGTGACCGCGTCCATCGGCAGGACGCGCTCACGATGCTCCGTGCCGTGCGGACGGGCGACGTGTACGTGTCCGTCATGAAGGGCGCGGGCGGGATCGGCGACCCGCTGCTTCGCTCGGTTGAGGCGGTTCAGCGGGACCTCGACGAGGGACATCTGCTGCCGCGCTTCAGCGAGTCCGTCTACGGGATCTCCGATCGCGACGCGGTGAGGCGACGGCGTCTCGAATCGGTCCGGTCGGTCTCCGACTGGTGGGCAGAGCAGCGCGAACGCGTGCTCGCCCAGGATCTGATCGACGCGGTGAGGGTGATGTACGCCGAGTCGATGAGGCTGTCGCCGCGCTGGGCGGCGGAGTTTCGCGGGTTCTGGGATCTGCCCGAGGATTTCGAGTTCGACATCCTCACCCCGACGGTGAGGGCGCCCGCCAGCGTGCCCGGGAAGGTCACGCCGGCGGAGGCGTGCGCGGAGTACCTGGCAGGCGCGCGAGCACACCAGCCCCCTGGAGACGCCGCACAGCCGGGCCCGGCCCATTCCGGCGGCGTCACTGCCGAGACCCTTGGCGACCTGCTCGACGAGCGCCTCGGCCGCCGGCAGGTGAAGGCGATACAGAGCGGCCCCAAGGATCTGGACCGCTTCGACAAGTGGGTGGCGGTCCTGCAGGAGCGGGTGCATTACGACGACCCGATCGTCCTGCCGTTTGGCGAGGGACTGAACATCGTCCGCCAACGTCAGGACGGCGAGCTGGTCATCCGGACGGACGCCGGCGCCGACCTGTGCCGCTGGGACGAGAACTGGAAGATGCACGCCGCGCTGCGCGTGCGCGACACGACCGAGTCGATGCGGGAGTTGTATCCCGCGATGGCACATCCGGACCCCGAGTGGATGGAGCTGCGGGAGTTCCACTGCCCGCTCAGCGGTCACCTGCTCGAGGTAGAGGCCGTACCGCCGGGCCATCCCGTGGTGCACGAGTACCTGCCGGACATCACCGGGTTCTACGAGGGCTGGCTCGGACGGGAGCTGCCCCGATGACCATGACCAGGCAGGACACGAGCAGCCGCCGCTCCACTTTCGATCCGCCTCCGGGCATCGACGCGGCGACCCTCTGCGAGGCCTTCCAGCTTTCTGCCGCGGCCGGGGGCGACACGCCCGCGCTCCGCGCCGCCGGGGGCGGTGTCGAGCTGAGCTGGCGCCAGTACGCGAGCCGCGTCGAGAGCATCGCTCGCGGTCTCGACGCCCTCGGCGTCCGGCGTGGCGACACCGTCGCGCTGATGATGTCCAACCGGCCCGAGTTCCACCTGGTCGACACCGCGGCGCTCCATCTGGGTGCCACCCCGTTTTCGATCTACAACACATCGGCGTCCGAACAGATCGCGTACCTGTTCGGCAATGCACGCCCGCGGGTCGTGGTGACGGAGGCGCAGTTCGTGGACCGCATCCGAGCTGCCGTCCCCGGACTCGACCAGATCGTGCTCGTCGACGGCGAGGCGGATGGCGCCAGGACGCTGGCGGAGCTTGAGTCGCTCACCGCGCCGGGCTTCGACTTCGAGGCCGCTTGGCGCTCGGTCGCCCCCGATGACCTGGCGACGCTGATCTATACGTCCGGCACGACCGGGCCGCCGAAGGGTGTCGAGATCACGCACGGCAACCTGATGTGGGAGTGGCGCTCGGCGCGGCACCTGATGCCGCTGCGCGGCGGAGGACGCGTCGTCTCGTACCTGCCCCTCGCCCATATGGCCGATCGCTTCGCCTCCCACTACTGCTCGCTGGTGAGCGGCGCGACGGTCACTTCGGTGGCCGATCCGCGGCAGCTCGTCGCGGCGCTCCCGGAGGTCCGCCCGACGATCTTCGCGGGCGTCCCGCGGATCTGGGAGAAGCTGCATGCCGCCCTGCTCGCTCAGCTCACGAGCCCTGCCGACCCGGACCGGCGCAAGGCTGGCCTCGAGGCGCTCGAGGTTGGGGGGCGAATGTGCGAGGCGCAGCGTGCGGGCGAGAGCGTCGATCCAGGCCTCCAGGCCGCGTGGGATGCGGCAGACGCACAGCTGTTCGCGCCGCTGCGCGCGCGCCTCGGCCTCGACGACGCCGACTGGGTCGGTTCGGGCGCAGCGCCGATCTCTGCTTCCACGCTCGAGTTCTTCGCGGCCATCGGGATCCCGATCAGCGAGGTGTGGGGGATGTCGGAGATCTCCTGCCTGGGGACGATCAACCCGCTGGAGGACACGCGCATCGGGACCGTCGGCGTGGCAATCCCCGGACTCGAGCTGCGCCTCGCGGACGACGGTGAGCTGCTCGTCCGGGGTCCGAACGTGATGCGCGGGTACCGATCGGATCCGGAGCGCACGGCCGAGGCGCTGGACGCGGACGGTTGGCTGCATACCGGCGACATCGCGCGGATCGACGACGACGGCTACGTGTCGATCGTCGACCGCAAGAAGGAGCTGATCATCAACTCGGCCGGCAAGAACATGTCGCCGGCGAATATCGAGAATGCGCTGAAGAGCTCGAGCCCGCTGATCGGCCAGGCGTGCACGATCGGCGACCGTCGCCCTTACATCGTCGCGCTGCTGGTACTCGACCCCGACGCCTGCGCAGCGTGGGCCGCCGAGCGCGGGCTAGAGGACGGCTCGGCGGCGGCCCTCGCGCGAGACTCAGACGTCCGCGCCGCGGTCGCGGCGGCCGTCGAGGAGGCGAATTCGCGTCTCTCGCGCGTGGAGCAGGTGAAGCGCTTCACGCTGCTGCCCATCGACTGGATGCCGGATGGCGACGAGCTGACGCCAACGATGAAGCTGAAGCGCAGGGCGATCGCCGAGAAGTACGCCGTCGAGATCGAGGCGCTGTACCAGTGACCAACACGGCCAGGAGAGGAGACCATATGCCGGGACGCGCCTTCATCGTCGGCGTGGGAATGACGAAGTTCGAGAAGCCCGGGAGCCGCGACTGGGACTACCCGGACATGGTGCGAGAGGCCGGGACCAAGGCGCTCGACGATGCCGGCATCCCATATTCGGAGGTGGAGCAGGCCATCGCCGGATACGTCTACGGCGACTCGACCTCCGGCCAGCGCGCGGTCTACGAGCTCGGGCTCACCGGGATTCCGGTCGTCAACGTGAACAACAACTGCTCGACCGGATCGACCGCCCTCTACCTGGCGCGTCATCTTGTCGCTGGTGGGATGGCCGGATGCGTCCTTGCGCTCGGGTTCGAGAAGATGGAGCGCGGCTCGTTGCGGATGATGTGGGAGGACCGCACCTCGCCGTTCGACAAGCACGTCGCGGGGATGGGCGAGCTGTTCGAGATCGCCGACGCGCCCTTCGCGCCGCAGATGTTCGGCAACGCCGGACGCGAGCACATGCAGCGCTACGGAACGACCGCGGAGCAGTTCGCGCGCATCGGCGAGAAGAACCACCGCCATTCGGCCAACAACCCGTACGCGCAGTTCCAGGACGTGTACGCGCTCGAAGACATTCTCGGCGCACGCATGATCCACGAGCCACTCACAAAGCTCCAGTGCTCGCCGACCTCCGATGGCGCCGCGGCGGCTGTCGTGTGTGGGGAGGCCTTCGTCGATCGGCACGACCTCTGGGAGCAGGCGGTCGAGATCGTGGGCCAGGCGATGGCCACCGACACCGACAGCACCTTCGACGACCGCAGCGCGATCAGCATCGTTGGCGCGCCGATGAGCGCCCAGGCGGCGCGCGACGCCTACGAGCAGGCGCAGCTCGGGCCCGAAGACGTCGACGTGATCGAGCTGCACGACTGTTTCTCCTGCAACGAGCTGATCACCTACGAGGCCCTGGGCCTCTGCGAGGAAGGCGAGGGCGGCCGGCTCGTCGACGAGGGCGCCACGACCTTCGGCGGCCGCTGCGTGGTCAACCCGTCAGGCGGTCTGATCTCGAAGGGCCATCCGCTCGGCGCGACAGGGCTCGCCCAGTGCAGTGAGCTCAGCTGGCAGCTGCGCGGCGAAGCTGGGCCGCGGCAGGTGGACGGGGCAAAGGTCGCGCTCCAGCACAACATCGGACTGGGCGGCGCCGCGGTCGTCACCCTCTACCGCATGGCCGACGGAGCTCCGGCGTGAATGCCGGCGCGACGGCCGCCGTCGACCAGTCACTCGTCGGCAAGGAGCTTGACGTCGTCAGCTTCCCGATCGAGCGGGGTAAGGTCGCCGAGCTCGCCCGGGCCCTCGGGGACGACGACCCCGTTTACCGTGACGAATCCGCGGCGAGGGCCGCGGGCCACGACGGCATCCCTGCTCCTCTCACGGCGACGGTGGTGGCCACGCACTGGCGCGACCGCGCCGAGGACCAGCTCGCGATCGAGCTCGGCCTCGACCTCGCCCGTCTGCTGCACGGCGAGACCGAATGGGAGTACCTGGCGCCCGTGCACGTCGGCGACGAGCTGACAGGGCGGCGGCGGGTCGTGGACGTCACGACACGAGAGGGACGCCGCGGCGGCGCGATGACGCTTCTCACGTGGGAGACCGAGTTCACGAACCAGCACGGGCAGGCGGTTGTGCGGCAGCGGGACACGCTCATCGAGCGGAGCGCCAAGTGAACGTGCCCACCCTCTCGGTCGGCGACGAGGCGCCTACGGTGCGGCTCGGCCCGATCACGCGCACCGACATCGTGCGGTACGCCGGTGCCGGCGGGGACTTCAACCCGATCCATCACGACGAAGAGTTCGCCCGGGCAGCGGGGGTGCCGAGCGTGTTCGCCATGGGCTTGATGCACGCGGGGATGCTCGCGCAGCATCTAGCCGGCTGGGTCGGTCAGGCAAACGTGCGGGCGTTCGGGGTTCGCTTCACCGGTCAGGTGTGGCCGGGGGATGTTCTTTCGCTCGATGGGCGAGTCGAGCGGGTGGACGAGGGGCCGGACGGGCGGCGCGCGCTGTGCGCCATGAAAGTGTCCCGCCAGGACGGCGACGCGGCGATCACCGCCAGAGCGGTGGTGGCCTGTGCTTGACGGGAGGCGCGTCCACGTGACCGGGGCCGGCGGCGGAATCGGGCGCGCGGTCGCGGTCGCGCTCGCGGCCCGCGGCGCGAGGGTGGCCGTGTCCGATGTCGACGAGGACGCTGCGCGGGCTGTGGCCGAGGAGGCCGGAGGAGGGCCCGCGATCCACTGCGACGTTTCCGACCGGGCCGCCTTCGAAACGGCCCTCGCTGCGACGGAGGATTCGCTCGGCGGCCTGGACGCGCTCGTCAACAACGCAGGCGTGGAGGTCCTCGCGCCGCTCGGGGAGCTGAGCGAGGAGGCCTTCGACCGCGTCTTCGCCGTGAACGTCAAGGGCGTCTGGCACGGCATGAGCCTGGCCGCACCGCGGCTGGCCGCCGCGGGCGGCGGGTCGATCGTCAACGTCTCCTCGGTCGCCGCCCTGGGCGGAGGTCCGCTTTTCGGCGCGTACTCGGCCAGCAAGGCCGCTGTCCTGCGCCTGACCGAGACGGCGGCGCTCGAGCTTCGTCCCGCGAACATCCGGGTGAACGCCGTCTGCCCCGGGCTGGTCCAGACCGCGATGCTCGACCGGCTCCAGCCGGCACTCGCGCCGCTCCTGCCGGAGCCGTGGGACGACTTCGTCGCTCGCAAGCAGGGTCGCCCTGCCACTGCCGAGGAGGTGGCCGCTGCCGTCGTTCATCTCCTGGACGAGGAAGAGGCGGGCTTCACCAACGGGATCGCGCTGGCGGTCGACAATGGCCTGACTGCGGGGCTGCTGTGAGCACCGATCTCGACGGGCGTGTGGCGATCGTGACCGGCGGCGCTCGCGGTCTGGGTCTCGCGGCCTCCGAGGCATTGGCTGCCTGGGGCGCGCGCGTCGTCATATCGGACATCGACGAAGCGGCGGCCGAGGGGGCCGCTGCCGGGATCCCTGGCGCACGAGCCTTCCGGTGCGACGCGCGCGACGAGGGGCAGGTCCGCCGGCTCGTCGAGGATACGGTGGCAGCCGACGGTCGCCTCGACATCCTCGTGGCGAACGCAGGTATCGGCCAGCTCGCGCCGCTCGCGACGTTGGACCTGGCCGGCTGGCGCGAGGTCACGAGCCTCAATCTCGACGGCACGTTTCTCGCCATCCGCCACGGCGGGCCCGCCATCGCCGGGAGCGGAGGGGGGGCGATCGTGGCGATCGCGTCGATCCTCGCGTTTGCGGCGGCGCCGGGGGGCGGCGCCTACGGGGCCGCCAAGGCCGGAGTGGTGTCGCTGGTCCGCACCGCTGCCCTCGAGCTTCGCGCGCAGGGCGTGCGGGTCAACGCGATCTGTCCCGGCTTTTTCGAGACGGCGCTGGTCGAGGGTCAGCGCGCCACGGCTGCGGAGCTGCTCGGCGTCGACCTCGACCCGGTCGTAGAGGCCGTGCAAGGGCGATACGGCCGGCCGGAGGAGGTCGGGCGTGTCGCGGCGTGGCTCGCCAGCGACCGGGCGGCCATGGTGTCGGGCGCGGCATATGTCATCGACGGCGGCGCCAAGGCGTCGATTCTCTAGGGCGAGGCGATGAGCGCTGCCGGGAGCCAGGGATGAGCGGTCCGGCGGCAGGCGCGTGGATCCCCGGAATTCCACACTCGCCAACAGCCGAGGAGGAGCCGGCCGAGCGCGAGCTGGCCGACCGCCGCTGGTTCGCGCTGCTTGCGACCGTCGCCGGGATGCTGGCGCTCATCGCGGCCACGGTCCGGGCTGCCGCCGCCCCGCCCTTCCCCTGGTGGCGCGATGCCGTCGACCAGGCGTGGGTGATCGTGCGCCGCTGCACCGTACCCGTCATCCTCTCGATCCTCGCGTTCGGGTTCGGAGCCGCCGGGGTGGAGGCCGGGCAGTTCGCCCAGCTGGTGGGCAGCGTCGACCGCATGGGAGCCTCGTTCGTGACCGCGTCGGTGCGGGAGTTCGCCCCGTGGATCAACGGGATGGTGATCGCCGGCGTCGCCGGCACCGCGATCTGCGCCGACCTGGGCGCCCGCAAGGTACGGGAGGAACTCGACGCGCTCGCCGTGCTGGGGGTCGACCCGGTGCGGACGCTCGTCGTTCCCCGCTTCGTGGCGCTCGGCTTCGTAACCAGCCTCATGACGTTCGTGGCGCTCTTCTTCGGCGCCTTGAGCGGCCTCGCCGCGAACGTCCTTCTCTTCAACGGGACCGCGGCCGGCTACTTCGCCACCTTCTCCAACAACTTCACCGTCCCGGAGCTGCTCGCGAGCGTACTCAAGACGAGCATGTTCGGCTTCATCATCGCGATCGTCTGCTGCTACAAGGGCCTCCAGGCCAGGGGCGGGCCGGAGGGCGTCGGACGCTCGGTGAACGAGGCCGTCGTGATCGCCTTTGCCGGGATCTGGATCTTCAACTTCGCCTTCACGTCGACGTTCCTTGCAGCGTTCCCGCAGACAGGCGACCTGCGCTGATGGAGGCAGCACGACTCGGCACGGAGCCGCTCGACGAGGTTGTGCCGGTCCCCGTCGCGGCGCCCAGGGGCAATCCGGCCAGGGCCTTTCTCGTGGAGGCAGGACAGCTGGGAGCCTTCGCGGCCGGCGCCCTTCTGGCGCTCGCGGGGAGCTTCCGCTACGCGGCGGAGATCCTGCGCCAGGCGGGGATCCTGATCTTCGGGTCGGCGCTCCTGATCGTCGGAATGCAGCTCGTCATCGGCGGGGAGTGCGCGCTCTTCGGCAGCTACTTCACGCGCGCGTATGGCGCCAACGGCTACATCGGCCTCGTCACGTCGATCTGCGGCGTCCGGGAGATGGTGCCCTACATGTTCGGCTACGTCTTTGCGGCCAAGGTCGGCTGCGGACTGGTGGCCGAGCTTGGCTCCATGCGGATCAGCGAGGAGCTGGACGCCATGGAGTCCCTAGGCATCGATCCGATGCGCTTCGTGGTGGCCACGCGCATCGCGGCCACCTGGCTCTGTGTCCCCTTCCTCTTCTGCGCCTCCCTCGCCGTGCACACCCTCGCCAATTACCTCGTCGTCGTGGTGCAGATCGCCGAGGTCTCGCAAGGGGGTTGGGAGGGGGCGCACTGGTTCTTCCAGAGCCCGAGCGACGTGCTCTTCTCGTTGATCAAGGTGATGGCGATGGCGACGACGATCGTTGTCGTCGGCATGTACTACGGCTACCGGGCCCGCGGCGGGCCCATCGGGGTCGGCGCGGCCACAGCGCGCTCGATGGTTCTCAACCTGGTGCTGATCCACATGATCGGAGGTGCCCTGACGATGCTGTTCTGGGGCTTCGATCCGCGTTATCCGGTGGGTGGATGAGCCCCCGGGTCGTACCGCTCGTCGCGTTGACCCTGGTGGCGCTCACCGTCACGGCCGTGGTCCTGCGTGAGGAGGAGCGCAGGCTTCGGGTGGCCCTCCCGAGCGCCTCGAACCTCGTCGCCGGCCTGCAGGTGCGCCTGGCGGGCGTCGAGGTGGGCTCAATCGAGTCGGTGCGCGCGGACGATGGCGTCGCGCTCGTCGGCCTGCGTGTGGAGGACGAGAGCGTCTGGCCGCTTCCGCGGGGGACGGCCGCGCGGCTCCGTTTCGGTACCACCGTCGGCGACGCCGTGCGCTACGTCGAGCTTCTACCGGGACCGGGCGGCGCCCCCCCGCTTCCGGACAACGCGCTCCTGAGCGGGGACCGAGCACGGGCGCCGGTCGAGTTCGACGAGTTCTTCCAAACCTTCGACGCGCCCGCGCGCGCTGACTTCCAGGGCTGGATGCGCGAGAGCGCCGCGACATTTCGGTCGAGACAGCGCATGCTCGCCCGGACGCTACGAACCACCCCCAGGGCACTCTTCGCGGTGGCGGATCTCTGGCGCGAATTCAGCTCCGATCCCGCAGCCCTTCGGGAGCTGGTGCGCGAGACCGGCGCAGTCACGCGCACCCTGAGAGCCCGCCGGCCGCAGGTGCAGCGGCTCATCGAGGGGGCGGATGCCACCTTCGGGGAAATGGCGGCGCGGAATCGCGACATCGAGCGGTCGCTCGATGCGCTCCCCGGCGCCCTGCGTGAGACGCGCGACACGCTCGGCCGCAGTGAGAGGAGCATCAGCGCGCTGCGCGCCTTCGTGCGGGACCTCTCACCGGGAGCGGCGGCGCTTCCACGGCTCGCGCGCGCGACCGATTCGGTGCTCCACCGACTGCGTGCGATGGAGCCAGATGCGCGACGGGCCCTCGAGACGGGCGCGGCGGCCGCCCCGGAGATCACGAGCCTCCTGCGGAATGGGCGGCCCTTCGCCGAGCGCAGCGCGGGCGCACTCGAGGGGCTGGTCGCGCCACTCGGCTGCATCCGTCCCTATGGGCCCGAGATCGCCGGCTTCTTCGGAACCTGGACCGGCTGGAGCAAGAACCACGACCGCCTGGATCACATCGGTCGAATCCGCGTGACTGCTTCGCCCACGAGCTGGAACGGCAACCAGATGTCCTCCGCGGAATATCTGGCACTCGTCCCCGGGGTCGAGATGGCGCTCCCGCGCCCGCCTGGGCTCGCGGCGAACCAGCCCTGGTACGTCGATGAGTGCGGGGCCACCGAGCGCTCCACCGACCCACGCTACGACCCCGAGACCCTGCCCGCCGAGGGCGGCCCAGGAGCTGCGCCGTGAGGCCGGGCGCCGCCGCCTTGCTCGCCCTCGCGCTGACCGGGCTGCTCGGCGCTGGGGTCTGGTGGCTCTTCGAGTACCGGGGCGGCTATCCGCTTTCGGTGGAGCTGTCGAACGCGGCCGGGCTGCGCGAGAACTCCGACGTGCGGATCGGTGGCGTCCCGGCCGGAACGGTCGTGGACCTGCGCCTGACCGAGCGCGACACCGCGCTTGCGGAACTCCGGATAGACGAGGGTGCCGCCCCAATCGGCGAGGGGGCGCGTGCTGCGGTCCGGCCCGCCAACCTGCTCGGCGAGAAGTACGTGGAGCTGCAGGTCGGGGACCTGCGCCGGCCACTCCCGCGCGGCTCGCGCATCCCGATCTCGCGCACGGCGACCCCGGTCGAGCTCGACGACCTGCTGAACGTCCTCGACCCACGGACGCGGGGCAGGCTCGCCATCCTGATCTCAGAGGCCGGCAAGGCGCTCGGCGGCCGCGGCGACGAACTCGCGTCGCTTCTGGAGGAGCTCCCGCCGGCGTTCGACGAGGTGACCCGGCTTGTGGATGCCGTGGCGGCCGACACCGCGGCGCTCGACCGCGCCGTCACGCGCAGCGACCGCGTGCTGGCGTCGGTCGGCCGTCGCGACGCCGACCTCTCCAGGTTCGTCGACCGCGCCGCCGGCGCTCTCGACGCCGTTGCCGCCGAGCGCGCCGGTCTCGCGCGCACAGTCCGTGCGGCACCGTCCGCAGTGTCGCGTCTGCGCCGGACTCTCGCGGCGCTCGAGGAGGCCTCTGTGGCGCTGCGCCCGGCCCTCGTGCGGGTGCGTCGCGCCGCGCCGCCGCTCCAGGCCACGCTAGAGGCGCTGCCAGGTTTCGCGCGCGCGGCATCTCCGGCTCTACGAGAGGCGCGTGCTGTCGCCCCGCAGCTCGGGCGGCTGGCGCGGGAGGGCGGCCCGGTCGTGTCCCGGCTGACCCCGACCACGGACGCGCTGGTTCGGACCACTCGCGCGCTGGATCCGGTCAGCGAGGTGTTCGACGGGGAGATCGACCATTACCTGCAGGTCATGGAGGGCTGGACCCGCGCGATCCAGGTGCGGGACGGCCTCGGCCACCTCTTCCGCAACCAGGCGATCCTCTCCCCTGAGCTGGTCAGCGCGCTCGTGACCCGCTACGTCTCCGGGTCCCAGCCCGCCCGGCGCGCGCGACGTCGCAGCGCGGAAGCGCCACCACCTGCCCCGAGCGAGCGGACGGCTCGCCCGCGCGAGCGCGCGCCCGAGCGCCGGCGGCAAGGGACGCGGCCCCGGGCGCCGATCCCGGTGGAGATCCCCGACCAGATCGAGGGGCAGATCGAGCCGCTCCTCGACTTCCTGCTCGGCGCATGAGCACGCGCCGCCGTGGCGACGGGAGCCGGAGGGGCCCGGTGGCCACCGCAGCCCTGGGCTTGACGGGACTGGCCGCGGCGGCGGGGCTGCTTGCGGTGGGGTTCACCGCCCAGAACGGTCTCCCCGGGCGCTCCGTGCACACCCTCCACGGAGAGTTCTCGGATGCGGCATCGCTCTCCAAACACGCGCAGGTGCGCATCGCCGGGCGGCGTGTCGGCCGTGTCGGGAACCTGCGCGCGCGAGACGGGCTTGCCGTCGTCGACCTCGAGCTCGACCCCGACCTGCAGCCGCTGCGCTCGGACACCCGGCTGCGAGTGCGGCCCCGTGGCCTGCTGGGCCAGCAGTACCTAGAGCTGCTTCCGGGTCGCAGGGGCGTCCCGCTCCCCGAGGGGGCGACCATCCCGGACGCCCAGACGTCGGCGAGCGTGCAGCTGCCTGAGATCCTCGACGCCCTCGACGCGCCGCATCGCAGGCGGATGCAGGGCGTGATACGGGAGTTCGGCGCCGGTTTCCTCGGCCGCGGTGAAGAGCTCGGGGAGACCGTGGGGCGAGGTGCCGAGGTGGCCGCGGACGTGCGCGGCGCCTCGGCCGCCGTGGTAGCCCGGCGCGGCGCCGCGACGCGCCTCGTACGCGCGACGGCCGATCTCGCCGGAGCAATGGAGCCCGCACGCGAGGACATCGCTCGCGGGTTCTCGCCGCAGGCGCGGGCGCTCGCGCCGTTCGCCGAGCGCGAAGCGGACGTCCGGGCTTCCCTGCGCGCCATGCCGGGGGCGTTCGAGGCAATCACGACTCACATGCCGGCAACCGAGCGGCTGCTGCATGCCGGTGCCGGCGCATCCGGATCGGCCGAGCGTGTGCTCCGTCACGCGCCCACGGCGCTGCGGGCGACGACCGCGCTGTTGCGAGGCTCACACGAGCCGCTGCGCGACGCGCGCGAGTTTCTCACCCGAACGCGCGCCGCCATCCCGCCCACGCTCGAGCTCCTGCGGACGCTCGAGCCCGTGCTGCCCCGCGCGGAGCGTGGCCTCGAGGCGCTGCGTCCGCCGCTTCTCGAGCTCGGGCGGCGACCGTGTGACGTGCAGGCCTTCGGCGCGAACTGGAGCAGCCTCCTGGCATATGGCGTACCGGGCGGCGGCGAGATCGGTCCCCTCAACGTCATCCGCGAGCTGATCATCTCGAGCCACGAGGCGGTCGGTGGGGCGGGCGACGACGCACGCCTCCCGCAGACCTTCTCCAATCCGTACCCGGAGCCGTGCGAGGCCGGCAGGGAGTGGGGCGAATGAGGGCGCGCGAGTGGCTCTCCCCGCATGAGCGGGTGCCCGGTGCGGCGGAGCCGCGGCGGGCGCGACAGGGGGTCGCACTGCTCGCGACGATCGCCACCGGGGTCTGGCTCGCGTTCTCCGGCCTCCCGTTCACCGGCGAGGAGGGCACGGTCCTGCGGGCGCGCTTCGCCGCGGCGAACCAGGCGAAGCCGGGTGACCCGGTACGCGTGCACGGTGTCGAGGTCGGCCAGGTCGAAGACGTGCTCCTCGATGGCACGACCTCCGAGGCGGTTGTCGTCATGCGCCTGAATGAGGCGGACATCGAGCCTCGCCGGGATGCGCGCGCGCGACTGCGCTGGCGGACGCTCGCTGGAGGCAACATGTTCGTGGATCTCGAGCCGGGGACCGCGCTCTCCGGGCCGCTCGGGACCGCGGAGATACCCGCGGAGCGCACCGGTGCGCAAGTGGAGTTCGACGACCTGCTTGATCCCCTCCGCCCGGATACCCGCAGGGCGCTGCGCGCATCGCTCAGGGGGCTCCACGGCGGGCTCTCGGGCGACCGGGCCGGACAGGCCATCGACGTGCTCCCTCCGGTCGTGGCCAGCGCGGCGCCCGCGGTCGAGGCACTCCAGGGAAACCGCCCGGGCGACCTGCGACGACTCCTTGCGGGCACCGCGCGCACGGCGCGTGATCTCGCGGCCGACGAGGCGGCGCTCGCCGGACTCGTGGAGGGCGGTTCACGGGTTTTCGCGACGACCGCCGCGCGCCGTGCCGACCTCGGCGCGACCGTTGCGGGGACCCCGGCGGCCGCATCGGAGGCGATGGTGACGATGCGACGGCTGCGCGGGACACTCGACCGGCTCGACCCGCTCGTTGCACGTCTGCGGCCGGGAACGCGCGAGTTGGCCGAAGCGTCCGGGCCTGCCACGCGCACACTGGTACGGCTGCGCCGCGTTCTCGATGCCGCCGAGCCGCTCCTGGACGACCTTGGGCCCACGCTTGTCGCGCTGCGAGACGCGGCGCGCTCGGGGGTGCCGCTGATGCGCGACCTGACGCCGACGGTCGTGCGCACCCGCGACGAGATCGCACCGTTCCTGGCGAAGCGCGACGCCGACACCGGCCTCCGGAATTACGAGGCGATCGGTCCTGCGCTCAGCGCGGCCGGCAACGCGGGCTCCCAGTTCGACGCGAACGGGCATGTCTTCCATTTCCAGACCGCCGGCAGCGAGCGCAGCGGCGGCAGTCTCCACTGCCAGAGCTACTTCTCCGATCCGACCGCGGACGAGAAGCTCCGCTGCAGCGCCCTCGAGGACGTGCTCACAAGGCTCTTCGGTTCCTTCGACGTCGCCGGGAGGCAGCGATGATCGCCGCCCGGAGGACAGGGGACCGCCTCGCCCGTATCCAGCTGGAGTTGCGTCGCTCACGCCGGAACCTTGCGGCGCTGTTGGTCCTGTCCGTGCTCGGAATCGCCTCGCTCGGGATCGTGCTCCGCAACCAGGAGGTCCAATGGCCGTGGCAGGACACCTATCAGGTGCGGGTCGCCTTCGACGACGTGAAGGGCGTCGTGCCGGGACGCCAGCACGTCCGGATCGCCGGGGTCAACGTGGGCAAGATCGTCGGAAGCGGCCTCGAGAATGGGCGCGCCGTGCTCTCCCTCTCCTTCGATGGACGGCACGCCCCGCTCTATCGCGACGCAGTGGTGAGGCTGAGGCCGGCAACCCCGCTCGACGACATGTACGTCGACGTCATCGAGCGCGGCACACCTGCGGCGGGCGAGATTGGGCAGGACGAGCTACTGGTCTCCGGACGGACGATCTCCCCGGTGGATATCGGCGCCGTTCTCGACGTCTTCCAGCCGGAGGAGCGCGCCCGAATGGCGGCCCTTCTCGAGGGCCTCGGCGAGGGCATGCCCGACGGCGGACACCAGCTGCGCGCCTCTTTCGCGTCAACGGTGCCGTTCCTGAAGGCCGCCAAGAGGCTGAGCGACGTGCTCGCGCGTCGCGAGCGTCAGACACGGCGCCTCGTTCACAACTTCCGCCGTCTTACGGAGGCGCTCGGCGGCCGCGACCGGCGGCTTGCCGTCCTGGTTCGCGGGGGGCACGTCGCGCTCGGGGAGCTCGCCGCCGCGGACCAGCCGCTGGCGCGCACGCTCGAGGAGCTGCCGCCCCTGCTCACCCGTATGCGCTCGGCGATGACGGCGCTCCGGTCGGCTCAGAACGAACTGGACCCGGCCCTGGGCGAACTGGGAGGGGTCGCGACCGCGATGCCCGGCGGCATGCGCGCACTCCACGAGTTCAGCGATGACGCGCTCCCCGCACTCGAGGCGCTCGAGGGCCCCGTGCGGCGCCTGGTACCGCTGGTGGCCGACCTGCGTCCGGTGGCCGTCGATACGCAAAGCGCCTTCGAGCTGCTCCGTCCGCAGGCGCCGCGCTTCGACCGCATGAGCGCCGCTCTTCTTCCGTGCCGGTTCGCCGTCGGCAAGTTCTTCCAGTGGACGGCTTCGGTTTTCAAGTTCTACGACGCCTACGGGAGCTACCCGCGCGGGGAGTCCGTCTGGGGCACGAACGCCGCCGGCGGCGCGAACCGGGACCTCAATCTTCGACGCAGCCCGAGCTGCACCGACGAGCCATGATCTCGGACGTCCGCTTGAAGGCATTAGGGCTGGCCGTTTTTGCGGCCGCATGCCTCGCGATCTTCGTACGGCTGTTCGTCCTCGCCGGAGGCGAGTTGCGCCTGTCCGAGCCCTACAGCTTCGACGCGGTCCTGCCGGACGCGGTCGCGCTCGTGACGGGCTCGGACGTCCGAATCGCGGGCGTGAACGTGGGCATCGTCCGCACCGTCGCCGAGCGGGGCGGAAGCGTGGTCGTCCGGATCGAGCTCGAGGGCGAGTACGCACCGGTTCGCCGCGACGCTCGCCTGCGTGTGCGCACCAAGACGCTCGTCGGTGAGAGCTACATCGCGATCACCCCCGGTACTGCCCGAGCGCCGGAGGTGGCAGACGGCGGCACGCTTCCGCTCACGCAAACGGACGAGTCCGTGCAGCTCGACCAGATCTACTCCGCGTTCGACCCTCCGACGCGACGGGCGATGCGCGGGGCGCTGAGTGGGCTTGGCGGGGGCCTGGAGGGACGCGGCGGCGATGTGAATCGGGTGCTCGAGTCGTTGTCGGCGATGGTGGAGCACGCCGAGCCGACGATGGACGTGCTGGAGGAGGAGCGCCGGCGCCTTGCTCTGCTGGTGGATGACAGCGGAGCTGTCATGGACGCCCTGGCCGAGCGCGGCGAGCAGCTGCGCTCCCTCGCCCGCGGTGCCCGCGTCACCGCCACCGCGGTCGCGGGGCGCGATGAGAAGCTGCGCGACATGCTCGAGGCGCTTCCGGGGACCGCCCGGCAGCTCGAGCGCTCGAGCTGCCGGGCGGTCCCCGGAAGCGCCTCGAGCATGT
>Ga0247708_1000085_pt1 | contig 24208 bp, 28 predicted proteins | sample 42W_NmetaG_FD_189040 | JGI IMG/M metagenome (GOLD analysis project Ga0247708, IMG submission 189040) | Soil microbial communities from hillslope of Landscape Evolution Observatory, University of Arizona, Oracle, AZ, United States - 4-2-W_N | ecosystem: Engineered > Artificial ecosystem >...
CCCCACCACCGCGCCCCCTCCCCCGGCGACGACCACGACCGTCGCCCTCACGACGACACCGCCACCGGCGACCACCGCGCCAGCAGGGCCGGCGACCGCTGTCCGGCGGGGCGACGCGGCGCGGCGCATGGTGGCTCTCACCTTCGACGCCGGCGCCGACGTGGGGTTCACCGCCCGGATCCTCGACACCCTCGACCGGGCGGGGATCAAGGCCAGCTTCGGCATCACCGGGCGCTGGGCCGAGCAACACCCCGACGAGGTCCGGCGCATGGCCGCCGCCGGCCACGTGATCGTCAACCACAGCTACGACCACCGCTCGTACACCGGCGTGTCGGCCAAGCCGGCCCTGCTCTCCACCGCCGAGCGCCGGGCCGACGTCGAGCGGGCCGACGAGATCATCCGCGACCTGACCGGCGCCACTACCCGGCCGTGGTTCCGGTCACCCTACGGCGACTACGACGCGTCGGTGAACGCGGTCCTGGGCTCGCTCGGGTACCGGTACAACGTGCTGTGGACGGTGGACTCGCTCGGCTGGCAAGGGCTCTCGGCGGCGGCCATCACCACCCGCTGCCTCAACGGCGCGGTGCCCGGGGCCATCCTGCTCTTCCACGTGGGCTCCCAGTCCCAGGACGCCTCGGCGCTGGAGGGGATCATCGCCGGCCTGCGCCAGGCCGGTTACGCGTTCGGCACGGTGGCCGACGTCGTCGGTGGCTGAGAGATCCTCAGGTCCCGGCGGCCGCCGGCTCCCCGGGCTGGGCGGCGGGCACGGCGGCACCCTGCGGGCGGACCTCCTCGGGGGCCCGGGAGTTGCAGAAGTAGCACCGGTCGGTGCCTACGTTGGTGTACTCGCACTCGCACTCCCACGAGGTCCCGTACCACTCGTCGGCGACGGCCGACCGGCCCCCACCCTGCACTGCGGCCCTGCGTCTCATGCCTGTTCGGGTCGACGCACCACGCCGGGCGCTTGAGATCGGCGAGCCAAAACGAGTCGTATGACCTACGACACCTCGGGGGCGAGCTCGACGACGACCGGCCCGCTGCCGTCCTCCGCGCCGAGCCCTGCGGGGGCGCCGGCGGCGGCCAGCTCGGACCGGCGGCTGAAGACCAGGGCGACGACGGCGCCGGCCGCCAGGCACATGGCCACGGCCACCCTGCTGGTGGTGCTGAAGGCCTCGGCGAAGGCCTCGCCGGCCCGGGCCGCGAGCTGGTCGCCGCCGGGCACGCTCCCCGCGATGGTGGCCGCCGCCCCCACGGACTCCTCGGCCGCCTCCCGCACCGGCGGGGGCAGCGTGATGCCCTCCAGGTCGACGGCCGACCGGTAGATGGCGCTGCTCAGGCTGCCCAGCACGGCGATGCCGAGGGCGCCGCCCACCTCCCGGGTGGTGTCGTTGACGGCTGAGCCGACACCTGCCTTGGCGTGGGGGACGGCGCTCATGATGCTGCCGGTGGCCGGCGCCGCGGTGAGGCTCATCCCCGCGCCCAGCAGCACGAGCGAGACCACGAGCACGGCGTACGGCGTCGTCGGGGTGAGGAAGGAGAGCACGCCGAACCCGGCGGCCACGAACAGGAAGCCCACGGCCATGACCGGCCCCGAGCCGAGGCGCTCGGCCAGCGCCGCGCTGCGGGGGGCGATGGCCACCAGGGCCAGGGCGAGGGGCAGGGTGGCCAGGCCGGCGCTCAACGGGGAGTAGTTGCGCACGAACTGCAGGTACAGGGTGAACAGGAAGAAGAGGCCGAACATCACGAAGAAGGCGATGGTGACCACGCCGCTGCCCACACTCATGCGCCGGTCCCTGAAGAAGGTGAGGGGGAGCATGGGATGCGCCGTCCGCCGCTCCCAGACGAGGAAGCCGGAGAGCGACACGGCGGCCAGGGCGAAGCCCACGACGACCGAGGTGTCGCTCCAGCCCCGCTCCGGTCCCTCGATGATCCCGAACACGAGGGCGCCGAGGCCGACCAGGGAAAGGAGCGCGCCGAGCGGGTCGAGCGGTGTGGCGTCGGGGTCGCGCGACGTCGGCGAGAACACCATGACCGCGGTGATCACGACGGCCACCACCGGCACGTTGACCAGGAACGCCGAGCCCCACCAGAAGCTCTCCAGGAGGGCGCCGGACACGATCGGGCCGAGGGCGCCGCCGGCCCCGGCGAATCCGGCCCACATGGCGATGGCCTTGCTGCGCTCGTGGGGCGGGAAGATGGTGGTGAGCAGGGACAGGGTGGCCGGCATCACGAAGGCGGCGCCGATCCCGTTGATCACCCGGCCGGCGATGATCTGGGTGGCCCCCGTGCCGATGCCGCCCACCACCGAGCCCAGGGCGAAGACGAGCAGGCCGAAGATCAGGGCCTTCTTCCGCCCGAACCGGTCGCCCAGGGCCCCGGCCGGCAGCAGGAGGGCGGCGAAGACGAGGGCGTAGGCGTCGATGATCCACTGGAGCTCGCTGGCCGTGGCCTCGAGGTCGCGCTGGAGGCTGGGCAGGGCGACGTTGAGCCCGGCCACCGACATGACGACCATGACCAGCGACAGGCACATGATCCCGAGCAGGAACCAGCGCCGCCGGTAGATCACCGGGTCCTCGTGGAGGAGGCGTTCTGGCGCGCGAGGTTGCTCAGGCATCGAGGGGTTCCTTTCCGACACGGACGCGTGCCGTTTTACCACCGGCCCGGAGGATGTGCACGGGTAAGGTCGGTATCCATGGTCAACGCCGCCCAGTTCATCTTCACCATGCGGAAGGTCAGCCGCTTCCACCCTCCCGACAAGGAGGTGGTGAAGGAGATGACGCTGGCCTTCTACCCGGGGGCCAAGATCGGCGTGATCGGCCCCAACGGGTCCGGCAAGTCCTCGCTGCTGCGGATCATGGCCGGCGTCGACGACGGCTACACCGGCGAGGCCCGCCTGTCCCCCGGCTTCACCGTCGGCCTCCTCGAGCAGGAGCCCCACCTCGACCCGGCCAAGGACGTCAAGGGCAACGTCATGGACGGGGTGGGCGCGATCGCCGACCTGCTGACCCGCTACGACGAGGTGCTGGCCCGCTACGCCGACCCCGACGCCGACTTCGAGAAGATCGGCGAGGAGCAGGCTCGGCTGGAGGCCGAGATCGAGGCCAAGGGGGCCAACGACCTGGAGCGCCAGATCGAGATCGCCATGGACGCCCTGCGCCTGCCCCCGGGCGATGCTGCCGTCGACAACCTCTCCGGTGGCGAGCGCCGCCGGGTCGCCCTGTGCCGGCTGCTGCTGTCGAAGCCCGACCTCCTGCTGCTCGACGAGCCCACCAACCACCTCGACGCCGAGTCGGTGGACTGGCTGGAGCGGGCCCTGCGCGACTACCCCGGCACGGTCGTCGCCATCACCCACGACCGCTACTTCCTGGACAACGTGGCCCGCTGGATCCTGGAGCTGGCCAACGGGCGGGGCACGCCGTTCGAGGGCAACTACTCGAGCTGGCTCGAGCAGAAGCAGGAGCGGCTGCGGCTGGAGCAGAAGGCCGACAGCGCCCGGGCCAAGACCCTGGAGCGGGAGCTGGAGTGGGTGCGCATGGGCGCCAAGGCCCGGCACGCCAAGTCCAAGGCCCGCCTCGACGCCTACGACAAGCTGTTCGCCGAGGCCAAGGAGGCCGAGGCCGGGGCCCGGCGGCTGGAGATCGCCATCCCGCCGGGCGAGCGGCTGGGCGACCTGGTCATCGAGGTGGAGGGCCTCACCAAGGCCTACGGCGACCGCCTGCTGATCGAGAACCTGTCGTTCTCCCTGCCGCCGGCGGGCATCGTGGGCGTCATCGGCCCGAACGGGGCCGGCAAGACCACCCTCTTCCGGATGATCACCGGCGAGGAGAAGCCCGACAGCGGCACGATCAAGGTCGGGCCGACGGTGGACCTGTCCTACGTCGACCAGAGCCGGGACGCCCTGGCCCCGGACAAGACGATCTACGAGGAGATCACCGGCGGCCAGGAGTTCTTCAAGATCGGCAACCGGGAGGTCAACGGGCGGGCCTACGTGGCCTCGTTCAACTTCACCGGCTCCGACCAGCAGAAGCCGGTCGGGCTGGCCTCGGGCGGCGAGCGCAACCGGGTCCACCTGGCCAAGATGCTCCGGCGGGGCGGCAACGTCCTCCTGCTCGACGAGCCCACCAACGACCTCGACGTCGACACCCTGCGGGCCCTGGAGGACGGCCTGGTGTCCTTCCCCGGCTGCGCGGTCGTGATCAGCCACGACCGGTGGTTCCTCGACCGCATCTGCACCCACGTCCTCGCCTTCGAGGGCGAGAGCCAGGTCCGGTGGTTCGAGGGGAACTTCGCCGACTACGAGGCATGGCGGCACAAGGAGCTGGGCGCGGCCGCCGACCAGCCCCACCGCATCAAATACAAGCCCCTCGTTCGTTAGCCGCCGGGCGCGGGTAAGTCCTCCGCAGACCGCAAGGAGGATCTGCCAATGGATGCCATCGCCCTGCTGACCGCCGACCACAACCGCGTGCGCGGCCTGTTCACCCGCTTCCAGGCCGCCGAGGAGGAGAAGGACACCGCGCTGATGCTCGAGCTCGGGGCCAAGATCGTCACCGAGCTGGAGGTCCACACCACCATCGAGGAGGAGATCTTCTACCCGGCCGTCAAGCAGGCCGACGAGGAGCTCAAGGAGACCGTCGACGAGGGCATCGAGGAGCACCACGTCGCCGACACCCTCATCCAGGAGATCAAGCAGCTCAGCCCCGACGACGACGCCTGGGCGGCCAAGATGAAGGTCCTCATCGAGAGCGTGGAGCACCACGCCGAGGAGGAGGAGCAGGAGATGTTCCCCGGGACCCGCAAGGCCTTCGACGCCGCCGCCCTGGAGGATCTCGGCGTCCGCCTGGAGGCCCGCAAGGCCGAGCTGGGCGCACCGACCTCGGCCGACAAGGAGCACCTGACCACCGAGGCGCTCCAGGAGCTGGCCCGGGAGCAGGAGATCCCCGGTCGCTCGTCGATGAAGCGCGAGGAGCTCGTCGCCACCGTCGACCCCGCCTGATCCCACGGCGTCCGTCCTGGCAGGATCGGCGGGGATGCTCCTCGCCGATCTTGTCGACGCCTCCGGGCAGGTGGCCGCCACCCGCTCCCGGAAGGCCAAGCTGGCCGCCCTGGCCGGCGCGCTGCGGCGGGCGGGCGCCGGGGAGATCGGCCCGGCGGCCGCCTTCCTGGCCGGGCAGCTGCGCCAGGGGCGGGTCGGCGTGGGGTGGGCCGCCATCTCGGCCGTCCAGGCGGCGCCGGCGGCCACGCCGACGCTCACCGTGGGCGATCTCGACGCCATGGTCGCGGCCCTGGGCCGCCTGGGCGGTCCCGGCTCCGGGGCGGCGAGGGCCGCGCTGCTGCGGGACGCGTTCGAGCGGGCCACCGAAGCGGAGGCCGACTTCCTGCGCCGCCTCCTGCTCGGCGACCTCCGCCAGGGCGCGCTGGAGGCACTGGTCACCGACGCCCTGGCGGCGGCCGTCGGGGTGCCGGTCGAGGTGGTCCGCCGGGCGGTCATGCTCGACGGCGACCTCTCCCGGGTGGCGGCGACCGCCCTCACCGGCGGGGAGGCGGGCCTGTGCGCCATCGGCCTGCAGCTCCTGCGCCCGGTGCAGCCCATGCTGGCCGCCACCGCGGCCGACGTCGGCGAGGCGATCGGGGCCTGCGGGCTGTCGTCGGTGGAGTGGAAGCTCGACGGCGCCCGCGTCCAGGCCCACCGCGACGGCGACGAGGTGGCGCTGTTCACCCGCAACCTGAACGACGTCACCGCCCGGCTGCCCGGCGTCGCCCGCCTGGTCCGCTCCCTGCCCGCCGCCCGGCTGGTGCTGGACGGCGAGGTCCTCGGCGTGGACGAGGACGAGCGCCCCGACCACTTCCAGGACACCATGAGCCGCTTCGGCCGCCACGACGGGGGCGGCGCCGAGCTGGGCGTGTGGTTCTTCGACCTCCTCCACCTCGACGGCCGTGACCTCCTCGACCAGCCGCTGGTGGAGCGGGCCGCCCTGCTGGCCGAGGTCGCCGGCCCCCTGAAGGTGCCGTCGGTGCTGACCGACGATCCCGCCGTCGCCGCCGACTTTGCCGCCGGCGCCCTGGCGGCCGGGCACGAGGGGGTCATGGTCAAGGGGGCGTCGTCGCGGTACGAGGCCGGGCGGCGGGGCTCGGCGTGGCGCAAGGTCAAGCCGGTCCACACGGTCGACCTGGTCGTGCTCGGCGCCGAGTGGGGCCACGGCCGGAGGCGGGGCTGGCTGTCCAACCTCCACCTGGGGGCGCGCGGCCCCGACGGCACCTTTCTGATGGTCGGGAAGACGTTCAAGGGCCTCACCGACGAGCTGCTGGCCTGGCAGACGGCCCGCCTGCTGGAGCTGGAGGTGGGCCGGGAGGGCATCGTCGTCCACGTGCGTCCCGAGCTGGTGGTGGAGGTCGCCCTCGACGGCGTGCTGGCGTCGGACCGCTACCCCGGCGGCGTCTCCCTCCGCTTCGCCCGGGTCCGCCGCTACCGGCCCGACAAGTCGCCGGCCGAGGCCGACGACATCGCCACCGTGCGGGCGATCAGACCGGGGTCGGGCTGAAGGTCACCGTGACCTCGGAGTAGCCCAGGGCCCGCAGCATCCCTTCGAGCATCCGGCGGGTGTTGTCCTCGGCCCGCCGGCGAAGGTCGCTCTCGGCCGCCGCGGCCCGCATCTTGTCCTGGGCGGCCAGGGCGAGCGACCGCTCCCCCGCCGGGTTGTCCGAGAACGCCGAGCCCACCCGGTCGAGCAGGCCCCGGTCACGGCTCACGACCCGGCTCTCCTCGGGGTCGACGGTGGGCTCGGCCAGGGTCGGCGCCGGGAGGACGACGCTCACCGAGGTGCGGTCGGGCGACGCCTGGATCGAGCGCTCGTCCAGCTGGGAGAAGTCGACGACGGCGTCCACCGACCCGCCGGCCACGTAGACCGTCCGCTCGCCCCGGATGAAGGAGGGGACGAACCTGGTGTCCTTCTCCGTGTCGACGATCACCTGGAAGTTGCCGGTGGCCGCGTGGTACTCGCTCAGGTCGGCGAGCGACTGGAGGAGGGCGGGCTGGGTGCGGTCGATCGTCTCGCTGCCGAACGGGTTGGGCAGCGACGGGAAGAGGTCGAGCCGGCCGGCGACGGCCAGGGCGGCCACCGCCACCAGGCCGGCCAGGGCGAGGGCCCGCAGGCGGGAGGGGCGGGGCATGACCACCGTCACGCCGTTGTCGGATCGCCGGGCCATCGGATCAAGTGTGCCCACACCCCGGCCGGTCTAGCCCTCAGGCCGGGCGGAACCTCACCGTGCGGCCCGGCACGTCGACGCTGACCAGCCGGACCCGGATGGCCTCGCCCAGCGGCAGGTCGTCGCCCTCGCAGCGGGCCCGCACCGCGGGGTCGCGGAGCTGGACCACCCCGTGACGGTCGCCGCGCTCGACGACCACCGCGTCGAACGTCTCCCCGAAGCGGGGGGCGAGGACGACGGCCTCGGCCAGGTCGACCACCGCCCGCTCCAGCTCCTTGGCCCGCCGGGTGGCGCCGTCCATGACCGCGGGGAGCCCGGGCAGGGCCCGGCGGGCCCAGCCGGGGACCTCGCGGCCGGCGGCCGCGGCCAGGCAGATCTCGCCCACGTGGCGGTCGGCGAGGCGGCGCAGCGGCGCCGTGCAGTGGGCGTAGGGAGCGGCCACCGCGCTGTGGGCCGGCTGCTCCGGCGGCGCCCCGTCGAAGGCGGTGTACGCCGCGCCCCGCAGCAGGCGGGCGGCCAGGGTGAGGACGGCGGCCTCCTCGGCCACGTTGGGGTCGAGGGCGGAGATGACCGGGGCGTAGCCGGCGCCGGCGGGCCAGTCGACCCCGAGGGCGAGCGCGCTGCGGCGCAGCGACGCCACCTCCCGCGGGTCGGGGCTGGGCAGGGTGCGCAGCAGGCCGACCCCGGCGCCGAGCATCAGGCGGGCGGCGGCCATGCCGGTGAGCAGGCTGATCTCGGCGTTCCAGCCCTCGCTGGCCAGCGGGGCCCGGAAGACCAGGCAGGGCCGGCCGTCGGGGCCGTCGGCCACCTCCTGCTCGGGCGTCGGTAGCTCCACTGCGCCCCGTTCTGCGGCCCGGGCCTGGCGCAGGCGGCCGACCTCGGCGAGCAGCGCCACGCCGCCGTCGGCCGTCCCCCGGTCGACGAGGCGCTGGACCTCGGCGTAGGTCAGCCGCCGGCGGGAGCGGACCCGGGCGCGGCGGACGTCGGAGGCGACGACCTCGCCGCCGGCATCGAGGTCGTGGGTCCAGAGCAGGGCCGGGCGGTCGCCGCCGGGCAGGAGGCTGGCCGCGCCGGCGCCCAGCACCTCCGGGTAGAGCGGGACGTTGCGGTCCGGCGCGTACAGGGTGACGCCCCGGCGGTGGGCCTCGGAGTCCAGCGGGCCGCCCGGGACGACGAAGGCGGCGACGTCGGCGATGGCGTAGTGGACCCGGTACCCCGTCGCCCGGCGCTCGATGGCGACGGCCTGGTCCAGGTCACGGCTCCCTTCCGGGTCCACGGTGAACAGGGGCAGGTCGGTCCGGTCCAGGGCGGGCAGCTCGGGCGAGCGGGCCGCGGCTTCGGCCTCCGCGTCGGCGGCGGGCGGGAAGCCGTCGGGCGTCCGCAACTCGTCGCGCAGCTCCTGCCAGCTCGGGGCGGCGTCGGCCACGACCGCCTCGGGCAGGACGACCCGCGTCGTGGGCACCGCGTCACACCTCGTCGAAGGCCGGCGGGTAGGCCACCACGCCCCGGCAGGCCTCGGTGTAGGCAGGGAGCGGGTACGCGAGGAAGGCCTCGTCGGGCACGCCGGGCCATGGCGGCTCGATCCCGAAGGCGCGGGCCCGCCGGAAGCCGAAGCGCGGGTAGTAGTCGGGGTGGCCCAGGACGACGACGGCCGCCTCCGGCCGGGCCTGAGCCCCCTCCAGGCCGGCCCGGACGAGGGCGCCGCCGATCCCCCTGCGCTGGTGGGCCGGGGCGACGGCCATGGGGGCCAGGGCGAGGGCGGGCACGCCGCCCACGTCGACCACGGTGAAGAGGATGTGCCCGACCACCGCTCCGTCGACCTCGGCCACGAGGGCCAGCTCCGGGACGTAGGCCGGCGAGCCCCGCAGCAGCTCGACCAGCCGGGCCTCGGCCGGGCCGCCGAAGGCCTCGGCCAGGACCTGGGCGACCTGCCCGTGGTCTGCGGCCCTCTCCGGGCGGACGATCACGGGAGGTAGGCCACGGCCTGGACCTCGATCAGCATCGCCGGGTCGATCAGGGCGGCCACGCCGACCATGGCGGTCACGGGCATGACGTCGGCGAAGAGCTCCCGGTGGGCCCGGCCCACCTCCTCCCAGCGGGAGACGTCGGTGACGAACATCTGGGTCTGCACCACGTCGGCCAGGGTGGCGCCGGCCGAGGCCAGCGCCCGCTCGACGTTGCGGAAGGCCTGGAGGGTCTGGGCGTAGGCGTCGCCCACGCCGACCACGCGCCCGTCGACGGTGGCGGTGGTGCCGGCGACGAAGACCAGCGGCCCGGCCACGACGACCCGGCTGTAGCCGATGAGCGGCTCCCACGGGGCGCCGGATGGCAGGCGGCGGACCGGAGGTTCCATGCCGGGACTATGGCAGGTGCATAGCGGCGACACCGGGCGTACCGTGGGATATGGCCCAGAAGATCCCTCAAGCGGGCAACACGAAGAAGCACGGCAAGACCCTGATGGAGAAGCGCTCGCAGAAGCGGGCCAAGAAGGCCGAGAAGACCAAGAAGACCCTGCTCGGCTAGCGAGCGGGCGGATCAGGCGCCGGCGGGCGGCCGCCGGTGTACCGAGACCGCATAGTCGCCGCCCTCGTAGGGCCGGCGGTCCCAGGTTGCCCACCGCTCGGCGAGCGCCAGCCCGGCCGCGCCCGCCTGGGCGTCGTAGGTGGCCAGGTCCAGCCGCCCCGGCTCGAGGGAGAAGCCGGCGACGAGGGCGCCGCCCGGCGCCACGTGGCGGGCCATGTTGGCCAACACCAGGGCCTCGGTGGCCGGGGCCAGGAAGATCATGACGTTGCCGGCCAGGACGACCACGTCGAACGTGCGGGCCAGGTCGACGTGGGCCAGGTCGCCCAGGATCCACGGGAGGTCCGGGCCTTTGGAGCGGGCCACCTCGAGCATCGAGGGGTCGACGTCGACCCCCGCCACCTCCAGGCCCCGCCCGGCCAGCTCCACGGCCACCCGCCCGGTGCCGCACCCCGCGTCGAGCACCGAGCGGGGTCCGAGCGCCTCCACGAAGTCGGCCTCGCCATGGACGTTGTGGCCGGCGGCCTCCATGGCTTGCCACCGCTGGTCGTAGGTCCGGCTGCGGCCGCCGGCCTCGGCCAGCCAGCGGTTGGTGTGGTCGGCGGCCATCGCCGGTCGAGTGTACGTACGGAGCGCAACGGGTAGCCGCGCCTGGACATGCGGCCCCTGCGGATCCTGACGTGGCACGTGCACGGGAACTACCTCTGGTACCTCTCCCACGTCCCACACGACATCTTCCTGCCGGTCAAGCCCGGCCGGCCCCCCGGCTACGGCGGGCGGGGCCAGAGCTTCACCTGGCCGGACAACGTGCACGAGGTGCCCGCTGACGCGGTGCGGGACCTCGACCTCGACTGCGTGGTGACTCAGTCGCACGACAACTGGCTGGTCGACCGCCACGAGGTCCTCTCCCCCGCCCAGCTCCGCCGGCCGGCGATCCACGTCGAGCACGACCCGCCCCGGGCGTCGCCCACCGACACGCCCCACCCGGTCGACGACCCCGAGGCCCTGCTGGTCCACGTCACCCGCTTCAACGACCTGATGTGGGACAGCGGCCGGACGCCCACCCGGGTGATCGAGCACGGGGTGGCCGTGCCGGAGGGCGTCCGCTACTCGGGCGAGCTGGACCGGGGCATCGTGGTGGTGAACGGCCTGCGCCGGCGGGGGCGCCGCCTGGGCGCCGACGTCTTCGAGCGGGCCCGGGCCGAGGTGCCCCTGGACCTGGTCGGCATGTTCGCCGAGGAGGCCGGGGGGCTGGGCGAGGTGCCCCCTCCCCAGCTGGCCGGGTTCATGGCCCGCTACCGCTTCTTCTTCCACCCGGTCCGGTACACCAGCCTGGGCCTGGCCGCCTGCGAGGCCATGACCATCGGCCTGCCGGTCGTCGCCCTGGCCACCACGGAGATGGCGACGGTGGTCGAGAACGGTGTGTCCGGGTGGATCGACACCGACACCGGGCGCCTCCTCGAGCGCATGCGGGCACTGCTGGCCGACCCGGCCGAGGCCCGGCGCCTGGGCGAGGGCGCCCGGCGCACCGCCCTCGAGCGGTTCTCGATCCGGCGGTTCGTGGCCGACTGGGACGCCGCCCTGCGCGAGGTGGCCGGCCGGGCCGCCATCCCGGCGGGGCACGGCGGCGCGAGGTAGCCTCCCGGCACAGTCGGCGACATCGGCGGAACGAGCGTGGGGGACGCAGCATGCGACGCAGCACGGGACGAGGCATCCGCGCACTGACCGCGGGCGTGGTCGTCGCCCTGACCGGGCTGGTCCCGGCCGGACCGGCGACCGCGGCCACGCTGGCCTGCGGGCAGACGATCACCCAGAGCACGGTGCTCGACAACGACCTGGGGCCCTGCCTCCAGCACGGGATCGTCATCGGGGCCGACGGGATCACCCTCGACCTCAACGGCCACACCGTCAGCGGCGGGCCCGGCGGCAACGACGGCGCGGGCGTGCTGGTGCGGAACCGCACCGGGGTGACGGTGCGGAACGGCACGGTCCGCGCCTTCGACATCGGCGTCGCCATCGACGGAGGGTCGGCCAACACGGTGACCGGCGTCGTCGCCCGGGACAACGTCGGCGGGATCGGGAGCATCGGGGGCGACGGCATCGCCATCATGTCGTCGCAGGGCAACCGGATCATCGGCAACGAGACCCACAACAACGCACCGTTCTCCGGCATCGGCCTGTACTCCCGCCGGGACAGCGCCCACCCGGGGACGCCCGGCGTGGCCCGGGACAACCTCATCGCCAACAACTCGGTGACCGGCAACATCATCGGCCGGGACCGGGTGTCCCCCACCGACACGGACAACGACGGGATCCGGGTCGAGAACGACGCGGTGTTCAACACCTTCGAGAACAACCGGGTGGTCGGCAACGGCCTGGACGGCATCTCCCTGTTCGCCGACACCGCCGACAACATCGTCCGGGGCAACACGGTGCAGGCCAACGGCTTCTACCGGACGACGGCCCGGCGGGGCAGCGGGATCATCGTGTTCACCCGCTCCACCAGAAATGTGGTCGAGAACAACCTGGTCACCGGCAACGCCGACAGCGGCATCGACATCCGGCCGCCGCTGAGCACGTTCCCCGGGGCCACCAACAACCGGATCGTCAACAACACCGCCGTCGGCAACAGCGTGCGCCCGTTCATCCCCAGCCCGGTGTTCGGCCCGAGCTTCGACCTGAAGGACGCCAACCCGGGCTGCGACGACAACACCTGGCTGGCCAACCGGTACCGCACGTTCAACCAGGCCTGCGTGACCACCGGGGGCCAGCAGGTCTAGTTCGGCGCCCAGGAGGCGCGCCGGGCCTATGATGCGGCTCCGCGCGTGACGACAGCGGGCACTTCCAGGCGAAAGGCGGGGCATGAATCTCTTCCGACGGACCCTTCTCTGCATCTCTGCGGTGGCGCTCCCGGCCGCGACGCTCGTCCTCGCCGCCACGCCGGCATCGGCCGCCCACGTCTCCTGCGGCGACACGATCCTGGTCAGCACCACCCTCGACGCCAATGTGGGGCCCTGTGCCACCGGGCTGGTCATCGGGGCCGACGGGATCACCCTCGACCTGGGCGGGTTCACCCTGAGCGGCACGCCCGCCGCCGGCGAGGGCCCGGGCATCCTGCTCAGCGGTCGCTCGGGCGTGACCGTCAAGAACGGCACCGTGACCGGCTTCGACACCGGCGTCGCCATCGAGGGTGGGTTCGGCAACGCCGTCACCGGCATGTTCCTCCACGGCAACCGGGGTACCGGCGACTACGGGGAGGGTGTCCTGGTCTTCAACAGCACGCGCAACTCGGTCAGCCACAACCGGATCATGAACAACGGTCCCTATGGTGGTATCTCGATCCTCGCCGCCGACAACAACGTGGTGGCCAACAACCAGATCGTCGGCAACAACATGGCCGCCAACAACACTTCGGGCATCCGCCTGGAGAACATCGGCCAGAACTCCTCGGACGGGAACATCGTCCGGGACAACGTGGTCCAGGGCAGCGGGCTCGACGGCATCCAGCTGTTCGCCGGCAGCGACGACAACACGATCGCCCGCAACATCGTCACCAACAGCGGCCGCGACGGGATCACCGCCTTCGCCGGGTCCAGCCGCAACGTGATCGAGGACAACCAGGTCCGCAGCAACGGCTTCGGGCCCCTCATCGCCGGGAACGGCATCTTCATCCGATCCGCGGCCGGCAGCTTCCCCTCGCCGGCGGGCAACATCATCCGGCGCAACACCTCCACGGGCAACAACGTGCTCGACCTGCGCGACGGCACGCCCAACTGCGGCACCAACGTCTGGTCGGCCAACACGGCCAACACGGGCACGCCGCCCTGCGTGTTCAACCCCTGATCGCTTCGAACCGGTGACAGAAGTGGGGGCCATCGCCCCCACTTCTGTCACCGGTTCGTCGGCGGCTACTCCGCCAGGGTCAGGATCTCGGCGCCGGCGTCGGTGACGAGGAGCGTGTGCTCGAACTGGGCGGTGCGGCGCCTGTCGACGGTGACCGCGGTCCAGCCGTCGTCCCACATGAGGTGGCGCCAGTTCCCGAGGGTGATCATCGGCTCGATGGTGAAGGTCATGCCCGGCTGGATGACGGTGGTTGCCGCCGGCTCGTAGTGGTGCGGCACGTGGGGCGGGCCGTGGAACTGGCGGGCCACGCCGTGGCCGACGAAGGCCCTGACCACCCCGTAGCCGTCGGCGTGGGCCCGGGCGGAGATGGCCGCGCCGATGTCGGAGATCGGCCGGCCCGGGCGCACGGCGGCGATGCCCTCCAGCAGGCACTCGTGGGTGACCTCGACGAGCCGGCGGGACTCGGCGTCGACCTCGCCGACCAGGAAGGTGGCGTTGGTGTCGCCGTGGACGCCGCCGAGGAAGATGGTGACGTCGAGGTTGACGATGTCGCCGTCGACCAGCGTCCGGTCGTCGGGGATTCCGTGGCAGATGACCTCGTTGACCGAGGTGCACAGCGACTTGGGGAACCCGTGGTAGTTCAGCGGGCTGGGGTAGCCGCCCCGGGCGATGCACTCGTCGTGGGCGATGGCGTCGAGGGCGTCGGTGGTGATGCCGGGCCGGACCTGGGCGCCGACGGTGGCCAGCACCTCGGCGGCCGCCTGGCAGGCCCGGCGCATGGCCTCGATGACCTCGGGCGGCCGGACGAGGGGTTCCACCCAGTCGGTCGGCTCACCGGTCTCGGCGTAGTCGGGCCGGGCGATGTGCTCGGGGACGGTTCGGATGGGGCTCAGGCGCCCGGGGCGCAGCGGCGTGTGCGACACCTTGTGGCAGCGCTTGTACTTCCGCCCGCTCCCGCACCAGCAGGCGTCGTTGGACCTCAGGCTCGCAGGGCTCACGCCGATCGACACCGCTCCAGTGTAGAGGGACCCCGGCCGCTCCCCGGGGCACAATGCGGCATGCCCCAGGCAGCCCACCGGCGACAGACGCTCCGCCAGTACCTCCTGGCCTCGCCGACCCGGCTGCCGGTGCTGCTCCTGGCCGCCTGCATCGTCTACGGCACCGTGGGCTACGTGGTGATCGAGGGGTACAGCCCTCTCAACGGCCTCTACATGACGGTGACGACGCTGACGACCGTGGGCTTCGGGGAGATCGAGCCGCTCGGGCCGGCCGGCCGGCTCTTCACCTTGTCGCTGGTGGCCATCGGGTTCACCGCGGTGTTCACCCTGCTCGCGGTCTTGACGAGCCTGGTGGTGAGCGGACAGCTTGGGCGGTCGCTGACCAGGAGGGGCATGCGCCACCAGATCGACGCGCTGTCGGACCATTACGTCGTGTGCGCCTTCGGGCGCGTGGGCCGGGCCGCCGTCGAAGAGCTCGTGGAGGAGGGTGCCTCGGTCGTGGTCGTGGAGGTCGACCCGGCCCGGGAGCCGGACCTGCTCGAGGTCGGCGTGCTCTACATCCTGGACGACCCGACCCGGGAGGACGTTCTGGAGCAGGCGGGCATCAAGCGGGCCAAGGGCCTGCTGTGCGCGGTCGACTCCGACGCGACGAACGTCTACATCACCTTGCTGGCCCGCGCCCGCAACCCCGACCTGTTCATCATCGGTCGGGCCTCCCGGCCGGAATCGGTGGAGGCGCTGCGCCGGGCGGGCAGCAACCGGGTGGTGTCGCCCTACCGGCTGAGCGGGACGAGGATGGCGGCCCTGGCCCTGCGCCCGGCCATGCTGGAGTTCGTCGACATGGTCAGCGTGGCTCCCGACCTGCGCATCGAGGAGCTGGTCGTCGGCGAGACCTCGTCGCTGGCCGGGGCCACCGTGCGGGACGCGGCCGGCGGCTACGAGGGGGTGATGATCCTGGCCGTGCGCAGCCCGGACGGCGGGTTGCTGGTGCCGCCCCGCGCCGACACCCAGCTGGCGGCGGGGGATCTGCTCATCCTCGTCGGGCCCATGGAGGCGCTGGGCCAGCTGGCCGAACAGGCTCGCTGAGTAGGCTCGCCGCGGTGCCCGTCCTCATCCCCGGGCCGGTCCGCGTCGAAGCGGCCGGCAACAAGCCCAAGCTGATCGACGAGTACGTCGGCCGGGTCACCACCGGCCACCAGGGCGTGAGCGTGGCCCACATGCGCTCGCCCGGCGGGTGGGTGGAACCGGGCCAGACGCCCGAGTTCGACGAGTTCACCGTCGTGCTGGCCGGGCGGCTGCGGGTGACCAGCGCATCAGGCGAGCTCGACGTGGTCGCCGGTCAGGCCGTGGCCGTCCCCGCCGGGGAGTGGGTCCGGTACTCGACGCCCGATCCCGAAGGGGCGGAGTACGTGGCCGTCTGCACGCCGGCCTTCGCCGCGGAGCTGGCCCACCGCGACGACGCTTAGCCGAAGCCGCGGGCGTCCTGCTTGAGGGCGGTGTCCACGCCGAGGGCCGAGGCCACCACCAGGCTGCGCAGGGGCTCGTCGAGGGGCCGGTGGATCTGGACGACGTAGTTGTCCGCCGTGGTGAACACCGTCTTGGCCAGGCCCTCCCAGGTCTTGGTGATGCGGGCCACCTCCGTGCCGGCGTCGTCGGTGATGCTGAAGTTCCAGGCCCGCCAGTTCTCGGCCTTGATGGCGCCGATCCGGCGGCCGCCCGCGTGGAGGCCGAAGTTGATCTTGCCGACCATGTTCTCCTGGAGGATCTCGCCCACCTGCCGCCCCTCGGCGTCCTCCACGACGATGCGGGACTTGAACACCTTGGCCGGCCGGGTGAGGGCCAGCGCCGGCGCCCCGTCCGCGTCCACCACCTCCAGCCGGTGGGTGAGGAACTGGTCGAGCGAGCTGACCAGGCGGAGCGCCTTGCGGGCCGTGCTCTGGCCGACCTGGCGGACGGCGCCCAGCCGGCGCCCGGTCTGGTCGAAGATGCCGTACTCGTTGGTGAGCTCGATCAGCTTGGTCTTCTGGTTCACCACCAGGATCGGCTCGGTGAAGAGGTCAGCCGCCATCATCGTCGCCGCGCGCGCGGACGATCACTACCGGGCACGGCGCATAGCTGGCGACCTGCTGGCTGACCGACCCGAGGAGCAGGCCCTGAAAGCCTCCCAGTCCCCTGGCCCCCACGACGAGCACGTCGGCCCCGGTTGCCGCCTCGAGCAGCCCCCGGGTGGGCAGGTCGCAGACCGTCAGCCGCTCGATCTCGAGGCCCTCGCCGTCGGGGCCCAGGCTGGCGACCGCCTGGTCGAGGAGGCGGCGGGCGTCGTCGTCCCCGTAGGTGGGGTCGAAGGTGCCCGCGGGCTGGTCGAGGTACGACCAGGCGTGGATCACCCGCAGGGTGGCGTGGCGCAGGCGGGCCTCGGTGGCCGCCCAGCGCAGGGCGCGGCGGGCGCCCTCCGATCCGTCGACGCCGACCACGACGATCCCGCTCATTGACGTTCCCCGGCCGGGCCGGCGGCCAGCTCACGCTTGTCGGCCCGCAGCGAGGCGATGATGGACACGGCCAGCGCCAGGGCGATCACGCTGAGCGACATCCAGGTGGGCGGATGCCAGAACTCGGTGATCATCATCTTGATGCCGACGAAGCCGAGGATGACCCCCAGGCCGACGTTGAGGTAGCGGAACTTGCCCGCCATGCCGGACAGGAGGAAGTAGAGGGCCCGCAGGCCCAGGATGGCGAAGGCGTTCGACGAGAAGACGATGAACGGCTCCCGGCTGACGGCCAGGATGGCGGGCACCGAGTCGACGGCGAAGACCACGTCGGTGGTCTCCACCAGGACGAGGACGATGAACAACGGCGTGGCCAGGCGCTTGCCGGTGCGCCGGGTGAACATCTTCTGGCCGTCGTACTCGTTGGTGGAGGGGACGACGCGCTGGAGCAGCTTCAGCACTGGGTTCCGCTCCGGGTGGACCTCGGTTTCCTGGTGGCGGGCGATCCGGACGGCGGTCACCAACAGGAACGCCCCGAAGACGTACAGCACCCACTCGAACCGTTCGAGGAGGGCGACCCCGGCGAAGATGAAGATGGCCCGCATGACGAGGGCGCCGAAGATGCCCCAGAAGAGCACCCGGAACTGGTACTCCTTCGGGACGGCGAAGTAGGAGAACAGCACCGCCCACACGAACACGTTGTCGACCGAGAGGCTCTTCTCGATCAGGTAGCCGGTGATGTACTCGCCGGCCGCGTCGCCGCCGAACCACAGGGCGACCACGCCGGTGAAGCAGACGCCGATGGCGATCCAGACGCTGCTCTCGATCGCCGCCTCCCGGAAGCTCACGGCGTGGGGCCGGCGGTGGACGACCAGCAGGTCGGTGACGAGCAGGATGGTGATCCCGGCCAGCAAGGCGCCCCACCCCCACAGGGGGACGTCGATCTCGGCGAACCTGGCCGCGCTGCCTGCGCCGTTTTCGGCCGAGGCGGCTGCGGCGAGCAGCGGTGTCACAGCGTTGTCACCGGGCGGCAACCCTCATGTGGCATCGACGACGACCTGCACGGTGACCCTCCTCAATAGTCGGATGTCACCGAAGGTCTTGCCCGCCCTAGGGGCTGGCAGCACCGGGCCGAACTGGCCGGGATGGCGACGCTGCCTCGCGGGGCTACTCCCCTCCGGAGCGCCGCGATCGTATCAGCTGCCTAGCCGGGGCAGCAGGCCGGCGTGAGCTGCGGGGCGGTCGTCGCCCTGGCTGGGTCCGCCTTCCTCCTGCGGCTTCCGGGCCACCGCCGGCGGGACGCCCCAACCCGGCGACCGGCCCGGGCCAGCCGCAGCAGCTCCTCCTGTCGCTCCTGGACCATGCGGTCGATCACGTAAGGGTGCATGGGCCCATGCTCCTCCTGGCGGTCCCGGCGGGCCAGTGGCTGGAATGCCGTTGTGCGCTAAAATCCTGCCAATGCACCGGGTGGTCACCCTGCTGGGCCCGAACGTGTCCATGTTCGAGCTCTCCGTCCCCTGCGAGGTCTTCGGCCTCGACCGCTCGGATCTGGTCGACCCCTGGTACCAGCACCGGGTGGCGGCGGCCGTGCCTGGGTCGCACACCACTCCCGAGGGGGTGCGGATCGAGACGCCGTACGGGCTGGAGGAGGTAGCCGGCGCCGACACGGTCGTGATCCCCGCCCGCTCCTTCCCGGGCGACCCGCCGATCGAGGTGCTCGAGGCCCTGCGGGACGCCGATGCCCGGGGGGCCCGGCTGCTGTCCATGTGCACCGGGGCGTTCGTGCTGGCCGCAGCGGGGGTGCTCGACGGCAAGCGGGCGACGACCCACTGGATGTGGGCCGACGAGCTGGCCCGCTGCTATCCCAAGGTGCAGGTCGACCCCAAGGTGCTGTATGTCGACGCAGGGAATGTGATGACCTCGGCCGGTACGGCCGCGGGGATCGACCTCCTGCTCCACGTGGTGCGCCAGGACCACGGCGCCGAGGTGGCCAACGCCGTGGCCCGGCGCATGGTCGTGCCGCCCCACCGCGACGGCGGCCAGGCCCAGTTCGTCGACCTCCCCATGCCCGAGCAGAACGGCGACGAACCACTGGCCGAGGTCCTCGGGTGGATGCTGGAGCACGTGGGCGACGACCTGCGCGTGGAGCAACTGGCCCGTCGGGCCCGGATGAGCCCCCGCACCTTCGCCCGCCGCTTCCGCGCCCTCACCGGCACCACGCCCCACCAGTGGCTGCTCGGCCAGCGCATCCTCCTCGCCCAGCGGCTGCTGGAGACCACCGACGAGCCGGTGGAGCTGGTGGCCCAGCGGTGCGGGTTCGCCTCCGCCGCCGGGCTGCGACAGCACTTCAGCCGGGTGGTCGCCGCCTCGCCGCAGGCCTACCGGCGGACATTTCGCTCCTGACCCGTACCTTCGGGCGCCTCCCCGTCGTTCGCACTGGGACGAACCCAAGAGAACCGCCTGGCAGGGAGGAGCGCTCGAATGAGGTTGGTACGGCCGCCGGAGTTCAGTTGCCAGACCACCGTTGCCCACGGCCAGGCCGTGGTGGCAGTGCGCGGCGAGCTCGACCTGTCCACGGCGGCGGAGCTGTCGCGGTCGCTCGCTGCGGTGCTCGACCAGCGGCTGCAGGCCGTCACCATCGACCTGGCCGGCCTGGAGTTCATCGACTCCACCGGGCTCACCCTGCTCGTGCGCACCTCCAAGCGGCTGCGGGAACACGAGGGGGTGCTCCGGCTGGCGTCGCCCACCCCGGCGGTGCGCCGGGTGCTGGAGCTGGTCGGCCTGGACGGCCTGCTGGTGGCCTGAGCCCCGGCCCCAGGCCGCCGGCCGCGGGTTCCGCCGGGGCCGGCGCACATCAGCCGCGGCCCGGGCGGCGCCGCCGCCGGTGGGCCCAGCACGGGTGGTGCCAGTGCCGGCGGAGCTCGGGCGCGGCCCGGGGGACGACCACGAGGTGGCCGAGCCCGGTGGCGATGTCCTGGTTGCAGCCCGGGCAGAGGTAGGGCTTGCGGGCCTGGTAGGGCTGCACCGCTCTCACCTCCAGCTCGTCGGCGGCCAGGTGCTCGTCCACGGTCTCCATGCTAGCGAGGCGGCGTTCGTATTCCACTTTGAGTAGAGCCAGTCTGCAAAACCGCAGGTCGGTAAGGGTGCCCCAGCAGTAGACCTCGATCGCATCTACTGTCATCTTCAGTAGAGAGAACGGGGACCTATTGTGCACTTCTTCCTGTTCTGCTTGGATGGCAGCAACCGACACGGGTGCCGCGGGCACCTCTCGAAGAAAAGGGTGGGCAACCTGCAATGAACCTCCGCAAGAAGGTAACGACCGTCTTCGGCGCAGCTGCTGCTGCGTCGGTCATCGCCGGCGCTGCCGCATTCGCCTGCACCAACCTGGCCACGCTGAACCTGTCCAGCACGGCCGGCAAGGCGGGCGACTCCGTCACCGTCACCGGTTCGTCCTTCCGGGTCGGCTCCGGCACGACCGCCACCGACCCCGTCGTCCTGCGCTGGAACGGCGTCGAGGGCACCGAGCTCGCCTCCGTGACCCCCGACAAGGCCGGCAACATCTCGGCCACCTTCGCCATCCCCCAGGGCCAGCCGGGCTACTACGTGATCGTGGCCACCCAGAAGAACGCCCAGGGTGTTGACGCCTACGGCACCCCGGCCCGTGCTTCGTTCCAGATCCTCGGTGCCAACGGCCAGTCGGTCGTGACCCCGGCGGTCTCCTCCGCTGGTAGCACGGTGGCGTCCTCGCCGTCGTCCTCCGGCATCATCGCCCTGACCGTCGGCCTCGGCGCCCTCGGCCTGGCCCTGTTCGGCGCTGGCTTCGTCGCCTTCGTCCGTCAGGCCCGCCGCCGTGACGTCCCGGTCACCGCTTCGGTGCGCAAGTAACACCTCGCATCACCGAGTAGTTCCCACCACTGCCGGGCCCTCGGGCCCGGCAGTGGCGCGTCTACCCCCGAACTGGTGACAGATCTGGGGGCCATGGCCCCCAGATCTGTCACCAGTTCGCCGGGGGTCAGGCCTTGATCTCGACCGGGGTACCGAGGGGGAGGAGGTTGGCCAGCTTGGTGATGCCGGCGTTGCTCATCCGGATGCAGCCGTTGCTGACGTCGCGCCCGAGGGAGGAGGTGTCGCTCGTGCCGTGGATGCCGAGCACCCCGGTGCCGCCGTCGCCGAAGGAGTAGTGGACCTCGGAGAAGCCGGACAGGGCGAAGGCGTAGGGGCCGTAGGCCGCCCGCTGGCTGGGAGACACCTCGAACAGCTCCGTCGTGTAGAAGAGCCCCTGGGTGGTCGGCGTGCGGCCCGAGGCGCCCACGCCCACCGGCTCCTGGAGGACCACCTCGTTGCCGTTGAAGACGGTGATCCGGTGCTCACCCAGCTCGACCACGACCTTGTACGGGTTGGCCTCGAGGTCGACGGCGCTGCGCTTCACCCAGCCGCTGCTGCCGTTCGGCCGGATCGGGAGCAGGACCTTCAGCCAGTCGTCGCGCTGCTCGACCACCAGCATGACGAGGGGGAACGTGCCTGGGGGGGCGGCGCCCGAGGGCTGCGGGTTGTCGAGCGTGCGGGCCGGCTCCGGCTGGACCGGCGAGTTGTAGACGTCGACCTTGCGGACCTTGGCCGTGGCCACCGAGTAGGTGGGCGCAGTCGGTGCCGTCGTGGTGGGGGCGACGGTGGGGGCGACGGTGGACGGCTCGACCGTGGCCATCGTCGCCGGCTCGGCGACCGGCTTGGCGCCGCCCCCGCTGCACCCGCCGAGGGTCAGCGCCGCGACCACACCGGCGGCCACCCGAACCCGCGGTGAACCTCCCACGGGCCAAATGCTACCGGCCCCGCTGTCACCCACCGGAGAAATGGTGGGCCGTCGTCAGGTGGTGGTCGAGACCGTCGTGGGTGCAGGGGTTGGTGTGGATGGTGGCCCGCCGCAGCTTGGGGATGCGGTGGAGGAGCAAGTGGTGGGCCTCCTCGGCGATGCGGTGGCTCTCGGCCAGGGTCAGCCGGCTGTCGGAGACGACGTCGGCCTCGGCCCGCAGCTCGTGGCCGATCCAGCGGATCGACACCCGCTCGACGGCCTCGATGCCGGGGACGGCGGCCAGCACGGCCTCGACGTCGTCCACCAGCTCGGGCGACACGCTGTCCATGAGCCGGCGGTAGATGTCACGGGCCGCGCTCTTGAGCACGAAGAGGATGGCGACGGTGATCACCAGGCCGATCAGCGGGTCGGCCAGGTCCCAGCCAAGGGCGGCGCCGGTGCCTCCGGCGACGACCCCGAGCGACGTGATCCCGTCGGTACGGGCGTGGAGACCGTCGGCCACCAGGGCGGCCGAGCCGATCTTGCGACCGACCCGGATGCGGTAGTGGGCCACCAGCTCGTTGCCGGCGAAGCCGATGACGCCCGCCATGATCACCCAGCCCACGTTGCGGACGCCCTGGGGGTCCATCAGGCGACCGATGGCCTCCCAGCCGGCGACCGCCGCCGAGAGGGCGATCATGGCCACGATGAAGATGCCGGCCAGATCCTCGGCCCGCCCGTAGCCGTAGGTGTAGCGCCGGTTGGCCGGCCGCCGCCCGATGAGGAAGGCCACGGCCAGGGGGACGGCGGTGAGGGCGTCGGCGAAGTTGTGCACGGTGTCGGCCAGCAGGGCCACCGACCCGCTGATGAGGACGACGACGACCTGCAGGACGGCGGTGACCCCAAGGCCTCCGAGTGACACCCACAGGGCCCGCAGGCCCTCACGGCTGTCGGCCAGCGCCGAGTCCACCGAATCGGCGGCGTCGTGGCTGTGGGGGGCGAACACCGAACGCACCAGGCCCCGGAGCCCGCCCGGGTGGTCGTGGTCGTGGTCGTGGTCGTGGTCGTGGTCGTTCATCGTGCGCTCCCTTCGTACCCCGCGTGGACCAGGGCCTCCTCGACCAGCCGGCGGAGGTGGTCGTCGTCGGCCAGGTAGAAGATGCGGTTGCCGTCGCGCCGGGTCTCCACCAGCCGGGCCAGGCGAAGCTTGGCCAAGTGCTGGGAGACGCTGGGCGCAGGGGCGCCGACGTGGGTGGCCAGGGGGCCCACGGAGTGCTCCCCGTGGAGCAGGGCCCACATGATGCGCAGCCGGGTGGGGTCGGCCAGCAGCTTCAACGTGTCGACCGCAGCCACCACCTGCTCGCTCGACGGCTCAACTATCTGCGTACTCACGTAAATATGTTACCACGCAGCAATACGAAACGGCCCGCCCTGGAGGGCGGGCCGTTTCGGACCGATCAGGCCGGTAGCGGCTAGTTGACCCCGGCCGGAGTCTTGGAGGTCGAGGTCGAGGCGCCTGCACCCTCTCCCCGGCGGCCGGCCATGCCGACCAGCAGGAGGATGAGGCCGACGGCGAGCAGGCCGACCACGCCGGCGAGGGCCACCTTGGCCGCGCTGGAGGCGCCGCCCCCGATGGCCTCGAACTGGACGCCGGCCACGAACATGTCCTGCACGCCGCCGCCGATGCCCTGGACCTTCACCGGGTCGTCGAGGATCAGCTTGCCCTCCTCGCCGGTGGAGTAGCGGGTGTCGTCCCAGCCCACCATGGCGAACTCGTTGGTGGAGGCCAGGGCCGGCGGGGAGTTCTGGTCGAAGTTGTTGGCCCAGACCCCGAAGCGGCGGTCGATGGTCTGGTCGGTGACCCGGATGTTCTTCGACCAGGTCTCGCCGTCGTCCTCCGAGTAGGCGTAGTAGACGTCCTGGCCCCGGATGCCGGGGTCGTCGCGGGTGTCCCACCAGACGGCGTCGAGGCGGCCGTTGGGCGCCACGTTCAGCATGGGCAGGAACTTGCCGGCCAGCTTGGTCTGGTCGTCGTCGGCGATGCGCCGGGGCTTGCTCCAGGTGGCGCCCCCGTCGGTGGAGCGGATGTAACCGACGTCGGCGTAGGAGCTGAGCTGGCCCGGGTACCGCCACTCCCAGACGATGTGCAGGGTGCCGTTGGGCCCGCCGCCCGGCGTCCAGGCGTTGCGGACGTTCTGGGCCTGCTCGTAGCTGAAGGGCACGGCGACGTTGCTGGTCCAGGTCTTGCCCTTGTCGGTGGACTTGGAGGCGATGATGGCCCGGGGCGCCCCCGAGACGTTGGCGATCTCCGACATGAACGTGACGTACAGGTTGCCCTTGTTGTCGAGGACCAGGCCCTGGCCGTTGCT
>Ga0247708_1000088_pt1 | contig 23665 bp, 22 predicted proteins | sample 42W_NmetaG_FD_189040 | JGI IMG/M metagenome (GOLD analysis project Ga0247708, IMG submission 189040) | Soil microbial communities from hillslope of Landscape Evolution Observatory, University of Arizona, Oracle, AZ, United States - 4-2-W_N | ecosystem: Engineered > Artificial ecosystem >...
GGGGGGTGGGGACCAGCCAGGTCTTCGCCGACGGCGCCGCGTACAACCCGGCCACCGACTCCTGGCGCACGCTGGCGCCCTCGCCCCTCTCCGGCCGGCGGACCGGGGGCGTCTGGACGGGCAAGGAGCTGGTCATCTGGGGCGGCCGTGACATCGTGAGCAACGAGTTCTTCGCCGACGGCGCCGCCTACGACCCGGCCGCCGACCGCTGGCGCCTGCTCCCGCCCGCGCCCCTCTCGGCCCGTGAGATGCGCAGCGGGCGCACCTGGACGGGCAAGGAGGTCGTCCTCTGGGGCGGGGGGACGGCGGGCGACGCCTACGCCGACGGCGCCGCCTACGACCCGGCCGCCGACCGCTGGCGGACGTTGGCTCCCTCCCCGCTGGCCGCCCGGTTCGCCGCCGCCGTCTGGACCGACAAGGAGGTCGTGTTCTGGGGGGGCGAGGACTGGCGGCAGGTCTTCGGCGACGGGGCGGCCTACGACCCGGCCGCCGACCGCTGGCGGCCGCTCCCCGACAGCCCCCTTGCCGCCCGGATCAGCGCGGCCGAGCTGTGGACCGGCACGGAGGCCCTGTTCTGGGGGGGCTCCAACGGGACGTACAACAACTACATGGCCGACGGCGCCGCCTACTCCCCCAGCACCGACCGCTGGCGCCGGCTGCCGGCCTGGTCCGGCCGGATCGCCGACAGCGTCTGGACCGGCAGGGAGATGATCGTCTGGGGCGGCATCGTCCCCGTCGCCGGCGGCAGCCAGCTGGCCGAGATCAAGAGCACCAACGAGGGCCGCCGCTACGTGCCCTAGCCTGGCCCCCCTCATCGAACTGGTGACAGAGATGGGGGTCATAGCCCCCGTTTCTGTCACCAGTTCGGCGCAGGGAGGGCTCAGGTGATGGTGAGCGTCCCGATCTGGCCGGCTTCGACGTGGCCCGGCTGGTCGCAGTAGACGGTGTAGGTGCCGGGCTTGATGCCCTTGAGGCTGACGATGATCGACTGGCCGGGCTTCAGCTCGGCCGTGCCCACGCCGGCGCCCCGGACGATCCAGTTGTGGATGACGGCGCCGTCGTTGACCACGGTGACCTCGGAGTCGGCGGCCACGGTGATGTCCGCCGGCTTGAACCAGAAGTCGCCCATGCTGACGGTGCCCGCGGGCGTGGCCACCTGGGCGTCGTCGCCGCCGCAGGCGCTCAGAGCGAAGGCCAGCCCGACCAGGGCCAGCACAGCCAGGAAGCGTGCCTTGAAGGAGTGCATGCTCTAGTTATCGCCCACCCGGGCCCGGCAAACCCGGGTCGAAGGGCCCCATTTCCCGGGCCATCCTTCCCGAACCGGTGCTAGTTCAGCGGGCCACGAAGTACATGCTCGCCCTACCGGGCGACGAAGTACTTCGCCTTGGGGTGGTGGCAGATGATGGCCGAGGTGGTCTGCTCGGGGACGTACTGGAAGTCCTCGCTCACCGTGACGCCGATGCGCTCGGCGTCCAGCAGCTCGGCCACCTTGAGGTTGTCCTCGAGGTCGGGGCAGGCCGGGTAGCCCCACGAGTACCGGCCGCCCCGGTAGCCCTGGCGCACGAGCATGTCGACCAGCCGGCCGTCCTCCCCGGCAAAGCCCCACTCCTCCCGGACGCGCCGGTGCCAGTACTCGGCCAGGGCCTCGGCCAGCTCCACCCCCAGCCCGTGCAGGAGCAGGTACTCGGTGTAGCGGTCCTCGGCGAAGAGCTTGGCCGTGGCCTCCGACACCCGTGAGCCCATGGTGACGATGGTGAAGGCGGCGTAGTCGACCTCGCCCGAGTCCACCGGGCGGAAGAAGTCGGCGATGCAGCGCCAGGGGTCCTTGTGCTCCCGGGGGAAGGAGAACCGCAGGTACTCCGCGGTGCGGGTCTCGTCCTTCCACAGGACGAGGTCGTTCCCGTCACCGTTGGCCGGGTAGTAGCCGTAGACGACCTGGGGGACGAGCAGCCCGGCGGCCATGGCCTTGTCGAGCTCCTCCCGCAGCGTGGGCCGGATGCGGGCCTTGAAGTCGGCGTCGTTCTCGCCCTTCTCGGGGCGGAACTGCCACTGGTTGCGGAACAGGGCGGTCTCGTTGACGTAGCCCAGGAGCTGGTCGATGGCGATGCCCTTGACCACCCGGGACCCCAGGAAGGGCGGCACGAACACGGTGTTGTCGGTCTCCACCGCCGGCGAGCGCGCCGGCAGCTCGACGGGCGCCGCCGCCTCATCCTTCTCCACGACGCGGCCCAGCGGCACCCGCCCGAAGTCGGGGTCGTCGACGCCCGAGCGCTTCAGCTCCATCAGCTTGTCCATGGTGCGCAGGCCCTCGAAGGCGTCCTTGCCGTAGAAGACCCGGCCCTCGTAGATCTCCCGCAGGTCGCGCTCGACGTAGCGGCGGGTCAGGGCGGCGCCGCCCAGGATCACCGGCACCCGGTCGGCCAGGCCGCGGATGTTCAGCTCCTCGAGGTTCTCCCGCATGATCAGCGTGCTCTTGACCAGCAGCCCGCTCATGCCGATGGCGTCGGCCTTGACCTCCTCGGCCTTGGCCAGCATCTCGGCCAGTGCCACCTTGATCCCGAGGTTGTGGACCTCGTAGCCGTTGTTGGTGAGGATGATGTCGACCAGGTTCTTGCCGATGTCGTGGACGTCGCCCTTCACCGTGGCCAGCACGATCCTGCCCTTGCCGCCCTGGTCCGCCTTCTCCATGTGGGGCTCGAGGTACGCGACGGCCGCCTTCATGCACTCCGCCGACTGCAGCACGAACGGCAGCTGCATCTCCCCCGACCCGAACAGGTCGCCGACCACCTTCATCCCGGCCAGCAGGTCGTCGTTGACGATCGACAGCGCCGGCTTGGCGGCCAGGGCCTCGTCGAGGTCGTCGGTGAGCCCGTCGCGGTCGCCGTCGATGATGCGCTGCTTCAGCCGCTCCTCGACGGGCCAGCCGCTGCGGTCCTCCTTGACCAGCGTGGCCGAGGACACGCCCTCGAAGAGGCCGAGCAGCTCCTGCAGGGGGTCGTAGCCCTCCCGCCGGCGGTCGTAGACAAGGTCGAGGCACACCTCGCGCTGGCGTTCGGGGATCTTCGACAGGGGCATGATCCGGGCCGCGTGGACGATGGCCGCGTCGAGCCCCGCCTCCACGCACTCGTGCAGGAACACCGAGTTGAGGACGTGGCGGGCCGCGGGCGTGAGCCCGAACGACACGTTCGACAGGCCCAGGATGGTGTGGACGCCGGGCAGCTCGGCCTTGATGCGCCGGATGCCCTCGATGGTCTCGATCCCGTCGCGCCGGCTCTCCTCCATGCCCGTCGACAGGGGCAGGGCCAGCGGGTCGAACAGCAGATCGCCCGGCTCCAGCCCGTAGCGGTCGACGGCCAGGTCGTGGATGGCCTTGGCCGCCCGCAGCTTCCAGTCCGCGGTGCGGGCCTGGCCCTCCTGGTCGATGCAGGTGCAGACGACGGCCGCCCCGTACTCCCGGGCCAGCGACAGGAAGCGGTCGAGCCGGGTGCCGGGGGCGTCGCCGTCCTCCAGGTTGACCGAGTTGAGGACGGCCTTGCCGCCGATCCACTGCAGGCCGGTCTCGATGACCGCGGGCTCGGTGGAGTCGAGCATCAGCGGCAGGCTGGCCTGGGTGCAGAACCGCTGGGCGATCTCGTCCATGTCGGAGACGCCGTCCTCGCCCGTGTAGTCGACGCACACGTCGAGGACGTGGGCGCCCTCCTTCACCTGCTCGCGGGCCATGGCCACGCAGGTGTCCCAGTCGCTGGCCAGCATGGCCTCGCGGAACTTCTTGGACCCGTTGGCGTTGGTGCGCTCGCCCACGACGAGGAACGAGGTGTCCTGGTGGAACGGCACGGCCGAGTAGATCGACGAGGCGCCCGACTCCCACGTGGGGTTCCGGCGGGCCGGTTCCAGGTCCTTGCAGCGCTCGACGACGGCCTTGATGTGCTCGGGGCCCGACCCGCAGCAGCCGCCGATGACCGACACGCCCAGCTCGGTCACGAACCGCTCGTGGTGGTCGGCCAGTTGCTCGGGCGTGAGGTCGTAGTGCATCTTGCCGTCGACCACCGACGGGAGGCCGGCGTTGGGCAGGCACGAGATCGGCACCCGGCAGTGCTGCGACAGGTGGCGCAGGTGCTCGTGCATCTCGGTCGGGCCGGTGGCGCAGTTGATGCCGATGACGTCGGGGCGGAGGGCGTCGAGCGCCACCAGGGCGGCGCCGATCTCGGTGCCCGGCAGCATGCGACCGGTCAGCTCGATCGTCACCTGGACCTGGAGGGGCACAGTGCGACCGACGGCGGCCATGGCCCGGCGGGCGGCGATGAGGGCGGCCTTGGCCTGGAGGAGGTCGAAGACGGTCTCGATCAGCAGCAGGTCGACCCCGCCCTCGAGCAGGCCCCGGGCCTGGACCTCGTAGGCGTCGCGGAACTCGTTGAACCGGACCTGGCCGAGGCTCGGGAACTTGGTGCCGGGGCCGATGGAACCGGCCACCCAACCGCCGTAGCCCGACGCCACCTCCTTGGCGATCTGCGCCGCCTTGACGTTCAGCTCGTGGGCCCGCTCGGCGATCCCGTACTCGCCGAGGGTGTACGACAACGACCCGAACGAGTCGGTCTCCACCACCTCGCAGCCCACCTCGAAGAACGACTCGTGCAGCCGGGCGATGGCGTCGGGGCGGGTGGCGACCAGCAGCTCGTTGCAGCCCTCGAACTGCGGCCCCCCGAAGTCGTCCGCCGTCAGCTCCATGCGCTGGAGGTTGGTGCCGGTGGCGCCGTCGTAGATGACGACGCGCTCGCGAACTGCCTCCAGGTAGCTCTTCATGGCGAACAGGCTACCGGGGCGCGATCGCGTGCCCGCCTGGGATTCCGGGCGGCAACGTCCCTCCCAAATAGTGGGCCGCAACATTGCTTGAATAACTGACGCTGATTTTTCCGAAATAGCCCGTGCGCGCTCGGTCGAACAAATGTACGATTGGGAGGTGTTGGAGGACCTGGCGGAGGCCATCGCCCTGCGCGATCGCCTCGATGCCCGCATCGCCGGGCCGCCGGGGAGTTCGAGGCGACGGGGTGGGTGGGGGCGGGACGCCTCGGCATCGATGGTGGCCTGGCTGCGGGCCCACGCCCGGATGACCCGGCGCTCGGCCCAGCGTCTGCGCTCGATCTCCAGGCCTGCGCGCCCTGCCCGTGTGCGCCCAGGTCTATGCCGAGGGTCACCTCTCGGGCGGTCAGGTCGAAGCCATCGTGGCCCACCTCGACGACGAGCTGACCGAGATCCTCGCCGCCCAGGAGGCCGAGCTCGTCCCCTACCTCATCCCGCTGACCGTGGCCGGGGTCAGCCGGGCCATGAGCGTCTGGCTGGTCCGGGCCCGGCCCGAGCCAGCGAGCCGGCGGAGCCCGATCGCGCGCTGCACCTGTCCCAGACCCTCGACGACCGCTGGGTGCTCGACGGCACCCTCGATCCCGAAGCGGGCGCGACGGTGGCCCGCCGGGCCGACGCCATGGTCGACATCTGCCGCTTCTTCCTCGACCATCAACGGGGCCGTGCCGGCGGGCGCCACCGTCCCCATGTGAACGTGGTCGTCGAGCTGGACGACCTCGAAGCAGGCCGGGGCGGGCGGGTGGTCGACGGGCCCGGGCTCGACGGCCCCACCGTGTCCCGCCTGCTGTGCGACTGCGCGCTGCACCGGGTCGTCATGTCGGGCCGGTCGGCCATCCTCGACTACGGCGTGTCCACCCGCACCATCCCGGCGCCGAGGGGCCCTGGTAGGTCGACCTCGCCCGCCCGCGGTCCCGCTCGTTCCCGGACATCGCTCCCTCGTGCGGGGCCCAACCGAATGTCGCGTCATCCCGCGAGACGGAACGGCGGGTAGGCGTCGGTGGCGAGGACGAAGGCGTAGCCGACGACTCGGTTGTGCCACCGCATGACGCCGACGGCGAATCGGAACAACAGTCGGGGGTAACGGCCGGTGAACAGGACGGCGAACCATGCTGCGATCGACGTGAGCACCACGGCCACGTCGAGCACGACCAGCACCAGGTAGTGCGGGATGGCAAGGAACCACTTCACGAGTGGCATCCACCGGTTCAGGTCGCGGTGGACGTCGGGATACGGCACCTGCAGATGCACGGCCTGGTCTTCGTCGGTGGACGGGTACTCGTCACGGAGGAGCAGGAGGTAGGCGACCACCCGGTTTTGGAAGCCGAGGTAGGCGACGCTGAAGTCGAACCACCAGCGTGGGTACTTCTGGCGAGCGACGATCAGCATCAGGGACGGGAGGAACAGCACACCGGAGGCGATGCACATGAACAAGGTGAGGTCGCCGCTCGAGGACCCTGCTGCGCCGATGGCGGCGATGACGGCGAGGATCGGGACGGCGAGGATCAGGCGGAAGGCCGACGTGAGCCGGTTGCGGGGCTCCTCCGGGTAGTCGATGTCGAACCGGACGGGATACGCGGAATCGGTCGTCTCCATGGTCAGGCCTTCGATGCGACTGGACGGCGCCGGCGGTCGACGGGGACCGGGGCGAGACCGGCAGGTGTCGGTTGCTCATCCCCTGCGGGAACGGACGGCTGCGTGGGCTCGATCTCCAGGTGCGGCAGGATCCGGTCGAACCACTTCGGGATCCACCAGTTGCGGTCGCCGAGGAGCTCCATGGTGGCCGGGACGACCACCAAGCGGACGAGGGTCGCATCGAGGAAGACGGCGACGGCGAGCCCGAGACCGAAGATCTTGAGCTCTCGCATGTCCTCGAGCGTGAAGGACGCGAAGACGACGACCATGATGGCGGCGGCTGCGGTGATCACCCTGGCGGTGGAGGCGACGCCGTCGGCGACCGAGGTGTTGGCGTCGCCGGTCCGCAGGTACTCCTCGCGGATGCGGGAGAGCAGCAGGACCTCGTAGTCCATCGAGAGCCCGAAGACGACGGCGAAGAGCATCATCGGGATGAACGGGTTGATGGGACCGCCTTCGATGCCGATGAGCCCGCCGGCCCATCCCCACTGGAAGACGGCGACGACGATGCCGTAGGCGGCGCCGATGGTGAGGACGTTCATGAGGACGGCCTTGAGCGGCACCAGCAGTGACCGGAAGACGATCAGCAGCAGCACGAACGACAACGCCAGCACCGCACCGAAGAAGAGGAGCATCCTCTTGGCGAGGTAGTCGGTGATGTCGATGGCGATGGCGGCGCCTCCGGTGACTTCGACGTCGAGGCCGGTGCCGGCCGTCGCGGCGGGGATGACCTCGGCGCGGAGACGACGGACGAGTGCGGCCGTGGCTTCGTCCTGGGGAGCGGTGGTGGCGACAAGGCTCATGAGGTAGGCGCTCGGCCGGGCCGGGTCGTTGGCGATCGGGGCGGTGACGGCGGCGACGCCGTCGGTGCGCACCAGGGCGGCGTGGAGCGCGGCGACGGAGTCGGCGGACTCGCCGACGACGGTGATGAGGAACGGGCCGTTGAACCCGTCGCCGAACCCCTCGGCCAGCAGGTCGTAGGCCTGCCGGGTGTCGGTGCCCTCGGGGAAGTTCCCTTCGTCGGCCCAGCCGAGGCGAAGGCTGGCGACCGGTGCCGCGAGGAGGACCAGCACGACGCTCGCCCCGACCAGCCAGCGGAGCGGGTTGCGCTGGATGGTGCGGCTCCACCGGTAGGCGAGGGTCGCTTCCATTGGCTTCGCGACCCGTCGAGGGACGGCGCGCCGCAGCGGCCGGACGGCCAGGCTGGCGAGCAGGGTGAGGAGGGCGAAGGCGCCGCCGAGGGCGGCGAGCGGCGCGAACCCGATGCCGAGCCCGAGCAGGGCGACGGACGTGAAGCCGGCGGCGATGAGGCCGCGCCAGCGGGTGATCTCGACCCGCTCACGGGCGAAGCCGAGCAGCGCCGGGAGCAGCGTGGTGGACGTGAACATGGTGGCGAGCACGGTGGCGGAGACGCCGATGCCCATGCCGCCGACGGATCCGACGCCCACCAGGAGCAGGCCGAGCATCGAGATCATCACGGTGGTGCCGGCGAAGATCACGGCTCGCCCGGCGGTTTCCATGGCGGTCACGGTGGACGCACGGGCCGAGCGCCCGGCGTGGAGGCCGTCCCGGTAGCGGGAGACGATGAAGAGGGCGTAATCGATGCCGACGCCGAGCCCGATCATGATCCCGAGGACGGTGGCGTCGGTGGGGATGGTGAAAACGTTGCTGAGGAGCAGGGTCACGCCGATGCCGGCGGCGACGCCGCCGAGCGCGACCGCTATCGGGAGGCCCATGGCGAGCACCGACCCGAATGCCAGGATCAGGACGATCATGGCGAAGGCGAGGCCGAGGAGCTCGGTCTGCGGGGGCTCGATCACGGCCAGGTACTGGCCACCCGCGAAGACCTCGAGGCCGTCGATCGCAGGCGCGTGCTCGCTGATCGCCTTGCCGAGCAGGCCGGACTCGGCGTCGTCGACGTCGGAGGACAAGTTGACCTGGGCGTAGGCGACTCGGCCGGCCAGCGGGCCATCCCGGGCGATCTGGCTCTGGCCGCGCTCGGCGTAGGGCGAGACCACGGTCGCACCCGGGTGCTGCGGCTCACCGCCGTCGTCGGGGAACCCGGCGTCGACCGTTGCGAACAGTCCTTCCATGGCGGCCCGGACCTCCGGGTCGTCGATGCCTTGGGCTGCCCTGAACACGATCGTGCCCGTCTGCCCGCCGGTGCCGAGCTCGGGGAAGTGCTCAGCCAGCACGGCGAACCCGGCGGCGCTGCCGGAGCCGGGCACCTGGGCGTTGCCGCTGAACTGCGAGCCGACCGTGCCAGCCGCGCCGAAGATGGCGACGAAGGCGACGAGCCAGAGCCCGAGGGCCTTGATCCGGTGATCGAAGCACCAGCCGGCGACCCGGCCGAGGAGCGACGTTGGGCGTGGGGTTGCTGCTGAGGTGGGCATGAGCCCATGGTCGTGATGTCCGGCGCTCGCCACATCGGGCGTCCAGCCATTCGAGACCCGCCGATCGGACGGTTGGCTTCTCGTACTTTCGGCCGATCCGCCGGCTGGCGGACTTCCTTAGAGTGGGGTCATGCTCCGGGACGCGGCTCGTTCGTTGTGGGCCGAGCCCCGCGTTCCCGATGCGCCCGGGCCGGTCTGGCGGGACTGGGCGCTCGTCTCGGCGCTGGTGCCCGTGGTGGTCCTCGAGGGAGTGTTCCGGGAGGACCTGGTGTGGCGGGCGCTCTCCATGACCGTCGCCCTGGCTCTGCTCCCGACGTTGCTGTGGCGAAGGACGCACCCGCTCCAGTCCGTCGCCGCCGCCTTCGGCCTCGTCGCGGTCGTGCAGGTCGCCTCGCTCATCCTCGGCGACGACTGGCGGGGCCTGGATGCCACCGTCTTCGTGATCTTGTTGGTGTACGCGCTGTTCCGCTGGGGCTCCGGTCGTGACGCCGTGATCGGGCTGGCGATCGTGTCGATCCCGGTGCTGCTGCATGCCTTCGACGCGCTGATGCAATCGGACGCCGACGAGATCACGCTCAGCGAGGTGGCTGAAGGTGTCGTGTTCGTGCTCCTGGTGGCGGCGGTCGGTGCCTCGGTCCGCTACGCGGACAAGGCCCGTCGCCGGGGGATGGATCAGGTGAAGCTCCTCGAGCGAGAGCAGCTGGCACGCGAGCTCCATGACACCGTCGCCCACCACGTCTCGGCCATCGCCATCCGGGCCCAGGCCGGCCGTGTCGTGGCCTCCACGGATCCGGCCGCCGCGGTGGAGGCCCTCGCCGTCATCGAGCAGGAGGCCTCTCGGACCCTCGCCGAGATGCGCACGATGGTCAGTGCCCTCCGGCAGGAAGAGGAACCGGACCTCACACCGCAGCGCGGCGTCGCCCAGGTCGAAGACCTCGCCACCGGCCCCGGCGAACGGCCGCGGGTCGACGTCGAGCTCTCCGGAGACCTCGACGGGCTGCGGCCTTCCGTCGATGCCGCCATCTTCCGCCTCGCCCAGGAGTCGATCACCAACGCCGTGCGCCACGCCCGCCACGCCACCCGCGTCCAGGTGGCGGTGCGGGGCGAGCCCGACTGTGTCCGCATGACGGTGCACGACGACGGCGATCCGGGACCGTTCGATCCCAGGACGGCGACCGGGTTCGGGCTGGTCGGGATGGCCGAACGGGCGAAGCTGCTCGGCGGCACCCTCGAAGCAGGCCCCACCCGGAAGGGATGGACCGTCACCGCTGTGCTCCCGCGGGGCGACCGCCCGTGAGCATCACCGTCCTGCTCGCGGATGACCAGGAGATCATCCGGACCGGGCTCCGGATGATCCTGAACGCCCAGCCGGACATCGAGGTCATCGGCGAGGCCGCCGACGGCGCCGAGGCCGTCACGCTGGCCAAGCAGCTCCGCCCGGACGTCTGCCTGTTCGACATCCGCATGCCCGGCCTCGACGGGATCGAAGCAACCCGCCAGCTCGCCGGACCCGACGTCGCCGAGCCGCAGGCCGTGGTCGTCATCACCACCTTCGATCTCGACGAGTACGTCCATGGCGCCCTCAAGGCAGGCGCGCGGGGGTTCCTGCTGAAGGACGCCGGCCCCGAGCTGCTCGTGCAGGCCATCAAGGCCGCCGCCAACGGCGATGCGCTCATCGCACCGAGCGTCACCGCGCGGTTGCTCGCCACGTTCGCCCACCGACGCGACGGCACGCCCCCGGCGCAGCCCGTCGCCCCACTGACCGACCGGGAGGAACAGGTGCTGGTGTCCGTCGCACGGGGCCGCACCAACGCCGAGATCGCCACCGAGCTCTTCATCAGCCTGAGCACGGTCAAGACCCATCTCGGCAGCTTGATGAACAAGCTCGGCGCCCGGAACCGGGTCGAGATCGCCATGTGGGCGCACGAAACCGGACGAATCGGCGCCTGACGCGCGACCTCAAAGACATAGCTTCCCTGTCACCGAACGCCGGGACAGTGCGTGCTCGTCGCTTACGACACGGTACGGCGACGGCACGATCCAGTGTCTGCTGGGTCATCTCGACGAACGGCCAGGCCGAGCGTTCCTCCCGCATTGCCCGGTGTCCCTGCGGACTCGTCGAAGAGAAGCCCGCCTCGAGTTCCGTCGGGGTGCAACGAGCCACCAGGCCGCTCTCCAACCAACGGCATGAGCCGGTCGGCGACCAACGACTGGGCGCGGCGGGCCAACGCCGAGGTGTCGCCCAGGTAGAGGGCCTCAGCCCCACGCGTCGCGCCGGGCCGCAGCCGGCGACTCGGCGCTACGAGCGATGACCCCCACGATGCGCCGAGCTCACGTCGCCCCCTGGCCGTCGACGACGATCGGATCGTCACCGTCGGCGCCGCTGATCGACGCGCCGGCCGCCACCTCCACCCCGCTGTCGACGATCGCCCGCTCCACCCGGGCACCGGACCGGATCACCGCCCCGTGGAGGAGGACCGAGTCGTGGACCTCGGCGCCCGCTTCGACGACCACGCCCGGCGACAGGACCGACCGGGTGACCCGCCCGGCCACCCGGCTGGCCGGCGAGAGCAGCGAGTCCTCCGCCGACCCGCCGGCGTCCACCCGGGCCGGCGGCCGGTGGCCGCTCGTGGTCCGAATGGGCCAGTCGAGGTCGTCCAGGTCGAGGCGCCCCTCGACCAGATCCTGGTGGCCCTGCCAGTAGCTCCGCGGCGTGCCCATGTCCCGCCAGTACCCGGCCAGGCGGAACTCGAAGGCCTTCCCCCCCTCGACCAGCCTCGGGAGCAACGCGTCGCCGAAGTCTCCCTTCCCGTCCTCGCCCAGGGCGCCGAACAAGGCGGCCGGGCGGTAGGCGAAGACCTCGGTCGTCACCAGGTCGGTCGGTGGGTCGTCCGGCTTGTAGGCGAACCCGGTGACCCGACCGCCACCGTCGACCGACACCACCCCGAACCGGCCGGGGTCCTCGTCGACCCGGGTGGTGACCATGGTCACGTCCGCGTCTCGCTCGAGGTGGGCGTCGACCACGTCGCGGTAGTCGAGGGTGTACACGGCGTCGGCCGAGAGCACGAGGATCACGTCGGCCCTGAACTCCTGGAGCAGCCTGCGGTGGCGCCAGAGGGCGTCGGCGTTGCCCTCGGTGAACCCCTCCCCCTCCCCGCCGGTGAACGGGTGGAGGATCCGCAGGCCGCCCTCCGTGCGGTCGAGGTCCCACGGGCGCCCATTGGCCAGGTGGTCCTCGAGCGAGTGGGGCTGGTACTGCTGGAGCACCCAGACGTCGCTGATCCCGCTGTTGGCGCAGTTGCTGAGCGGGACGTCGATCAGGCGGAAGTGGCCGGCGAAGGGGAGGGCCGGCTTGGCCCGGTGCTCGGTGAGCGGCCCCATCCGGTTCCCCGCGCCGCCGGCGAGGACCACGGCCAGGACCCGAGGCCGGGCCTTACCCAGCGCGGCCCGTCCTGCCGATGCGCTCGGCCCGGCTGTGGTGGCGCTCCAGGGCGGCGTCGACCAGGTGCTCGATGAGGTCCGAGTAGCCGATCCCCGACGCCTCCCACATCTTGGGGTACATCGAGATGGGCGTGAAGCCGGGAATGGTGTTGACCTCGTTGACCAGCAGGCCCCGCCCGTTCTCCTCGTAGAAGAAGTCAACGCGGGCCATGCCGTCGACCCGGAGGGCGTGGCCGGCGGCCAGGGCCATGCCCTGCACCTCCTCGACCACCTCGCGGGGCAGCGGGGCGGGGACGAGCAGCTCGGCCGCCCCCTCCTTGTACTTGTCGTCGTAGTCGTAGAACTCGTGGCTGGGCCGGACCTCGCCGGGCAGCGACGCCCGCAGCCGGCCGTAGCCGAGGAGGCCGCACTCGATCTCGCGGGCGGTGACCGCCTCCTCGAGGACGATCCACTCGTCGTAGGCGAGGGCCAGCTTGACCGCCGAGGCCAGCTCCTCGACGTCGTGGGCCTTGGTGACGGCCACCGACGACCCCAGGTTGGAGGGCTTCACGAACAGGGGGAAACCGAGCTCGGCCGCGGCCTCGTCGAGCGCCCCGTCGTCGACCTCGATGTCGCGCAGGGCCAGGTAGCGGACCTGGTCCATGCCCGCCCCGGCCAGCACGTCCTTGGCCATGGCCTTGTCCATGCACAGGGCCGAGGCCAGCACGCCCGAGCCGATGTAGGGGATGCCGGCCAGCTCGAGCAGGCCCTGGATGGTGCCGTCCTCGCCCAGGGGGCCGTGGACCAGCGGGAAGGCGAGCGACTCGGGGGTGAGCACCGAGGGGTCGACCCCCGGGCCCTCGGCGACCAGCGCGGTGGCGCCCGGCTCGTAGGACGCCATGACCCACTGGCCGTCCTCGGCGATCCCGACGGGGACCACCTCGTACCGCTCGGGGTCGACGGAGGCGATCACGTGGGCCGCCGTGACACACGAGACCTCGTGTTCGGCGGAGCGACCGCCGAAGAGGATGACCAGGCGCACGGGTGCTGAGTCTAGGGGCAAGCGGCCGATGGCAGGCTAGGAGCGATGCGACTCCGAGCGACAGAGGTGGCGGCGGCGACGGGCGGGACGCTGCTGGGCCCCGACGCCGAGATCGAGGGGGCGGCGGTCGACTCCCGCACGCTGCGGGGCGGCGAGCTGTTCGTCGCCCTCAAGGCCGAGCGCAACGGGCACGACTTCGTGGAAGCCGCCTTCGAGGCGGGGGCGGCCGCCTCCCTGGTCAGCGCGGAGACTCCCCGGGTGCCCGCCGTCCTCGTGGACGACACCCTCCGGGCCCTCACCTCCCTGGCCACGGCCGCCCGGGCGCGCATCGGCGGGACGGTGATCGGGATCACCGGATCGGTGGGCAAGACGTCGACCAAGGACCTGCTGGCCGCGGCCCTCGGCCGGCGCTTCCGGGTCAGCGCCAGCGCCAGGTCGTTCAACAACGAGCTGGGCGTCCCCCTGACCGTGCTGAACACGCCCGACGACGCCGAGGCCCTGGTCGTGGAGATGGGCGCCCGGGGCCGGGGCCACATCGCCTCACTCTGCGCGGTGGCCCGGCCGTCGATCGGCGTCGTCACCACCGTCGGCCTGTCCCACGCCGAGTTCTTCGGGACGCTCGACGACGTGGTCCGGGCCAAGGGCGAGCTGGTCGAGTCCCTGCCCGCCCACGGGACCGCAGTGCTGAACGCCGACGTGGACCTGGTGGCCGCCATGGCCGAGCGCACCGAGGCCCAGGTGCTCACCTTCGGGCTGGCCGCGGCCGACGTCCGGGCCGAGGACGTCTCCCTCGACGACGACCTGCGGGCCTCGTTCCGCCTGCGCACCCCCTGGGGCAGCGCCGGCGTCCGCCTCCACATCCGCGGCCACCACCAGGTGGGCAACGCCCTGGCCGCGGCGGCCGCCGCCCTGGCCGGCGGGGCCACCGTGGACGACGTGGCGGCCGGCCTGGGCGACGCCCGCCTGTCGCCCTGGCGCATGCAGCTGGAGCGGTCGCCCTCGGGGGCGCTGATCCTGAACGACGCCTACAACGCCAACCCGCTCTCCTCGGAGGCCGCCCTGCGGGCCCTGGCCAACCTGCCCGCCGAGCGCCGGACGGCCGTCCTCGGGATCATGGCCGAGCTGGGCGACGTGGGGCCGGCCGAGCACGCCCGCATCGGCGCCCTGGCCGCCGAGCTGGGGATCCGGCTCATCGCCGTGGGCGCCCCCGACTACGGCGGCGAGCAGGTGGCCAGCGCCGAGGAGGCCCTCGACCGCCTCGGCCCGCTGGGCCCCGGCGACGCCGTGCTGGTCAAGGGCAGCCGGGCGGCCGGCCTCGAACGCCTGGCCGATAGCCTCGCCGGATCATGAGCCGACCCGAACTGGTGACCGATCCGGGGGCCAGGACCCCCGTTTCTGTCACCAGTTCGCCTTGGTCGTGAGGATCTACACCCGCAAGGGCGACGACGGCACCACCGGCCTGCTCTACGGCGGCCGGGTGCGCAAGGACTCGCCCATCCCGGTGGCCTGTGGCGACGTCGACGAGGCCCAGGCCGCGCTGGGCCTGGCCCGGGCCGCGGCCCCGGCCGGATCCGAGCTCGACGGGCTGCTCGTGGGCCTCGAGCGCGACCTGTGGGTCCTCATGGCCGAGCTGGCCACCGCGCCGGAGCACCACGACCGGCTGGTGGCCGGGCGCACGCTGGTCACCGCCGAGATGGTGGGCGCCCTGGAGCCCCTGATCGACGACCTGGGCGCCCGGTTCCGGCCGCCGACCGAGTTCGTCCTCCCCGGCCAGCACCCGGTGGCCGCCGCCCTCGACCTGGCCCGTACCGTGGTCCGGCGGGCCGAGCGCAGCGCGCTGGCGGTGGCCGGGCCCGGCTCCCACGCCGTTCCGTACCTGAACCGCCTCTCCGACCTGTTGTGGACCATGGCCCGCTGGCAGGAAGAGACGTCCCTCACCGCCCGCACCGACACCCTGGAGTAGCCCTCATGCCGATCGCCTTCTCGCTGACCGACGACGTGCCCGCCGACGCGGCGGCCGTGGGCGCGCCGGTCTTCGCCGGCCGCATCCTCCCCCCGGGCTCGGCCGCCGACCTCGACCTGAACTTCCTCGCCGAGCGGGGGTTCGAGGGCAAGCCCGGCGAGGCGCTGGCCGTGCCCGCCGGCCGGGGCACATGGATCGCCCTCGGCGTCGGCAACCCCGATGAGGTCACGGCCGAGACCCTGCGCCGGGCCGCGGCCGCCTTCGTCCGCGCCGCCTGGAAGGACCGGTCCGGCGCCACCACCCTGCTCGCCGCCGCCCCCGACGGCCTCGACCCGGCCGTGGCCGCCCAGGCCATCGCCGAGGGGGCGTCGCTCGCCGCCTACCGCTTCAGCCGCTACAAGGCCGACCCCAAGCCCTGCCGGCTGGAGTCGATCGCCGTGGTCGGCACCGGCGACGCGGCCCGCCACGGCGTCGACCGTGGCGCCCGGGTCGCCACCGCCGTCGCCCTGGCCCGGGACCTGGTCAACGAGCCGGCCCGGGCCATGACCCCCCGCCGGCTGGCCGAGATCGCGGCCGAGGTGGCCGAGGGCGAGGGGCTGACCCTCACCGTGCTCGACGAGGTCGCCATCGCCGCCGAGGGCCTGGGCGGGCTGGCCGGGGTGGCCGCCGGCTCCGACGAGCCGCCCCGGCTGATCGAGCTGGTCTACGAGCCGGAGTCGCCGGAGGGCACCGTCGCCCTGGTGGGCAAGGGCATCACCTTCGACTCGGGCGGCCTGTCGATCAAGACGGCCGAGGGCATGGAGACCATGAAGACCGACAAGTCGGGGGCGGCGGCCGTGCTGGCCGCCATGTCGGTTATCGCCGCCCTGGCCCCGCCGGTCAAGGTCATCGGGATCATCCCGGCCACCGAGAACATGCCGGGCGGGTCGGCCCTGAAGCCGGGCGACGTGCTGACCGCCCGCAACGGCAAGACCATCGAGGTGCTCAACACCGACGCCGAGGGCCGGCTGGTGCTGGCCGACGGGCTGTCGCTGGCCGTGGAGGCGGGGGTCGACGCCATCATCGACGTGGCCACCCTCACCGGGGCCTGCGTCGTAGCCCTGGGCCGCAAGGTGGCGGGTCTCATGGGCAACCACCAGGGCTGGATCGACCAGGTCCGCGACGCCGCGGCCCGGGCCGGCGAGGAGGTCTGGCCCCTCCCCCTCCCCGAGGACTACCGCAAGCAGATCGACTCCGACGTGGCCGACGTGAAGAACATCGGCGGCGGACGCTACGCCGGCGCACTGACCGCCGGGCTCTTCCTGCGCGAGTTCGTGGGCGGCGTCCCCTGGGCCCACCTCGACATCGCCGGCCCGGCCCGCAGCGAGGAGGATGAGGGCTACCTCCAGAAGGGGGGCACGGGCTTCGGCGTCCGCACCCTGGTGGAGGCGGTCATGTCGTTCCGCCAGCCCTGAACGACGACCCCGTCCTCGCCTTCGAGTCGCAGGCCGCCTGGGAGGCCTGGCTGGCGGAGCAGCACGCCGCCTCGGACGGCATCTGGCTGAAGCTGGCCAAGAAGGCGTCCGGCATCCCGTCGGTGACCATCGCCGAGGCCATCGACAGCGCCCTCTGTTACGGCTGGATCGACGGCCAGCGCAACCGGTTCGACGAGCAGTGGTACCTCCAGCGGTTCACGCCCCGGCGGGCCCGCAGCACCTGGTCGAAGATCAACCGGGACAAGGTCGAGCGGCTGGCGGCCGAGGGCCGGATGCGGCCGGCCGGCATCCGGGAGGTGGAGCGGGCCAAGGCCGACGGCCGGTGGGACGCGGCCTACGACGGGCCGAGCGCGGCCACCGTCCCCGAGGATCTCCAGCGGGCGCTGGACGCCAACCCGGCCGCCGCCGCCTTCTTCGCCACCCTGAACAGCCGGAACCGCTTCGCCATCCTGTACCGGGTGCAGGAAGCCAAGCGCCCGGAGACCCGTGCCCGCCGGATCGAGACGTTCGTCGCCATGCTCGCCCAGGGGCAGACGGTCTACCCGTAGACCCGGCTCACCACTTCCAGGACGCGGCCAGATCCGTGCGCACGGTGGTGGCGTAGCCCTCGAGGGCGCCGAGGAGCTCCTCGGAGCTGAGCCGCATCTCCGAGGAGCGCACGTACCAGACGGGCGCCCCGTCGCCTCGCCGGGCCTTGATGACCGCGAACACGGTCTCGATCAGGTAGTCGTCGATCACGCCCACCGTCTCCAGCCCGGCCAGCAGCTCGCTGAAGGAGGTGGGCGTGGGCGGGCCCCCGCGGCCGCCGGTGGTCCCGGCCGGGGCGTCGGCCGCCGTGCGCTTCCACGCCCTGGTCAGCCGCTGGCGCAGCGACGTGGTCAGCCCGTCGAGCACCCCGAGCAGCTCCTCCATGGTCAGCGGCGTGCCCCCGCTGCGCACCGACCAGGCCACGCTGGCGTCGGAGGACCGGAGCTTGAGGAGGGCGAAGACCGACTCGATCCGCATGCCCTCGCCGATGGTGGTGGTGCCGTAGCCCGCCAGCAGCTCGCTGAACGGGATGGGTTGCTCAGCCACGGCCGATGAAAGTACCAGCGATGGTGCTACCACCCTTGACCGGTCAGCGGGACGGGCGGACGATACCGGCACGGCGATCACGGCAGAGAAAGGCGGACCACCATGCCCACGACGGACTGGCCCCTGGTCAAGAGCGGGCGCACGGGGGAGCTGGCCAGGACGGCCCAGTACCTCCTGCGCCACCGGGGCTTCGACATCGCGGCCGACGGCATCGTCGGCCCCATCACCGACGCTGCGATCCGGGACTTCCAGAAGGCGGAGAACCTCGTCGTCGACGGGATCATCGGCAACCAGACCTGGCCCCAGCTGATCGTCCAGGTGCAGCAGGGTTCCGAGGGCGACGCGGTGCGGGCCGCCCAGGGCCAGCTCCGGCTGCGCAACCTGCCCCAGACGGTCAGCCTGGCCGTGGACGGCGACTTCGGCCCGCTGACCGACGCCGGCGTCCGGGCCTTCCAGCAGGCGCTCAACGACCAGAACTACCTGACCACGCCGGTCGACGGCATCGTCGGGCCCGTCACCTGGCACGCGCTGGTCGCCAACTTCCTCGGCCCCGACGTGTAGCGCCCACCCGGTCCGGCGCCGGTAGCGTCGGAGGCATGACGATCGAGCAACCGACGCACGCAGAAGTGACCGAAGCGACCGTCGCCACCGAGGCCGAGATGCGCCCCCAGGCGGTGCCGGTGAACGTGTACGAGGCCCCCGAGGCACTGGTCATCGTCGCCCCCCTGCCGGCGGTGAAGGCGGAGGACGTCACCGTCGAGCTGCGACCGGGGTGCCTGCGCTTCTGGGCCCACCTGCGCAGCTCCGGGCCCCGGGAGTACCTGGTCCAGGAGTGGGAGTACGGCGGCTACGAGCGCGAGATCGAGCTGCCCGAGGGCTACGGGGGCGGGGTGGAGGCGTCGCTGGCCCGGGGCCAGATCGCCATCCGGGTGCTGCGGGGCGAGGCCGGCGAGCTGGTCAGCATCCACCCCACCGAGCGGTAGGCCGGCCCGGCTTCAGCTCAGCCGGCCCCGTCGCCGTCGACCCGGCGGGTCTCGATGTCGAGCCCGCCGGCCAGGCGGCCACCCGCCAGCTTCGCCGCCCGCTCCAGGAACGAGGTCCACATGTGCAGCTGGACCTCCTTGGCCATGCGCAGCCGCTGGTACATCACCCGGGACAGCTCGTCGCCGCTGCGGGCCCACGACTCGATGGTGAAGACCACCTCCCGGGGGTCGCCCTGCTCGGCCCGGAACTCGATCTGGCCCGCCTCCAGGTGCCGGTCGAGGGTGACCAGGCGGAACGAGGTCGGCGTGACCCGCGCCACCCGCACCGGGCCGTCCCACGGGCCCGGCATGCGGACGACGTACTCGTCGCCCTCCTCCATGCGGCCCTGATCACCGTAGACCTTGGTGAAGCGGGCGAACTCGGTGGGGGCGACCACGTCCGGGTCGGCGAGGATGCGCTCCATCAGCTCCCCGGCGGAGAGCTTCGCCTCGGCGATGTGTGCTCGGTAGCGCCGGTGGAAGAGGGGGCCCACCCCGGCCTCGGACGGCTGGAGGTCGTCGCGGACCAGTCCGGCCGGGAGCTCGGGGGGCCCGTCGTCCTCCATGGTGCCGGCCAGCTCCCGCCGGTGGAGCGGCGTGATACGCCACATGTAGTGCCAGGAGGTCAGCAGGATGCCGGCCGGCCAGCCGGCGGCCGTGGCCAGGCGTCGGGATCGGGAGGGTCGCCGGGGAGCCACGTGGGTAGCTTGCCCACATGCTCACGCGCGTCCTACACGACGCCGGCTTCCGGGGCTGGCATCTGCACGGGCTCGGCCTGGCCAGCATCGGGCTCTGCATCGGCCTGTGGATCAGGGCCAAGACCGTCGACCAGGAGGAGCGGGGCAACGCCGAGCGCCGGGCGCTCTTCGTGGGGCTGTGGCCGCCAATGCTCTGGCTGATCGGCGACTCCCTCGAGCGGCACGAGTAGCCGGGGCGGGCAGTCGACGACCGGGGCGTCAGGTCACAAGGGTCCCCCGAGGCACTGGGTCCTGCGCATTATGGGGCCCTCATCCACTCGGGTACGCCGGGTTTTCGGGCGGCTCTACGCGTCCAGACCAGAGAGGGCCCGTAGATCGTCCAACAGCGGTTACCGGGCGCGTCCGACCGCTTCCTTCCACACTACATCCGGCATTTGCACGCTGGTACGAAACCGTCGATCCGCGCCCATCAGGGAGAACCTCGTGGACAGTTTTCGTCGTGTTCCGGGCGCAACGCGCAGTCGCGACCCCAATCTTCGGCGGCGTGCGTATGCATGAGGACAACCGGCGTAAACAGCATAGCGACCGCTCCAAGACAGACGGCGACCATGGCGATGTCGCGAGCCCGACCACCGCGATCCGCTCGTTGGCGTGCCATCAGGCCGACAATCACGGCCACAAGTCCGAACAAGACAGCCGGAACAATCGCCCAATAGATGACGATCACGGAAACCACGCCAAGTGCAGCGCTCCCAAGAGCCCACAGGGCGAGCGAATCTGCACTGCGAGGCGAGAGGTCAGATTCGGTGTTCATTCGATCCCCCCTTATCGGGGCCAACGCCGCCGAAGTAATTACCGGGAAGCCGCTGACGACCCGGCAATGCGCACCGAGTGCTGCAAGCCTAGGCGAGCCGTCCGGAACGTGCCGCTTCCGGATGGATCGGCCGGGAGGAGGCGACCGCCGCATGACGACGAGCCGGTGTGTCCAGCCTGTCGCCTCTCCACGCGGAGCGACGCTCACGGGTACCCGCCCGGGTTCGGCACGAGCCGGGCGCCCGGTAACGCGCGCTCGGCGCCCGTCGGCCGGAGAGGGTGGACCTCTACTGCTGCGCGCCGTGGACCCACTAAACCAGGACGAAGGCTGCGACGGCATACGAAGGCCGTCCTCCCGCCGCCTGCGGTAACGCGTCCGACACGCTTGCCGGTGTCACGGCAAAGGCCGGATTCTCTCGAGCGCCGCACGTCTTGTGGTGCGTCTTCGTTCATCGCCCACGGTGTCCAACGGAACGGTCAGCGCCGGGTTCCGTCAAGTGGATGTGGCCGTGGGCTCCCACTGGACTCCTAGTCACACGTGGTAAGAGGGTCTACGCTTTCCCGATGATCGAGTATGCCGCTTGGATGCACGGGCACACCGTCAAGATCGAGTACCCGGCGAGGATGAAGAGCGTCTGGCGAGCCGGGTTCTACGCCCGCCTCGTGGGCAATGCGGGCAGCACCAACTGGCTCCACTTTGCGGTCCCGACCCCCGTCATCGTCAGGGGCAAGCGACTGATGAGCGATTCGGTCATGCTGCGCCTACGCACAGGGTCGACGTCGACGGCCGTGACGTCGGTGCACGTCTACGACGGAGAGAACCGCATCGCCACCCATGACGGGTTGAGCTTGTCACCGAATGCCTTCGGCTTCAGCCGCTTCAACATCGCCGGCAAGCCCGACGTGCGCTGGGGCATCGGCATATCGATCGGGGTTCGGTTCAATGGGACCACCGACGCGCAGAACACCTTGGAGCTGGCGTCTGCGGGGTGTGACTTCAAGCTGCTCGAGACCGTTCGGGTCCACTTCAAGACCCTCGTTGCCCCGACCAGCTTCACGATCGACCAGATGCTCGACGGGATGCGGCAGGTCTATGAGCCCGCCGGCTTCCGAGTCGTGCGGGCCAGCGACGAGACGCTCAACCTGCCCGACCTGAACGTGGTCGACGTGGGAACGTGTTCCGGCACCACGACCGCCGAGCAGAATGAACTGTTCGCCAACCGGAACAACGCCGGGCCGAACGATCTGTGCGTCTACTTCGTCCAAGCCACGAACCCTCCGTTGAACGGTTGCGCCACCGACCCGGCTGGGCAGCCCGGATCGGTGGTGGCAAGCGGTGCCAGCCGATGGACGCTGGGTCACGAGATCGGTCACAACCTGGGCCTGCCGCATTGCGACAGTCCCGGCGCACGCCTGTTCGACCGGCTCATGACTGGCGGGGGAACGGGCAACATCACCAACCCGCCGCCAGACCTGGTGGCATCGGAGATCACCACCATGTCGAGCAGCAACCTGTCCATCAACCCCTAGGCGAGGACCGAGATGCCAATCACTCTCGAGGAGCTGCGTGCGGTGCTGAGCAGTGACGAGCCCGACTATGCGGCGATCGCTCAGATGTTGGACGTGCCCGCGGTGGGCCACCTTCAGACCCTGGCTCACGATCCCGACGTGATGCTGGCGACGAAGGCCGTCTATGCCGCCAGCCTCGTTCCAGGATCGCAATCCGAGGCCGTCGTCGCCGAGGCCGCTGACAGCTCGGAGCCCCTGCTCAGGATCGCATCGGCCTCCGCGCTGGTGAACTTACCGGAGACCAGCCGGAACCGCGTGGCCGAGCATCTGATCGACGACGCGGACGTCAGCGTGAAGAAGCTGGTGATCAAGTCCCTCAGCGGACCGGTGACGCCCCGGTTGAGAGATCGGCTCGACCAACTGGCGTCCGCGGGGGAAACGCCGTTGATTCGACAGCTGGCCCAGGACACCCTCGGCGAGTCTTGACCGGACGTATCAGACAACTCACGGAGGCGCGAACGCATGGCTCTCGAAATGGCGATGTGGACTCACGGGCACGATGTCAGTGTCGAGTACCCGGACCGCATGAAGAGCGAGTGGCGCGCCGGCTTCTTCATTCGGCTCATCGGCAAGCCTTCCACCACCAACTGGCTCCATTTCGGTGTCCCCACGCCAGTGATATTCAAGGACAACCGGCTCGCGATCGACTCGGCCCTTGTCCGGCTCAGATGCCTCGCTACCCAGGCCTCGATCACGAACGTCCACGTCTTCGACGGCGAGACCCGAATTGCCAACCATGACGGGCTGGATCTCTCACCGGCATCGTTCCAAATGCTGCGCTTCGCCGTGCCTGGGCGTCCGGAGGTGCGTTGGGGTATCGGCGTGACCCTCGGCGTCAGCTTCACCGGCACCAGTGACACGCAGAACACGATGGAGATCAGCTCTGCCGGGTGTGACTTCATCCCCTAAGACCCGGACGACACAATGCCGGTCCAAATATGGTCGGGATGGTGACGGCGGCCCGCTGCTCCAGATCGGCTGAACCAGAACCGTCGACCACTCAGGAACGGCACCACTGCGGCGCTCGGCAACCGCCCCGGGGACCCGGCTGGAAGGCCGACCAGGGGAACTCGAGCGTCGTGACAACCCGCTCCCGCCGGTTCCCGGGCGGCGGTTCACCACTGATGAGAGCGGGCCGGTACTCGTCCGGCAGCGCGATTGCTAGCTACCGGGCGGCTCCGATCCGACTCCCTTTCCCCACACTACATGCGGCATTGCGGATGAGTTCCCACCGACAGCACCGACGAGGCTAGGGCGCCTCGTGCACGGGGTGCTGGCCCAACGGACTGATCCAGAAGCGCCGTTCTGGGGCCGCAGACGACACAATCACGTGGCGTTATCGGGCGAGCGTTCGGCGTCCGATGACTGGAGCAGCCGCCGTCAGGCGAGTCCGGTGTCGCGGGCGAGGACGATATCTTGGGCTCGGTTGCGTACGTGCAGCTTCTGGAAGATGCGGGTGATGGGTTCCGCACCGTGGCGGGACTGACCACCAGCTCGGCCACGATTTCCTGTTCGAAAGACCTCTGGCGATGAGGACGAGCACCTCTTCGTCCCGCGCCGTGAGATCGGGCAGTGGGCGACGCTTGAGGCCGGCGAACGCGACGACGGCGCCGTCTGACGCCACACGTCGCAGCGATGGGGGTGAGGTCGGCGAGGAGCTCCTCGCACACCGAGCGGTCGTCCAGCGCGATAGCGGCGACGGCGAGC
>Ga0247708_1000090_pt1 | contig 23596 bp, 21 predicted proteins | sample 42W_NmetaG_FD_189040 | JGI IMG/M metagenome (GOLD analysis project Ga0247708, IMG submission 189040) | Soil microbial communities from hillslope of Landscape Evolution Observatory, University of Arizona, Oracle, AZ, United States - 4-2-W_N | ecosystem: Engineered > Artificial ecosystem >...
GCCCCCGGCCGTCGTTGGCCACCACGATCTCGTGCCGGGCGGCGCCCCCGCCCGAGACCTGGATGGCCAGGACGTCCCCGGACGAGCCGCCGCAGCCGGCGAGCGTGATTGCGGCGAGCGCCGGGGGGAGAAACCGGCTCGCTCTCGCCTTCAGCATTCGTGGCACCCCCTGACCGTAGCCGCGGCCCGATCGCCCTGACCGCCGGGCCACGGGTCGTCTGCGAGCGCTGCGCCGTCGCCGCGACCGCGTGGACGCGACTGCGCGGGCTGCTGGGCCGGGCCGCGCTCACGCGCGGCGAGGGGTTGCTGATCAGCCCGGCCCACTCCATCCACACCTGCTTCATGCGCCATCCGATCGACGCGGTGTTCCTCGACGAGGCGCTGACGGTGGTGGCGGTCGCGCCACGGCTCGCGCCGTGGCGCGTCCGGGGGGAGCGGCGGGCGCGGACCGTGCTGGAGCTCGCCGCCGGCGAGTGCGAGCGCCTCGGCCTGCGGGAGGGCCATCGGCTAGGCGTGGACGACCGCGCCGCCGCGGCGCGAGTCGGCCGCCCCCGACAGGGCGCCTGACCCGGGCTCCCGGGCGACCGCCTGGACCCCGCCGAAGAAGAGGTTGCGCTCGCGCCAGCGATGGACGCGCCGGCCCGCTGCCTCGATCTCGGCCAGCCCGTCCTCGGCGAACCCGGGCTCGGCCTCGACGGTCGCCGCCTCGAGATGCAGGCGGGGGCGCTCCACGGCCTCCTCCACGCCCAGCCCGGCGTCGACGAAGCCCACGATCGTCTGAAGGATCGCCGAGCGGATCCGGTTGGAACCCGCCGACCCGAGCGCCAGCTCGGGACGGCCGTCCCGGAGCACGACCGTCGGCGCCATCATGCTCGGCACGCGGCGGCCGGGCCGGTGGCGGTGCCAGCCATGCGGGTTCAGGTCCTCCTCGCCGAGCATGTTGTTCATGTGCAGGCCCGTCCCGGGCACGACGACGCCCGACCCCGAGCCGTTCGAGCAGGTGACGCTCGCGCAGGCGCCGTCGTCATCCATGACCGAGATGTGGGTGGTCGAGCCGAGCCGCTCGGCGGCGGACTTCCGCAGGAAGGTCTCGAGGAAGCCGTCGCGATGGAGGCTCTCGAAGAAGTCCTCCGTGCGTGCCTCGTTCGCGAGCGCCATCGCGGCCACGGTCTCCGCGGGGGTCGGCTCGCGGTCGACACGCTCGAGGCAGCCGAGCGCGTAGGCGATCAGCGGCCCGCCCGGCGCCGGGGGCGGGTTGGTGAGGATGCGCCTACCCCGGTAGGCGACCTCGGCGGGCTCGCGGGCGATCGGCTCGTAGGCCGCGAGATCGGCCTCGGTGATGAGGCCGCCACGCTTCCCGACCCAGTCGCAGACGGCGCGCGCGACGTCGCCCGTGTAGAGGAAGGCGGGCCCCTCCGAGCCGAGGCGCTCGAGCAAATCGCCGAGATCGGAGTGGCGCCAGCGCTCACCCTCTCGAAGCGGTCGCCCGTCCGGCTCGAACACGGCGCGGCCCTCGGGCGTCGAGGCGTAGATCGGGGCGAGGATCTCATGGAGATAGGCCTGGCGCGGGCCGATCTCGACGCCGTCGCGCGCTGCGCGGGCGGGCTCGGCCACCAGGTCACCGAGCCCGAGCGTGCCCCAGCGCTCCAGCGCCGCCTCCAGGCCCGCCGGGGTCCCGTAGACGCCGCACGACGAGCAGCCGACGTAGAAGACCTGGACCGCGTCGCTCGCGAAGTGGACCTCGATCGGCTCGAGCGGTCCCGGGGTGGCGGCGCCGCCCTCGCCGGGCGCACCCACGAAGAAGTCGAGCAGCGCACTCTCGCCCCCGGCGGTGTGCACGAGCATGAACCCGCCCGCCGCGGGGCCCGTGAGCGGGGGCTCGGCCACGAACGACATGAGCACCGCGGCGACGGCCGCGTCGACCGCGTTCCCGCCCTCGCGCAGGACGGCCGCGCCGGCCTCTGCCGTCAGCGGGTGCCCTGCGGCGACTACGCCGCTCATGGGCCTACGCTACCGCGCCCGGCCAAGGCCGGAACGGGCATGCCGTGCGACCCGGCGCGGATTCTCCGACGTATGGACAGAGAATCCGACATGGGCGGTGGGGCGAGCGGCCGAGGACGCCGCGATGCGACGGCTATCGCGGTCCGGGCATGAATTCGGGGACGTCGAGGTCGACAAGCGACGGCTTGCGCACGGCGGGGCCGCGCGAGACCTTCGGCTCGCGGTCCGCCTCGATCGCCACCGACGACGCGTCGCGCCTCCGCTGCGAGCGGTAGACCGTCTCGGAACCGTAGCCCGTGGCCACCACCGTCACCCAGACCTGGTCGACGACGTTCTCGTCGACCATGGCACCGAAGATGATGTTGGCATCGGGGTGGGCCGCCTCGCTGACCGCCTTCGCTGCCTCGTTGACCTCCCACAGGGAGAGGTCGCGCCCGCCGGTGATCGACAGGAGGATCGAGTGCGCGCCGTCGACCGAGGTCTCGAGCAACGGCGACGCCACGGCCCGCTCGGCCGCCTCGATCGCGCGGTTCTCGCCCACCCCCATGCCGATCCCGAGCAGCGCCTGCCCGGCCTCGGACATGATCGTGCGGACGTCCGCGAAGTCCAGGTTGATGAGGCCCGGCAGCGTGATCAGGTCGGAGATCCCCTGGACGCCCTGGCGCAGCACGTCGTCGGCGACGCGGAAGGCCTCGACCATCGAGGTCTTCTTGTCGAGCACCGTGAGCAGGCGCGTGTTCGGGATCACGATGAGCGTGTCGACCTCGCTCGCGAGGTCGTCGATGCCGCGGTCGGCCTGCTCGCCGCGCCGCGAGCCCTCGAAGGCGAAGGGCTTGGTGACGATGCCGACCGTGAGCGCCCCGATCTCCCGCGCGAGGCGGGCGACGACGGGCGCCGCCCCGGTGCCTGTGCCGCCCCCGGCGCCGGCCGCGATGAAGACCATGTCGGAGCCCTTGAGCATCCCCTTGAGGCGGTCGTACTCCTCCATCGCCGCCTGGCGGCCGAGGTCGGGGTTCGACCCCGAGCCCAAGCCGCGGGTGACCTCGCTGCCGATGTGGAGCGTGGAGTGGGCGCGGGAGGTCTGCAGCGACTGGAGGTCGGTGTTGACGGCGAGGAAGTCCACGCCCTCCACGCCCGCCTCGATCATGCGGTTGACCGCGTTGACGCCCGCGCCGCCGACGCCGACCACGCGCAGGACGGGCTGGAGCACGGGCTCGGGCTCGGTCGCGACCTGCGGCTCGTTGCGGCCGTAGCGGGGCGCGCCCTCGCTCGGGCGCTCCATGATGTTCTCCGGGATGTCCTGCGAGAAGACGGTGCGCAGGCGCTCCTCCGGCGAGGGCACGCGCGACGGCGCCGGGGTGGCCTCGTCATGCGCGGGCTCCGACCGCATCGACGGCGGCGCCGGGAGCAGCTGCTCCGCGGCGGGCGTCTTTGGCGAGGTCGCCTCGTCCTTCGGGCGTCCCTCCTGCCCCGGGGGCAGGCCCTCCTCCTCGGTCTTCCTGAAGAGCGCGGCCAGTGGGCCCTCGCGCATGCTCGCCCGCTTCCTTGTCATTCGCAAGGACCTCCTCCGCAAGCCGGCGGTAGGCGTAGGCCGCCTTCCCATCCGGGTCGTACTTGAGCACGGACATTCCCTTCACCGGCGCCTCCGCGAAGCGGATGGTCTTGGTGATGCGCGATGCGAACACGCGGTCGCCGAAGTTCTCCTCGAGGATCTCGATCGCCTCCTTGGCGTGCACGGTCCTCGTGTCCACGAGCGTGGGCAGGATCCCCTCGATCTCGACGTCCGGGTTGAGGTTCTCCTTGATCATGGTCAGCGTGTTCTGCAGCTGGATCAGCCCCCGCATCGAGAGATACTCGCACTGCACGGGGACGATCACCTTGCTCGCCGCCGTCAGCGCGTTGATCGTGAGCAGACCGAGGCTCGGCGGCGTGTCGATGCAGACGAAGTCGTAGTCGTCGTTCACCTCGGCGAGCGCCTTCGACAACGAGCGCTCGCGGCCGATCTGCGTGGACATCGCGATCTCGGCGCCCGCGAGGTCGATCGACGAGCAGGCGATGTCGATCTCCCGCTTGCGCACGACCTCGCGGATCGAGGTGTGATGCACGAGCACGTCGTACATCGACTTCTCGAGCGAGTCGGGGTCGATTCCCTGGCTCATGGTCAGGTTGCCCTGCGGATCCAGGTCGACGCACAGCACCCGGTGGCCCCGCTCGGCGAACGCGCAGGCGAGGTTCAGCGTCGTCGTTGTCTTGGCGACGCCGCCCTTCTGATTTGCGAAGACGATGACTTTGGCCTGATGTGCCACAGGACTCCCTCTGGGGCTCGGAAACCCGTACGGGAGAGGGGATTCGCATGCGCGTGCAGGATTCCTCCCCGTTTACGCTTCGCCGTTCGCATGGCCGGACTCTTCGACAAGCGCCTCATCGTCGTCACCGGCAAGGGAGGCGTCGGCAAGACCACCGTCGCGGCGGCACTTGGCATGGCAGCCGCGCGCGCCGGCCGCAGGACCATCGTGTGCGAGGTCTCGGCCCAGGAGCGCGTCTCCGGGATGTTCGGCAGGGGCGCCGTCGGCTACTCGGAGACAGAGGTCGCCGAGCGCCTCTACGCGATCTCGGTCGATCCCGAGCACGCCCAGGAGGAGTACCTCCGCGACCAGATCCCCTCGCGCACGCTCTACCGCCTGCTGGTCGACAACCGCATCTTCTCCTACCTCGCGGCGGCCACCCCGGGGCTCCGCGAGCTCGTCACGATCGGGAAGATCTGGGAGCTCGCACAGCTCGAGCGGCGCGATCGCCGCAGCGCCCCCTACGACCTCGTGATCGTGGACGCGCCGGCCACGGGCCACGGGCTCGGCATGCTCGGCACCCCGCGCACGTTCCGCGACGTCGCGCGGGTGGGACCGCTGGCCCGCCGCGCCGACTACATCCATTCCTTTCTCACCGACCCCGCGCTGACCGGCGTCGCCGTCGTGGCGCTCCCCGAGGAGATGCCCGTGAACGAGACGCTCGAGCTGCGCGACGAGCTGCGCTCCCGGCTCGGCATGGAGATTGACGTGGCGATCGTCAACGGCGTCTACCCGGAGCGCTTCACCGGCCCCGAGGCGGAGCGCATAGCCGCGGTGGCGGGCGAGGACGGCCCGCTCGGCTCCGCGCTCCACGCCGCGCTCGCCGAGCACAACCGGGCGCGCACCCAGCGCGTACAGCTGCGACGGCTGCGGAAGGAGCTCGACCCGGTCGTCGCGCTTCCCTACCTGTTCGAGCCGGAGCTGCGCGGCGGCGAGCTGGAGCGGCTCTCGCGCGAGCTGGAGCGGCGGCTGTGAGCGGCCTGGAGCGTCTCGTCGACGAGCGCTCGGTGCTCGTGTGCGCGGGCGCGGGCGGGGTCGGCAAGACCACGACCGCCGCCGCGATCGCCCTGGCGGCGGCCCGTCGCGGGCGCAGGGCGGCCGTCGTCACGATCGACCCGGCGCGCAGGCTCGCGAACTCGCTGGGGCTCGACGGGCTCGGCAACGAGCCCACCCGCGTCGCGGTGGACGGCGCGGACGGCGAGCTGTGGGCGCTCATGCTCGACCCGAAGCGCACGTTCGACGAGCTGGTGGAGCGCCACGCCCCGGACGCGTCGGCCCGCGACGCCGTGCTGTCCAACCGCATCTACAGGGAGCTCTCCAGCGCCGTCTCCGGCTCCCACGAGTACATGGCGATGGAGAAGCTCTACGAGCTGCACGAGGAGGGTCGCTTCGACCTGCTCGTCCTCGACACGCCGCCCTCGCGCAGCGCGATCGACTTCCTCGAGTCGCCCCGGCGGCTCTCCCGCTTCATCGACTCGCGCTCGCTCCAGTTCTTCCTCGCGCCCAGCCGGACGGGCCTGCGCCTGACCGCTCGCGGCACCGGGATCGCCTTCGGCCTGCTCAAGCGGCTGACGGGCGTGGACATGCTCCAGGACCTCTCCGAGTTCTTCCAGGCGTTCGGTGAGATGGCGACCGGCTTCCGGGACCGCGCGCACAAGGTCGATGCGCTGATGGCCGACCCCGGCACCGCGTTCGTGCTGGTCACATCGCCGCGCGCCGACGCCGTTGACGAGGCGCTCTGGTTCCGCAGGCGCCTCGCCGAGTGGTCGCTGCCGTTCGGAGCCGTCGTCGTGAACCGCGTGCACGAGGACGGCACCGTCGCGGGCGACGTCGTGGCGGCGGCGCACGCCCTGCTCGGCGAGAAGCTGGGCCACAAGGTCGCCCGCAACTTCGAGGACTACCGCCGCCTGGCCGAGCGCGACCGGGCGAGCGTCTCGCGCCTGGAGGCGGAGCTCTCGGGAGCGCCGCTCGTACGCGTCCCGTGGTTCGACGAGGACGTGCACGACCTCGACGGGCTCACGGGGATGGGCGCGCGCCTGGGTCTGGGCTGACCGCTAGATCGGCGCGGAGAAGTCCGCCGGGTCGTCGAAGTCCCAGTCGGCGGAGGGGGTGACGCCCGGGTCGTCGTCGAAGTCGAGCAGCGTCTCCTGGCGCGGCTGCGGCGGCGCGGCCGGCGTGGGCTGCGGGACGTCCTCGCGCTCGGGCTCCGCCACGGCGACGGGCCGCTCGGGAGCGGCCACCGCGCCCGCGGGCGGCGACCAGGCGAGCTGCGAGCGCACGCTGCGGCGGCGCTCGCGCCCCGTCGCAGGCTCCTGCTCGACGATCTCGTCCTCCTCGATCGCCGCGAACTCCTCGGTCGCGGGCTCGAGCTCGCCCTCCTCGGCCGGCGCCCGCTCGTCGAGCTCGGTCGGGACCGAGCCCGGGGTCTCGGGCCCGCCCATCCGGCGGACGACGATGGGGCCGCCCTCGGGCGGAGCGGCGCTCTCCCGCCTCTCCGCCACCTCGTCCGGCGGTCCGCCCAGCAGCTCGTCGGCCACGCCGCGCAGGTCGGGCGAGAGATAGCCGCAGAGGACGTCGCGCAGGAGGGCGCGCAGATGGTGCTCGGTCTCGTGCACGAGACCGGCGGGGCTCTCGCCGCCGGTCGCCGAGCCGGGAGCGTGACCGGCGACGATCGCCCGCTCGAGCTCGAATGCGGCCTCCATGCGCCGTCGCAGCTCGGCACGATGGGGCGGGTCGGCGCAGAGCGCCGCAACCCGCAGGGACACGCCGTCGCCTGTGGGCCCGTCGTCCTCTCCGAGAAGCGCCCGCAGGGCGAGCAGGTGATCGGTCAGCGCGTCGGCGTCGGTGCCGCGCTCGATCCCCATCTCGAAGCGGCCGAGCGCCCACGCCGTCAGCCCTCCATGGGCGGAGCGCGCGACGAGCGCAAGGAAGTCGCGCAGCCCGTCGGCCTCGTCGGGGTGGAGGACCCACTCGGGGCCGCGCGGCGCAGCGGGGGCGCCCGCCGCGAACGGCTGCCACGCCCCCTCGCCGATGCGGGCGTAGGCCATGGGCCCGGCCGACACCGCTCCCGCCTTGAAGAGCCTGAGACCCGTCTGGACCGCGCCCAGCCGGTTCGCCGCGTCGTCGAGCGGCAGCGGCGCGCCCGCGTCGAGCTCGTGCTCCCAGACGCAGAGGACGTTCGGCTCGACGAGCTCGCCGTCGGCCGGGCGGCGCGGCCACACGGCCTCCGCCGGGGCATCGGCCCAGTCCCCGCGCACGAGCGAGATCCCCGCCCCGAGCTCGACCCGGTCGGCCTCGATGCGGACCCCGCGCAGAGGCGCGGCGATCGACGCGCGCGAGGAATGCTCGTAGAGGGTCCGCTCCACCTCGCCGTAGACGCGCTCGAAGCGCTCCTCGGGGAACTCGAAGCCGGCGGCGTCCTCGTAGATCCGCTCGAGCATCGCCCGCAGGGCGGGCTCGGCGTCGTCGCCGGGCACGCCGCGGTGGCGGAGGTAGGACGCAGCGCCCGATCCCAGGGCGGCGACCGCGGCCGGGAACGAGGGAATGCCGCGAAGCCGCGACCAGCGCTCGGCGATGAACCGGTCCGTCAGCGGCCGGTAGTTGTAGAGGACGGCGCGCCGCCCGCCGGTCTCCTCGACGTCGAAGTGGAGCTCCGCGCCGGCCTCGACCTCGGCGCTCAGCGCTGCGGCGGCCTCGAGGGCGAAGTCACGCAGCGCATCGTGCAGGGAGCGGTTGCGCACACGGGCAGGTTCGGCGCGCGCCGCGCCAGTCCTGCCGCTACGCGAGGGCGACGGCGGGGTCCGGCGCCTCGACGCACTCGCCGCGGGCGCCGAGCCACTCGCGCCCGTAGCGGCGCATGTCCTCGATGATCGGCAGGAGCGCCTCGCCCTTCTCGGTGAGGCGGTACTCCACGCGGGGCGGGACCTCGGGGAAGGTGCGGCGCTCGACCACACCCTCCTCCTCGAGCGCCCGCAGGCGCAGCGAGAGCGTGCGCGGGCTGATGCCCTCCAGCGAGCGCTCGAGCTCGCAGAAGCGGCTCACACCGTCGGCGAGATCGCGGATCAGAAGCAGGGTCCACTTCGCGCAGACCAACTCCGCCGTGGCGCAGACCGGACAGGTCTCGTCGGGCATACGCCGCATTCTAGCGCGGCGCTTCACTGAATGAAGCGGGTCAGCCCCCGGTGAGGACGTCGGTGGAGATCGCCGCGGCCTCGACGTCGGAGCGGCAGAACGGCGGAGTGTTCCACTCCTTGCGCGAGTACATCTCGGTCTGGTCGGCGTACCAGGGCGAGGTCGGGTCGACCGACTGCGAGTAGGTCATGATCGTGCGCGCCTCGACCGGACAGGCCCCGTCCTTGAACTGCGCGGCGATCACGAAGCTCGAGCCGTGCGCGACGTCGGGGTAGCCGCCAGACTGCGGCCGCCAGGCGGCGGAGATGACGTTGAAGACGCCGGTGGAGTGCGGCCCGCCGTGGATCGGGATCGGCGTGCCGCCCCGGTCCTCGGACTGGACGCCGCGGAGCGGGGCGTCGAGCGGGATGTTCGCGCCGCGCAGGTCGTTCACCGCGTCCCCGAGCGCCTGGCGCACCTGCGGGTGCGCCGTGTTCAGGCCGCGCGGGGTGTTCACCGGGTCGTTCACGTCGAAGGGCACCGTGTAGGGGCCGCCGCCAGCGCCGAGCGCGCGCCCCGCGAAACGGCGGAACAGCACCGCGCCGTTCGAGTCGAGGTCGTCGCGGGTGTCCCAGCCCTCGATCGCCGCGCAGGCGGCCGACACGTCCACCGGGCCCGAGCCCGAGGGCGCGAGCGGCGACTGGCGGCACATCCGGGCGGCCTCCTCCTGCCACAGCTCGCCGGCGTGGACGCGGTTCGAGAACGTCAAGTCCTGCAGCTCCTGGAGCGTCATGCGATCACCGTTCGCGAGCTGCTCGCGCATCATCACGAGGCCGGAGCGAGTGCGCAGCGAGCGGGCGGTGCGCTCGTCGCCGATGATCCGCTCGTAGCCCTCGAGCGGCTGCTCGGGGTTCGACAGCCAGTAGGAGTCGTTCGAGTTCGTGACGTAGTCGTCGCGCTTGATCGACGGCAGGTTCGACGGGCCGAAGATGCCCGGGGCCACGGCGTCGGGATCGGTGCCCCACTCGCACATCGAGCGCGAGCCGTCCAGCACCGGCAGCCGCAGCGCCTGGTGGGTGGCGATCCCGAGCGGGCCGCCGCAGAGCCGCACCTTCTCGGTGGTCACGTTCGGGACGACCGAGATGTCGGCGTAGTAGGCGTCGCCGTCCGCGTCGGCGGCGATCGTGTTGACCCACGGGATCCCGATGTTGGCCTTCAGGATCGAGTCGAGCTCCTCGACCGACTGCGCCCGGTTGGTCTCGTAGAAGTGATTGATCGCGCGGAAGTTCGGCGCGTTCGCGTCGCCCATCACGAACGCCTTCGCGGGCGTCCACGGGAACGGCAGGCCGACGAGCGACGAGAAGACCGGGCCATGGTGGGTGGAGTAGAGCGTGCGCTTCGCCGTCTGCCCGTTGCCGAGATCGACGGTGACCTCGTCGGCGCGCATCTCGCGCGGCTTGCCGTCGTAGAGGTAGGCGGTCGGCCGGCCGGGCACGAGCGTCACCTCGAACGGGGTGAAGCGGAAGGCGGTCGAGACGGTGTGGCTCCAGGCGAGGCCCTCGGTGTGGCCGATCAGGATCAGCGGGACGCCGTAGAGGCTCGCTCCCTGCGCGTCGATCTCGCCCGGCACGGTGATGTGGGCCTGGTAGAAGCGTTGCGAGGACTGCCAGGGGAAGTGCGGGTTGCCGACGAGCATGCCGCGCTCGTTGTCCGTGCCGTCGCGACCGACCGCCACGGCGTTCGAGCCGATCGCCCCCTGGTTGGTGATACCGCCGCGGCGGAGCCCCTTGACCACTTCCGACGGCGGCGGCTGGACCTGCGGCACCGCGTTCGGATGCGGCGGCGTGGCGGAGGCGATCCCGTCGATCGCCACGCCCTGGCTCGCGATCAGGATGAGCTGATAGAAGCGCCGCCAGGCATCCATCTCCGTGATCGGCCGCACCCACGGCTTGCCCGCGCAGGTGGGATCGGTGATGCCCTGGGCGATCGCCTTGTTGTAGCCCTCGACGTAACCCGAGATCGCCTGCTTGACCTCGGGCAGCGGGCCATGAGGCGGCGGGCGGTCGAGCAGGTCCTCGACGACGCCCGTCTCGATGATGCGCCGGAAGAAGAAGTCGCTGTTGAGGTTGTTGGCGCTGGAGCCGTTGCCCTCGAAGACGTAGGAGTTGCCGGCGCCGAAGAACTTGGACGCCTCGCCGCGCACTCGCACGTAGTCGACCGCGAGCGTGCAGGCGTTGTCCTTGGCGAGCGAGTAGCCGTAGCCGAAGGCGGCGTCACCGAGCGTGGCGCCCGTGATGTGCGGGATGCCGTGCGCCGTCCGGATCACCTTGGCCTCGTACGCCGCCTCGGCCGGCGTCGCAAGCGCGGCCAGCCCGAGCGCGCCTGCCAGCAGCAGCGTGCGGACGGAGCGCCCTACGCGTCCCGTTGCTCCCATGGCCGGGCATTGAACCGGAGTCGACGGGCGCCCGCAAGTGCGACCGTCCGTTTTTGGGACCTGCGCGGGCGCGGCGCCGTGGCGTGGACTACCCTCGGCGCGGTGCGCGCCCTGATCGCAGCGACCGTCTCCGGTGCGCTGCTTGCCACGGCGGCCCCCGCGCAGGCCGGCGACCCGGTCATGCCGCTCTCGGAGGTCCGCTCCGGGATGCGCTGCACGGCGCTCACCGTGATCCGCGGCACCGAGATCACATCGTTCGACGTCGAGGTGATCGACGTGGTCGCGGGGGCCTCGCCCACGGGGTCGCCGCGCATCCTCGTGCGCGCCTCGGGGCCTGCGGTGGACGAGACCGGCGTCGCGTCGGGCTTCTCCGGGTCGCCGATCTACTGCGACGGGCGCGTCATCGGCGCGATCGCGCAGGGGACGGGCGACTACGGCAACAAGGTCGTCCTCGCCACGCCGATCGAGGAGATCCTGGGCGAGGCGCCGGACCCGCCGAGCGGCGCTCGCGCGAGCGCGCGCGGACGTGACCTCGGCACGCCGCTCACGATCGGCGGGCTCTCCCCCGCGCTCGGGGCGAAGGTCGTGGCCGCGGCCCGTCGCGCGGGCAGGCCCGTCCTCGCCGCGCCCGCGGGGCCGCTCGGCTCGTTCCCGCCGCAGACGCTCCGCCCGGGGTCGGCGGTCAGCGCGGCGTTCGCCTCGGGTGACGTGGCGCTCGCGGCGATCGGCACGGTCACCTACACCGACGCCGACCGAGTCTGGGCGTTCGGCCACCCCCTCGAGGGGGCGGGCGCCCGCTCGCTCCTGCTCCAGGACGCCTACGTCTTCACCGTGATCGGCAACCCGAACGGATTCGACCCGGCCGTCTCGTACAAGCTGGCCGCCCCCGGGCACACGCTCGGGACGCTCACGAACGATGCGCCCGCCGCCGTGGTCGGCAGGACGGGCGCGGCCCCGCGGACCATTCCCGTCCGCGTCGTCTCGGAGGATCTCGACTCCGGCCGCGCCGAGACGCTCGACCTCCAGGCGGCCGACGAGTGGCCGCTCGGTTTCCCCTCCGGCCAGTCGCCGCTCTCGCTCGCCGCGCCGCTCGGCCTCGCGCAGGGAATCAACATCGTGGCCCGCGGGCTGCCCTCGCGCCTGAGCGCGCGGATGTGCCTGCGCATCGAGCTGGCGGAGCGCTCCGAGCCGATCCGCTTCTGCAACCGCTACGTGGCGGAGTCGGTCGGTGGCGACACGGGCGCGGCGGGCCTCCCGCTGTCCGACCTCTCCTCCGCGCTGGCCCTGCTCGAGAGCTACAACTTCGGCCCGCTCGCGGTCGAGCACGTGGAGGCGAACGTCGAGGTGCGCCGCGGCCTGCGGCTCGCCTTCATCCGCCGCGTGTCGGTTCCGCGGCGGGTGCGGCGCGGGCAGCGGATGCTCGTCAGCGTGCTCGCGCGCAGGGTCGACGGCGAGGGCCGCCGGTTCCGCTTCCGGATCCGCGTGCCCCGCTCGCTGCGGCCGGGCGTCTACGAGCTGCGGCTCGCCGGCTCGGGCCCAGACCTCGGCGGCGACGAGTTCGTGATCGACCTCGGCGACCTGTTCAGCGCCGACGAGGAGGAAGAGGACGCCGGAGATCCCGGCGCGACCAGCGTGAGCGCCCTCGCCCGCCAGATCGAGGGCATCGAGCGCTACGACGGCGTCAGCGCGGACTTCGTCCGCTCGGGGCGCAACCGCGCCGTGGACGGGGTAGAGCGCGCCTTCCGGGACCCCGACCTGCGGCTCGCGGGCCGGGGCTCGGCCCGCTTCAGGGTGCGCTGAGAGGCGCCTAGCCGAGCCTGAAGGCGGTGCCGGCCGGAGCCGCGGGCACCGCGGGGACGGCCGCCTCGGCGACCTCGTCCCCGTCATCGCCCGAGCCGTTGCCGACCACCTGGTCGACGGAGGTGGAGCGCTGCCCGTCCGAGGCGACCAGGAGCTTGAAGTCGTGCGGATGGGTGGCGGCCTTGAGCGCCTCCTCCATCGAGACCCGGCCGCCCTGGACGTGGGCGAGCAGCGCCTGGTCGAAGGTCTGCATCCCGTAGTAGGTGCCCTCGGCGATCGCGTCCGTGAGCTTCCCCGTCTCCTCGGGGTTCATGATCATGTCCCGGACGCGGCCGGTCATCCGCAGGACCTCGCACGTGGCTACGCGGCCCTTGCCGTCGGCGGTCCGCACGAGGCGCTGGGAGACGACGCCCTTCAGCGTGCCGGCGAGCATGGCGCGCGCCTGCTGGTGCATGTGCGGCGGGAAGAAGTCGATGATGCGGTTCACGGTCTCTGGAGCGTCGACGGTGTGGAGCGTCGAGAGCACGAGGTGGCCGGTCTCGGCGGCGGAAAGGGCGGTCTGGACCGTCTCCTCGTCGCGCATCTCGCCGATCAGGATCACGTCGGGGTCCTGGCGCAGCACGCGGCGGAGCGCCCGCTTGAAGGAGGTGGTGTCCTCGCCCACCTCGCGCTGGTTCACGACGGAGCGTCGATCGGGGTGGAGGAACTCGATCGGGTCCTCGATCGTGACGATGTGCTTCGCCTCGGCCTTGTTGATCTGGTCGATCATCGCGGCGAGCGTCGTCGACTTGCCCGAGCCGGTGGTGCCCGTGACGAGGATGATCCCGCGCTCCTCCTTGGCGAGCTCGGAGATCACCTCGGGCAGCCCCAATTCCTCGATCGTGCGGATCTGGTGGGGGATCACGCGGCAGACGATCGAGATCGCGCCGCGCTGGCGGAAGGCGTTGACGCGGAAACGGCAGAGCCCGGGGACGCCGTAGGCGTAGTCGACCTCGTGCTCGGTGGCGAACTCCTTGAGCTTGCCCTCGTCGGTGAGCATGTCCCGGAAGACGCGCTCGGTGTCCTCAGGCGTCAGCTCGTCGGCGCCCGGGATCGGCTCGAGCACGCCGTTCACCCGGATCAGCGGGTGCGCCGGGACCTTCAGGTGGAGGTCGGAGCCCCCGACCTCGACCACCCGGTGAAGCGCGTCATGAAGTTCGAACATCCGTGTCCGTATCGGCCGCTCGAGCCGGGTGCTTGAACGGAGCGGTGTGAAACAGTGCCTGGCACTGTTTCATCAGCGATCTGCCTGAAACGGTGCCTGGCACCGTTTCATGCGCGCGTCAGGCGACGTCGCGGAGCTTCTGGGCCTCCGCGAGCGACTGCAGCTTCTTGAGCGACTGGTTCTCGATCTGGCGGATCCGCTCGCGCGTCACGTTGAACGTGCGGCCCACCTCGTCGAGCGTGCGGGGATGCTCTCCGCCCAGCCCGTAGCGGAGCTCGAGCACGCGGCGCTCGCGGTAGGAGAGGTTCTCCAGCGCCTCGCGGAGCGCCTCCTTCGTGAGGATCTCCGCAGCGCGCTCGTAGGGAGACTCGGCCCGCTCGTCGGCGATGAACTGGCCGAACTCGGACTCCTCCTCGTCGCCCACCGGCTTCTCGAGCGAGACCGGCGCCTGCGCCGAGCGCTTGATCGAGTCGACCTCGTCGGGCTCGATGCCCGTGACCTCGGCGATCTCCTCGGCGGTGGGCTCGCGGCCCAGCTCGGTGACGAGCTTGCGTTCGGCCCGGCCGATCTTGTTCAGCTTCTCCACCACGTGGACCGGGATGCGGATCGTGCGCGCCTTGTCGGCGAGAGCGCGGGCGATCGCCTGGCGAATCCACCAGGTCGCATACGTCGAGAACTTGAAGCCCTTGCGGTAGTCGAACTTCTCCGCCGCGCGGACGAGGCCGAGCGTGCCCTCCTGGATCAGATCGAGGAACGGCAGGCCCTGGTTGCGGTAGTTCTTGGCGATCGAGACGACGAGCCGTAGATTCGACTCGACCATCTTCTGCTTCGCGTCGAGGTCGCCGCGCTCGATGCGCTTGGCGAGGTCGACCTCCTCCTGCGCGGTCAGCAGCCGGACCTTGCCGATGTCCTTCAGGAAGAGCTGAAGGGAGTCGGTGGTCATGTCGGGGCGCAGGTCGATCTGCGCCTTCGCCTTGCGCCGCCGGCCCTTTCCGTCCGGGGCGCGCTCGACCTGGGCCGCCGCCACCGCCGGGTCGATCTCCTCGACGAGCTCGATCTCGGATTTCTCGAGGAACCCGTGCAGGTCCTCGATCTCCGATTCGTCCACGTCCACCTCGGCCAGAGCGGTCGCGATCTCGGCGTACGTGAGCACACCGGTCTGCTGACCCTTGGTGACGAGGTGCTTGACCTCCTCGAGTTCCTGGAGTTCCGCTACAGACATTCTGTTCCGTTCTTGGTCGGCCGAATGGCGGGCTGGGCTGCGGACCGGCGGCGATCCACCGAAAGGGCGTACGCCTGCCATTCAAACATGCGTTCGTAGGGTAGTCACTACATTTTTTGTAGTCAAGGCTCCGGACGGCTCGACCGCCGGAATCGGGGAGCCATCCTGGCGCCCGCCTCTCTGTTTGTACCCACGGGCCGCCGGTCGGTCACACAGGGATCTCGGACCTCTCTCATGCCCTCGCGGGCGGCGCTCTCGGCGCTTCGGGTCGGTCCCTCTTCATGTCCGCCGGCCCGGCGGGTGTCATCACTTTAACGGACGACGACGCAGTTTCGTGCGCCTAATATGCGCACGATGCGTTCCGAGGACCCGGAAATCCTGGGCAATCTCCCGAAGGAAAGGCCCGGAAGGCGCAGTGGAAAGCGCCCCGCGGGGCCCGAGCGCAAGTCGCGGCCCAACCTGCCGCTCGACGCCGAAGAGCCTCCGCGCGACGATCCGCTCGCCGGGGCAGCGCGCCTTGCCGAGGGCGCGATCCGCGCCGGTCTCGGCGCCGCCGGCGGGTCGGCGCGCGCCGCCGTCCGCGTCCTCGGCCGGCTCCGGCCGTAGACGCCGATGGGCCGCGATCCCTGCGACGGATGCGGCGACGACCCCGAGGGCGCGCGCAGGCACGAGATCCCGCCCCCGCTTCCCGCCACCGCCCGCAGGCGCGCCCGGGCGTGGCGCGGCGTCAAGGCCTTCTACTGGAAGGCCTACGAGGACAACCTCACCGGGCTCGCGGGGATGGTCGCCTACAACCTGCTGCTCTCGGTCTTCCCGCTGGCGCTGCTCGCGCTGTTCGTGGCCGGGCGGGTCATCGAGAGCCGCGAGCTCGAGGAGGCGGTCCTCTCCGATCTCAAGGAGCTGTTCCCGAGCACGGCGGAATCGACGCTCTCGAGCGCGCTCGACTACATCCGGACGGCATCGACCAGCCTCGGCGTGGTCGCGCTCGTGACGAGCATCTGGATCGGCTCGTCGTTCTGGGGCGCGCTCGACACCGCCTTCTGCCGGATCTACCACGTGCGCTGCCGCAGCTGGGTGGAGCAGAAGCGCTTCGCGCTGGCGATGCTCGTCGTGGTGCTGCTGCTCCTGGCGGCCACGGTCGCCGTCCCGGTCGCCCAGAGCGTGCTCGTCGCCGGGACCGACGACCTGCCCTTCGGGCTCTCGGACGTCGGCGGCGTCGTCTACGTCCTCAGCCTCCTGATCGGCATCGCGATCCTCTTCGGGGGCCTCTCGATCGTGTACTGGACGGTGCCCAACCGGCCCGTCCCGTGGCGGGCGATCTGGCCCGGAGCGACCGGCGCCACGATCGCCATCGCCGCCGTGGACTACTCGTTCCCGGCCTACATCTCGCAGATCTCCACGATCGCGCGGTTCGGGACGACGGCGGTCTTCGTGGTGCTCGTGCTGATCTGGTTCTACGTCATCGCGATCGTGATCCTCGGCGGCGCCACCATCAACGCCATGCGCTTCGAGATGCACGACACGGGGCGGGGCCTCTCGCAGGTCGTCCCGGCGATCAAGCGCTAATCTTCCGGCTCGCCGAATCGCGGGAATGCGAATCCCGCGAGCGGGGGAACCGTTTCCGGCCCGGACGACGTCCGGCCGGAGGGGGCGAATCGGCCGCATCGCCGCGGCTGTAGCGACCGACCCAGGCCGCGAGCCCGTCAGCTCACCTCGTAGGCGCAATCGCATGAGACCCAGGCGTATCGACATCCGTCTTCACGCGCTCGCGCTCGCCGCGGCGTTCCTGGCCGCGCTTTGCATGGCGCCTTCCGCCGCCGCCCAGTCCGGCGGCGCCTCCACGCCCGACCAGCACGAGGGCGCCGCCCCGGTGGATCCCGGCTTCGCGATAAGCGCCCGCCGCGCGGTGATGGTCGGCGGCACGCTCCGCGTCAAGGGCGTGTCGCCGCAGGCGGCCGGGCGGACGATCCGCATCGACGTGCTGGACGCCGCCTCGGGGCTGTGGCTTCCCGTGACGGCCACCGAGGCCGGCGGCGACGGGTCCTTCCTCGCCACCTGGTCACCGGTCCGCGCCGGGCGCTTCGTGGTCCGGGCCATCGCGGCGACCGAGGGAGAGGCCCGCGGCGCGAGCGCCGCGCGGTCCTCGATCCCGCGCGCGGTGATCGCCTATCGCCCCGCCGTCGCCAGCTGGTACGGCCCCGGCTTCTACGGGCGCCGCACCGCATGTGGCCGGCGCCTCACGACCCGCACGCAGGGCGTCGCACACCGGCGCCTTCCCTGCGGAACCCGCGTCGCCTTCATGAAGGGGCGACGGCGAGTAGTCGTGCGGGTGATCGACCGCGGCCCATTCGTGCGTGGCGTTCACTACGACCTCACCGGCGCCACCGCCCATCGCCTCGGGTTGACGCAGACCGAACCCGTTGCCGTGGCGCCCCTTCACGCAGGTCGATGACCCATAGGCCTGGACCCCGGTCCCCTGCCTAGGGTACTCTTCCGGGCTGGGTGGCACCGGCCCTGGACACGTTTCATTGTCTGATCGTTGACGAACACCCTGTGGTGAGACAGGGAGTCAAGGCGCTCCTCGAGCAAGAGTTCCCAGGTGTCGAGGTCGTGGACGTCTCGACCACGGACGGTGCCCTCGAAGCGGCCGGCCCCGGCAACCCGGATGTCGTCGTGATCGACCCGCGCCGCGTCAGCCCGGACCTCGAGCCGCTGATCGCGGCGCTGCACGAGCGCGGCGCCGCCGTGGTCGTGTTCACCTCGGACGGCGGGGCGCGCATGCTCGCCGAGGCCCTCAAGGCCGGTGTCAAGGGCTATGTCCGCAAGGACTCCCCGCCGGAGGACCTCGTGCGGGCGATCCAGGCGGCTCTCCGCGACGAGTTCTACGTGGACCCGGCCCTGTCCTCGGCGATCGTCCTCGAGGAGGGTGACCGCACGCTCACCGCCAGGCAGCGGGAGATCCTCCAGATGCTGGCCGACGGCATGCAGACCGACGCCGTGGCGCGCAAGCTCGGGCTCTCGACCGAGACGGTGCGCACGCACACCAAGCGCATCCTCGCGAAGCTCGACGCGGATACCCGCACGCAGGCCGTCGCAATAGGGATCAGGAACGGGCTGATCGAGTAGGCGGCGCCTGGCCCCCCGGTGGGGCCGCGGCGACGGCCTGCCCGCCCGCCTTCGCGCGGTACATGGCCTCGTCGGCCAACTCGAGCAGGGCCTCGGGCGAGTCCGCGTGCGCCGGGCAGCCCACCACGCCGATCGACACGCCGACGGGAAGCGCCTCCGCCGCAGCCGCCTCGGCGACCGCCCGCGCTATCCGCTCGGCCACCACCACCGCGCTCGCCACGTCCTGGTGGGGGGCGAGCACGCAGAACTCGTCGCCGCCGATGCGTGCGGCCGAGTCCACCGCCCGGATCGCGCCGCGGGTGGCGGACGCTACCGCGACGAGCGCGCGATCACCCGAGGAGTGGCCGCGCGAGTCGTTGATCCGCTTCAGCCCGTCGATGTCCAGGACCAGCAGCGCGAACGGCTGCGCGTAGCGGCGCTGGGTCTCGACGAGGCGGACAAGCTCGGCGCGCATCCAGCGCACGTTGAAGAGGCCGGTCAGCTCGTCCGTGTTCGCGAGGTGCTCGAGCCGGCGCTCGCGCTCCCCCGCCAGTTCCCCCACGGCCCCCGCCTGGATCTCCGCGAAGACGGTCGCGAGCCGCTCGACGGCCTCGGCGAACAGGTGGGAATCGGCCTCCCCCAGCTCGGCCCGAAAGGCCGCGACGAGCACACCCTGCAAGGCGCCGATGTCCCGCGCCAGTCCCGACGGGGAGACCTCGTCGCCACCCCGCAGCCGCGCGATTCGCGCGGCGCGCTCGCGCGCGAGGGCGCCGTCGCCCGTCGCCTCCGGCGTTGCCACCGCACCGGCCAGCTCGGAGACCAGCGCCGGCAGCTCGCGTGCGATGCGCTCGGTCGGGAGCCGCTCGATCTCGTCGAGGCTCGCCCGCTCGAGCAGCCGCACGATCCAGGCCTTCGTCAGATCCTCGCGCGCGGCTCTGACACGCGCCAACGGCGCGTCGAGTGCTGCTGGCAGGCGGCGGACCCGGGACTCAGACACGTGGGGAAGAATGGGGAGAGCGCCACATTAGAGACGCGGTCGGCGGCAGCACGCCGCTCGACCGCAGGAAACCTCGCACGTAGGGCGAAACCGGGAGCGGATGGCCGTCGACTCACGAGACGGCGAGCTCGCCGCCTGGCTCGCCGAGAACCGCGAGCCCCTGCTCCGCCGCTGGCTCGGGCTCGTCGTCGAGCGCTCGTCGCTCTCCGAGCTCGCCGGCAGGCCCTTCGGGGAGCGCATGCAGGAGCTCGACCTGCTCCTCGAGGCGGCGCGATCGCAGGCGGCGGACGAGCCGGACGCCGCTCCGGCGGCTCGGCCGCCCGCGACGCCCGAGCCGCTGCTCGCCGCCATCGAGACCCGCCGCGAGGCGGGCGCGCCGTTCTCCATCGCGATCTTCGACCCTCCCTCGGGCGACGGCCCCCCGGCCCGGGCCTGGGCGCAGGCCCTCGCCTTCGTCACACGGCCCGGCGAGCCGGCGTTCCCGGCCGGGGGCGGGGCGACGACCGTCCTGCTCGATGCGGCGAGCGCGCGCGACGCGCGCGTCGCGGCGCACGGCATCAGAGCGGGCGCGTGGGAGCTCTTGGGTGGCCGCTGCCCGCTGCCCGAGGTGGGGGTCGCGGTCCATCCCGACGATCCCGATCTCCTGGCGGCAGCACGGCGCCGCGCCGCGGCACCGGAGCCGCAGTGCCCCCGCGCCGGCGATCTGTGGCAGGCGCTCGCCGAGGAGCGCGACCGGGCCGCCGGCGACGAGCCCGGGCCGCCCGCGCCCGTGACCCCGCTGCGCCCGATCTGATCAGCCGCGCCGGGCGGCTCCCAGGACCATCGGCTTGACGAGCGGCGGCTGCCGCGGCATCCGGCGCCGCTCGGCGCGCTCGACCTCGTAGCCCGCGGCCTCGATCGCGGCGAGCGTCTCGCGGTTGCAGTGGCAGCCGCGGTTGATCGCCTTCCAGGCGGGCGCGAGACGGTCCTGCCAGCGCGACAGGCGCTCGCTGTCGGAGCGGACGTGCTCGATGAAGAGGAGGAGGCCGCCGGGACGGAGCACGCGGCGGGCCTCCGCCAGCGTTCCCGGGAGGTCCGGGACGGTGCAGAGCACGAGCGCGCACACGACGGTGTCGAAGCTCTCGTCCTCGAACGGCAGCGCCTCGCCCGGCGCGATCACCACGCTCGTCCCCTGCCGCGAGGCCACCCTCGGCTCCAGCAGCCGGGCCATGTCGGGGTCGGGCTCGGAAAGGACCAGCTCGTCCACCGTGTCCGGGTAGTGCTTGAGGTTGCGCCCGCTGCCCGCGCCGATCTCGAGGACGCGGCCGGTCGCGGCGGACAGCGCTTCGCGCGTCATCTCCCCCAGTCCGGCGCGCTCGGTGGCCTCGATCTCACGGTCGTAGATCCGCGCCCAGATGCGGCCGTAGAGCGACACGCGCGGATCCTAGCCAGGGCTGGGATGATCGTGCCGTGACGGGCGAGCTCTTGGACATCGCGGGGGCGCGCGCCCTGGTTCTCGCCGAGTGCGCCCCCATCGGAGCCGAGGAGGTGGCCCTCGACGATGCGCTGGGCAGGGTGATCGCCGCCGATGTCGCCTCCGACATCGACCTGCCGCCCTTCGACGCGTCGGCGATGGACGGGTACGCCCTCGTCGCGGGGCCCGAGCGGGAGTTGCCCGTGGTGGCCGAGTCGCGGGCCGGACACCCCGCCCCGCGCGCCCTCGCGCCCACCGAGGCGATGCGCATCTCGACCGGGGCCGTCGTCCCGGAGGGCGCCGACAGCGTGATCCCCCAGGAGCGGACGGACGAGCGGGACGGCCGCGTGCGGGTGCCCGCGTGGGAGGCCGGCCGCAACATCCGCCGGGCGGGCGAGGACGTGCACCGCGGGGAGGTCGTCCTGCGGCGCGGGATGGAGCTGGGACCGGCGGAGCTCGCCGTGCTTGCCGCCGTGGGCCGGCCGGCGGCGCCATGCGCGCTGCGGCCGCGGGTGGCCGTGCTGGCGACGGGCGACGAGCTGATCTCCCCCGGCAGGCCGCTCGGACCCGGACAGATCAGGGACTCGAACCCCTATGCCATCGCCGCGCAGTCCACTCGGGCCGGGGCCGAGGTCGTCTGCAGGGAGCGGATCGCCGACGACCCGCAGGAGACGCGCGAGGCGCTCGCGCGCGTTCTGGCGCGCTCCGACGTGGCGTGCGTGACGGGCGGGGTCTCGGTGGGCCGGCACGACCACGTCAAGGGCGCGCTCGAGTCGCTGGGCGTCGAAGAACGTTTCTGGCGCGTTGCGCTCAAGCCGGGGAAGCCGACCTGGTTCGGTGTCGCCCCGGGCGGGGGCCTCGTGTTCGGCCTGCCGGGCAACCCCGTGTCGGCGATGGTCACCTTCCAGCTCTTCGCCCGCCCGGCCATCATGGCGCTGCTCGGCGCCGACCCGTACGCGACCCGCACCCGGGCGAGGCTCGACACACCGGTGCGGCGCAACCCGGAGCGCGAGCAGGCCGTCCGCTGCTCACTCAGCGCGGAGCCGGACGGCTGGCACGTGCGACCCACGAAGACCCAGGGCTCCCATGTCCTGACGTCGATGCTGGGCGCGCGGGCGCTCGCGCTCGTCCCCGCCGGCGACGGCGAGGCGGCCGCGGGCGAGCGGGTCGAGATCGAGTTGTTCGATTAGCTTTCCGCCGATGCGCCGCCGGGATCCCAGACGTCTCGTCGTCAAGCGCGTGCAGCTTCCCGCGAGGGTGCGCCTCGTGGAGGAGCCCGTCGCCGAGCACCGGGCGGGCGAGACCGTCACCAGCCGCCAGTCTGCGCTCGTGACGCTCCCCCGCCGCGAGCTCGAGCGCGTGTGGAGCCCCGAGTACCTCGAGCGCCTGGCCCGCACCTACTGGCGCTTCCTCACGCGCGTCTCGCGCGGGCTGCTGAAGGTCCTCTACACGGAGACCGGCCGCGAGGTGGTGCTGCTCCGCCGTCCCTTCACGCTGCTGCGCTTCCGTGTGCCCGAGTACGAACTCGGCCGGGACGGCGGCGCGGTCACCTGGAGGATCGAGCGCGGTCTGCTCGTGGCACCCTCCGGGCGCGGGAGCGGGCACCTGCGCATAGCGGTCGAGCGGCAGGGACGGGACGACGACGGCGCCGAGGAGGTCACGCTCAAGGTGACCGCCGAGGTGACGAACTTCTATCCGATGCTGGCCGGCTGGGGCTGGTGGGCGAGGATCGGGCGCGTCATCTACTCGGGGACCCAGCTGCGCCTCCACGTGATCGTCACGAACGCGTTCCTGCGCTCGCTGGGACGCCTCGATCTCGCGCCCTCGGCCGTCGGCTCGCTGCGCGCGCCGCCGGCGGAGGCGGTCAGCCCACGCGGCCGCGAGTGATCTCGCGGAGCTTTGCCCGGTCGTGCCGAGCCGCGATCCGGCGGACGGTGCCGGAGCGCGAGCGGGTGACGAGCGATTCGGTCGTGGCGCCCTGCGCGTCGTAGTGCGCGCCGCGCAGCACGTCGCCGTCGGTCACGCCGGTCGCGGCGAAGAAGACGTCCTCGCCGGACACGAGGCGATCCACGTCGAGGATCTCGTCGAGGTCGTAGCCGCCGTCGATCGCCGCCTGGCGCTCGGAGTCGTCGCGGGGCCAGAGCCGGCCGAGCAGCTGCCCGCCGACGCACTTGATCGCGGCGGCGGAGATGACCCCCTCCGGGGTACCGCCGATGCCCCAGAGCAGATCGACCTCGGAGTCCTCCGAGACCGCGTCGAGCGCGGCCGAGACGTCGCCGTGCTCGATGAAGCGGATGCGGCCGCCGGCCTTCCAGACGTCATCGACCGCGGCCTGGTGGCGTGAGGGCCGGTCGAGCATCATCACGGTGACGTCCGAGATGTCGCGGCCGGTCTCCTTGGCGACCAGCTTCATCGTCTCCGACAGCGGCCGGTCGAGATCGAGCAGGTGGGCGATCCGCTTCGACCCGGCGATCTTCTCCATGTAGACGATCGGGCCCGGATCGAACATCGCGCCGCGCTCGGCGAGCGCGATCACGGCGAGCGCGCGCGGCATGCCCTTGGCGCAGAGCGTCGTCCCCTCGAGCGGGTCGACGGCGATGTCCACCTCGGGCGCGGAGCCGTCGCCGATCCGCTCGCCGTTGTAGAGCATCGGCGCCTCGTCCTTCTCGCCCTCGCCGATCACGACCGTCCCGTCCATCGAGATGGAGCCGAGCACGAGCCTCATCGCGTCGACGGCGGCCTGGTCGGCGGCCTCCTTGTCGCCCCTCCCGGACCAGCGCGCGGCCGCGAGCGCCGCGTACTCGGTGACGCGGACCAGCTCGAGCGCCAGGTTGCGGTCGGGGGCGTCCCCGTTCGCCTGCGCGTCGCTCAAGGGATCAGATGGTGCCGGGCGGCTTGCGCCCGGCACCATCTGATCCCTTGAGC